>Ga0316194_10000080_pt1 | contig 47977 bp, 44 predicted proteins | sample CroRivsedime1_MG_FD_204936 | JGI IMG/M metagenome (GOLD analysis project Ga0316194, IMG submission 204936) | Coastal sediment microbial communities from Maine, United States - Cross River sediment 1 | ecosystem: Environmental > Aquatic > Marine > Coastal > Sediment | place: USA: Maine...
CTATCAGCGCTGCGCCGAGCTGATCGCCGGACGCTTCGCCGGCAACCAGGGCAAATGTGGGGGTCTCGTTAATCATGCCGGGCTGTGTATGTGCCCGCTCAGCGAATGAAACTTTTTTCCGTGATGTCCAGGAAGTCCACCAGGGGCCTGATTTCGTCGTGGTCCCTGGCCCATTCACCGAGTGTTTCCGCTGCCTCTTCCAGTGGCGTACCGGAGCGGTAAAGTAACTTGTACGCGCGCCTTACCTGCTGGATCTGTTCGGCTGTGTAGCCCCGGCGTTTTAGTCCTTCGGTGTTCACGCCCCGGGCCCGGGCTTTTTCTCCCGAAACGGTTACGTAAGGGGGAATGCTCCGGTTCACATGACTGGCAAACGACGTGAAGCTGTGTTCTCCCACGGTGCAGAACTGGTGGATCAGCGAATATCCGGACAATATGGCCCAGTCGCCAACCGTGACGTGGCCGGCCAGCGAAGCATTGTTCGCCATGATGATGTTGTCGCCCAGCACGCAGTCGTGGGCGATGTGTACGCAGGCCATGATCCAGTTGTTGTTGCCGATGATGGTTTTCCCGCCCCCCTGAATGGTGCCACGGCTGAAAGTGCACAACTCCCGGATCGTGGTGTTGTCACCAATGATCAGCTCTGTGTCTTCGCCGTCATACTTCTTGTCCTGGGGTTCTTCACCCATCGAGGTGTGATGGAATATGCGCGTGTTTTCGCCGATGGTTGTCCGGCCGGTCACCACCACGTGGGAACCAATCCAGCTTCCGGGTCCAATCGTTACTTTTGGCCCGATAATACTGAAGGGGCCGATTTCGGCGTCGTCAGCGATTTGGGCGGCTGGATCGACCAGTGCTGTGGCATGAATATGACTCATTTGGGGCCACCTGAACACAGTAATTCACAGCTTGCCACGCGATTGCCGTTCACGGTGGCCTGGCATTCGTACCAGCCCATGCGGCGCTTGATGCGTTTCTGGATGGCTTCGAGGATCAGCTGGTCGCCTGGCACAACAATCTGGCTGAAGCGGGCATTGTCTACTTTTACCAGGTAGTACAACTCGCCCGTTTCACCATCTACTTCGGCTGCGAGGTGGGCCAGCATGCCTGCTGCCTGCGCCATGGCTTCAATCATCAGGACACCGGGCATGACTGGGTTTCCGGGAAAATGGCCGGAAAAAAATGGTTCATTAACCGTCACGTTCTTGACGCCAATCAGCTTTTTTTCCGGCTCCACCTGCATCGACAGCACCCGGTCGATCAGCAGGAAAGGGTAGCGGTGAGGCAGGTATTTTTCGATGTCTCCGGCTTCAACCGGGTGGGGTAAAATATTATTTTCCATTTTGGGTTCGCTTTTTAATATCTGTTTCGATGGTATGGACTTGTTTCACCAATTCGTCCAATTTTCGCAGGCGCGTCAGGATTCGTCGCCACTTTCCGGTCGGCATCGCCGGAACATGCCCGTCCCACGTTATTCCCGGTTCGGTGATCGAACTAGTGACATCACTTCCGCCCAGGATAGTGCTCCGTTCAGCGATCTCGAGGTGGCGCAAGCCGCCCACGCCGACGCCACCGGCGAGCAGACAGTATTCTCCAACCGTGGTGCTGCCGGCCAGCCCGCAATTCGCTGCGATTGCGGTATGTGAGCCAATACGTACATTGTGGGCGATCTGCACCAGGTTATCGATACGCACGTCGTTTCCCAACACGGTGTCTTCGATCGCCCCTCGGTCTATGCAGGTGTTGGCGCCGATCTCACAGTCATCGCCGATCGTCACGGAACCGAGTTGCGGGACTTTTTCCCAGTGATCTCCGGCAAAGGCGATGCCGAACCCGTCAGCGCCTATGACCGCGCCCGGATGGATGATAACCCTCTGACCGAGGTAAACGCCGTGACCCAAAGAAACATTGGCGAACAGGCGGCACCCCGCTCCGAGCCGGCATTCCGCATCGAGTACGGTACCGGGGCCGAGCGTGCAGGCGTCACCAATTTCGCAATGCTCACCGACGACAACATTCGCGCCTATGCTGACATCTCTGCCCAAACGACTGGACTCGGCAACTTGGGCCGTTGGGTGGACTCCGGGTTCTGCTGCCGGGCGGTGGTCGAACAGGTTCGCCAGCCGGGCATAAGCCAGATAAGGATCGGCGGCAACCAGGCAATCTACCGGGCAATCTGCGGCATCTTCTTCTTTCAGGATGACTGCGCCGGCATGAGTGGCCGGAAGTTGCTTTTTATAGGATCGGTTAGCCAGGAATGCAATCTGTGACGGCCCGGCTTCCTTCAGGGTCGCCACTCCATCGATGGTCCGGTCGCCATCGCCGATGAGTTCGAGTTTGAAGCGTGCAGCAAAATCCGCCAGGCTGTGCTTGCTTTGAGAGACGGACATTCCTGTTTCCGGAGAGATCAGCGAATGCCAAATTCCGCCTGGTCGGCCGCGAACTCAACTTCCAGTTGTTCCAGAATCAGATCCGTTATGTCCAGGTCGGGGTTGGCATAGATCACGGGGCTGGAGATAATCAGGTCGTAGCCATTGCGTTGGGCAATCTCCTGAACCGCGACGTTGATCTGTTCTTCAAGTCGCTGGACCTCTTCAGTCCTCCGAAAAGAAAGTTCGTCTCGCAGATCTTCCTTGCGCCGGCTGACACTGCGGCGAATGTCACGAAGTTCCCGTTCCATTTGCAGGCGATTTTCCGCTGTCATATCTGCCTGCTGCAGCCTTTGCTCCATCGAATCACCCCGCATTTCGTCCAATTCTATGGCGTCGTTTCGTGCGCGAAATTCCTGGTCGAGCTTGGCCCTGCCGGCAACAACCTGTGGCGCCCGGTCCAGCACTTCCTTCATATCGACATAGCCGATACGCAATTGCTGGGCGTCGACCGTTGAGCACAGAGCCAGGCCGACCAGCACGATGCAAATTGTGCGGACGTAATACCACATACTCCGTATTGTACACGCAACCGGAAAAATTAAGAAAACTTTCTAGAACGTTGTTCCAAAGGAGAATTGCAGGTCTTCAGTGCGGTCGCCGGGACGGTCGTTGAAGGGGAAAGCATAAGAGATCACGATCGGTCCAATGGGTGCTTCCCAGGTCACCGAGAGACCAAAAGAACCCCTCATTTTGTCCAGCTCAAACGCCTGGACATTTTCATATACATAACCGGTGTCCACGAACAATGCGATTCGGGTCCCGCTCTGGGCGCCGACAAAGGGCGTCGGAAACGCCAGCTCAACACCGCCGGCGACCTTGAAATCACCACCCACCGATCGACAGAAAGCGTCCTTCGGTCCGAGGGTATTGTCGTCGTAACCGCGCAGGTCCCGCACGCCGCCACTATAGAAGTGCTCGTAGAAAGGCAGCCCGTCATCCAGTTTCATCAGGTCTGTGGGATCGCATTCACCGAATGGCACATCGGTTTCAATCGGCGATGCCAGAGATGTTTTGTCGTAATTGTCGTAAGAATCACCGTAGCCGAAGTTGCCCCTGACCGAGAATACCAGGCCGCGCCAGATGGGCCAGAACTTGGCGCCGCGATAGAAAAGTTTGTAAAACTTTCTTGAGCTGCCTGGCAGTGCCGTCTGCAAGGTCAGTGACTGGGCGGAACCGCGCGACGGATTCAGGAAGTGGTTACGGCTGTCGCGTGTCCAGCTGATCGACCAGTCAAACACATCGAAATTACGTTCGTCCTCCGATATGACCCCATCGCCATTATGGTCGAGTGACGCAGACAGGGGGTCGCCTGCCCTGGGAACAAGACCAAACTCAAGGCATATCAGCGGATTTTCCGGATCAGGTTCGATGCAGGTGAACTGGCCGATGTTCAATGATGAGTTGCGATAGCCAAGACCTGAACGCAGGTAATCCACTTCGGTCACGGGAACGCCAAAATTCATGCCAAGCGCCCATTCACTCGATGTGAACGTGGAAATATTGGCGGCGCCCTGGTCATATTCCTGGTAGCGCGCATAGAAACCGCGGCTGATACCGTCATCCGTCCAATATGGATTGTCATACGACAGATTCAGGCTGCTGATAATGCTGCTGTGCGACAGGCCCAGCCCGAGGCGCTTGCCGCTGCCAAGGAAGTTTTCCTGCTGGACGCTCAGAGAAAAAATCAGTCCCTGTACCTGCGAGTAACCCAGGCCGACCGTGAAGCTGCCTGCCGGGCGTTCTGAAACGTTGACAATAATGTCTACCTGGTCATCCGTTCCGGGTACTGCCGGGGTTTCGATTTCAACCATTTCGAAAAAGCTCAGGCGCTGCAAACGGACCTTGGAGCGATCGATGGCAGACTGCGAGAACCAGGCGCCTTCCATCTGGCGCATTTCACGGCGCAGTACCTCGTCCTTGGTTTTACTGTTGCCGACAAATTGGATTCTGCGGATATACACGCGTTTGCCGGGGTCGACGAAAAAGTTGATCGACACCAGGCGGTTGTCGCGGTCGACGTCGGTAATGGGGTTTACGTTGGCAAAGGCATAGCCAATGTTGGAGAGCACCGAGGTGATGTTCTCGACGCTTTGTTCTACTTTCTTGCGTGAAAATATTTCGCCGGGCTGGGCGACGATCAGGCGCCTGAGGGTGCCTTCGTCAATGACCAGGTCACCCGTGATCGATACTTCATCTACACCATATACATCGCCTTCCACGATGTTGGCAGTGATGTAAATATCTTCCTTGCTGGGCCCGATGGAGACCTGCGTGGATTCGACGCTGAAATCAACATACCCCCGGTCCAGGTAGTAGGAGCGAAGTTTTTCCATGTCTCCGGAAAGTTTTTCGCGTGAATACTGCCCTTCTTTCGACCAGAATTTCCACTTGGGCTTGATGTTCGCTTCGAAATCCTCGCGAATTTCCTTGTCGGTGAACGTCTCGTTACCAACGATATTGATGTGCTTGATTTCTGCCACATCGCCTTCATCAATCACAATGGCGATACGGACCCGGTTGCGGTCGAGCTCGGTGACGCGGGTGTCGACGCTGACCGCGTAGCGGCCCTGGCTGAAATACTGTTTAATCAGCTCCTGTCGCAGGCGATCCAGAACCAGCCGGTCGAATACTTCGCCCTCGGACAGGCCGATATCGAACAGCACCCGGCGCAATTCCTCTTCCTTGATGGCCTTGTTTCCGGACAGCGTCACCGTTGCGATGGCTGGTCTTTCCTCCACTGAAATCACCAGGATGCTGCCTTCTCGATCCAAACGGATGTCCCGGAAGAAACCGGTTCGGTAAAGCTCACGGATGGAAGCACGGGCGTTGGACGGCGTCAGCGTATCCCCCGGGTTCAGTGGCAAGTAATTGTATACAGTGCCCTCAGAAATTCGCTGCAGGCCCTCTACGCGAATATCCGAAATGGTAAATGAGTCTGCGCCGTATGCGGCGTTAACCCACAGCAGGCAACTCAGGATCAGAGCTGAAATTCTTATCATTGATTCAAAAAGCCTAACCGACCAGCCGTAAAATATCGTTAACAAACGCCAGGCTCATCAGGCCGGCCAGGGCAAGTAGCCCAAAATATTGGCCCGCTACCTGAGTTTGCTCAGATACCGGGCTTCCTTTGATCAATTCTATCAGGTAATAGAGCAGATGACCGCCATCGAGCACAGGAATCGGCAATAAGTTCAGGATGCCGAGGCTAAGGCTGATCGCGCCCAGAAAGAACAGGAAATGCGAGATTCCAGCTGACGCCGATGAATTGGCGAACTGGGCAATACTGATCGGCCCTGACAGGTTCTTGACCGAAGCGCTGCCGGTGAGCATTCTGGCCAGCAGGCCAAGCGTGGAACCGGTCAGGCGCCAGGTTTCCTTGATGGCCGCACCGAAGCCTTCCAGTGGCCCCAGGCGAAGAATGATCGCAGCCCTCTCCCATTCAGCCCTTTGCGCTGCGGGGATTTCCGCATTACTGATACCTAGCAACAGGCGGCTTGAAAACGCTCCGGACCGTTCCTTGCGCGGAAGCACTTCAAGCTCCAGCTCAACGCCGTCACGGTTCACCTTGATCGGCAACGACTGGTCGGCAACACCATGGGTTTGCACCAAACGGCCTATCGAGGACCAGCCGACCACCTCTTCTCCGGCAATCTCAACGATGCGGTCGCCGCTGTACAAACCGGCCTTTTCTGCAGGGCTGTCATCGCTGACTTCCCCGATGACGGCGGGTATTTTCAGCCGCCAGGGCTCGATACCCAGGGCCTCGAGTGTTTTTTCCTCGCTAAAGTCCGAACCCAGCTTGTCCAGTGCCAGCAAGTGGTCGGAACGCTCGCCATCAGCGCTTTCGACGGTGACGCGGGTGGGTTCACGATCGAGCGCCCGGGTGACCAGTGCCAGGATCGTGTGCGACCAGGTCCGGGTGTCCGAGTCGTCAACAGCGACAATGGCGTCTCCCGGTTCAATTCCGGCTTCTGCAGCTATCCCCGAAACCGATCCCACCAACGGCCGGGCTTCAGGAATACCCACCATGAACATGACCCAGAACGCCAGTACGGCGAATACCAGGTTGAATACGGGGCCCGCTGCGACGATGGCAATCCTGCTCCAGACCGGTTTGCGGTTGAAGGCCTGGTCGAGATCGCTGCTGGCGACATCGCCTTCGCGTTCGTCCAGCATTTTTACATAGCCACCCAAGGGTATGGCTGCGACCACATACTCGGTGTTGTCCGCGCCGCGCCGCGACCACAATGCCTTGCCGAAGCCAACGGAAAATCGCAGCACCCGGACGCCAAGCTTTCTCGCCACCCAGAAATGACCGAACTCATGAAAAGTCACCAGCACGCCCAGTGCGACCAGTAACCACCAGATTGAACCAAGAACTTCACCCATAAGTTTTCTTTACCCATTGATCGGCTTCAAGCCGTGCCAGCCGGTCCTGTTGCAACACGTCCCCGAGGTTTTCGATAGCCGAAACGGCAATACGTTCCATAACGTCAGCTACCAGCCGGGGAATGTCATCGAAGCCGATCTTGCGATCGAGAAAAGCCGCCACGGCAATTTCGTTGGCGGCGTTGAGTGTGACAGGCGCGCTCGCTCCGACGGCCATGGCATCAAATGCCAGTCCGAGGCAGGGAAATCGTTGCAGGTCCGGCTTTTCGAAACTGAGATCATTCATCTGCGCTAGATTGAGGCGCTTGACGCCCGCTTCAATACGTCCGGGCCAGGCCAGCGCGTGGGCGATCGGTGTGCGCATGTCCGGTGTTCCCATCTGGGCCAGCACCGATCCGTCGAGATAAGCGACCATCGAGTGAACGATGCTCTGGGGGTGCACCAGCACTTCAATCTGGTCCGGGTCCGCGTTGAATAGCCAGCGGGCTTCGATTACTTCCAGGCCCTTGTTCATCAGCGTGGCGGAGTCGACCGAAATTTTACGGCCCATGCTCCAGTTGGGGTGATTGCAGGCCTGTTCAGGTGTGACGTCGCAAAACCGGTCTGCCGGCAATTCGCGGAATGGTCCACCCGATGCGGTCAGGATGATCTTCTCCACCCCCCGTTCCGAGAGCCCTTGCTCAAAGCCTTCGGGCATGGCCTGGAATATGGCATTGTGCTCGGAGTCGACAGGCACGACAGGCGCATTGTTGCGACGGGCTTCTGCGATGAACACCTCGCCGGCGATGACCAGCGATTCCTTGTTGGCCAGCAGGATCTTCTTGCCGCGGTGTGCGGCTTCGAAGGTGGAGCCCAGCCCCGCCGCGCCAACAATGGCGGCCATGACGATGTCCGTATCCGGTCCGCCGGCCGCTTCCAGCAACCCGGCTTCGCCGGACATGACTTCAGCGCGAGCGCCCGCGAGTTTCAGTGCTGACGCGAGTTCTTTCTCAAGTGATGAATCCGCTATGACTGCCAGGCGGGCATCATGGCGTACGCATTGTTCCACCAGTTGGGATACATTCCGGTGCGCAGTCAGTGCCTGCACCTTGAAGCGTTCCGGGTTCCGCTGGATCACATCAAGCGTGTTGCTGCCGATCGACCCGGTAGAGCCCAGTACGGATACGGTTTCCTGCATCACAGAGCCAGCACTCCATATGCCACCGCGAAAAACGGCGCACCGGCCAGCAGGCTGTCATAGCGGTCCAGGATACCGCCATGCCCGGGGAAGATGGTGCCGGTATCTTTCAGTCCCACGGTCCGTTTGTGAAAGCTGATGAACAGGTCTCCACCAATTGAGGCCAGTGCGGTCGCCGCGGTGATGCCCAGCAGCGAAAACCCCGGAATATCCAGGCCCGCGACCCACTCAGACCACAGGAACGCAGCAGCCGTAGCCAGCAGAACACCACCGTAGACGCCTTCCCAGGTTTTCTTGGGGCTGATGACGGGTGCGAGCTTGTGCCGGCCAAATTGCTTACCGGAAAAGTAGGCACCCACATCAGAAGCCCAGATGATCAGCAGCAACAGGAAGACAACAAAAGGGCCATTTGGACGATCGTGCAGCCAGGCCAGTGCAGTCCAGCAAAAGGTGGTGGCAATCAATGCAGCAAGGAAACCCAACACCCGGTAACGCGCGCCGGGCCGGGCGCCGTCCCTGTATGCGGGCATCCGGGCGAACATGAATAACCAAGAGAGGCAGCCTGCTGCGAGCAGCAACAAAGCTTCAGGCTTGATTGCCTGCCAGTAAACCATCAGCAACGCAATAACGGCTGTTTGTATCAATTGCAAAATCCAGCCGCTCGCCTGGGGCAAATCTGCCAGTCGACGGAATTCCCAACAGCCGGTCAGCAACAATAAGGCGATCAACAGCTGAAACAGCCACGTTGGAGGCAGGAACACACCGGCAACGGTTGCCGGAAAAATGATCAGGGCGGTGAATATGCGGGTTTTGAGCATCGCTCATTGTCCCCTGGCAGAGGCCAGGCCGGCCTGTTTGCCAGTCATACCGAAGCGTCGCTCCCTGGAGCGGTATTCGGCAATCGCCTTGTCGAGTTCCTGCGGGCTGAAGTCAGGCCATAACACGTCCGAAAAATAGAGTTCTGAGTAGGCTGACTGCCACAGCAGGAAATTGCTGATACGGGTTTCGCCGCCGGTTCGGATGAAAAGGTCCGGATCATGCTTTGCCTGCAGCGCGGTGTATTGCGAAAAAAGCTGCTCATCAATCTGTTCACTGGTGATCTTGCCTTCGGCGTGGGCCCTGGCCAACTGGCGGGCGGCATTGACTATGTCCCATCGTCCGCCATAATTCGCCGCGACGTTGAGTGTCATGCGGTCATTGTTCCGGGTACGGCTCATGGCGAGATCGATTTTCTTCTGCAGATCGGACGAAAAGGCTGACAGGTTGCCAATGAAACGAATACGGACGCCATTTTCGTGCAGTTGCTGCGTTTCGCGATCCAGCGCACGCATGAACAGCTCCATCAGCCGGTTGATTTCTTTATCCGGGCGATTCCAGTTTTCACTGGAAAAAGCGAAAACGGTCAGCTCCCGTATCCCCAGTCTGCCGCTGTGTTCGACAATTTTCCGAAGCGCTTTCAGTCCGGCCTGGTGGCCGAAAGTCCTGGGCCTGTTCTTGCGCTCAGCCCAGCGGCCGTTGCCATCCATCACGATCGCGACATGGGCCGGAATGTCCGTTGTAGTGCTCATGCCGCGAATTCCCAGCCGGGTCAGATTTCGAGAAGCTCTTTTTCCTTCTCGGCGACGATCTCGTCGACCTTGCGCACGGCGAGGTCTGTCACGTCCTGGATTTCTTTCTCGGATTTGCGCTCATCGTCCTCGGAAATTTCTTTTTCCTTGAGCAATTCCTTGAGGTGGTGGTTTGCATCACGCCGGATGTTGCGAATGGCGATTTTTGCATTCTCGCCCTCCTGGTGCACCACTTTACCCAACTCGCGACGGCGCTCCTCGGTCAGCGGGGGCAGGGGAATGCGAATAACCTGACCGGCCGTATTGGGATTGAGGCCCAGGTCCGAGGTGAGGATGGCTTTTTCGATGACCTGGACCATCGCCTTGTCCCACGGCGTGACGCTGAGAGTGCGTGCGTCTTCAACCGCCACGCTGGCGGCCTGTGAAATGGGTACATCGCTGCCGTAATAATCGACATGAACGTGTTCCAGCAAGCTGGGATGAGCACGGCCAGTCCGGATTTTGGCGAGCTCGTGTCGCAATGATTCAAGACTCTTGTTCATGCGAGTCCGGGCGTCTGTTTTGATTTCGGGAAGCATGAAAAACTCCTAGGTGAGGATACGGTTCAACAAATGGTTTCAGCAGACCAGGGTGCCAAGCGATTCGCCCTTCATGATTCGAACGAGATTGCCTCCGCCAAACACGTTGAAAACCCTGATCGGCATCTTCTGGCCGCGGCAAAGCACGATGGCGTTAGCATCCATCACGCCAAGCTTGCTTTCAATCACCTGGTCATAGCCCAGTTCTTCAAAGAGCCTGGCGGCAGGATCCTTGACCGGGTCGGCCGAGTAAACTCCGTCCACTTTGGTTGCTTTCAGAACGATGTCAGCGCCGATCTCAATCGCCCTGAGCGCCGCTGCAGTGTCGGTGGTGAAGAAAGGGTTGCCGGTGCCCCCGGCGCAAATCACCACCCGGCCTTTTTCCAGGTGCCTGACGGCGCGCCGCCGGATATAGTCTTCGCAAACATCGTGGACAGACACGGCAGACATGACCCGGGCATCTGCATTGATACTCTCGAGGGCATCCTGCAGCGCCAGCGAATTCATGACGGTAGCGAGCATACCCATGTGGTCGCCGGTTACCCGGTCAATGCCGGATTCGGCCAGGCCGGCGCCGCGAAAAATATTACCGCCGCCGATGACGACGGCAACCTGTATGCCCAGCTTGGTGACATCACTGATTTCGACAGCGATCCGGTGAATAATGTCCGGATCGATGCCGTAGTCTTCTTTCCCCAGCAGCGCCTCACCGCTGAGTTTCAGGAGGATTCTATGGAATGTTTCCTCAGCCACCGGTTACCTGTTGCATCACTTCTTCAGCAAAATTCTCTTCTTTCTTTTCGATGCCTTCACCGACCGCGAGGCGGTCAAAACCGGTGACACTTGCAGAATTCTGCTCGAGCAATTTGGCCACGGTAATGTCTCCGTCCTTGACGAAAGGCTGTCCGAGCAGTGTGATACCTGCAAGGTGTTTGCGCAAGCGTCCGGTGACCATTTTTTCGACAATTTCAGCGGGTTTGCCTTCGCCTTCAGCCTGGGCAATGAGAATTTCTTTCTCATGGTCCAGGACATCGGCCGGGACATCATCCACTGAAATATATTCGGGGTTCAGGGCAGCCACGTGCATGGCTAGGTCGCGCGCCAACTCTTTGTCGCCGCCGCTAAGGCTGATCAGAACGCCAATTTTGCCACCATGGACATAGGCGCCCAGGGTGCCGTCGGTTGATTCGCTCACGAACCGCCGAACCTTGATGTTTTCGCCAATCTTGCTGACCAGAGCCTGGCGAGCTTGTTCGACGCTGACACCATCGATATCGGTCGTCATCAGGGCGTCCACATCGGCAGGCTGGTCATTCAGGGCATTACTGGCTACCGCATCCGCAAAAGCATTGAAGCTCGCGTCCTTGGCGACGAAGTCAGTTTCACAATTGACTTCCACCATGACGGCCTGTTGACCATTGTCGGCCATGGCCAATGCGATTTTACCCTCGGCAGCTACACGGCTGGCCTTTTTGTCCGCCTGGGCGAGGCCGGATTTACGCAGTTCTTCCACTGCCGCTTCCAGGTCGCCACCGGTTTCCACCAGCGCCTTCTTGCATTCCATCATGCCCGCGCCGGTACGTTCGCGCAGTTCTTTAACCATTGCAGCTGTTACTGCCATGACATTTTCCTCTTCTGGATTTTGGTGATGTTTCTCGATTCTTACTCGTCGTCGGCTTTCTTAACGGCCTTCTTCTTGGCAGCCTTTTTCTTGGTAGCCTTCTTTCTCGGAGCTTTTTCAGCGGCCTCGACGGCGGCTTCTTCAACCACTTCTTCAGCTACGGCCTCGGCAACGGCTTCTTCAACCACTTCTTCCGCTACGGCCTCGGCAACGGCTTCTTCAGCCACTTCCTCAGCTACGGCCTCGGCGACGGCTTCTTCAACCACTTCTTCCGCTACCGCCTCGGCGACGGCTTCTTCAATCACTTCTTCCGCTACGGCCTCGGCGACGGCTTCATCAACTACTGCTTCAGCGGCAGCTTCGGGAGAAGCCTCTGCAGCATCAGGGGCTGCGGCGGGGGCAGCGGGAGCTTTGCGGGCAACCACTTTCTTGGCTACTTTCTTACGGGTGGCCTTTTTGGGTTCTGGCTTGGCTTTGGCTGCTTTGCGCTTGACGGGATTGCCTTCCGCATCCAGTTCGACGAATTCATCGTCTACTTCAACCTGGGGAGCCGAGGCGCGTCCTTCCAGGACAGCATCGGCGGCAAGCTGGGCGTAAAGACGGATGGAGCGGATGGCGTCGTCGTTACCGGGGATTACGTAATCAATGTTTTCCGGAGAGCAGTTGGTGTCGACCACTGCGATGACCGGGATGCCGAGTTTGCGGGCTTCTTTGACCGCGATGTCTTCATGACTGACATCTACCACGAACAGTGCATCGGGCAGGTGCTTCATGTCTTTGATACCGCCCAGGCTGCGTTCCAGTTTGTCGCGCTCCCGGGTCAGTTGCAGGATCTCCTTTTTCACCAGGTGCTGGATGCTGCCGTCTTCATGCATTCCTTCCAGTTGCTTCAGGCGTTTAACCGAGGCGCGAATGGTGCGGTAGTTGGTCAGCATGCCGCCCAGCCAGCGATGTGATACGAATGGCATGCCGCAACGGGCCGCTTCCTCGGCGATGGCGTTGCTCGCAGCGCGCTTGGTGCCGACGAACATGATCGAACCACGCTTGGCTGCCAGCTTGCTGATGAAGTTCATCGCATCGGTCAGCAGGGGCAATGATTTTTCGAGATTGATGATGTGGATCTTGCCGCGGGCTCCGAAAATATACGGGGCCATCTTGGGATTCCAGTAACGGGTCTGGTGACCGAAGTGCACGCCTGCTTCAAGCATCTGGCGCATGGTGACGTTAGCCATTTCTATGTGTCCTTTGTTTACAGGAGACCCGGCAGCGTCCTTCGCGGATACAAGGCTGCGGATTTCCGGGGTTAGTCCTCCACCCACCCGTTGCAGAGACCCTCTTGTCTTTCAAGGGCACCCCTCTGAACCGTTGCGGTGAGTGTGCGTATTTGACGTGTGGTCCAAGCCCCAAACCGGGCTGTATGACACGCCTAGTGTCTGATTCAGGCCAAAGCGGCCGAAAAAGCCGGGGAAATGTAACAGAAACGGGTATTTGTGGCAAGAATTATATTGAAGGGAAGCGACCGGGGCATGGTTTGTTCAGAAACTGACGGAAATTGTCACAAAAAGCGGGGTCAGTGTTATCTGGTTGTGGGTGATAAAAATCTGTAAGCTATTGAAATTCAAGCTAATAAAATTTTTCAGTCATAATTGGCACGAACCCTGCATGGTATTGTTTGACGGGAAACAGGAAGTTTTCCGGAAAACTACAGGGAGTAGTAAATCATGCGTAAGTTAGTCTCGTTGGGCTTGTTGGCCCTCATCTTCTCAATCTTTTCCAGCCAGGTCTCAGCATCCAATGCAGGGGTTTGTGATGACCTTAAAGGTTCAGCCAAGGGGCTCCATGGGCTTTGTGTCGCGTGGCACAACGCTGATGAGAAAAACAAAGAAAAGATTGCTGCCAAGTTTGATGCGCGCTCAGACGTGCCGCTTGAGGAAATTATCAACCGGCAAGGTAATCCAGAGTTCAATCCAGATTTCGTGTGTCCTTGTTTTACTGATATCAGCTTCAATGACATCTGTTTGCTTGGCTCGCCGACAATGTCTTTTATTTATGGGTTTATCAATGTCGTTGAATGGCAAGACGCCGATCTCGGGCTGGATGAATTCTTCAGCGCCGACAGCCGGGGTTGCGGTTACGAAGGAAGCCTCGCTTCGTATGCCAGCCTTCTGGCTCCGGATGGCTTCTCCGACCCAGAATTCGAGGTTCCACAATGTATCGCTGAAGTCGAGATGATCGCGGCCATGTTCAACGGAGGTTCATGCGACTGAGCAGCCAGCGAGCGCAAGGACAAGTGCTCACTTTATACCGATCAAAGTAACAAGGAGGTTACTCAAATGATCAACACCAATACGAACATCATCGCAGCTTGCGCTGCACAGTTTTCGTCAACACGTCATCCGCAACACCGTTGCCTTCTGGTTGAGGGTAGCGGGACGGGTTGACGCGTTAAAGAACAAGGAGCCAGCCCTCCCTGGCTATCACGTTAGGCGTTCCGCATCTCGCCACTTTTGAAGCGGAACGATATTGGCTCCTCTAGGTTCGCCTCCTCACATCCCTGTGCCGGCGAGCCTTAAGTGAGACATCCCGAACTCCCTTCTTATCGGGATGTTTTGAGGCCGGGAATGCTGCTATTCCCGGCCTCTTTTTATCTACGGGGCTACTCGTCGTCTGGTCTGAATGCCTGCGCTCGCTTCGGACTAGAGAGTGGGATTGAGCGAGGTGGCTTTTTTCTGAAGTTTATTCAAAGTGCTGGAGAAGGCTTTCTGTTCCTGGGGGGTCAGGGCGGCCAGCAGTTGTTGTTCGTAAGCCTGGGCCAGGGGGATAATTTTTTTCAGCAGTGTTCTGCCCCGGGCGGGAGATACCTGCAGGGGCATGCGGCGGCGGTCTTTGGGGTCGGTCACGCGCTCCAGCAACTCTCGTTCGACCAGGCTGTTTACCGCGCGGCTGATGGCTACCTTGTCCATCGCGGTGCGCTCGCCGATTTCCTTGGCGGTTAGTCCCGGATAGCGTCCGAGCACGGCCAGCACACGCCATTCGATCACGTTGATTTCATGCTGGTCCCGGTAATTGCGGGCGATGCCGGCGCTGATCGTATTGGTCAGCAGGGACAAGCGGTAAGGCAGGAATTCATTCAGTTCGAACAGCAAAAAACCTTCTGCAGGCAATTCATGAGCTGGATCGTTCATCGGCATTCCATGTTGCAATTAGTTACAAATGTAACTAATATAATCCATCCCTGCAAGTTGCATATGGAAACCGCGTCATGTCCCGAAAATGGATCTCTTTTCCCCGCACCGAAGGCGACGCTTCGCGGCAGGCGCACTGCGACCTGCCCAAGGGGAGTTACGAGCGTGAACTGGGCCGGGAAGGTTTTTTTGGCCCCGCCACTCACATGTATCACCGCCACCGTCCCACCGACTGGCTGAGATTTGAAGGGGACCTCAGGCCACGGGCGTTTGACACGACGCATCTCGGCGCGATGGGACCCAGCCCGTGGGATGCTTTTGGCCTGCTGCACAATGCGCACTGCCAGCTGCGTACCTGGACCTTGGCGGCATCAATGGAGATGCTGGCGAGGAATGCCGACGGCGATGAACTGTTGTTCATCCACCGAGGTTCAGGTCACCTGTACTGCGATTATGGTCACTTGCAGGTGAACGAGGGCGACTACATTGTCATACCGCGCAGCACAATGTGGCGGCTGGAATCGGACCAGGCCATGCAGGTACTGATGATCGAAGCGACGGGTGGAAGCTACATGCTGCCGGACAAGGGAATGCTGGGGCCGCACGCGATTTTCGATCCGGCGATACTGGACGTGCCCGCCATTGATGACGCTTTCCTGGCACAGCAGGATGAGACCGAGTGGGAAGTGCAGGTAAAAAGCCGTGGCAGCATCAGTAAGATCGTTTACCCGTTCAATCCCCTGGACGCCATCGGCTGGAAGGGCGACCTGGCACCGGTGCGTGTCAACTGGCGCGATATCCGCCCCGTTCTCAGCGACCGTTATCACTTGCCGCCGTCAGCCCACACCACCTTCATGGCGAACCGTTTCGTGGTGTGCACTTTCGCGCCCCGGCCGTTTGAAACGGACCCCGGTGCGTTGAAAGTGCCGTTTTTCCATAATAACGACGATTATGACGAGGTCATTTTTTATCACCAGGGTGAATTTTTCAGCCGGGACAACATCCATCCGGGTATGATTACCTGGCACCCGGTAGGGTTCACCCATGGGCCGCATCCGAAGGCGTTGTTGAATGCGTTCGAACAGAAATCGGCCGGAACTGATGAGGTTGCGGTCATGATTGACACCCGCGATGGCCTGGTCGCCGATCAGCGCATGGAAGCTATTGAATGGGATGGATATGCGGCGTCCTGGTCCTCGTAAACAACATCTGAACACTTAAAAAGGAAGTAAGACATTGAAACTGGCATCACTCAAGGCAGGCGGCCGCGATGGCACGTTGATCGTCGTTAACCGCGATTTGACGCAGTTCGTAGTGGCCGCCGATGTAGCTGAAACCCTGCAACAGGCGATCGATGACTGGTCGAATTCCGCACCCCGGCTCAATGCCCTGTCCGAGGCACTGAACCTGGGTTCCTGCGAGGATTCACAAACGCTGGACTTCACCGCATTGGCCTCGCCTTTTCCGAGGGCCTACGAGTTTGTCGACGGCAGCGCATACCTGCCACACGTGGAACGCGTGCGGCGGGCTCGTGGCGCCGAAGTGCCCGAATCGTTCTACGAAGATCCGTTGATGTACCAGGCCACGTCGTCCGGCTTCCTGGGACCAAGGGACCCTGTTCCCGTCCCCAGCGAGGAATATGGCATAGACTTTGAGGCCGAGGTCATCGTGGTTACCAGCGACGTGCCGATGGCTGCCAGCGTGGAACAAGCGGCAGACTCCATCCAGCTGATAGGGCTGGTTAACGACGTCAGCTTGCGCAACCTGATTCCCGGCGAATTGGCGAAGGGTTTCGGTTTCCTGCAATCCAAGCCGCGTTCCGCCTTGTCTCCGGTACTGGTTACGCCGGACGAACTGGGTGATGCCTGGCAGGATTGCGTCCTTCATCTGCCCCTTCATTCATGGCTCAATGGCGAACGCTTCGGTGCGCCGGAAGCGGGAGTGGACATGCAGTTCAATTTCGCGCAACTGGTTGCGCATGCGGCCAGGACCCGGCCGCTGGCTGCGGGCACCATTGTCGGATCCGGCACCATCGCCAACGAAGATGAAAGCCTGGGCGCGTCCTGTCTCGCCGAACGGCGCATGCTGGAAATTATCGCTGATGGCAAGCCGCAGACTCCGTTCATGAGTTTTGGCGATTCGATACGGATTGAAATGCTGGACCAGGAGGGCAGGACGATTTTTGGTGCGATTGAGCAGGTGATCGAGCCGTATGGCAGCTGAGGAAGACAGGCAGGTACTGCTGTACAGCTACTGGCGAAGCTCTTCGGCTTACCGGGTCAGGATCGCACTCAACCTGAAAGGAATCGATTACAGGCAGAGTCATGTTCACCTGGTAAAAGACGGTGGAGAGCAGAACCAGCCGGGATACCGGGACATCAATCCCCTGGGCCTGGTGCCGGCGCTGGTGCACAACGGCCAAACCATTGTGCAGTCAATGGCGATCATCGAATACCTGGAGGAAGTATTTACCGACAAGCCGCTGATGCCGGCAGGTGCCGTTGCCAGGGCCCGGGTGCGGAGCATCGCGCAATCGATCTGCAGCGAGATTCAACCGCTCAACAACCTGGCCGTCCTGAATTTTTTGAAAAACCGGATGCAACAGGCCGGGCCGGAAGTAAAGGCGTGGTATACACACTGGATCGACCGGGGTTTCACGGCGGTCGAAACCTGGCTGGCTGCTGCGCCAGGAGATCCGTTTTGTCATGGAGAGTCGCCGGGGCTGGCAGACTGTTTCCTGGTGCCCCAGGTTTACAACGCGGAGCGCTTTGGTTGCGAGCTGGGGGCTTTTCCCCGAATTTGCGAAGTCACAGCCCGCTGCCGGTCACTGGCTGCTTTCGTGCAGGCAGCACCTGAGAACCAGGCAGATGCGCCCGGTGCTGTAAATTAATCGGCGGAAAGGTCTTTTGGCACTTAACTCGAGTGCCCGCATGCGTCATAATCCCCGGTTGGTTCATTCAAAGATTCAGTTCATGCGAAATCTTATCGTCATTATTTTCACTGCCCTGGCGTTGGCTTCATGCGCAGCTCCAAGGCCCGCGCCCGATGCGTTCAGCGATGCCGAAGAAGCCATCCAGGAAGCAGTCGACGCCGGAGCCGAGGAACACTCTCCGGTTGAACTGCGTTTTGCCCGTGAGAAACTGGCCGAAGCGCACAAAGGCATGGAGTACCGCCAGTACGACAAGGCGATTTACCTGGTTGAGCAATCTGAAATCAATTCTGAACTGGCCATCGAGAAATCCCGCACCGCTGAGATTCGTGAACAGGTGGCGGCGCAGGTCAGGGAAAACGAAATTCTTCGTGAGGACTTCGAGTCTACCTTCGGGGAGGATTTCGAATGAACAGGCAGCTGAAAATTATCCTGCCGGCCCTGATGATTGTCGCCAGCCTTGCCGGCTGTACCACCACACCCAAACAGAACCTGGCCCTGCAGCAGGTCCGCTCGCAACTGGATGACCTGAAGACCAACGAAGACCTGGCCGGTTACGCCCCGCTGGCGGTCGCAGAGGCTGAACGGGCGCTGCGCCAGGCGGAGACGGCAACCGGTGACGATACCCGGCGTATCCACCTGGTTTACATGGCGGATCGGCGGGTGCAGATCGCCCGTGCGGTGGCGCAGCGTGAACAGCTGAAATCTGAGCTACAGCAACTCAATGATGAACGCACTGCCATGTTGCTCAAGGCCAGCCAACTGGAAGCAGAAATGGCCCGGCTGGAAGCTGAGCGTGCACGGGTGATGTCGCAGGCCAGGGAGGAAGACGCCCGGCGCGCGAGGGAAGAAGCGCACGAGGCCCAGCAAAGAGAAGCCGCATCGGTGCGGGATGCCGAGCAGGCTCTGGAAGAAGCCCAGCAGGCCAGGGCGTTGGCTGCGTCCAGCGTGACCGAGGCCCAGTTGGCCCGCCGTGAAGCGGACCTGGCGATGGAGCAGGCTGACACCTTGCGCCGGCAGCTGGAAAACCTGCAGTTGCGCCAGACCGAGAGCGGTGTTGTGGTGACGCTTGGCGATGTGTTGTTCCAGTCCGGTGAAACACAGTTGCGCGATGAGGCCATGGCCAGTCTGGTGGAAGTGGTTGACCTGTTGCAAAGCGAACCCGAAAAGAAAATCCGGATCGAAGGTCACACCGATTCCACGGGTGACTCTGAGACCAACCTGGAAATTTCTGCAAAGCGTGCCAACGCGGTGCTTGACGCGCTGGTGTCGCTGGGTGTCGACCCAGCACGCTTTACCACTGCAGGGATGGGCGAAGACTTTCCCATCGCCAGCAATGACACAGAAGAAGGCCGTTCGCAGAACCGTCGCGTGGATGTCATATTGCTGGACGAGTAGGGAGTATGCAGCCGTGTGGCGTCTGCCGGGGATTGCCCTTGCTGTTCTCTCTTATTTGCGCTAGATTTATCCCAGTAACATGGTTCTATTCACTAAAATCGGAGTTCGCGGCTAATGGCTTTCAGGGCCATCATTCGCCTCATGTCAATTACTGAACGCCGTTCCATTCTGTTACTTTTATCTCAAGGTAAATTTTACGAAACGCCAGCAAAGCTTTTGCATGGCAGCGTTTCGCCGTCTGTACTTCTTCATTGAAACGGAGGACAACAATGTTCGAACACCACCAGGAAGAGATGGAAAAACTGATGAAAGAAAACGAAGATTTTCTTCGTATTTACAACCGTCATCAGGAACTGGACAAGAGAGTGACAGCTGCCGAGGTAGGCACTGCACCCATGGAAGATCTTGCCCTGAACCAACTCAAGAAAGAAAAACTCTGGGCCAAGGATCAACTGGCGCGCATCATGGATGCGTCCCGGTCCTGACCAGGGGACACTGACCATTGGACGGCCGGGTGAATTTGCCCGGCCGTTTCTTTTTACGTGATTGGAACAAGGATCTGTGATGTCTGTATTCAATAATGTGCTGGAGCTGATCGGCCAGACACCGGTCGTTCGCATCAACCACCTGGAAACAGGTCCCTGCGAACTGTTTATCAAGCTGGAAAGCCAGAATCCCGGAGGATCCATTAAGGATCGTATCGGCCTGAAGATGATCGAAGATGCCGAAATGGCCGGGAAAATCAGCCCGGGGTGCACGCTGGTGGAAGGCACTGCCGGAAATACCGGCCTGGGCCTGGCCCTGGTGGCCGCCCAAAAGGGCTACCGGCTGATCCTCGTCATCCCCGACAAGATGAGCCGGGAAAAGATTTCAAACCTCAAAGCAATGGGCGCCGAAGTGGTTCTGACACGCTCAGACGTGGCCAAGGGCCACCCCGAGTATTACCAGGACCTCGCCAAGCGGCTGGCTTCGGAAATGGATGGCGCTTATTTCATCAACCAGTTCAGTAACCCTTCCAATCCGCAGGCCCACGAGGAAGTCACTGCACCTGAAATCTGGGCACAAATGAATCACGATCTGGATGCCATCGTGCTGGGCGTGGGCTCCAGCGGGACCGTCACCGGGCTGTCGCACTTTTTTGCGCGCGAAGCACCGGAACTTGAATTGATACTGGCGGACCCGGAGGGTTCAATCCTGGCTGAATACATAAACGAGGGAACCCTGGCGACGGAAAGCGGCAGCTGGATGGTCGAAGGTATCGGTGAGGATTTTCTGCCAACGATCAGCGACTTCACCAGGGTCACCAGGGCCTACTGCATCAGTGACAGGGAAAGCTTTCAAACCGGTAGGGAACTGCTGACGCGCGAAGGCATCCTGGGCGGTTCATCCACCGGCACGCTGGTGGCCGCGGCGCTGAAATACTGCCAGGAGCAGACCGAGCCGAAGCGGGTACTTACTTTCGCCTGCGATACGGGCAATCGCTACCTTTCGAAGATGTTCAACGATTTCTGGATGCGCGACCAGGGATTTCTGGATGTTGAAAACCATGGCGACCTGAGAGACCTGATCGCCCGGCCCTACGAGTCAAAGGACACGGTTACGGTCGCTCCGGACGAGCCGCTGGCCAACGCCTATAAGCGCATGAAACTGTATGATGTATCGCAGCTGCCGGTGGTGGTGGACCAGGAGCTCGTGGGCATCCTGGACGAATCGGACCTGCTGCTGGCGGTCACCGGTGATTCGGGGCGGTTTGATGACAGCGTCGCTTCGGCGATGACGACCCAACTCACGGAAATTGACGTGACGGCGCCGGTCAGGGACCTGCTGCCGATTTTCGATCGCGATTTCGTCGCCATCGTCAAGGACGGTAGCCGCTTTCTTGGTCTGATTACCCGCGTGGACCTGTTGAATTACCTCAGAAGAAAGGCTGACCATTGATGACTGACCGGAAAGACCGAAAACACCTGGCCACCCGTGCGATTCATGCAGGTCAGCATCCCGATCCTTCGACCGGGGCGATCATGACCCCGATTTACGCCAGTTCCACCTATGTGCAGAGCAGCCCGGGTGAGCACCAGGGTTGGGAGTATTCGCGCAGCCATAACCCGACCCGCCACGCTTATGAACAGTGCATTGCCGATCTTGAAGGTGGTATCCGGGGCTTCGCCTTTGCTTCCGGCATGGCCGCCACTTCCACGATCCTGGAATTATTGAACAGCGGTGACCACATCGTGGCGGGGGACGACCTCTATGGCGGCACGTTCCGGCTGTTTCACCGCGTGCGGGAACGCTCCGCCGGCCTCGAGTTCAGCTTCACGGAGCTCGAGGACATGGACAAGTTGCGGGCGGCCATGCGGCCCGCAACCCGCATGGTCTGGGTTGAAACCCCGACCAACCCGATGTTAAAAGTCGTGGATATTGCCGCCGCCGCGGCAATCGCCCATGAGCATGGTGCGCTGCTGGTGGTGGATAACACGTTTGCCTCGCCTATGCTGCAACGGCCGCTCGAACTGGGCGCAGACATTGTCATGCACTCGGCCACCAAGTACCTCAATGGCCACTCAGACATGATTGGCGGCATCGCGGTGATTCGTGACGACCAGCAACTATCGGAAAACCTCTGGTTCCTGCTGAACTCAGCGGGCGCCATCCAGGGTCCGTTCGACAGTTTCCTGGCCTTGCGCGGCCTGAAGACGCTTGCCCTGCGGATGCGCGCGCATTGCGACAATGCTCTGCAGATCGCGCGCTGGCTGGATCAACACCCGGCCGTCGAGCGAGTCATTTATCCGGGCCTGGAAGACCATCCTGATCACGCGTTGGCGATGCGCCAGATGAACGGCCTGGGCGGCGGCATCATCAGCGTCGACTTGAAGGGGGGGCTGCAGAAAAGCCGCCGTATGCTGGAGCGTTGTGAACTGTTTTCACTGGCGGAAAGTCTCGGTGGCGTCGAAAGCCTGATCAATCACCCGGCGATCATGACGCACGCATCGGTACCAGAAGAAATCCGGGCGAGGCTTGGCATCAGCGACACGCTGGTGCGGTTATCCGTGGGTGTCGAGCACGTCGATGACCTGATCGCCGATCTGGACCACGCGCTGCACGACAGCGACTAGCTGCGTTGCAGGCTGACGATTCCGTCGATTTCGGTCAGCAGGTTTTCACGGCAGATATCACCCTGCAGAAAAATCCTGGGGATTTCAGGCGGCGCTTCGGCATCCAGCGTTTTGCGGATCAGGTCCAGGTCGGCGGGATTCCGGATATAGACCTTGAGTACGCCATCGCCATCCAGCCGGGCCTGTGAGTCGCCGGTCAGGCGATACCCTTCTTCCAGCAGTGATTGCACGTTGCGCAGGGATTCGCTCAATTGGTTGGCTACCTGGTTTTCATGGTGGGTCTGGTGTCCCACCACGCTGGCCGTTCCAGAGATCAGGAATTGCTGTGAGCTGTTCAGTCGCAGAATGGTGCCGCGCGAAAACAGCGGGCTCCTGGGCCCATATTGCCGGGGATAACGCCAGGCGCTGACCTGCCGGGGGTTCTCCACGTCCAGTCCGGGCAGGGCAGCCGCCAGGAAATATACCTGCAGCGCAGGTTCTTCCGAGCTGGAGCCAATGGCCGTCGCAGCCGGTAAGGGCGGGCTGTCGCCGGGATCGATCAGCACCGCGTCGGCGCGTCCCAGGCAAAACTGGCGGTAGAGCTCTTCATCACCCTGGCCCTGGTTGATACCGGGAATGTAATTCCATATTTTTAGCGGCCACTGGTGCGGCGACTGTTGCAGGTAGGTCTGCAAGATGTCGTAAGCCAGCCGGCTGGCCTCACGCATGTCACCGGACTTGCGCAGGTCCAGCGCGATGTGCCCCATGGTCAGCTGCTCGCCCTGGGCGAACCGCAACTGGTCCCAGCTGCCGGTCTTGATCGGCCCGGCACAGCGCCAGACTTCGACCTTGGGAGGTTTGCCCAGTTGCGCCAGCGCGACAGGTACATGCCTCGGGTCTGCTGAATCCAGCGGCGATCGTCCGAATTCAAAAACGGCAAGAATGTCATCGGAACTGCCCAGCCATTGGGCGGCTGAGCCTTCCTCGTATGATGCGCGCAATGACTGCAAATCAACCACCTCGTTGGTCACTCAGTCCTTCAGCTCGGACAGGTCGCGGTAAAGCTCCAGCGCTTCGGGGTTGGCCAGCGCGTCCTTGTTTTTGACCGGCAAACCGTGAACGATATCACGAACCGCCAGTTCGACGATTTTTCCACTGATGGTTCTTGGAATATCCGCGATCTGGATGATTTTTGCCGGTACGTGCCGTGGCGTAGTATTTTGCCGGATGCTTTGGCGAATACGTTCCGCCAAAGCTTCATCCAGTTGCATCCCTTCCCGGAGCCTGACGAACAGAATCACGCGCACGTCATCGCCCCAGTCCTGGCCAATGCAAAGGCTTTCAAGCACCTCGTCGAGCCCCTCCACCTGGCGGTAAATTTCGGATGTGCCGATCCGAACCCCGCCAGGGTTAAGCGTGGCATCCGAGCGTCCCTGAATGACATAGCCCCCGTGTTCAGTGGCGGCTACGAAATCGCCATGCGCCCAGATGCCCGGGAATTTCTCAAAATAGGCCGCCTGATACTTGCTGCCGTCGCCGTCGTTCCAGAACCCCACCGGCATGGCCGGAAACGGTTTTGTGCAGCACAGTTCGCCGGTTTCGCCAATATCTGCGTTCGAGCCGTCTTCGCGCAGGATTTTCACCGCCATACCCAGCCCGGCACATTGCAGTTCTCCCCGCCAGACCGGCAGGATCGGACAACCGCACATGAAGCAGGACACGATGTCGGTGCCCCCGGCAATAGAAGACAGGCAAAGGTTCTGTTTGATTTCCCGGTACACGTAGTCGAAACTTTCCGGCGCCAGTGGCGAGCCGGTCGACAGCAGTGTGACCAGTGAATTGAGCTGGTGTGATTCGCGCGGTTTAACACCGGCTTTTTCCCAGGCGGAAATCGCCTTTGCGCCGGTGCCGAATACCGTAATTTCACACTCGTCGATCAGGTCGAACATGGCCGCCGGAGAGGGGTAGAACGGCGAACCCTCATACAGAATCAGGCTGGTTCCAATGGCCAGTGCACTGACCATCCAGTTCCACATCATCCAGCCGCAGGTGGTGAAATAACACAGGCGGTCGGAACGTCGCAAGTTGACGTGCAGGACCAATTCCTTGAGGTGCTGAAGCAGCGTGCCGCCGGCTCCGTGGACGATACACTTGGGAATGCCGGTGGTGCCCGAGGAATACAGAATGTACAGCGGGTGGTCGAACGGCAGCGGTTCGAACTGAACTTCAACAGCCCTGTTGTCGATGAAGTCGCTGAACCACACCGCCCCCGGCACTCGGCGAATTTTCGCGTCCGGGTCGATGTACGCCACCACCACTGTCGTTGTGATGGAGTCGATGGCCCGAACAATGCCGCGGACTTTCTCCAGGCAGTCGTGCGTTCTGCCGTTGTAACAATAGGCATCAGCGCAGAACAGGACCTTTGGCCGAATCTGTCCCAACCGGTCCACCACGCCGTCGATGCCGAAATCCGGTGAGCAGGAGGACCAGGTGGCGCCCATGCTGGCAGTCGCCAGCATCGCGATGACGGTTTCAGGCAGGTTTGGCAGGTAACCGGCAACCCGGTCTCCACGCTGAACGCCGGCCGATTTGAGGGCCTCGGTGGTGCGGGCCACGGCCCGGTAGAGTTCGGCGAAGCTTAGCTCGGAGCTTTGGCCCGTTTCGGACCGAAAAATCAGCGCCGGCCGGTCGTCGCGATGACGCAGCAGGTTTTCCGCAAAATTCAGGCGCGCATCGGGAAACCAGTTCGCTCCGGGCATTGCAGCGGGGTTTTCCAGCACCCGGGTACCCGGGTGGCCACTGATTTCACAGAAATCCCAGACTGCCCGCCAGAACCCGGCAGGCTCCCGCAACGAATACTGATAAAGATCCCAGTAGTCAAAAACACCGGGATCCAGTTCGCTGCGCGCCAGGTCTATGAACCGGCGGACATTGGCCGTCTGGCGGCGGACCGGCCCGGGTGACCAGAGGGGCTCTGTCATCTGCTAGCCCAGCAGGCCTTCCAGTTCCGGAATCACGTTGAACAGGTCCGCGACCAGGCCGATGTCGGCGACTTCAAAAATCGGCGCCTCGGAGTCCTTGTTGACGGCCACGATGGTGCCTGCGTCCTTGATACCGGTCACGTGCTGAATCGCGCCGGAAATGCCGAACGCCATATAAAGGTCGGGAGATATGATTTTGCCGGTCTGGCCAACCTGCATGTCATTCGGGCAGTAGCCGGCATCGACGGCGGCACGTGAAGCGCCCACGCCTGCTCCGATCTTGTCTGCCAGCTGGTAGATCAGCTCGAAATTCTCCTCGCTGGCCAACGCGCGGCCACCGGAAACCACCTTGACGGCGCTCTGCAGGTCCGGGCGTTCGCCTCCTTCGGAACTGAGCCCGACATAGCGGGTGTGTGCAGCCGGTGACCTGCTGGCGTTGACCGGGTCCACGCTGGCGTTTCCGCCGCTTCCGGCCGCTTTCCAGCTTGCCGTGCGCACGGTGGCGACTACTTTGCTGTCGCTGGCAGGTTCTACGCGCACGATGGCATTGCCCGCATATACGGGACGCTTGAAGGCGTAGGCTCCGTCGACTTCCATGATATCGCTGACCTGGTTCACGCCGCATAACGCGGCAATTCGAGGCATCAGGTCACGGCCAAACGTCGTGGAAGGGCCCAGCAAATGGCTGTAGTCCGCAGACAAAGCAAGCACTTCTGAGGCCCAGTTCACAGCCAGCGGCGCGGCCAGGTGTTCCGCATTGACCGCGATCACCTTGTTGACGGAATCCAGCGCAGCCGTTTCGGCTGCCACGGCATCGACGCCATTGCCGAGCACGGCTATGTCGATTTCGCCACCGATGGCCTGGGCGCAGCTGACGCATTTGGCCGTGCTGATGTTCAGCGAGGTGCCGTCGTGTTCGGCAATGATCAGTATTTTGCTCATAACAACCCCCTGTTCTTCAGTTCCTGCACCAGCTGAGCGGTGTCTTCCACTATGATGCCTTTTTCACGCTGTGGCGGCGGTGTGAAATGGCTGACGGCGATCTGGTCTGTGACCGCGACGCCGAGGTCTTCCAGTGACAGCACTTCGAGCGGCTTGCGCTTGGCCTTCATGATGTCCGGCAGCTTCACGAAACGTGGCTCATTCATGCGCAGGTCAACGGATACCACGGCCGGTAAGTCAATTTCAATGGTTTCCAGGCCGGCATCCACTTCGCGAATAATCGTCGCACTCTCGCCATTAATCTCCATGCTGGAAGCAAAGGTCGCCTGCGGGCGGTCCCAGAGGGCGGCCAGCATCTGAGCCGTCTGGCTATTGTCGTCGTCAATCGCCTGTTTGCCCAGGATCACCAGGCCGGGGTCTTCCCGCTCGATCACTTTCTGGAAAACCCGCGCAACGCTCAGCGGTTGCAACGCTTCGGAGGTTTGCACCTGGATCGCCCGGTCGGCGCCCATGGCCAGCCCGGTGCGCAGCTGCTGTTGGCATTCGTCGCCACCGGCGGAAACGACGATGACTTCGTCGGCTTTGCCTGCTTCCTTGATCCTAAGGGCTTCTTCCAATGCAATTTCATCGAAAGGATTAACGCTCATCTTGACGCCATCGGTGTCCACACCGCTACCGTCGGGAAGGACGCGAATGCGGACGTTGTAGTCCACGACACGCTTGATGCCAACCAGTATTTTCATCGGCTTTTTAACTCCACTTTCATCGTTAACGTTCTTGGGGTTTACATATTCTGATAGTTGGGCCCGCTGCCACCTTCGGGCGTGACCCAATTGATGATCTGGTACGGATCCTTGATATCACAGGTCTTGCAATGCACACAGTTGGCGGCATTGATCTGCAGTTGCCTGCTGCCGCCGTCTTCCACCATTTCATAGACATGGGCGGGGCAGAAGCGGGTGCAGGGATTATTGTACTCTTCCACGCAGCGCGTGCTGCAGATATCGGGCTCCAGAATCTGCAGGTGCACCGGCTGGTCTTCATCATGCTCCGTGGCTGCAAAATAAACTGAGGCAAGACGGTCGCGAGGCGGGAGATCCCGGTCCACCCATTGCCGGTCCGGGGCCGTGTAACCGGCGAGTTTCTGCAGCGAGGAATCGTCCGCGTGGACGGACAGAGTGGTCGGCAGCTTGCCGGCAGTCACCGTTTCGATCGCAGCACGTATGAACCCTCGCCAGAAGCCGTTGTAAAAGGCGGGCCGGATGTTCCTTACTTTGTACAGTTCCCTGACAACCTCGGAATCCCTTAGCCTGGCGTCGAAGCCTTCCACTGCAGAAGTCTGCGCGACGTGGTCGGCGGCGAGGATGCCGCAACGCATCGCCTGGTGCGTGCCTTTGATCTTTGGCACATTCAGTGTACCGGCTGAATCTCCGATGATCAGCGCACCGGGCATCTCGGTCTTTGGCAGGGACTGGTAGCCGCCTTCAACGATAGCGCGAGCGCCGGACGACAGAATTTCACCGCCCTCCAGCATTTCATGCACCATCGGGTGATTTTTCATTTGCTGGAAGGCTTCAAACGGCACGAACTCCGGGTCCTGGTAATCCAGGCCACAGACGAAACCAATCGCGATGCGGTCCTTGTCCAGATGATAAATAAAGCTGCCGCCGTAGGTATTGCCGTCCAGCGGCCAGCCCGCGGTGTGCTGGACCAGCCCGGGTTTCGATTTACCCGGCTGCACCCGCCACAGCTCTTTCATGCCAATGCCATAGGTCTGCGGGTCAGAGTCTCTGTCGAGGTCGAATTTTTTGATCAGTTGTTTGCTCAGATGCCCCCGTACACCTTCGCTGAGGATAGTGATGGGCGCATGAATCTCGATGCCCTGCATGTAGGTGTCTTTCTGCCGGCCATCTCGGCCGATGCCCATGTCGCCGATGATGACGCCGCCAACGGCGCCCTCGGGGGTAAACCGGATTTCCGCCGCCGCGTAGCCGGGAAAAATATCAACTTCCAGCGCCTCCGCTTTGCTGGCCAGCCAGGCGCACATGGCGCCCAGTGAAACGATAAAATTACCGTGATTTTTCTGCTGGGGAGGGGTGGGCAGTCGCCGCTTGCCCTTTTGGCTGAGTAACCAGATTTCGTCTTTTTCCACCGGGATGCAAACAGGTGGCGGGTCGTCCCGCCAGCCGGGCAGAAGATCGTCCAGCGGCCCTGGCTCGATGACGGCGCCCGACAGGATGTGAGCCCCGACTTCCGAGGCTTTTTCTATCACGGCGATCATCAGCTCGGGTTTTGCCTGTTTCAGGCGAATGGCACAAGACAATCCCGCCGGACCAGCCCCGACGACTATAACGTCGTATTCCATGATTTCACGGGCAGTCATGATGTTTTTCTCCGGCCGCAAAGGTCTCGAATCAAGTCTTCTATTATAGCGAGTAGAAGCCATCAGGTGTTGCGCTTTCCTAGCTCCACGCGCTGATTTATACTGGCGAAATGACGAACCCCGTTAAAATCAATCTGGTGCCCCGGCTCCTGCTGCTGTTTTGCCTGTTGCTGGCAGCTCAAGGCATTGCCCTGGCGCACCAGCTCGATCATCTTGCGACGGAAGACAGCAGTTCCTGTGTCATTTGTCCGGTGGGTTCGAATATCCAGGCTGCGGCCTTGGATTCCGGTGATATCAGTGGGCCTGGAAAATATACTGCAATTCGTCCGGTAAGCATCGGGCACCTCTGCATAACTGAAGTAGCCACGGGCTCTTCGGCCCGCGCTCCCCCTTCCTTTTTCTGAATGATTCTTTAGGTTTTATCCCGTTTTAATGCGGGGCCTGCTGTCTGTCAGATGAAAGGAATAGTTCTAAATGCACACATGTAAAACGAATGCACGGTGGCTGTTGTCAGCGATTGTGTTGCTCTATGCGGCGCCTGTACTGGCTCAAACGAATCCCCCTGAATCGCATGAGGAACACCTCGAACGAGACGGGCACGAGACTCACGACATCGAAGAGATTATCGTCAGGGCCACACCACTGGACCGCGACCTGCTGGAGATTTCCCAGTCGGCGACGGTTCTGTCCGGAGAGGAACTGCGCAGGCAGGTTTCCAACAACATCGGTGACACCCTTGCCAGGCAGGCAGGACTTGCCAACGCCAGTTTCGGCCAAAACGTGGGCCGGCCGGTGATTAGGGGTTTCCAGGGGCAGCGCGTGGGTATGCTGCTGAACAATATGTCGGCAAATGACGCCTCGGCTGTCAGCCAGGACCATGCAGTCTCCATTGAGCCGTTCCTGGCTGACCAGGTGGAGGTCCTGCGCGGTCCCGCGACCTTGCTTTATGGTTCCGGCTCAATCGGGGGCGTCGTCAATATCGTTTCATACACCATCCCACAGGATATTCCTGAAAATGGAGTCGAAGGGCGGGCGATGGGACAGGTCGACTCGGCGGCTAACCAGCGATTTGCCGCGGGCCGGATCGATTTTGGCGTCTCGTCTTTTGCCTTCCACGCGGATGGGTTCTATCGACGTACCGATGATTACGAAATCCCGGGCCGGGCGGAACTTTATCCTGAGGATGACGATGAACATGAAGAGCATGGTGAAGAAGGTGAGCCCGGTGTCCTCGAAAACAGTTTCCTCGACAATGATGGCGGTTCATTGGGCGCCAGCTGGATCGGTGAGCGCTGGCGGGCAGGTGTTTCCTGGACTACCTATGACTCCAATTACGGAATTCCGGGTGCACATCATCATGAAGGCGATCACGAGGACGGGTATGACGACGAGCATGGCGACGAGCATGAGGGTGAAGAAGAGGAACTGGTGACGATTGGCCTGGAATCAGACCGATGGGATGCAGAGTTGGTCGGAACCAATCCCTTTGGCGGTTTCGAGCAGCTGAAATTCCGCTATGCCAACACGGATTACACACATACCGAGTTCGAGGGCGACGAAATCGGTACGGTGTTTGATAGTGAAACCGACGATTTTCGGGCAGAGCTGAGGCACAATCCCTGGGGTCGATTCTCAGGTGCGTTCGGACTGCAGTACACCGATGTGGATTTCAGCGCCGAGGGCGATGAAGCCTTTGTTCCGCCTTCCAATACCCAAACCTGGGGCCTCTTCTGGATCGAAAGCCTGGAGTTCGACCAATGGCAAATCGACCTGGGCTTTCGCTACGAAGACGTCGATGTGACGGCATTGGAGCTACTGGATCATGGCCATGATGACGGCCACGACGACGAGCACGAGGAAGGTTCCGCCAAACGCAATTTCAACCCCTTCTCAATCTCCGCGGGTACAATCTGGCATGTGACCGAAACCGGCCACCTGACATTCAACCTGTCGCGAGCCGAGCGGGCACCGACGGCGCAGGAGCTCTACTCTCTGGGGCCACACATCGCCAGCCAGACATTCGAGATTGGTGATCCGCTGCTGGATAAGGAGAGAAACCTGCACCTCGAGGCCGGTTACCGCATTCACGGAGAGCGGCTGAGTGCGTCGTTCATTCTGTACGCGGACTGGTTCGACGATTTCATCTATCAACAGAATACCGGTGGGGAAGAAGACGGACTCCCGGTAAGGCAGTGGTCCCAGCAGGACGCTGACTTCGTGGGCGCCGAGGTTGAAGTGCGCTACGATTTGGGCCACTACGACAGCGGCCACTGGTGGGTGTTCGGACTGTTCGACACCGTCGATGGTGACCTGGACGATGGTCAGAACGTGCCGCTGATGCCGCCGACCCGTTTCGGGCTGGGCCTGGACTGGCACTATGGAAACTGGACCGCCAACGTGACCTGGATCCATGCCGGTGACCAGGATGACGTGGCCGACTATGAAACCCCCACGCCCGGCTACGAATTGCTCAATGCTGACCTGACCTGGGAATTACCGTGGGCAGAGCGTTCCACCTGGGAGCTGTTTCTGCGCGGCAGGAACCTGCTGGACGAGGACATACGCAACAGCACGTCCTATCTTAAAGACCAGGCGCCGCAAATCGGCCGGAATTTTGTTTTCGGGGTGCGCGGTCAGTTCTGACTCAGCGTACTGATTTCGATTTGCGGACAAAGCGCCCCGGTGTTGCTCCGGTGTGTTCCCCGTCCATCAGCACGGGCACCCCGTTGACCAGTACGTGCACCATGCCGGTGGCGTACTGGTGTGGTTCTGAAAACGTCGCCCGGTCGCTGATGGTAGCCGGGTCGAAAATCGCGATGTCGGCGAAATAATCTTCCTGCAGACGGCCACGCTTGTCGATTCCCAGGTTGCCGGCAGGGAACGAAGTCAGGCGGCGAATGGCTTCGGACAAGCTGATCACGCCTTCTTCACGAACATACTTGCCCAGCAAGCGGGCAAACGTGCCGTAGGCCCTGGGGTGTGGATTAGATTCCAGGAAAACTCCCTCGGGAGCCAGCGACTCGGCGTCGGAGCCGAACGCCATCCAGGGTTGGGCGATTTTTTTTTGGATATTCTCTTCAGACATCAGGAAATAGGCGGTTCCGACGCGGCTGTCGTCCTCGATCACCAGGTCGATCATGGTGTCTTCCGGCGAAGTGCCTCTGATCTGCGCGACTTCAGCGACGGTTTTACCGGTCAGCGGCTTAAGGGCGTCATTTCTGAACCCCAATAGCAACAGCTTGTCGGCCCCGCCGGCGGAATGATACAGGTTTTCCCAGCCATCTCCGGCGGTTCTCATCTCATCGATGACGCGGGCGCGGGTTTCCGGGTCTTTTAGCCGCGCAACCCAGGCGTCATGGCCGCCTTCCTGCACCCAGGGTGGCATCGCCGCATCCAGCCCGGTGGCGCCGGCCGTATAGGTATACATGTCGGCGGTGATGTCCAGGCCCTCGGCGCGGGCTGCCTCGACTTTCCGGAACACCTCGTCCATCTTGCCCCAGTTGTCCTTTCCACCGGCCTTGAGATGGTATATTTCGGCGCCGATTTCCGCCTCCCGGGCGATCGTAATCAGTTCATCGACCGCCTCGAGAAGTTGGCCGCCTTCATTGCGAATGTGGGAAATATAACGTCCGCCATAGCGGGAAGCGACTCGGTTGAGCTCGATCAGTTCCTCTGTCGTGGAATAGAACGCCGGGGCATAAATCAGCGACGAGCCGACACCCAGCGCCCCTTCCTCCATAGCCTGGGCCACCAGTGCTTTCATCCGCTCCAGTTCCTCCGCGGTGGGGGGACGGTCTTCCTCTCCCAGTTCGTGAATCCGGACCGTGGTGGCACCGATGAATGATGCGACATTATTGGAAATGCCGCTTTTTTCCAGGTAGGCGAGGTATTCGCCCAGCGTGGTCCATTCAATTTCGTACTTGATATCGCCCTGCCGCCGGAGCATTTCCGCCTTCATCGCATCGTTCAGCGGACCCATCGACCAGCCTTCACCCATCACTTCCAGTGTCACGCCCTGGCGGATATCGCTCTGTGACCGCCCGTCCTCGAGCAACGATTCGGTGGCCCAGCTCAGCATATTGATGAAGCCGGGCGCCACGGCCAGGCCGCCGGCGTCGATCACCATTTTCGCCGTGCCGTTTATCTGGCCAACCGCAGCAATCCGGTCGCCGCTGATGGCGACATCGGCCAGCACGGCCTCACCGCCATCGCCAGTGTAGACCATACCGTTCCGGATCAGGATGTCGAAGTTCGCCGCTGCTTCCGGAGCTGCTGCAACAGGTGCTTGCGAATCGGAACAGGCGGCCAGTAACAGGCACGACAGGGAAAACAGGAAAATTCTGAATGGCATGTTGACAGGGTCCTTATTTGAACTCGGGGTGTTGTTCCAGCCAGGCGGCCAGTTCGGTCCTGGCATGATCGTAGCCGGCCTGGACGATTTTTTCGAACGATTTGACCTCGGTCATGCCGAATTTTCGCACCGGGGGCTTCAGCAGGATATCGGCTTTTTTGCCTTGCTCCCTGACCCGGTCCAGCGTGCCCAGCAGCGTAGCCTTCAGCATGATATTGGACAGGCTGGGCACCCTGTGGCGGGGCGCGAACGGCAGGTAGCGCCCGCGGAATACCGCCCAGGGTGACGGTACCGTTGCATAGTCGACGGTTACTTCTTCGGCCGATGACAGGTCGACGGCAATGATCCGGCTGACCGGCTTCTGCCGCATTTCATCGACCGGCAGATTGTTGACGACGGCGCCGTCGATGGTCAGGCGCTGGTTGACAACGGCGGGCGGAATGATGCCGGGTAAAGCCGCGCTGGCCCTCAGGGCGTCCGGCAAGTAACCGGTTTCATGCACATTGGTCGAGCCGGTGTCCAGGTTACAGGAGACGCAGTAGAACGGGGTAGGGAGGTCTTCGATCTGGTAGTCAAGGTGCTCTTCCAGCATGCGCGCCATGCGCCTTCCACGAACCAGCGACATCATCGGAATGGTGAAGTCGCTGAACGGCTTGCCTTCGACGAAAGATTTTTTCGCCAGCACCATGGAGTCTTCATCCGATACGGGACAGGCGATCGCAGCGGCCATGATGGCGCCGATGCTGGTGCCACCCACCCAGTCGATCGGCAGGCCCAGTTCCGACATCGCGCGGCTGACGCCCAGGTGGGCGAACCCCCTGGCAGCGCCACCGGCCAGCACCAGCCCCAGGGCATTTCCCGATACGATCCGGGTCACGCGGCTTAAATCATCGGGTATGTCCTGGCGGACATGCACGTGAAAATCGACATTCCGTCTGGCCAACCAGCCGGCAGTGCCCCTGATCTGCTGGTCTGAAGGCGGCTGCAACAGAACCAGTAACTGCCGGGCGATGGTGGAACCGGAGGTTTCCAGCAGGTCGATCTCCCAGGGCCGGGGCGATGGTTCCAGCGATGCATCCCCGACCAGCAGCACCATGTCGGAATGGCGCAGGGCAAAGTGCGCCCAGTCGGTATTGCCCGCTGAACACTGGTATACGACGAAACGATAGTCATTTTCCTGATCCTGCAGCCAGTTTTTAAGCGATTCCGGAACCGCTTCGCCGCGCTGGAGCGACTCGACCGGCGCCCCTTTCCTGCCCAGTTCGTCAGCGGCAAGGCTCAGCGTATGCCCCTGGTTTTCAAGCTCCATGGTGAGCTCGCGGCAGAAATTTTCCAGCCGCGGTGAGGCGTCCAGCGGCAGGATGGTAATGGCATTGAGGTTGCGGGTGGAGGATGAGCGGCCAAAACTGCTTTGCAGCAGGTTGGCGACGTTGGTTGCCAACCGCATTACCAGCGCGGGGTGGTCCATCGCCAGCCGGTCGAACGATTCCCGGTTCAGACGGATCAGCAGACTGTCGCGGATGGCCTGGATGCCAACCGCCCGTGGCGCACCGGTCAGCAGGCTGAGTTCACCGACGCTGTCGCCGGGCACGATCTCGTTCAGGAAACGGCCCCGGTGGTGGCCTTCCGAATCTTTCGCCCAGGCTTGCAGGCGGCCGCGGACCAGGAAATACAGGGCATCGCCGGGGTCACCCTGTTGCATCAGCCATTCGCCGCCGGGCAGGTGCTTGACGTCCAGTTCGTCCAGCACGGTATCGTCGACGGAGAATTCCATCTTGAAATACGCCCCGAGCGTATCGAGAATTCTTCGTGTCAGACCTTTTGACTCGATCTCACGGACTTTCATCAATCTGCCGTCCCCAGCGACCTTTGGGTTTCCAAGATAACACCGATGGATTGGATGAAACTCGCAAACTGCTGTTCGTCATGGAGGTCGAACGGCTGTCCGTCCTTGCGGTTGAGTAACTGGGCGACGGCGAACACGTCGCCTTGCAGGTTCTTGATCGGCAGGCAGAGGATGGAACGGGTCCTGAAGCCGGTTTGTTTGTCCACTTCGCGGTTGAAACGAGGGTCAGCATAGGCATCATCAATGCAGATGGACTGCCCGCTCTGCGCGACGGCACCGGCGATTCCGGCGCCAACCGGAAAACGAATCTCGCCCATTGCTGCCAGGTTTTCGGAGACTTTCAGCACCAGTTCATCGCCCTCCACCAGGAACAGAGAGGACCGTTCGGCATTCAGCAGCACGGCCAGCTTGCGTGTGAACGCAAACAGCCCGCGGTCGATCATGCTTTTGAAGGCCACGTTGTTGGACAGCGCGGTGACCTCCAGGAAGCGTTCAGATTCCTCGGTGATATCCTGCAGCAACTCGCGGAACTGGGTCTCATCCAACTCGTCCACGATGTCATCGACCGGTTGCTTCTGCCGGTTGGCTGCCAGCATCTCCATCATGTGGCGGTTGTTGGCGATTACGGCATCGGTGAAGGTGGAAAGGCAACCATCCTCGAGGTGCACAATACGGTCCGCAATATCGAGAATGCGGTTGTCATGGGTCACCAACAAGATGGTCGTACCATGCTCCTTCGCCAGCACTTTCATGCGCTCGACCACTTCTCGCCCTGACTCCTTGTCCAGCGAGGCGGTGGGCTCATCCGCCAGCAGCATGGCGGGTTCGGAAACCAGCGCCCGGGCGATGGCCACGCGCTGGCGCTGGCCACCAGACAACTGGTCCGGCTTGTAATGGATGCGGTCGCCCAGGCCGACCGCTGCCAGCATTTCCATTGACCGGCGGCGGTGCTCGGATCGCGGATATTTGCCGCTGGCGCGGATGCCCAGTTGCACGTTTTGCAATGCCGACAGCGCGCCCAGCAGATTATGTTGCTGAAAGATGAAGCCGATCTGACGGCGGACTGATTCCAGCGTGGCCGGCCTGGCGTTCAGGAGTTCCTTGCCCAGTATGCAGACACTGCCCTGCTGGGCCGACCGCAGTGCGCCAACCAGGGTCAGCATGGTGGTCTTGCCGGAGCCGGACGGGCCGGTGACGATGACAATCTCACCAGTGTGGATCTCTACCGAGACGTCGAACAGGATCTGTTTTTTCAGGCTGCCCTTGCCATAGGAATGATTCAGGCCCTCAACCCGGATCGGTGCAGAAGCGTCCATCAGAACACCTCCGCTGGGTCCAGTCGGCGCACTTTACGAACGGCCATCAGGCCGGACAGGGCGCACATCGTCAGGGTCATCAGAAACACGTTGATGGCGCGTTCCTGGGTGATGTACAAAGGCAGGTTGGTGGCTGCCGCAGCCTTGCCGTACAACCAGTAAACAATCGCCACGCCCGGCAGGTAACCGAGCACGGCCAGGATAGCCGCCTGCTGCAGCACGATGCCGGATACAAAGCGGTTCCGGTAACCAATAGCGCGCAGCGTCGCGTATTCGTTGAGGTGTTCGGACACGTCGGCAAACAGGATCTGGTAGACAATGATCGCACCCACAACGAAGCCCATGATGGCTCCGAAAGCGAAGATATAACCGATCGGCGTGGCTGAATTCCAGTAGTCCTTTTCGCGCTGGACGAACTGCTGTTTGGTCAGTACCAGCACATCTTCAGGCAAGTATTCTGCCAGAGCATCCCTGACTTCCTGCGCATCACGGCCTGGTTGCAGCCGGATCAGGCCCAGGTGGATTTCACTGCGGGGCAGGCTGGGAAACAGCCGCAGCCAATTGTCTTCGCTGGTGATGATGGTTCCGTCGATGCCAAAGGAAGTGCCCATTTCAAACAACCCGACCACTTCAGTATTCCGGTCGTTGATCTCAGTGACGACTGGCTGGCCGGCGAGCAGCGCATCCTCGACCGCCCCGAATTCCGGCCGGGAGCCGCTGTCGAACAACACCACGTCCTGGCGCCGTAACAGCTCGCTGGCCTGGTCGAAACCGTCCAGCCGAAGCAGCGGGTGATCGGGCTGAAAGCCGATGGTGTTGATGCGGCGCCGGTTGTTGTCCCAGGGGTTTTTCCAGACCGAGGTGGAAATGTATACGGGGGTGACGCTGTCGACCGCGTCGAAACCCAGGGTCTGGTATAGACGGCGAATCGAAAAGGACTGGGGCCGGACGATAAACACACTGTCCGGGCTGAACAGGGCGATGTCGTAGTCGAAACGTTCATGAAAGCGCACGGCGCTCTCGAACAACGCCGAGCGAAAGCCTAGCTGCATCATGATCAGCAAGACGGCAAAAGCAATACCTGACAACGCGACCAGCAGCCGCAGGGGCTTATGCTTGAGTTGCAGCCAACCCAGTGGCATCAGAGGCGAATGATCACATCGACCTGGAGATGGGTCAGGCTGGCTACCGCTTCAGAATTCTCCAGTTCGATCTCCACTTCGATGATGCGGGCATCTTTTCGGGCTGCCGGGTCGGTACCGATTTCATCCTGTTTCTGTACTTTCTGGCGGATATGTTTGACGGTGCCGGCCAGGTCCTGGTCCAGGGCAGGGCTGCTGATGGTGGCTTGCTGCCCGGTCCGCACATGGCGAATGTCGGTTTCATAGACTTCGGCGATGGCGAGCATGTGATCGACCCGGCCCAGTTCGATGATGCCCTTTTCGCCGATCAGTTCGCCCGGTTGAACAGTGATGTCCAGCACGCGGCCATCGACTGGCGCCCGGATATAAGCCCTCTGTAATTCGGCGTTGGCGCGGTTCACGTGCGCCCGTGCGACCTCGATACCGGTTTCAGACAGGCGGACAAGGGTCGACGCGTTGGCACAGGCCGCTTTCTGGGCTTCGGCTTCGCCCCGCGCACTTTCCGCTTCCTCCTCACCGGCCACGCCCTGGGCGCGCAACCGCTCGCGCCGTTCAGCCTCACGGGCGGCGACATCGGCCCTGACGCAGGTTTCAACAGCGCTGCTGCGGGCTGCCTCCACTTCCCGTTCGGCCAGCAGCAATGAAGCCTCGGCTTCGAGCAAACGGGCGGTCAGTACAGCTGCCGTGTCGGTGACCGCCACCAGGTCGCCCTGGCGGATATCATCCCCTTCGCTGACATGGAGTTCGGTCAGTACGGCGCCAGACACCGCTTCGGGCATGGAGGAAGCCGCTACGCGGATGATGCCCTGCTCCGGTTCCAGGCGGCCCAGCGCTGACACGGCCTGGGGCTGCTGGGCGGATACGCTGGTGCTCGCGACCATCGCCATCAGGCATAGCGAAATTGTGTATTTCATGACCGGACTCCCTGGTCGATTCTGGCAGATCGGGAAACTTGTTTTGCCTATGTTCCCGTTTTCGTTTCAGAATAGCAGGCATGGCCAACACTGCACAATCGATTGATCGGCGCCTGAGCGTGGCCCCCATGATGGACTGGACGGATCGGCATTGCCGATATTTTCATCGCCTGCTTGCGCCTGCGGCCCTGCTGTACACGGAAATGGTGACTACCGGCGCTGTACTGCACGGCGACAGGCAACGGTTGATGGGGTATAGCCCGGAAGAGCATCCGCTGGCCCTGCAACTCGGTGGCAGCGATCCTGCCGACCTGGCGGCGTGCGCCCGGATTGCGGAGCAATATGGTTACGACGAGGTCAATCTCAACGTGGGTTGCCCCTCGGACCGCGTGCAGCGCGGCCGCTTTGGCGCCTGCCTGATGCTGGAGCCGGGGCTGGTGCATGATTGTGTTCAGGCTATGCGTGAAGCGGTGGGGATACCCGTGACCGTAAAAACCCGGCTTGGAGTCGATGATTGCTACAGCTACTCTTATTTCAGCGACTTCGTCGGTGCGGTAGCTCGTTCTGGTTGCGATGTTTTCATCGTCCATGCGCGCAAGGCGTGGTTGACCGGCCTCAGTCCTAAAGAGAATCGCGATGTGCCGGAACTGCGCTACGACTGGGTGATGCGGCTGAAGGAAGAACACCCTGAATTGACCATCGCCATCAACGGCGGAATCACCACCGTGCAGCAGGCGCTTGACCTGCTTGAGAAGCTGGATGGCGTCATGCTGGGCAGAGCGGCTTATCACACGCCCTGGATCCTGGCCGAGTTGCAAAGGGAATTGTTTGCAGCCCCCGGCGTCGAAAGCAGGGACGAGGCGGTGGAATTGATGTCCCGATACGTGGCCGTGCAAACCGCCCGGGGCGTTCCGGTCAAGAATATCAGCCGCCACCTGCTGGGCCTGTTCCAGGGGCTGCCCGGTGCGCGGCGCTGGCGGCGTTACATCAGCGAGAACGCACACCTGGACGCCGCCAACAGCTGCCTGCTGGCCGAGGCCCGTGAGCATATGCGACGGGGCATAGCGGTTGCGGCCGGTTCAGCTATCGTTCAGGACGATGCCATAGAATGAAATTCGCACGATCCAGGATACGGATATGAACAAATACTTGATCCATTGCGTTCTGATCATCGCACTGACCCTGGCGGCCGGCAGCGTTTCGGCGCAATCGCTTGACGAAGCGGCTGCCCAGGCGGCCAAGCAGCACAATGCCAAGGTACTGTCGGCCCAGACCGTGCAACAGGGCGACAAGCAGGTGCACGTGATCAAGCTGCTGACCAAGGATGGCGTCGTCAAGACCGTCCGCGTGACGGTCCGCAAGCGCTGAGCCAGCGAGGACAACCGGGAGGTAAACACATGCGAGTTCTGCTGATTGAAGACGATCCCCGGCTGCAGGAAACCCTGGTGTCTAACCTGCGCGATGCGGGCTATGCCGTCGATGTCTCGGCCGACGGTATCGAAGGGTTGTACCTGGGCGAGGAGTTTCCGGTTGACCTGGCTATCATCGACCTTGGCTTGCCACAACTGTCTGGGCTGGAAGTAATCCGCAAACTGCGCAAGCGCGGCAGGGATTTCCCGATCCTTGTGCTGACCGCGCGCTCCGAGTGGCAAGACAAGGTGGCCGGCCTGGAGGCGGGCGCGGATGACTATGTCACCAAGCCTTTTCATATGGAGGAACTGATGGCGCGCATCAACGCCCTGATGCGACGGGCAGGCGGGCATGCCCAGCCGAAGGTCAACCTGGGTCCGTTTACCATCGACCTGACCGGCCAGCGCGTTTTTCGCGATGGCGAGGAAATCGAACTGACCACCTATGAGTACAAGGTGCTGAACTACCTGGTCATGCACCCGGACGAGGTCGTGACCAAGACGGCGCTGTCCGAGCACATTTACGAAGAGGACGCTGACCGCGACAGCAACGTGATCGAAGTGTTCGTGGGGCGCCTGCGCCGCAAGCTGGACCCCGATGGCTCCCTCAACCCGATCGAGACCCTGCGCGGCAGGGGTTACCGGCTTGCGCTCCTTCTCGCTGCGTAACCGGCTGGCGCTGGCCGGCACGCTGGTACTGGTCATTGCGCTGGGAGCTGTTGGCCTGGCGCTGAACGCGGCGAATGAGCGCGGGGCCGTGTCATCCCTGCAGGCACGCATGGAGTCCTACGTTTACCTGGTACTCGCGGCGATGGAAGTCGATGGTAACGGCCGCCTGCGGATGGAGGCGGAGTTTGCCGATCCCAGGCTGAACCAGCCGTCTTCGGGTGTCTACGTGCAGGTGCAGGGCCGGGCGGATCGCTGGACCTCGCCGTCTTCGCTGGGACTCCAGTGGCCTGACCGGAATGACGTGACGCCCGGCCAGGGCGTATTTACCGAGCCCGCCAGGGGCATAGATTTTTTCTCCTATATTTATGGTGTGGGCTGGCAACTTTCTGATGACAGCATTGAACCGTTTACCGTGCTGGTGCTGGTCGACGAAAGCGAGATCCGCCAGCAGACCAGCGCCTTCCGCCTGGGACTGTGGCGTGCATTGGGCGCCGCCGGCGTCATCCTGGCGTTGGCACAATTGATGATTTTCTTCTTCGGTTTTCGCCCGTTGCGGCAGGTAGCGGGAGACGTAGCGCGGGTCGAATCCGGCCAGTCAGAGCGGTTGACCGGCCATTATCCCCGCGAACTTGAACCGCTGGCCCGCAACGTCAATCGCCTGCTGGAGACCGAGAAATCCAACCAGGACCGAATTCGCAACGCGCTGGACTCGCTTGCGCACAGCCTGAAAACACCGCTGGCCGTGATCCAGGCCGGCCTGCCGCTGCACGGCGGCAAGTCAGAGGTCTCGATGCAGAACGCCGTCGATGAGATTCGCCACCTGATCGGCACGCGACTGCAACGCGCCGGCACTTCAACCCGTCGCACCATGGCCGAACCGGTGGAAGTTGCGCCCCAGCTTCAACGGGTTATTGAGTCGCTGCAAAAAGTCTATTCTCACAAAATGATAGAGGTCACCTGCACACTGGAACCATGTACGGTCTTTTACGGAGAAAAGCGCGACCTGCTGGAACTGCTGGGCAACCTGTTGGACAACGCCTTCAAATACGGCAAAAGCAAGGTGCGTATTACCGGCGGCGCCGTGGACCCGGATGCCACCCGCCCGGGCCTTTGGCTGCGCATCGAAGACGACGGTCCCGGCATCGAGAAAACGCAGGTGTCGCTATTACTGCAACGAGGAGCCCGCGGAGATGAGCGGGTGGAAGGTCACGGCCTGGGCCTCGCAATCGTTGCAGAGCTGGCAGACGCCTATGCTGGCGAGCTGGGAATCGGTCACAGTGAATGGGGCGGGGCCAGGATTGATATCCGGTTTCCGGCCAGCTGATCGGGTCGATGGTGGGGGCGGGATTCGGCTGATTTTATTTCAGAACACGCTCGAGACATCCGTGTTCGCTCTTCGGCTGTTCCCGACAACCGAAGGTTCTGAAATAAACTCAGCTCAACCCCGCCTGGCAAACCAGCACCGGGGCGCAGGAACGGATAACATTACGGGGCAAGACCCCATTCAGGAGTTGCACGATCAACAATTTAAATTCCATCCAGGATCTGCTGGACATCATGAACCAGCTGCGTGACCCGGAGACCGGCTGCCCGTGGGACCGGGAACAGGATTTTTCCACGATTGCTCCTTACACCATCGAAGAAGCCTACGAAGTGGCCGATGCGATCCAACGCGGGCGGATGGATGAGCTGAAGGACGAGTTGGGGGACTTGCTGTTCCAGGTGGTGTTCCACTCGAAGATGGCCAGCGAGACCGGGGATTTTGACTTCGATGACGTGGTCGAAGCCGTCTGTGACAAGATGATTCGCCGTCATCCCCACGTGTTTGCAAGAGAGGAGGGTAACGGACACGAAATTGATGCAGTGGCCCAGACCGAAGCCTGGGAACATGCCAAGGCGCGGGAGCGCGAGGAAAAGGGCGCGCAGAGCCTGCTGGATGACGTGCCGCGCGGCATGGCCGAACTGCAGCGGGCGGTCAAGTTACAAAAGCGCGCGTCGCACGTGGGCTTTGATTGGAGTTCGCCGGGGCCGGTGATGGAGAAATTTGCCGAGGAGTCAGTGGAAATGCTCGAGGCCATGCAATCGGGCAGTCACGAGGAAATGGAAGATGAGCTCGGTGATCTGCTGTTCGTGATCGCAAACCTGGCGCGGCAGCTTAAGATTGATCCGGCCAAGGCGTTACGGCGAGCCAATGCCAAGTTTGAGCTGCGGTTTCGGGCGATTGAGCGAGCCGCAGGCAATCGCGAAGCGTTGCACCGGATGGAACTGGATGAAATGGAAGCCTTGTGGCAGCAGGCCAAGCTGCACCACAGGAAAGAGGGCACGGAATGAATGACTGGCTGATCACGCAGGGAATCAACAACCCGCAAACAGGGATGATAGTGGGTCTGCTGGCAGGCCTGTTGATTGCCGTGGTGCTGGCCTGGTTGCTGTCGCGGCGCAGCGCGAAAGCAGAAGCGGACCGCCTGCAACCCTTAATCGATACGCTTGAAACGCGCGCGGCTGAATTGACGGAAGCTTTGTCGGATTCCGAGCAGAATGCAGCTGTGCTGGAAACCCGGCTGGATGACCGGGAGCAGCATTACCGGGAGCAGATCCGCAAGCTGGAAGAAGCCGAGAAGCGCCTGTCAGATAATTTCGAGCGGCTGGCCGGTAAGATTTTCGAAGAGCGCTCGGAAAAACTGTCGGATCTCAATACCAGGCAGCTGGACACCCTGCTCAAACCCCTGGGTGAGAAACTCAACGAGTTCCGTAACACGGTGGAGAGCGCCCATAAGCAGGAAACCGCCCAGCACCAGGTGATGAAGGAAAAAATCGGTGACCTGGAAAAACTCAATGAACGCCTGCATGAAGATGCGACCAACCTGTCCCGCGCGCTCACTTCCAGCGTCAAGACACAGGGCAACTGGGGCGAGCAGCAGCTGGAGCGGCTGCTGGAAATATCCGGGCTGACCAAGGGTCAGGAGTTCTCGACCCAGTATTCAGTGACCACTGAGAGTGGCCAACGGGTGCAGCCGGACCTGGTGCTGCACTTGCCGGAAGGCAAATCCATCGTGCTCGATTCCAAGGTGTCACTGGTGGCGTGGACGCGCTACCAGGCCACCGAAGAGGATGATCTGCGTGCAATTGCCCTGAAAGAGCACGTCCAGTCCATTCGCCAGCACATCAAGGGCCTCGGTGAAAAACGTTATGCAGAAGTACCCGAGTTGAACGCACTGGATTTTGTACTGATGTTCGTGCCGATCGAATCCGCACTGATCGAGGCGCTGCAGGCCGATCCCGTGCTGCCCGAATTTGCCCTGCGTAACAAGGTGGCATTGCTGTCGCCGACCAACTTTCTCGCCACCATGCGCACGGTCGCATCAGTCTGGTCTGTGCACAAGCAAAACACCAATGCCCAGGAGATCGCCCGGCGGGCAGGGCTGCTGTACGATAAGTTCGCTGGTTTCGTGGAAAATCTCCAGGTTGTGGGTGACCGTCTCGGCCAGGCGCAACACAGTTACGAGAAAGCCTTTGGTCAGTTATCCCTGGGTGCTGGAAACCTGCTTGGGCAGGCGGAAAAACTCCGGGAACTGGGCGCTCGCAATACCAAGCAGCTGGATCAGCAATTGCTTGAAAACTCTGCCAGCGAAACGGGGGCCCTGGAACAGGAACTGCCCGAGAAATAATTCCTGTTTAAGCGTTGATTTGGGGCGCAACCGCCATTTTGGATTTATCGATAAATATAATTGACATAAATTGACAAAGCAGGGATAATTGCCGTCATGGGTGTGGGGAAACTACACCTTGGCTTTTGAGTGATAGCAGTAATCTGCCTATAAAAATTTCTAAATGGAGAAATTAGTAATGACTATTAAACGTGTTTTATTTGCAATGATTGCAATGATGCTGCTGCCGGCCCTGGCCTATGCACAGCCATCCCCCCCGCCGGTGACACCTGCAGCCGATACCGCAGTTATTGCGGTGGTCCACGAATTCACTGACGGCAATATGGAAGATTCCGTGTTGGTTTCCGTCGTTTGTAACGCTGGAACGATTTCACCTTCCTCTGCCACACTGGCTGGTGGAGAGGGCGTATCTTTCGTGCTCGCTAATATTCCTGTTAGCGGAGCTCCGACGGTTTGTAACGTAACCCAGTCTCCTTTGAGCGATTACGATGCTGGCTACGTTTGTGCCCCAGGCTCTGGCGGTGCGAGCACAACCGACCCAACGTCCTGTGCAAACCCCACTGGCTTCCCGGACGATCTCGTAAACACAGCTACTTCATGTGAGTTCGGAAACCTGCTGCCCTATGATGGCTCAACTGTAGTGGACGAGAATGTTGGTTACTGCGCCGTTTTGTCTACCCCTACACCGGTTGACGTTGAAGTGACCAAGATTTGGGAAGAGTTTGGCGCAGAACAGGCCGACTTTGATCCTGACGTGAACATCACACTCCGTTGTGAGAGCGGTGCAGTAATCGTCGGCGGAACTGAAGGCATTGGCGGTCGATGGAGCAAGACTGTAGCCGTCAGCGACTTTGACGATGAAGATGGTAACTACATCGGTGAAGGCACTGCTGACTTTGAAGTAATTCCGAATTGGTACCCGACTGCTTCAGATCCGGATGACCAGGAATACACAGAGTGTACTGCTACAGAAAGCGGCATCGCATCCAGCGCGGTTGAAGTCGATAACAACTGCGGTGACATCGAAGTTGCAGTTGGCATGGGTGACGAGTGCACCATCACCAACACCGTGTTCTTCGAAGGCATCCCGACCCTTAGCCAGTACGGCATGGCTATCATGGTTCTGTTGATGCTGGGTGTTGGCTTTGTTGGCATGCGCCGCTTTGTCTGATTGACATCGGCGAATAGCCCTTAGCTATACAGCTAAACCGAAACCCCGCGTCAGCAATGGCGCGGGGTTTTTTAATGGTTGAATGAATAAACTGATGGATCGATTTTTCAACATCCGTATTCGATCTCGCAGATGCTTGCCGGCGCTGCTGGGCCTGATGCTGTTTATTGGGTCAGCGCAAGCCGTGGCCGCCATAAGTGTGGCTGCAGAGTTCGAGCAGCGGTTGTTGCCCAGCCTTGAAGTTGAACTGTCGTGCGGTGAGGGCCACGAGGCAAATCGCATCACCAAGTTGACGCAGCCGGGCCGCCAGGTGCTTTATCCGGATGATCTTGGCTTATCCACATCAGGTTGCCGGTTGAAAGCGAATTTGCCCAAGGGATATTCGGTGACATACGGGGTCGAAGAAATCACCGGTTCGATCGCTGATCGGAAGGGGTGCCGATTCACGCAAACCGAACCCGGCCGGCCACAGGAGTGCCGGATGAGTGTCAAGCAGGATCCGGTACTACTCAGGGTTTACAAGAAATGGATTGGCGGGTCCGGTGAAGAGCAGGATGTCCGCATCATGCTGGAATGTGAAAGCGGTAAGTACTCGGGTTTCCGGTATATCAATGAGGGCTCTCCCGACGGTTGGGAAATCAGCGACATCCATCCTGACGGCATCCTCTGTAATGTTACCGAACAGCTAAGGGACAATTTTGAAGCCGACATCATCGATTGCCAGGGTCTTTATGTTTTGCCGGGTAAGGGGGAGGAATGCACCTTGCTGAACACCAAGATAGTCAAACGCATTGAAATGTTGAATCGTTATGGAAAAGTGATCATGATTGTTCTGGTTTTGGCCGTGGGATTGATAGCGATGGGGCGACTGAACCCGGGTAATGTATGATTTTTGCCATAATGTGGTAAAAATGTATCGAAAGGTGTTGACAAAAATTTACATTTAATGGAAACTTACTGACAGAACACACAGGGCTCCAAATAAAACAGATCGACAGGATGTCGGTCTGTTTTGCTATCCGGGATTGAAAAAAGCTTTATCCATACATTCCCAACGTCACGCGGTCCCTTTTTTCCAGGTCTTTCTGTGTCAGTACATCGCGATATCCCAAATCAATCATCAGCTGCCTTACTGCCTCGCCCTGGTCGTAGCCATGCTCAAAGGCCAGCAAGCCTCCAGCTGTTAAATAATTTCGGGAATCATCCGTCAAATGCCGAATGGCGGCCAGTGCGTCGCGACCCGGAGTCAGGGCTAGCGTGGGTTCAAAGCGGCAATCACCTTTCTGCAGGTGAGAATCGCCGGACGCGATGTACGGCGGGTTGCTGACCAGCACGTCAAATTTACCTTCCAGCGGCTTAAGCCATGAACCCCGGTGAAATCGCACTCTGCCGGGCGCAATAGCCTTGGCGTTTTGTTTGGCCAGGTGCAACGCCGCCTTGCTGTACTCGGTTGCATGAATCTCGCAATTGGGCCGTTCAGTCGCCAGCGCCAGGGCGATTGCGCCGCTGCCGGTACCCAGGTCGGCAATTCTCCACGCTGCATTTTGCGGGATCCGGGCCAGCACGACCTCTACCAATAACTCGGTCTCGGGTCTGGGAATCAAGACATCGGGCGAAACCTTCAACGGCAGCGACCAGAACTCCCGTTCTCCGGTCAGGTAGGCAATCGGTTGACCGTGTACCCGCCGTTCGACCAGCTCCCGGTAAGCGTTTTCCTGCGACGGCTCTAACGGATGACCGGGGTTGGCATACAGCCAGGCCCGGTCTGCTTGCAGAATTTTGCTGCACAGGATTTCAGCCTCCAGCGGACCGGCCGGCTGGCCCTGCAATCGCAGCCGGCCCCAGGCCAGCAGTTCGCGTACGTTCATGGCCTGCGGCTTAGCCGTCGCGGGACGTAACCGAAGCCTGCACCCGGGCATGAGCCGCGCCTGTGTGCGCCGCCCCTTTTTTCTGAAAGCGCGCGGGAATGGCGTGACTCCAGGCTTCGCGCCACCATTTGCCGAAGTCATCGAGGATCATGTACAGCGACGGGATCAGGAACAGCGTGATCACGGTGGCGAACAGGATGCCGAAGGCCAGCGAGGCCGCCATGGGAATCACGATCTGGGCCTGCAGGCTGGTTTCCAGCACGATGGGCACCAGTCCGAAGAAAGTGGTCAGGGAAGTCAGCAGAATCGCCCTGAAGCGCTTGCTGGCGGCATCCGTCACCGCCTGCAGCAGTGGAATGCCCAGCCGCCGTTCGCGGTTGACGAAGTCCACCAGGATCAGGCTGTCATTGACCACCACGCCGGCCAGGGCGATGATGCCGAAAAAACTCATCATGCTGACCTGGATACCCAGGATCCAGTGCCCCACCAGTGCGCCGATGGTGCCGAACGGTATCACGGACATGATGATCAGCGGCTGGGAGTAAGAGCGCAGCGGAATGGCCATCAGGGCATAAATCAGGAATACGGCAAACAGCGCGCCCTTGATCAGGTCATGTTGAACCTCCGACGCTGCTTGACTCTCACCGCTCAGGCGATGCCTGACTCCGGGAAACTGGGCCAGTACTTCGGGCAATTCTTTCTCGATAATGTCCGCAGTGATCTTGCCGGGTTCGTAATTCTGCTTGTCCACCTCGGCGGACACCTGCGCGGCGCGTTCGCGGTCGAACCTGCGAATACGGGTCGGGCTTTCAGACATTTCCACCTCTGCCACGGCATGGAAGGGCACACGTCCGCCGTCCGGCGTACGAATCCGCATGTTGTCCAGGTAACCCACCGAATCGCGTTCATCGCGGGGAAACCGCACCATGACCTTGACTTCGTCCTGTCCGC
>Ga0316194_10000081_pt1 | contig 47885 bp, 35 predicted proteins | sample CroRivsedime1_MG_FD_204936 | JGI IMG/M metagenome (GOLD analysis project Ga0316194, IMG submission 204936) | Coastal sediment microbial communities from Maine, United States - Cross River sediment 1 | ecosystem: Environmental > Aquatic > Marine > Coastal > Sediment | place: USA: Maine...
CTCAGAAAAGCGTGTAGATAAATGGGGCGAGCGACGACCCCTGCGCGAACACGATCAGGGCGCCGAGAAGAATCATCACAAGGATGATCGGGGCCAGCCAGAATTTTTTCCGCTCCCGCATGAATTCCCAGAGGTCTTTCAAAAGGTCCAGCATCAGAAAGGTTTCTCCAGTTTTTCTTTCGGATTCTTTCCGCTCTGAACCCGGTAGCTTTTCTGCTTGGGATCGAGCGCCCTCTGCATCGGGTCCTTGCCCATGACACGCATAACCATCGCCATCGGCGCGATCATAACGAAAAAGACGATGCCGAGCACGAGGGGTGTCATGACCCGGCTCGCGAGCAAACCGAAACGCATCCATCCTCGATAAACCCAGCGCAACCACACCGGCCGAATGAGGGACAGTGACCCTAACCCTGCAGCGATGACCCAGGGCCAGGCCGGCCAGTCCAGGTTGAGCATCCAGGGGAAGAATAGTCCAAAGATGGCGCCAACGGCCGCACCGGTCGTCAGGCCGAATTGGCGCAGGCCTTTCCGGTCAAGCTCAGGAATTATGTGATCGTCGGCCATCTCGGTCGAGCCCAAACTTGCCTTGCCAGTCGCGTCGTCTTCCCAGGCAGGCTGCTCTTGTTTGCTCAAAACGAAATTCCCCACGGCGAGATAGTCCATCTCCGTCCGCATGAAACACCGATACGCATCGGTCGGTGAGCAGACAACAGGCTCACCGCGTACGTTGAACGACGTATTCACAAGGACGCCGCAACCGGTGATCTGTTCGAACGCCTTAAGCAGCCCGTGATAGCGCGGGTTCGTTTCCCGGTGAACCGTCTGCACCCGCGCCGAGTAATCCACGTGCGTGATCGCGGGCAACTCCGAACGCCGGTGCTTGAGTTTCTCCAAACCGAAGAGTTGCTCTTGCTCGTCCGTGAGGGCTACCTTCAGCTCCTCCCGCACGGGCGCCACGATAAGCATGTAGGGACTCGGAGCGTCCTGCTCGAAATAATCGGAGACGCGCTCCCACAGAACGGACGGCGCGAACGGGCGGAAAGATTCGCGGTACTTGATCTTGAGGTTCATGACCGATTGCATCTCTGCACTGCGCGGGTCGCCAATGATCGAGCGGCCGCCGAGGGCCCGCGGCCCAAACTCCATACGACCCTGAAACCAGCCGATGACGTTCTCGTCGGCGAGTAGCTGCGCCGTTGTCGACAACAGTGTGTTGTCGTCCAGGACCGTGTACTTCGCGCCCAGCGCGTCGAGCTCGGCCCGGATCTGCTCAGGCGCATAGTTGGGACCGAGGTACGACCCGTGCATGCGGTCGGCGGCAGGGCCGCCGTCGCCGTTCAATTTGCGCGGCTGATTGTCGTAAGCGTGCCAGGCAACGGCGGCGGCTCCCAGCGCGCCGCCCGCATCGCCGGCGGCAGGCTGAATCCAGATGTTCTCGTACGGCCCTTCACGCTGTAGCCGGCCATTGGCGACACAATTGAGCGCGACACCCCCGGCGAGACAGAGGTTCTCCTCGCCTGTCTCCTCGTGGAGCGTGTTGGCGAGCCGCAGTACGATCTCTTCCGTCACGACCTGGATGGAAGCGGCGATATCCATCTCGCGCTGCGTGAGGTCACTTTCCGGCTTGCGGGGCGGCCCGCCGAAGAGTTCGTCGAAGCGGCTGTTGGTCATCGTGAGGCCGGTGCAGTAGTTGAAGTACTGCATGTCCAGGCGAAACGTGCCGTCCTCCTTGAGATCGACAAGTTTGTCGAGAATCAGGTCGACATACTTTGGCTCGCCGTAGGGCGCGAGACCCATGAGCTTGTACTCGCCCGAATTAACTCTGAAGCCCGTGAAGTACGTAAACGCGGAGTACAGCAGTCCCAACGAGTGCGGGAAATCGATTTCCCAGAGCGGGTCCAGGTTCGCGCCGTTGCCCAGCCATGTCGATGTCGTGGCCCATTCACCGACACCGTCGAGGCAGAGCACCGCCGCGCGCTCAAATGGGCTGAAGAAGAACGCGGAGGCTGCGTGCGACTGGTGATGCTCGGTGAACAGTAGCGGCGGCAGCTCCTTCAGTTCGCAGTCGCCGAGCTGCGCAAGCTCCGTCTTGAGAACGCTTTTGAGATAGAGCTTCTCCTTGAGCCAAATGGGCATGGATGCGGCAAAGGACCGAAACCCCCTGGGCGCATAGCTCAGGTAAGTCTCGAGCAGCCGCTCGAACTTGATGAGCGGCTTGTCGTAAAAGACGATTCGGTCGAGCTCATGCAGCCGCAGGTTCCCGGTTTCCAGGCAATAGCGGATTGCCTCGCCAGGAAACCGGGCATCGTGCTTTCTTCGGGAGAATCGTTCCTGTTGAGCCGCCGCAGTTACCTCGCCGTCCTTCAACAAGGCGGCGGCACTGTCATGGTAGTAGGCCGATATTCCGAGAATGTTTGAGATCTTCGTAACTACCGCCCCCCGGCTTCTGCCCATTCCCGTGCTTCTGCGGTGTAGCCCCCCAAGGCCATCAGTTGCGACATCCTCTGATAGAGCGCTGGATACTCTTCATCCTTTCCTTTTCGTACCAATGTCTCGGCGTAACGTTGAACATTCCTGGCGTAGCGATCAAGGTCCCTGCGCTTACCGTTATCGCGTGCGTATTTGATCAGGTTGCTATAAGCCCCGAGAACAAAACTAATCTGATCCGGGTACTCTTTCGTCACTTCCAGTAGCAGTTCCGTCGCCTTTTCGTATTCCCCCGTTCTGAGATATGCCGTGCCCAACCAGCCGATGGTTTCAGCAGTCTTCGTTTCATCGCCCCTGGTGTAATAAAGAGACCGCTCGAGATACGGTATCACCTCGCGCCACTTCCCTTCCTTGCTCATCGCTTCGGCGATCTTCATGTAGCTTTCGCGATTGTGTGGATACAGTTCAAGAATCGTATCCAGGTGCTTATACATCGCTGACGAATTACCAAGGCGCTGGTTCAGCACGGCCAGTTCGAAATGGACCTTCCAGTCAGCAAGGCCTGACCTGACAACGTCTCGTCGTCTTCGCACGACTTCCATTGGAGATCCGAGTTCGGCAGTTACTCTGCTCTGCTTGCCGTTGAGAAAACTCCGGAGCTTGGTGTAGTTACTCTGCCCCGGAAAAGGCGGATGCTGAATCATGGCCTGCAGGGTCTTGATTTCGGCGTTGGTGTCGTAATTCGGGAACCCGACTCTCCTGGCAACTTCGGCCGCCGGCACTGGCTGGAAATCATCAGCCGCAGTCAGGTCGCTTACGATCGAACGGGATATCCCTGCTGCCAGGACGTCGTTTCCTGCAAACCCGTAATGAACGTGTTCGAGAAACAGGTTCCAACCGGGTTGAAAAGGCTGGCTGGCCTGATCGAACGCAGCGGCACTATCGACAAAACTGAACGAGTCACTCTCGACACTGGCGGCAACGGTCTGAACTACCTGGTTGATTTTGGTATCGGCACGAAATCGCAATGCATCGAGGTCCAGGGCGCGTTGGTAATGGGTCCTGGCCTCTTCGAATTCGCCGAGATTTTCGAAGGCCGTAGCGAGCCTGAAGTGAGTGTCGGCATACTCAGGGTCAATCTCCAATGCGGCCTGGAAACTGGTGACGGCATCTTCCCAGTTCTGCTCGTCGGAGCTCCGGGCTCCGCGATGAGTCAGTTCGCGCCATTGATCGAGCTGTTCCTCTGACAGATTCGCGCCGCGCACGGACAGGAAAGGCGCCGAGTGTCGGAGGTTAACCGGCACGGATGACACGATTACGTGCATCCCCTTGTTTTGCAGCGTCTCGATGACGCTGGTGAGGTTGTCCTCGTAGTGACCATAGACGCTCGCCATGCGCGGGTCATCGTGCGTGACACCATTATTCGCAAACATCTGCATGCCTTCCCACTCGAGTTCCTGCATCGCATCGGTAGGTCGGATCTGCAAAATGAGGCCGTTCAGGGCTTGCCAGATTCGCGTGCGCTTCAAAGCCTGAATTCCCCGAATTAGCGAAATGTTTGCCAGGAAATTCTGATTGAGCGTGCTGGGCCCATAAGGACCCACTACCTCATTGTTTCCCATCAGGATTACGGCAAAGTCGGCAGAGTTTTCCGGAATCGACTGCGCAACCGCGTAAACCACGTGCGAGTTGACCGAGGTCATGGCTGTATTGATCACTTCGATTTTTTTCGAAGGTAGCGCCGCTCTCAGTTGTGCCGCCAGGAGCCTGTCAAGACCGTGGTTTTCATGGGGGAAGCCCAGCGCTGCAGATCCCCCCAGGATGAAGACCCTGACCAATTCAGGACGACGTTCTACACTAAAGGTATTTTCGCGAGGTTTGATATCCAAAGACGCAGGATAGAACTGGTCAGCAAAATCCGTGTTTTCCTGGTAGTACGACTGACCATCGATCTCGATCTCGTGGAAAAAGTCGAAAGACGTTCCAATGCCGGCGACGGTGAGACCCGACTCGAGCAGAACGAAAAAGAGCAAGGGGACCACAATGGTCGCGATGAACGTAAAGGCGATTTTTTTTGCGTCGGGCACGGAGCTTTGTCCTCAAAACATCGGGAATACGACTTCACTCCCAAACATAGCGTAGTGAAGCGGTATCGGGTAGTCCGCGATCCTCGGTTGGAGGCGTGTAGACTATCCTTGGAGAATCGATGCGGCCAAGGAAGAAAGGGGACAACTTTGCAGCAAATCGACGAATGGCAGAGTATAGATCGAGCAGTCTTCGAGAACGAGATATTTCCCGCGAACCGGCCTGCCGTATTGAAGGGCCTGCTTCGAGACTGGCCTTCAGTTCAGGCGGGCCGTCAATCTCTCAGGCATGTCGTCAATTACCTTAATCGGCTCGATGCAGGGGGCGAGGTCAATGTGGTGATCAGCCCACCTGAAACCGGGGGGCGTTTCTTTTATACGGACGATTATCAGTCTTTTAATTTCGAGTCGAAGGATATGACGATCCGAACGGCGCTGGGCATCCTCGCGTCCCTGGCCGAGGATCCGCGGCCGCCGGCGATTGCACTGCAGGCGATGAACATCCCGGACATCATGCCGTCGTTCCTCGAGGACAACACGATGCCCCTGCTGGACAGCGACGTCGCGCCGCGCATGTGGATGAGTAATCGATCGATGATCGCGACTCATTTCGATAACAACTACAACATTGCGGGCGTTGTCAGTGGTAGCCGGCGATTCACGGTATTTCCACCCGAACAGCTCACCAACCTCTATCTTGGACCGCTCATGCGAACGCCGGGTGGAACGCCAATCAGTGCCGTGGACTTGCGGGAACCGGACTTCAAGAAATTCCCGCGGTTCCGCCAGGCGCTCGAGTCGGCCCAGGAGGCTGTTCTCGAGCCGGGAGATGCTATTTACATTCCCATTCTATGGTGGCACGGCGTGGAATCGCTCGACCCGCTGAACATCCTGGTCAACTACTGGTGGAACGACACCCTTCCCGCGCACCACAAGCCGATCCTCGCCCTGATTCACAGCGTGGCGCTGATGTCCGGATTGCCCGCTGAACAACGTGAAGTGTGGCGCGCGTTTTTCGATTATTTCGCATTCCAGGCAGAAGGCGATCCCGCAGCCCATCTGCCTTCCGGTTTGCGAGACGTGTTGGGCGACCTTTCTTCGGCAGACAGGGACCAGGTCCTGCTGTTCGTGGCGGAGCGACTGAAGTCCCTGATCGGATCCGGGGCAGGCTGATCGTTGCTATTGGCGGTGGCCGCTAGGCAGACGCAGTTGGGCAGTACCGGCCAATGAAGTCCTGGTGTGGCGGCAGCTGGCTCAGCACATTGTCAATTTTCTGCCGCTGGAACTGCATGAATTGACGCAGCTCCTTTTCATCCATCATGTCAACGATGGGGTGATAGCTCTGCGGTTCGATGCCTTGCCCGAGCATCACCTGGACCCAGCTGTTCTCGCGGAATATATCTTTCTCGGCCTCGAACACGAACCCCGTATCGCGGAACAGGTCGAGGCGATGCTGCAGGCTGTCGGGAATGTCCATGCTGCGACAGCGACGCCAGAATTCGGAATCCGTCCTCTCCGTGACATGGTAGTGCAGGATGATGAAATCGCGGACATAGCGGAACTCTTCGTCCATCTGGCGATTGAACTCTTCCCGATCGGAATGGGTGATGCCGTTGTAGGGGAACATTTGCAGCAGTCGGAGAACGCCTCGCTGGATCAGGTGAATGCTCGTGGACTCCAGTGGCTCGAGAAATCCCGCTGCCAGGCCCAGGCCAATGCAGTTACGATTCCAGTGCTTCGCCCGCTGCCCGGTGCGAAAGCGTAATACCCTCGGTTCCTTGATGATCGCACCTTCGATGTTTTCGAGCAGGGTCTTCCGGGCTTCATCGTCACTCATGAATTCACTGCAATAGACCAGGCCGTTACCGACCCGGGTCTGCAATGGGATTCGCCACTGCCAGCCGCTCTCCCTGGCAATCGAGCGCGTATAAGGAATGGGATCACCGACCGCTTCCGTCTGAACCGCGATGGCGCGATCGCAGGGGAGCCAGTGCGTCCAGTCCTCGAATTCGGTATCGAGAGCCTTGCCTAACAGCAGGCTGACAAACCCGCTGCAGTCGATAAACAGATCGCCTTTTACAACCTGTCCGGATTCCAGCACCACGTCAGAGATGTCACCGGTTTCGGTCTGATGGACGTCAACGATCTTGCCTTCGATGCGGGTTACACCATCCTGTTCGGCCTGCTGGCGCAACAGCCCGGCATAGGCCGTGGCATCGATATGGTAGGCATAGCTCAGTGCATCCTGTTGCAGCAGACCGAATTTTCCGGCCTTCGCGGCCATCAGCTCCTGGGCGTAACAACTATAGTCTTCGCCAAAACCCAGTTCCCTTGCTTTGAGCCAGAAGTGCTGGAAGCCTGCTGCCCAGCAGCCCTGGCCTGTGACGCCGAAGGAGTGAATATAGTCATGGCCGTTAGCCCGCCAGTTCTCGAATTGAATGGCCAGCTTGAACGTGCCCTGCACCTTGGCAAGAAAATCGGCCTCGTCGATCTTCAGCAGGCGATGCAGCGTTCTGAAGGGCGGTATGGTCGCCTCGCCCACGCCAACGGTGCCAATGGCATCCGATTCCACGAGCACGACGTTCAGGTTGGCGCCGATCAGTTTCGCTATAGCGGCCGCCGCGGTCCAGCCCGCGGTACCGCCGCCCACGACGACTACATTTTGTACTTTTCTTGATGACATTGGACTTTGCCGCCTACAACAGTTTGTCTCTTAACATCTTGCGAATCTGCCGCGCGGTCTGCTCGTCCATAGGATTGAGCACGCCACGCGCAGCTTCCGGAATATGATCAACGTTTTCCGGTGAAGGATTGAACACGTAAAAATCGAACAACTCCTGCCATTGTTTCTTTTGCGCTTCAGGCAAATCTCGAAGACCCAGCATCGCATGCTGTAACACGCTTAAGGGCGGCCCCATGTAGGATGGCGAGCTGCGCCACCAGTAATTCACCAGCACGTTGAAGGCATCCAGCGCTTCCATGTGATGCCACCACATGCTGGGAACGATGATGGCATCTCCGGGTTCCAGCACTGACATCTGGGCAGTCTCGACTGCCTCCCGAAACTTCGGGAAGCGCTCATAGTCTGGCGCATTAAAGTCCACCAGGCTGATCGGTTGTCCGGCTGGTGTGAAGTCCAGCGGCCCAACGTAAAGATTCGATAACTGCTCCGGCGGAAACACGATGACCCGCCGCCGCCCTGCGACGACGCAGGCAATATTGGAGGGGAAATCATAGTGGGCCGATACCCGGCTCTGGTTGCCGATCCAGATGCTGACCAGCGGCTCAAGGTGCTGAATCGGGAAGTCGTTCTGCTCCCGGAATCCCGGCAGCCAGTGGTCTACGTTGGTCGAGCCGACATACAGCGACGGTGGCGAAGGCAGATCGACATGCGAACGGACCTGCTGCACGGCATCTTTCAGCGCCATCCGCCGGTATTCGAAATTGAAGGCGGTCATGTCCTCGTTATAGAACATCCGTCCGGCTGCCTCAGGCGGCGCATAGAGCGCTGTGACCACATTGCCCGAGTCAAACTCCTGCAGGTACTCGATGATCTTGTCGGCTGACTCGAGGCCATGTCGGACGGCGGGCCAATCGGCGGCCAAACCTCTCAGGACCAGCGGCTGATCGGACGCCAGCAGGTCATCGCTGAGATCTGCGACATTGATGTCAGCTCTCTCCGCTATCGGCTGGCTTATCTCGTTCAGGACATGCTGGCTGGTCATAGGGTCACTCGAACTTCTCTCTACACCCGGAGCCGGTTTCGTCTTTCGATAAGGCCACGCATCCGGGACAGTGAGGCGACTGCCATGAATATGGGTTGCAGGTAACCAGCCTGGTTCAGCGACTCCAGCACATCTCCCTTCAGCTGATAGAGTTGCTCCTCCGCAATGCTGTAGAAACCCTGCAACGTCTGTTTGCTGCCGTCGTTAAATGCAATATCCAGGGTGATCTGCTCCAACAGTTCATGCTGCAGCAGCGTGTCTACGAATCCGACGCTGTGTTGCAGTCCACCGTGCAGCTTGTCCAGCAATGCGATCTTTTGCTTTAGGAACTCCGACGGCTCACCCTCATTGTCAAACAAGGACTCGCCCTCATCCTGACTGACTCGCGGGTGATCGAGGTCCAGGGAAACCACCGGCGGTCGATCATCACCTTCTCCGCCCGTGGCAATCAGGAACGGCTGGCGTTGTGCCAGGGCAGGAATATACGGCGCATCCCAGCCATCGTCCTGCAGAAACAGATTCTGATCTTTCTCAAAACCCATTATGGCAGCGGGAAAAAAGCCGCCGGTGTTCGGATCCTTGGTAAACAGGATGGGGTAACAGCTCTGAATATCCCTGAACTCCAGGGGGAATGTCATGGCGCTCATGACGGCGTCACCGAGCGCCGCGCCATAGCCCGTTTTAATTCGCAGCTGTCGGTGTTTTTCCTTATTCAGGACCTCGTACTGGCTCATAGTGACACTCTACTCATCTAGCCGCGGTTCACAGCTTTTGAAATCCAAATTCTCTGACTTTGTTCAACAGTTCCCGGTTACCTGGCAATGCCTGCTGCAGCTGACTTGCCCGGGCAGCATTTTGCCGGAAAAGCTCTGACGCCCGGTGCTGGAGCTGATCCTGCTGGTGACTGCGTGTGTGACGGGGTGCTGATCTGAACCCCATGCCATGAAGGATATACTGATAGCTGGCAGTGGGAAACAGTTCATCGACCGCTTCTGCATCCTGGTGCCAGGGACTCCGATAGCGCCACAACAATAACTGTTCGCTGAGCTTATCCGGGATGGATGCGGTTGCATGATTATCCTGCCAATAGGGAGAGTCATCGCGTTCGCTCAGAACGTAATGCAGCTTGAGGAATTCGATAATCTGATTCCAGTGACGCCGAAACTTCCGATTGTATTGTTGGGCGACAATATCCATGATTTCCCTGGTCGGGGGCATCTGGTCCGCAATCATCCCCGCGGCCAGTTCGATCATCACCAGCGCCGAAGCTTCAAGCGGCTCGATAAAGCCGGATGACATACCTATCGCCACACAGTTCCTGTGCCAGAACTCCCGCCGGTGGCCGGGCTGAAACCGAATCTTGCGCGGCGTAACATCGGCCGCGGCCGCGTCTCCCGCAATCTCCTTTATGTAGGCAAGCAGCTGAGCGGTGGCCTCGTCGTCCGAAATATGAGCGCTTGAGTAGGTGTGACCAATCCCACGACGCGTCGGCAATCCGATATCCCAGATCCAGCCCGCCGTTTGTGCCGTTGAATGCGTGCAGGACTGAATGGCCTGGTCCTCTTCCGCGTAGGGCACCTGCGTGGCCAGGGCGCTGTCGTTAAACAGATACTCCTGCTGTGACTGGAACGGAATCCCGAAGTGCTCACCAAGCAGCAGGCTTTTCGATCCGGTGCAGTCGATAAAGAGATCACCAGCAATCTCCCCGGAACGGTCGGTCGAGACCGAGCGAATGTCTCCATTCTCGGCCGCATTGACCTGCAACACATTCGCCTTGACGTGCTCTACACCCAGTTTCTCGGTGCAGTGCCGGCGGAGCAGGTCGGCAAACCTTCCGGCATCCAGGTGATAGGCATAGTTCACGACGAAGGCGAATTCGGGCGTCGTAATCTGTTTCGGGGCGAGGCAGTCCGCAAACAATGCCGTCTGAGGAGTTACGGCATCCGCAAATGGCGGCGCACCGTTCAGCGCCAGCCAATGAGGCGCGAGATTGATATCGGCATAATCGATGGGAACGGTAAACGGATGGCTGTAAGTATCTCCATCGCCGGTTTGCCAATCGCGAAACCAGGTGCCTTGCTTGAAACTCGCATCACATTCACGGAGAAATTCGGTCTCGGACAATCCGATGCGCTGAAGCGTGCTCCGCATCGATGGCCAGGTGCCTTCACCTACACCAATTGTCGGTACGTCCGGTGATTCAATAAGCACCAGTTCGAACGGCTGCTTTGCCTGTGGGTCGATGCGGTGCTCAGCCGCAATGACTCCGGCCGTCAACCAGCCGGCGCTACCGCCACCCACAATGACTATTTTGGAGATCCTGTCTTCCATATTCCGACTAGTATCCCACAAGTCAGCAGCCTGATCGGGCTCTGCGGCTCACTGACTCGGGGCGCAGCCCTCGTGGATCATTCCGCGCACGGCATTCGCAGCTGCGCACACAGTTCGATGAAGCGGGGCTTCGAGCGAAGTGCGTCGAAGTCGGGGTAAGTCAAATTAAAGATGAAACTGTCGTACTCATCAACGGCGAGATACAGCCAGTCGATCGCACGGTCATGTTCGCCCAGGTGCGTGTAGACGATGGCGATGGATCCCGGTGACACGAACATCAGGTCCCTCTGGGACAATGCGCCATCGAGCAGTTTACGCGCTTCAGCCTGGTTGCCGAGCTGCGCGTGAAGGCCGGCAAACCAGAGTTCGAGATTCGGGTCCCCGTCGGTGTATTGCCGGGCCATTTTGAGGTACTCGAGAGCTTCCTCGTGCGAGCCATTTGCCGCGTGAATATTGCCGAGCCAGAGGAGCGTGAGTGGATCCTCTGGCTGTATTTCCAGGATTGCCTCGACTTGTTTGATGGCGGCAGCGTAATCGCGTTGTTTGAAATAAACTTCGCCCAGTCCATTGCGGCTCCAGACCATCAGCGGATCGAGTTCAAACACTCGTTGCGACGCACGCAACGCTTCGTCCAGTCGTCCGGCCGTTTGCAGCGCGAAAGACAGTCCGTTGTAGCCAATGAAGTTGCTTGGCGCCAGCTCAATGGCACGCCGAAACTCCTTCTCGGCCGCTTTCCAGTCAAACCGGTAGGAAAGGTCCAGCCAACCCATCGCGATGTGGGCCTCGGGCGAGAACTCGTCGAGCTCAACTGCAATCGATGCGGATTCAAGCGCTGCCGGAAATACCTCTTTGGGCGCGAGGTGCCGGAAGTTGCCCAGCGATGTTTCGGTGAGCGAGAGCAATGCGTGAGCTTGTGCAAAGTCGGGATCGAGCTCAACGGCTTCAGCGAAGTACTTCCTGGCACCAAGAAAATCGTCGCGGCTCCAGCCTTGCCGCATGAAGTGCCATCCGCGCAAATACTTGTCAAACGCCTCTTCGTTCCCGGTCGGGCGACCGGAACGAATAGGATTGACGAAATTCAACTTCAGTTGACCGACTATCACATTGGCGATCTCGCCCTGAACCTCAAATGCGTCAAGAACTTCGCGGTCGTAGGTTTCCGACCAGAGGTGTGTGTCTGTCCTGGCATCTATGAGTTGAGCGGTGATGCGAACATCGTTGCCATTTCTGCGAACGCTGCCTTCCAGGATGTGCCGAACTGCCAGCTTGGTGGCGATCTCCCCAAGTGGCACATTGCGACCTGCGAAGTAAAACGAAGAAGTGCGTGACGAAACCTTCAAGCCTGGTATACGAGCCAATACATTAAGCAGCTCTTCGGACATACCGTGGCTGAAATAAGTATTGTCTTCGTCGCCGCTCATGTTCACGAACGGCAAAACAGCAATGGAATTTGGATTGATATCTACAAATCGCGACTCGGCTGCGCCAGGTATCCCGGGCTGCTCAGGAATCAGCCAGATCAGCAATGCGACCAACACGGCGGCCATGGAGCCTGCTGCGACAATGCGACGGGCCCGATGTCCGAGGTCGCGTGTCCAGGCCAGGTACATGGCCACCGGGAATCCGGCGATGAAGAGAATAGCCAGGTACTTTCTGACCGGGCCGGATGCGTGTTCCCCCTGGAGGGCATCAACGAGGAATACCAGTATCTCGGTTCCGCCCCAGGCAATGGCGACGTACATTGCAGCGGCCCGTACTACACCGCGGCGGTTCAATTCCTTAATGATGGACATCAGGGGGTCTTTGAACGGAGCTTATTGTGTCGATTGTACAGGCCCGGAACTCGGTTGTGGCCATTTGCCCGTGCGAAAAGTGCATTTTGAACCGTATTCGCGACTGTGAGTTGGTTCACGCAAGCGAAAGCCGCAAACGCCTACATTGGAATATTCTCCTACAGAGAGTGCTAATTATGACCAGATCGATCCTCTACGGCCTTGTCGTCTTTTCGATACTCCTGTTTGCCCCTCCCACGGATGCCGGCGAGGTTGGCGTGCAGGTCGTGTTTACTGATGGCGAAGCGTCAATCATTCGCGCCTACTATGACGATCAGGGCGCGCCGCAGAATGGCCAGGGAAAAAACAGCCAGGGCAAACACAGCAAAGGGTTGCCACCCGGCATTGCCAAGAATCTCCAGCGTGGCAAGCCGTTGCCGCCCGGAATTGCCAAGCAGGCATTGCCGACCGGTCTCATTGATCTTCTGCCACCAGCGCCAAAGGGATATGAGCGCGTCGTGCTGTCCGGGAAGGTTCTTCTCGTCGATATCGCTACCCAGGTGATTCAAGATGTACTTGAGGATGTAATCCTCGGTTAGTAGCATCCGATTGACGGCGACGACTTTGCCGCAGCGGAGCTCGTACAATGAAGACAGGGAATCTCCTTAAAGAACTCGACCATGTGGACGAGTTCTGGTCGCCACGAGTTGTCGGGAGAGTGAATGATCAGTTCATCAAGGTCGCGAAACTCAAGGGCTCTTTAACGTGGCACAAGCACGATGATGAAGATGAGATGTTCTACATCCTCAAAGGGCAATTGATCATCGAGTACGAAGAAGATCGTGTGGTCCTGAATGAAGGGGACTTTCATGTCGTCCCCAAGGGGGCTATGCACAATCCCGTGGCGGAAGAAGAGTGCTGGATTGCTCTGATCGAAACCGTTTCGACAAAACACACCGGGGACGTACTCATCGACAAGACGAAGTCGATAGAACAACAGCTTGGAGAGAGCTAGTACAACCGACTCCAAAATTCCGATGGCCGGTCACCGCAGAGCAGAGGATCGCGGCGCCTGCGAGCAAGGTGTGGGAGACGATATCGACACCCGGAAACCTCGAGCTGTGTCATCCATTTTGCGCGAGCAACCCGGTCCAAACCTGGCCGGGGCCGGACTCTCGCGATGAAGTGCATTATCTCAGTGGCTGGGTATACGAGCGCCACTTCCTTCGTTGGCATGAAGGAACTGGCTACGATCTTGAGATCGGCAGACAAGGTGGCAGTACATCAGCCGTATCCTGGAGAATCACGCCCGTTGACGAGAGCAGTTGCGTATTGCGGATTGCCGTTTACCCGCATGTTCTGCAAAACTGGCCGGTGATAGTGCGCTGGATTCCATACTTGCTGCGCCTTCGACCGATGCTCAGGACGTACCTGGATTCTGTGGTCAGAGGATTTGAGTGGTATGTTGTACGCGGTGAACCGGTGCCACGCGATCAGTTCGGTCACCACCCGTGGTTTTCAGCAACGTAGAGGTGAAACGATGGATGACAATAATACAAGTAATGTAACGATCGTCGATATCAGGGTGTCGTAACACGTCTCATGGCCAGTGCCGAGAAACTCCTGCATGAGGCCCAGTTCGCGTTCCAGAGCATCAGCTTTGGTGAGAGTATCTCGAACACGCGCAACCGGATGAAAGCCTCATCGCTTTGCAAGAAGATAATTCGCAAGTACCCGGGGAGCATGGAGGCGTCCGAGGCTCATGCAATTCTCAGGCGACTCGGGGAGGAGGCGTACACCTCGAAAATGGAGTTGCAGCACCGGCATGTGTCACAGGATCAACACCACCGGCCACGGACGGCAACACGCGCACCGGAGCAGCAACGAACGTTCGTCGTTCATGATGAGATAGAAACGCTGGATTGGACCGGCCTGGTCGGATGGTTGTTCGCGATCCCCAAGGTCGCTCTCTTCGCCATCCTGTTTGGCGGCTTCTTTCTGTTCGGGCTCTTCGGTCCGTTCCTGTTCCTGCCGTTGATCGCGTTTGTGCTGTTCACAGGGCCCTTCAGGAAAATGCTAAAACAGGAGCAACGCGATAGTTTGAACGCGCTGGTGAAGCGGATAAATGCCTTTGTTGCGAATCGCCGTCGATAGCGGGCGACAGGCTCCTGTTTCCCCGGCGCCTGCAACGTTCCTAGGTAAATCCACGAATATTCCCGGCCCGCGGGCGCTGCGATCATTGCCGTGGCGCGTAATTTGATGCGCTACTGATTAGTAATTGAGGGTTCCGAACATGCGCACGGTTTTACGCATCTCTTTAGCTGCTTCTGTACTCATGTTCGCCGCCGTTGCGTGGTCGGGCGACTTCAAGAAAGGTTGGGATGCCTACAGCGCAGGCGACTACGCCACTGCGTTGAGTGAATGGCAGGAATTGGCCGATTCAGGTGACGCCAATGCCGCCTACGGCATGGGTCTCATGTATGGCAATGGTTTCGGCGTGGACATGCTCGACGATCAGGCAATCAAATATTACACCGTGGCGGCGGATCAGGGTCACGCCGACGCCCAGTTCAACCTGGCCGTAATGATCCAGAACGGCTGGGGCGTTCCACAGAGCGATGAGAAAGCTAACGAATGGTATCTGCTGGCGGCAAACCAGGGTGTTACCGCCGCACAAATCGCGCTGGGTCGCTATTACGCAATGGACTTCCTGGATTCCTTCGATCCGGTCGAAGCGTACATGTGGTTCAGCCTGGCGGAAGACGCCGGCGACATTGATGCGGCGAGTAAACGCGAGTTTGTGGCGTCCCGAATGACGGCTGAGCAGGTCGCCGCAGGCGACGGTCGTGTCGAGGCATGGAAGGCCAGTCACTGACAGCTGTTCGAAATCCTGGCTCAGGTACTCGCGTCTGATTGAGATTCAGGTGCTGCATCCTCGAATGCGGCGAGTTCGTTGCAGTTGTCGACAATTGCGGTGAGTTTTGGAAACTCGTCGAGTGAAACCTTGAACCGTCGCGCGTTGTACATCTGTGGTACGAGGAACGCATCCGCCAGGGTCACCTCATCTCCAAAAACGAATGGGCCATCGCCCGCCAGTATTTCAGCAGCCCTGAATCCCTCGTGGATCCAGTGCGTATACCAGTCACCGGTCGGGTTGGCATCGAAGTTCGTCTTTACGTAGTTCATGACCCGCAGGTTGTTGAGCGGGTGGATGTCACAGGCAATCATGCTGCAGAAGGAGCGCACGCGACTGCGCTGCGGTTCCGTCTGCGGGAGCAGGTGCACGCCCGGGTACGCTTCTTCAAGATATTCAAGAATAGCCATTGATTGCGCGATACCCAGTTCACCGTCTTCCAGGAAAGGCACGAGCATCTGCGGGTTCTTCGCGCGGTACGCGTCACCGCGGTGCTCGGATACGCCGGGCGCGAGCGACACCGGCACGATCTTGTGATCGAGCCCCTTCAGATTCAGTGCGATGCGTACGCGATAGGCGGCCGATGAGCGCCAGTAGCTGTAGAGCTTAATTGACATACTTCTCCACAACCTGGTCGATCGCGCCGAATATCGAATTGCCGTTCGCATCGTTCATCTCGATGCGAATGCGATCGCCGAATTGCATGAATAAGGTACTCGGTTTGCCATCGTTGATCGTCTCAATGGTCCGAATCTCTGCAATGCAGGAATAACCCACACCGCCTTCTTCAATGGGCTTTCCAGGACCATTATCAAGCTTGTTCGAAATCGTGCCCGAACCGATGATGCAGCCTGCGGCCAATGGCCTCGACTTTGCCGCGTGCGCGATTAGCTGACCGAAGTGGAACGTCATGTCGACGCCGGCATCCGGTTTACCGAATGGCACTTCGTTGAGGGTCGAGAGCAAAGGCAGATGCAGCTTGCCGTCGCGCCAGGCATCGCTTAGTTCGTCGGGTGTTACGGCAACCGGTGAAAACGCGCTCGACGGTTTGGATTGGAAAAAGCCGAAGCCCTTGGCAAGTTCGCCGGGGATCAGGTTCCTGAGCGAGACATCGTTGACGAGCATAATCAGCTGAATGTGGTCGAGTGCGTCCTCCGCGCTCACGCCCATAGGCACGTCGTCTGTGACCACGACGATCTCGGCTTCAAAGTCGATGCCCCAGGCCTCGTCGGCCATCGGAATGTTTTCGCGAGGCCCGATAAACGAATCAGAGCCGCCCTGGTACATCAGCGGGTCGGTCCAGAAGGAATCGGGCATCTCGGCGCCACGGGCTTTGCGAACCAGTTCAACATGATTGACGTACGCGGAGCCGTCGGCCCACTGGTAGGCGCGCGGCAAAGGAGACGCACAATCGGCCTGCTCAAAGGCTTCACCTTCGCCGGCGTTAGCTCTGGCCGCGAGTATTTCAAGTGCAGGGCGGGTGTTCTCCCAATCGTCCAGCGCGGCCTGGAGGGTCTCAGCCGTAGGAACGGCCATGGCCGCGATCATGTATCGCTGCAAGTCCTGCGACACGACGACGAGGCGACCGTCACGACCACCTTTCAGAGAAGCTAATTTCATAGAGATCTATTTACCTGTGAATTCCAAGTCGTGCAGCCAGGCTGCGTGGCGTGGAGCTTTCTTGGTCTGGCTCCATTCTTCGAGCATAGCCGGAGCTACACGTTTCAATTCGTCAATCTGTTCCTGCGTCTGCGTATTCGCGACAAGTTCGAGCCGGTGACCGTTTGGATCGAAGAAGTAGATTGACTGAAAAATTCCGTGATTCGTCGGGCCGATAACATCGATGCCTTCGGCCTCAATGCGTTCTTTTGCGGCCAGCAGCGCATCGTAGTCTTCCACTTCGAACGCGATGTGTTGCACCCACTCCGGCGTGTTGTGGTCGCGGTCCATCTCCGGGCGTGTCGGCAGTTCGAAAAACGCGAGAACATTGCCCATGCCGCAATCGAGAAACACATGCATGTAGGGGTCGGGTTCCTTCGTCGAAGGAACCTGGTCCTCGGCGAAGGCCACGGTGAACTCCATGTTGAGCACGCGCTGGTAAAACTCGACCGTCTCTTTCGCGTCCTTGCAGCGGTAGGCAACGTGATGAATACGTTTCAATTCCATGGTTTGCTCCTGTCAGGCGTCGGCGCTGACGACGCCGCGGGCGACCTGGTCGCGTTCGATTGATTCAAACAGCGCCTTGAAGTTGCCTTCACCGAAACCCTCGTCTTCTTTGCGTTGAATAAACTCGAAGAACGTCGGCCCCACCATGTTCGCCGAAAAAATCTGCAGCAACAAGCGCGGTTCATCGTCGCCGGTCGTTCCGTCGAGCAGGATGCCCCGGGATTGCATTTCGTCGACGGGTTCACCGTGCCCCGGAAGGCGTTCCTCGAGCATCTCGTAATAAGCGGCAGGCGGCGCGGTCATAAATTCGATACCGCTTTCCTTCAGTCGGTCCCAGCAGGCATAGAGATCGTCGCAGGCAAACGCAATGTGCTGGATGCCTTCGCCGTTGAAATCCATCAGGTACTCCTCGATCTGCCCGGTGCCTTTCGATGCTTCCTCGTTAAGCGGGATGCGAATCTTGCCATCCGGTGCGGTCATCGCCTTGGACAACAGGCCCGTATACTCGCCCTTGATGTCAAAGTAACGAATCTCGCGGAAGTTGAAGAGTTTCTCGTAGTAGTCCGCCCAGTACTCCATGCGGCCGCGGTAGACGTTGTGGGTCAGGTGATCGATGACCGTAAAGCCGCATCCTTCCGGGCGTCGATCGACACCCTCGATAAAGTTGAAATCGATGTCGTAGATTGACGTGCCTTCATCGTAGCGGTCGATCAGGTAGACGGTAGCGCCGCCAATACCTTTGATGGCTGGCAAGCGGAGCTCCATTGGGCCGGTTGGAATTTCGACGGGCTCGGCACCTTGCTCGAGGGCACGGTTGTAGGCCGCGTGCGCGTCCTTGACGCGAAACGCCATGCCGCAGGCGCATGGGCCGTGTTCGCGAGCGAAATACCAGGCCCGGCTCTTCGGCTCACGATTGATAATGAAATTGATATCGCCCTGGCGCCATAGCGTGACGTCTTTCGAGCGATGATGCGCGACCTCGGTGAAACCAAGGAGCGTAAAAGCACTTTCCAGCACACCCGGTTCAGGGCATGCGAATTCGACGAACTCAAAGCCGTCGAGTCCCATCGGATTTTCAAAGAGATCTGCCATTGTCGGATTCCCCGCGTCGGATCGGTCGTACAAAACTTTTCGACATTATGCGCGTAATTTGGCGAACAGGGGTCCAAAATGTGCTAGAAAACACGTAAACTGGAAACAAATGTTTCATTAGTTTGAGAAAAACGAACAGGAGGCGCAGATGGAGTTGTCCCGGGCGGACCGCAGGCTATTGGCCGAACTGCAGAAAGACGCGACACGAAACCAGAGTGACCTCGCCGAACTCGTCGGTATGTCGCGTACGTCCTGTTGGCGTCGAATTCGCGACTTCGAGGAGGCCGGCCTCATCGAGCGACAGGTTGCCCTGCTCAACCCGAAGGTCGCCGGTTTCAATATCCAGGTGCTGCTTCTCGTTGCCATGACCGAGCACACCGAGCAGCATCGCCAGAACTTCGAACGCCATGTGTCGCTCCTGCCCGAAGTGACGGAGTGTTTCTCGGTGTCGGGTGACCGTGATTACCTGTTGCAGGTGGTCGCGCACGATATGGATAGCTACAACGATTTTCTCAACGAGCAGATTCTGCGTCACCAAGCGGTGCAGTCGGCGAGCTCAACGTTTGTCCTGCGGCGCGTCAAGTACTCGACGGCCTTGCCGGTATAGGGCTACTCGGCTACCAGCAATGCGATGGATTGTTCGGGGACAGTGACCTTATCTCCGCCATCGAGCTCGATTCCTTCTTCCGCGCTACAAAATACGACGCGCCAGTCGTGCTTCACGCCACTGCGCGAAAGTCGCATTTGCGCGTCATGATCGTGCGCGTTGATCAGGATCCCGATCTTCGACTCACTTTCGTCCTTGTGAACTCGCGTTATGACTTTCGTGAAGGCACGGCTGTGTGCCCACTCTGCACCCTGCTTGGTGTCGCCTTCCTGGTTGATCCAATCCACCCGAACCAGTCCATCCGGTAGCTCAAGTTCGCCGTGCACAAATTGCTGCAGGCGCAGCAGCGGAATTTCACGGCGCAGCCAGATTAATTCACGCACCTGCTCGGTGAATTCGGGGTCTGCCTCGAGACCGGACCAGTCGAGCCAGCCGGTTTCATTGTCTTGCGCGTACGCATTGTTATTGCCATTTTGCGAGTTGCCGAACTCATCGCCTGCGAGGACCATTGGCGTGCCCTGCGACATCATGAGTGTCGCGAGGAGATTCAGGCGCTGGCGACGTCGTTGTCGATTAATCGCTTCGTCATCCGTGTCACCTTCGATGCCGAAGTTACTGCTGTAGTTGCTCGAGTGCCCATCGCGGTTGTCTTCGCCGTTTGCTTCATTGTGACGATGAACGTAGCTGACAGTATCGCGCAGCGTGAAGCCATCATGTGCGGTCACGAAGTTCACGCTGGCATCGGGACCACGTCCGCTGGCCTCGAAGATATCGGCGGACCCATGAATACGGCGCGCGAGTACACCGCTCTTGCCAAGGTCGCCTCGCCAGAATTCACGCACACCATCGCGGTAGACATCGTTCCATTCGGCCCAGCGCGGCGGAAAATTGCCGAGCTGGTAGCCGCCGGGACCCGGGTCCCAGGGTTCGGCGACGAGCTTGGTTTCGGCCAGCCGCGGATCGTTGCTGATATCGAGCAACAGCGGATGTCCCTTGGAGAACCCGTGATCACGACGCCCGAGAATCGTGGCGAGGTCGAAACGAAAACCGTCAACCCCGATTACTTCAGAAAAATATGCCAGGCTTTCAACGACGAGTTGTCGCACACGCGGGTGTTCGACATTCAGCGTGTTACCGCACCCGGTGTCATTGATGTACTCACCCGGTGCATAGGGAGGCGTCCGATAGTAGGTGAGGTTATCGATTCCGCGAAACGAGATGCTGGGCCCAAGCGCGCCGCCTTCGGCCGTGTGGTTGTAGGCGACGTCGAGGATGACTTCCAGCCCCGCGTCGTGAAACGTTCGAACCATGTCGCGCAGTTCGAGGTCAGCATCCCCGTTGGCATACCGTGGCATCGGAGCGAAGAACGAGATCGGGTTGTAACCCCAGAGATTGCGCAGGTCCTGGTCGACAAGATGTTGCTCGTCCGCGAAGGCGTACACCGGCATGAGTTCGACAGACGTTATGCCGAGGGCCTTGATGTACTCGACGATCTTCTTGTTACGAAACCCCGAGAACTTGCCGCGATGCAACTCCTCGATACCGGGGTGTTGCATTGTGTAAGCGCGTACGTTGCACTCGTAGAAGATCGTTTCGCCCCACGGGATACGAGGTTTGCGCTCATCGCAGGGCGTGCCAACGTCCGTCACGACGCTGAACGGGATATCGCCGGCGCTGTCTTCGGCATTCGAGTCGAAGACGCGATTCGTCCACTGAAACCCGCCATGTAATCGACGTGCGTACGGGTCCACCAACAGTTTCTGTGAATTGCAGCGCAGCCCACGCGCCGGATCGTACGGTCCGTGCACCCGGTAGCCGTAACGTTGGCCGGTCTCGCAGCCGGGCAGGAGCCCGTGCCACACGCCATCTGTGCATTCCGGCAGATCGTCGGAGCTGGTCTGGTTACCACTCGTGTCGAACAGGCACAGCTCCACGCGCTCGGCGACGGAGGAGAAGAGGGCAAAGTTGGTGCCGTCGCCCGTGGTGGTTGGACCGAGTCCTTCGGGAGAACCTCTGTCGATCATGAAGTCTCTTGATTGATAGGCTCGACGTGCCAGATATCGTCGTTGTAGTCGCGCATCGTCCGGTCTGTGGAAAATCGACCGGAGCATGCCGTGTTGAGTATGCTCATACGCGTCCAGAGCGTCTCGTCCTGGTACGTAGCACCGGCGACTTCCTGTGCGTCCACAAAACCCCGAAAGTCAGCCGCGGTCATCCACGGGTCGGCAGGTTCCTTGATCGACTGAATGAGCGTATCGAGGATGCCAGGCTCAAATCGATTGAAGTGACCACTCTCGAGCAGGTCCATGACCCGCCGGAAATCCGTGTCGCCATCGATGAGCGCTTGCGGGTCATAGCTGCCGCGTAAGGCCTCGATATCTTCAACGGTGTTGCCAAACAGGAAGAAGTTGTCGCCACCAACTGCTTCGCGTATTTCAACGTTGGCCCCGTCCAGTGTTCCGATCGTGATCGCGCCGTTCATCATGAACTTCATGTTGCCGGTGCCGGATGCTTCCTTGCCAGCGGTGGAAATCTGTTCCGACAGATCCGCGGCCGGACAGATCTTCTCCATAGCCGAGACGTTGTAGTCGGCGTAGAAAATCAGTTGCAGGCGGCCGGCCATGGCCGGGTCCGAGTTGATGACGCGCGCGACATTGTTGATGCACTTGATGACCGATTTGGCCATGACATAGCCGGGTGCCGCTTTGCCGCCGATGAGAATCAGGCGTGGTGCGAGGCCCTCACCGTCGCCACGACGGATCCGGTCATACAGGTGAATAGCATGGAGCACATTCAGGAACTGCCGCTTGTACTCGTGAATTCGCTTCACCTGTACATCGAACATCATGTCCGTGGACACACTCAGGCTGGTCTTGTTTTCAATGTCGGCGGCAAGCCGCTGCTTGTTCGCCAGCTTGACGTCACGCCAGCGAGCCTGGAAATCCGGGTCATCGGCAAATTCGCGAAGGGCATCCAGTTGCTCGAGGTCCGTTTTCCAGCTGTCACCGAGCTTCTCGCCGATCAGGTTCGCCAGCGCCGGATTACAGGCGGCGAGCCAGCGTCGCTGTGTGACGCCATTGGTCTTGTTATTGAAGCGATCGGGCCAGAGCTCGGCAAAATCCCGGAACAAGCCCTCACGCAACAGGCGTGAATGCAACTCCGCCACGCCGTTAATCGAATAACTGCCGACAATGGCGAGGTAGGCCATGCGGATCATCGGGTCATTGCCTTCCTGGATGAGCGACATCCGGCGTACCTTGTCGTTGTCACCGGGCCATCGCTGGCTGATTTCCGCGATGAAGTGCGCGTTGATCTCGTAGATGATGTCCAGCAGGCGCGGTAGCAGCCTCCTGAACATGGCAACCGGCCACATCTCGAGCGCTTCCGGCAGCAGCGTATGGTTGGTGTAGGCCATCGTTTTCCGTGTGACGTCCCAGGCGCCGTTCCAGTCGAAGCCGTGTTCGTCAATCAGCAGTCGCATGAGTTCTGCCACGGCGATCGCCGGGTGCGTATCGTTGAGCTGGAAACAGTTCTTTGCAGCGAATTCTGAAAAATCATCGCCGTGTCGTCGTTGCCAGTTTCGGATCGTATCCTGCAGGCTTGCCGACGCGAGGAAGTACTGCTGTCGCAGTCGCAACTCCTGGCCATTTTCGGTTGTGGCGTTCGGATACAGCACCATCGTGATGTTCTCGGCCGCGTTCTTCGATGCGACTGAATCGGCGTAGCTCCCCGCATTGAATTCCTCCAGGTCGAACTCGTCGCGTGCGGCGGCTGACCAGAGGCGCAAAGTGTTGACGATATCGTTTTCAAATCCCGGCACCGGAATGTCGTAGGGAATCGCAAGGACATCGTTTGTGTCGACCCAGACATGACGGGAACGGCCCTTCTCGTCGATCTGCACGTCGCTGCGCCCACCGAACTTGATCGTCTGCGCATACTCGATACGTTCGATCTCCCACGGGAAGCCTTCACGTAGCCAGGAATCGGCTTCCTCGACCTGGTAGCCGTTTTCGATGCGCTGGTGGAACATGCCGTACTGGTAACGAATCCCGTAACCGACCACGGGCAGTGACAAGGTTGCGCAGCTGTCCAGGAAGCAGGCGGCAAGCCGGCCAAGGCCACCATTGCCGAGCCCGGTGTCCTTCTCACGCTCGCAAACATCCTCGAGATCAAGGCCGATTCGGTCGAGAGCGGCGGTCGTCTCTTCCTCCATTCCCAGGTTGAGCAGTGCGTTCCGGAGAAGGCGCCCCATGAGGAATTCGAGCGACAGGTAAGCGACGCGTCGGCTGTCGTTCGCCTCGACCGTATTGCGTGTCTTGTTCCAGCGCTCCATGAGCCGATCGCGTGCGGCATAGACAACAGACTGGTAGAGGAAGGGTGAATCGACCTGGATCGTGCGCCGTCCCAACATACGCCCGAAGTAGTGCGTGAAGTCGCTGAGAATGGCGTCGGCCGTCATCGGCAGTTCAGACGTCTGCAACAGCTCGCGGTCGCCACTCATATTACTCGGCTTGATGGACATTCAGGTCTTCTCCAAAAACAGGGTGGCCAGCGATGGCAAGGTCAGGTCGACTGAGTACGGCCTGCCGTGCTGGCCATTTCTATTCGATACGTAAGAGTCGGCGCCGATACCGCTGCCACCGTACTGTTCTTCATCAGTGCTCAACAGGATTCGATACGTGCCTTCTTCAGGAACACCGAGTCGATATGACTCGCGAACCATGGGTGTGAGATTAGTAATACAGACGACGTACTTACCGGCTTTGTCGCGCCGCAGCCAACTGAGGACGCTGCTATCACTGTCGCTGTAGTCGATCCACTCGAAGCCAGCTTCGCTAAAGTCGATCTCGTGCAATGCAGGCGTCGCCGCATAGAGCTTGTTCAGGTCGCGCAGCAGGCGCTGAACGCCCTCGTGCCCTGGTTCGGAGAGTTCATGCCAGTCCAGTGACCGATCGTGGTTCCATTCGCGATTCTGTGCAATCTCGTTGCCCATAAACAGCAGTTTCTTGCCCGGATGTGCAAACATCGTTCCGTAGTACGCACGAAGATTCGCGAACTGTTGCCAGCGATCGCCCGGCATGCGGCCAAGAATGGAGCGCTTGCCGTGCACGACCTCATCGTGCGACAGGGGCAGGACGAAATTCTCGCTGAATGCGTAGACGAGACCAAACGTCATCTTGTCGTGATGGAACTTGCGGTGCACAGGGTCTTCCGACATGTACAGCAGCGAGTCGTTCATCCACCCCATGTTCCACTTGTAAGTAAAGCCGAGGCCGCCCGCATCGACCGGCCGCGATACCGACGGCCAGGCCGTGGACTCTTCCGCGTAGGAAGTCGCGCCATGCGCATGCAATTCGATGTTCAGTCGTTTCAGGAATTCGACGGCTTCGAGATTTTCATTGCCGCCGTGCTCGTTCGGTACCCATTCACCTTCTTCACGCGAGTAATCCAGGTACAGCATTGACGCGACCGCGTCGACGCGCAGCGCGTCGATGTGAAATTCGTCGATCCAGTACAGCGCGTTGCCAACCAGGTAGTTAATAACCTCACGCCGGCCGTAGTTGAAGACGAGTGTGCCCCAGTCCGCATGCTCACCTTTGCGCGGGTCCGCGTGCTCGTAGAGGGCGGTACCGTCGAAGCGCTTCAGGCCATGCTCGTCGTTCGGGAAGTGCGCCGGCACCCAGTCCATGATCACGCCGATACCGTGTTCGTGGCAGGCGTCCACAAAATAGCGAAAATCGTCGGGCGTGCCGAAACGCTGGGTCGGTGCAAACATGCCGATGGGCTGATAGCCCCAGGAGCCATCGAACGGGTGTTCCGTGACCGGCAGTAGCTCAATGTGCGTGAAGCCCATGTCCACGACGTACGGCACCAGTTCATTGGCGAAGTCGCGATACCCGAGGTAACTGCCGTCGTCCTTGCGCCGCCAGGAACCCAGGTGGACTTCGTAAATGCTTGTTGGAAGGTCGAGTCGCGGTGCACCCTGGCGGTTGGCCATCCAGGTCTTGTCCTGCCAGTCATAGCGACTTTCGAACACGATGGACGAATTGCCGGGTGGCGGCTCGTGCAGCGTGCCATAGGGATCCGCCTTGAGCGGCAGGAGTTTGCCATTGGCGTCGGTGATTTCGTACTTGTACAGAGCGCCATTGCCGACATCCGGGAGGAATATTTCCCAGATGCCATTGCCCGGGTGCAGGCGCATGACATGACGGCGACCGTCCCAGCCGTTGAAATCCCCAACCACGCTGACACGTGAGGCATTCGGAGCCCATACCGCGAATCGCGTGCCGGCGACGCCGCTGATGGTTCGGAGGTGCGCGCCCAGTTTTTGGTAGATGTTGGCGTCGGAACCTTCGCCTAACAGGTACAAGTCGAGTTCGCCCAGTGTTGACGGGAACCGATATGGATCCTCAATGACCTGGGTCTCACCAGACTCCCAGGTCACGCGTAGCGCATAACTGCGCTTGCGCGGCGGCATCTCTGCCTCGTAAAGGCCACCTTTATGAATTCGCCGCATCGCTGCGAGCTTGGTACCGTCGCGTTCCACCAGGTCCACCGCTTTCGCGGCCGGCAGAAGCGTTCGTACAACGCGGCCGCTCCCCGAGCCCTGCAGGCCCAGGACCCGGAACGGGTTGTTGTGCTGGCCATCGACCAGCGCCTCGTATTCACTATTCTTACGCATGGCGGGTGTAGAGCCTGTCTATGGTTTCCTGGGCCGCGGATGCCCAGTCGAAGCGCTTTTCCGCGGCGGCGTTCTGGATTTCCTGCCAGCGAAGAGGGTCGTCGGCGCGCAGATCGAGGGCTCGCAAGGTCGTGTCAACAAATGCATCGGCTTGCGCGCCAGGCGTCGCTCCGTCGAACAGGAAACCAGTTACGTTGTCGTCGATCGTGTCACCGAGTCCGCCGACCTTGTGTGCGACTACGGGCTGACCGCGTCGCATTGCGAGCATCTGGCTGATACCACAGGGCTCAAAACTGGACGGCATCAAAAACAGGTCGCCGGCGTGGTAGAGCGGCTCGGCGAGCACCTCGGAGTAGCCGCACAGGAAGACCAGGTTGGGTAGCCCGCGCGCGACTTCCAGCATCCGCTGCTCAAAGGCAGCGTCGCCACTTCCGAGAATAAATATCGCGGCGTCACGTCCGCACCGCTCGGCGATTCGTTCGATGGATGAGTTGTTAGCGGTATCGCCGAGCAGCAGCAAGGTGGCTTTTTGTTCCACGAGGCGGCCGATGCTCGTGATGACGTGACGAGGTCGGCGTTTCGGCAGCGCGGTGACCCGTTCGAGGGCGAGCTTGTGTGCTTCATTGGCAGGAGCGTCGCGCTGCCAGTCGCGCAGCTGTTTTTCGATCAACGCGATGATGCGTTGCCATCCGGGACGGCGCCCGCCAAGGCCGGTGTAGAAGCAGCCATTGAGCACTCCACTCAGGCGGTCCTCATCTCGCGCGGTTTGCAACAGACCTTCGAGGCCTTCGCCGCCGATGAAGCCGATTGCCGGATTGCTTGGCCGGCAGATCTCTTCCGCGTAGGTCGGTGACACCGTGCTGACCTTGTCGGCAAGGCGGATTGCCGCCGCCATGGGGTTGATGCAGTCCGTATGCTCGGGATCGCAGACTGCGCCGACGTCCGGTGCCATATCGGGGAACCAGGCCTTCAGCGACGACGCGTCGCCATCGAGTGGCCGTGTTCCCTGGTAGGCCAGGTTGTGAATCGTGAACACCGTGCGGATGCTTCGAAGGGAGGCGTACTCATCAAGGTACTTCGTCGCTGGCAAATACATCGCAGCGTGCCAGTCGTGGAGGTGCACAACGTCCGGCAATTCTTCGAGCGAGCGTACCCAGCTCGCGGCCGCGACGCTAAAGAGGGCGAATTTGGTCGCGTCGGTAGCGAAGGGTCGATCCGCGTCTCCGCCGAAGTAGATGCGACCGGGACCTTGCTCCTCGAACAGCGCGTGGTGCAGGACGATATTTTCGACATCGCCGTCAGTCGGCACGCTCCAGACCTCGAAATCGAGCTGCTCACCGCGAAATGCGACGGGCAGTGTGGTTAATGGCCGGGAACCGCTCAGGCGGTGCAGCGTTCCATAAGACGGTGTTGCAACCCGAACTCGCCAGCCCGCCTGCGTCAATGCTTTCGGCAGGTCGCGCACGACATCGCCGACGCCGCCGACTTTGCCGCCGGGCAGGGCGCCGTTCTCAGCGGCAAGAAACAGGACGGAATGCATATCGGAAACGGTGTCCTAGCGCGTGAAGTGCAACTGCTGTCCCAGCATGTCCGGCGTGACCAGTGTGATGCCCTTGCGCGTAACCCGGAAGCCTCGCTCGCGGTCCTCGTCATGATCGATACCGATCGTCGTGCCTTCCGGTATTCGACAGCCGCGATCGATAATCGCGCGATTGATACGGCAGTGCTCACCGATATCGACATCCGGCAAGACTACGGAATCCGTAACCTCGCTGAAGGAGTGTACGTAGCAATCAGAGAACATCAACGAACCCCGCACGACCGAGCCCGATACCACACAGCCCCCGGCGACCATGGACTGAATGGCCGTGCCGCGGCGATCGTCCTGGTCGAACACGAACTTGGCTGGCGGTGCCTGAATCTGGTGCGTCCAGATCGGCCATACCTTGTCGTACAGATTTAGCTGGGGAGACACCGAAATGAGCTCCATGTTGGCCTCCCAGAACGCATCGAGCGTTCCGACATCACGCCAATAGGCCTGCTCACCGGTTTCCGGATCACGAAATGGATAGGCGTAGGCGCGGTATTGCTCGATCAGTGCCGGTATGACGTTTTTGCCAAAGTCATGCTGGGTATCTGGCGTATCGGCGTCACGGATAACCTGCTCGTAGAGGAACTCGGTATTGAAAAGATAGTTCCCCATCGAGGCCAGGCAGATGCCGGGCTTGCCAGGTATTGAATTGGGCTTCTCCGGCTTTTCGTCGAAGGCGATAATGCGTCCCGTTTCATCGACCGTCATAACGCCGAGTTCCCCGGCCGCTTCCTCAACGGGAACCTCAAGGCAGCAGATGCTCATGTCGGCCCGCTGGTCGTCGTGAAAGGCGAGAAATGGACCGTAGTCCATCTTGTAGACGTGGTCGCCGGCGAGGATCAATACGAACTTTGGATCGTGGGTTCGAATGATATCGAGGTTCTGGTAGATGGCATCCGCTGTGCCCCTGTACCACTCGCCACCAACACGCTGGGACGCGGGCAGGATCTCGACGAATTCCCGGTCGCCCGCCCCGGACTGAAACCACGACCAGCCGCTCAGCAGGTGGCGAATTAGCGAATGTGCCTTGTACTGTGTCAGTACGCCGATACGCCGAATGCCGGAGTTGATGCAGTTCGAAAGCGGAAAATCGATAATCCGGAATTTGCCGCCGAAGTGAAGTCCCGGCTTGGCCCGCCAATCTGTGAGTTCGTGCAGACGCGAGCCCTGGCCTCCAGCAAGAATCAAGGCGAGCGTCTGGCGTGTCAGCCGACTGACAAAACGCGCGTCGTCATGTAGTTCAATTTCGTTCATTTCTTGCGCTTCCCGGGTTAGTTGGCGGCGCACCTCCGTGTCCGGGCGACCGGTCAGGATGCCGGTGCTCGTCCAGAGGCGCGAACCATGGATGCGATATTGTCGCAGAAATCCGGTGGCAATTGGGCGTCGATTACACGCCATTGCCAGTTGCCGCCCAGCGTTCCGGGCGTGTTGATGCGGGCTTCTGATCCCAGCCCCAGGTAGTCCTGCAGAGGGGCGATCGCGATGCGCGAATTGCTGGAGAAGGCCACTTTTATGAGGTCAGTGTGGATGGTTTCGCCGCTGCCGCCCGTCCTGGCCAACGCCGCGCGCCGGGTCTCGCTGATTTCTTCGTCCGAGCGAATGTCGTCCGGACTGCCGCGGAACCAGCCGAGCATCGTGTCATTGTCGTGGGTGCCGGTGTAGCAGACGCTGTTTTCGCTGACGTCATGGAGCTTGAACTCGTGGTCACCGATGGCGAACTGCAGCACGACCATCCCCGGGAAGTTATGCCGGTCCCGCAAACGCTCAACTTCGGGCGTAATGACACCGAGATCCTCGGCGACAATGGGCAGCGTCCCGAGCGCGCTCTTCATCGCATCGAATATTGCGTCGCGGGGTCCGGGCTCCCACGCACCCTGGCGGGCAGTCTCTGATGCAGCGGGTACTGCCCAGTAGGACTCAAAGCCGCGGAAGTGATCGATACGCACGAGATCGGCGAGTTCGGCCGTGGCCCGAAGTCGATCCACCCACCATCGATAGCCATTGGCCGCGTGCTGGTCCCAGTCGTAAAGGGGATTGCCCCACAGTTGGCCGTCCGCGCTGAAATAGTCGGGTGGCACGCCGGCAACATGGTCGGGATTGCCGTCTTCATCAAGCCGCAGGATGTCGCGATTGGCCCAGGCGTCTGCACTGTCGAGCGCAATGTAGATCGGCATGTCGCCAAACAGGGTGACTCCATTTGCGTGCGCATGGTCACGCAGCATCCCCCATTGGCGAAAGAACAGGTACTGGATGATCTTGATCGCGCGAATGCGATCGGCCTCTGAGTCCTCGAAATTTGTGAGGGCGGCGGCGTCGCGATGTACATACTCCGGTTGCCACTCCGGCCATGGACGTTCGTCGTGGCTTGTCTTCAGGATTCGATAGACCGCGTAGTCGTGCAGCCAGCTATCGTCATTACGCCCCAAAAAGCCCTTGAAATCATTCAGGATTTCCTCGCCGACGAATTCGTCGAAGCGGCTCGCGGCGAGGTTCAACAGGCGGCTCTTGATCGGTATCAACGTGCCGTAGTCGACATAGCGATCCGGGAGAGTGGTGAGCTCCGCAACCTCGTCATGGCTCAGGAGCCCGAGGCCGATAAGATCTGCAATATCGACGAGCATCTCGTTGCCGGCAAATGTCGACAGGGGCTGGTACGGCGAATCGCCATAGGCCGTAGGCCCGAGCGGCAGGAATTGCCAGACCGACAGCTCCATTCCTCGCATTGTATCTACGAAGGCACGGGCAGCCGCACCGATCTCCCCAATGCCATATGGGCCGGGCAGTGAGGTCAGATGCAGGTAAACGCCCGCTTGCCGCCGAGCCGAGTCGGCATTGCTAATCGAATCGAAAACCATTCAGGAGAGAAGTCTGAAAGCGTCAGGCATCTGGCCGCGGTACCGACGTAATGCCCACTTCATGGCGAGGAAACTCATCGGCGTCGATTGTCTCGAGATAGCTGTGCCAGGCGGCGTATCCGATGACGGGCACGATGACGATCAGGCCAACGAACGCGGTCGCGACACCGATCAGCAGCAAAACGACAACAATCGTCAACCAGACAAGCATCGCCGTCTTGTTACGCAGCACGGCATTTACGGATGTCACGATGGCCGTCACGCTGTCGACGTCGCGGTGCATGATCATCGGCAGCGAGAAAGCGCTCGCCGAAAATGTAACGGTGGCAAACACGGCACCAATCGCCGAACCAAAGCCGAGATAGGCGACCCAGTCGCCGACCGTCGGGTCGCCTTCGGTCGGAAAGAACACGCTGACCATCACAGCGGCGCGCGCCCACACGAGAAAAATGACCAGCAACGCCAGCGCGAAGATCATCTCGTTGCCGAAGTGACGCTTCCAGGCAGCTCGGGCACTGCGTGCCATGAGCACCTCCTGTCCGCGCTCGAGTTGCGCGCTGATCGCATACAGACCGACGCAGGTCAGTGGTGCAATGAAGACGAATCCGCCCAGCATCGCGAACATGAACCATTGACTGCCACGGAACCAGGCGAGCAGGCAGACCGTGCCGATCATGATGGCGACCGTCAGACCGTACGCCATACTGTGCTGCGGGGCCAGCATCAGGTCCCTGATGCCCAGCTTTACCCACCTGAACGGTGCCCAGGGCGATAGCTTGCGGCAGGGCGCGACAAACGGCATTTCATCGCGATCGATTTCTGCATGATCTGCCATGCGGACCTCCTCAATCCGGTTCTGGCACGAGCTCCTCGTAGAGGGCGATCGTCTTTCTGACAGTATCCTCGTTGCGAAAGTCTGTCGCAATGCGCTCGCGAGCCGCTGCCCCCATACGTTCGCGTAACTCCTTGTTACGATAGAGTTTTTCGATAGCATCGGCGAGACCCTGCGCGTCCCGTGGAGGCACGACGAAGCCGGAAACCCCGTCGACGACGAGTTCCGGGCTGCCGCCGGCATCGGTTACGACAGGCGGAACCCGGTAGGCCATCGCTTCGATGAGTGCTCTCGCGAGTCCTTCTCGCTTGGTGGAAGGCAGGCAGAACACGTCGCATGCTGCGCTTAGCTCCGGCGCGTTGTTCACGTGCCCGACGCGGTGGATGCGATCACGGATCGGGCTTCTCTCGATACGCGCGGTGAGTTTTTTAGCGTCCATGTGGCCGATCAGTACGAGGTGTATCTGCACATCACCGGGTAAAGCCTCGATGGCATCGATCAGGTAGTCGATACCCTTGCGCGGCCGGTAGTTTGCCGTGCAGCCGACGACGAATGCTCCCTCAGGAATGCCGTAGTCGGTCAGGTCCGCCGGAGAGGACGTATACCATTCAATGTTGTGTCCCTTATGAATGGTCACCGGGCGCTCGGGCGGCATGCGCAGGAACGCCGGTTGCATATGCAGGAAATACTGCCGAATGGCCTCTGCGACACAGACAATCCTGTCTATTCGAGGGTTCAGGTAGCGCATCCACGACATCGGATCGAGGAAGCCGACGGCACCGACGATGCCCCGGTAGCAGACGATCTTGACGGGCAGTCCCTTGCACGCGCGCAGGCCGTTGCTGACCGCCTTGTTATTGAACGTGTGCATGATGTGGTAGCGCCCGCGAACCAGTTCCTCGCGCAGAGCCGCTATACCGTCCTTGTCAAAATTTTCGGGCAGGCGGATATCGACTGTCGGTACACCGGCATCGGTCAGGGTCTTGTGGTTCGGGTGGTCCGCCGGGCATACCACAGTGATGTCGATTCCCGCATTGTGCATTCCAATAAATGACGCAACGGTTGGCCTGTCGGCGCTTTCAGTGACACACAGGGATCGGATCGCCACGAGCTAGCCCGTGAACTCGGGATTCTCGAGAATGCGCACAGAAACCTGCTGGCCGGTCACGGAAAATGAGACGTACTCGTATTTCACGCCGGAGCGTTCGACGTATTCCTGGAACGCCCTGAACTCATGCTGCTGCCAGCGATGGAAATTGTAGTACTCGTCGAACAGAACGATGGCCCCGGGCTGCAAGCGTGGGCCCAGCGCATCGAAAATAGTGACGGTGGACGAGTACAGGTCGCAGTCCACATGCAGGAACGCGACGGGCTCCGCGTGTTCTTCGAGGAACCCGGGCAGGGTGGCATCAAAATAGCCGATCTCGAACTTGACGTTCGCGGGTACCTTGGGCAATTTCTTTTGGGCAAACGCCCCGACCGGATTGCCATTCCAGTATTCCTGGATGCCGTCGAATGAGTCGAACCCGTAGACCGTGCCCTTAACCCTGGGCGCGATCCAGCGCATGGATTTGCCGCGGCCGACGCCAAATTCCAGGTGCAGGCCGTCCTTCGACACCTGCTCAAGCGTGTATTTGACCAGCGCCTCGTGCTTCTCGAAGTACGGGGCATCGATCATGTTGGCTTTGATGTACTCGAGCGTCTGTTGCTTTGCCTCCAGGTTCATATCGACCAGCAGGTTTGACGCGTAGTGCTTGAGCATGAAACGTCGGAAAAAGAACTCGCTCGGGGTTCGTTTGAATAAAGGCATGTAATCGCTCGATATTGGAGTCTGTTTTCGCTGCGTAAGGTACCACAAGGATCTGCCGGAAAGAGCACTGCGTCACGCAATCAACCGCGCTCGATTCGTAAACTGGACGCCTTATTGTCAAATATGCGGCCGGAAGTCAGGGCATTTTATGTCAAATCACTCGAAAACACTGCCTTTGCAGGGCAAACCACCGTGCGTGAGCACGGGCGAGGGCGGACATGCCGGATAATAAACACGCGTCGACCAATCGTGTGCTTGTCGTTGACGACGATGCCCAACTAATTGACGAATATGTCCGTTGCCTCGGCGAGGATTTCGAGCCCGACATTGCGACAGCGACGCTCACGGATCTTGAGAAAGTCCTGCTTGGTGAGGAAAGCGATGAGGGCGGCACAGCGCGCTTTGAAGTGCACTCGCGAAACCAGGGCGAGGCAGCTGTCGAAGCCGTTAAGGTAGCCATCGATGCCGGCAATCCGTACGCGATCGTCTTTATCGATATTCGCTTGCCCCCGGGGCAGGATGGCCTCACGTCGGCCAAGTTGATTCGCGAGCTGGACCCGAACGTAAATATCGTCATCGTGACCGGGTCGCTGGGTGTTGACCCCGACGTTCTGGGCAAAGAAGTACCGCCCGCAGACAAGGTCTTTTTCTTCAAGAAACCCTTCCATGGTGCGGAGTGCCGCCAGCTCGCTGCCGCGCTCTGTGGCAAATGGCATGCTGACATGGCGCTACGCCTGGCGAACGAAGACCTGGAGCGACGCGTAGAGGAACGTACCGCCGCGCTGCAGAAGATCGCCTATTTCGACATGGTCACACGCCTGCCGAACCAGTTGTTGCTCATTGAAGAGCTCAAAAACCTGCTCAGCAGGGCCGAGGATACCGAGGGTGATACCGTCGTCGTTCTGCTTGATATTGAACGCTTCAGTTTCATCAATGAGACGATGGGGTACGACTCTGGAACCGAGTTGCTCCGTTCAATCGGCAACCGGATGAGCCGGACGTTCTGCGAAGAGACCTCCGGTCAGCGTGCGATTGTCGGGCGGTTCGGATCCGATGAGTTCGCTGTGCTGATGCCCGGCGTCGACTCGGACGTCGGTATTCGCGACCTCGCCGAAAAGGTCAAGAAGACGGTCGAGGAACCTTTCCTGATCAATGGCCGCGACCTGTTCCTCAAAGCGGCGATTGGGGTTGCCTGGCATCCCGTACACGGGCGTGATGCTAAATCCGTATTCCGCTGCGCCGAAGCGGCGTTGCATCGTTCGATGCGCAGCCTGGACTACGCCATCACTTATTACCACAACGAGATGCGCTTTCTCGCGCGCCACAAGTTCGATCTTGAGGCTGAGTTACGGGGTGCGATCGAGGGTGGCCAGGTTACAGCGCACTACCAGCCACAGCAGTGCACCAAAACAGGCGACCTGGCAGGCGTCGAGGCACTCGCTCGCTGGACGCGACCGGACGGCTCAGTTGTACCGCCGTCCGATTTTGTCCCACTCAGTGAAGAAATGGGAATATCCGACGTCCTGTTTGAGTCGATCATGAATACCGTTTGCAACGACGTCAGTCGCTGGCGTGAGGAAGGGGAGTGGGATGTCCCTGTCAGCGTGAACCTGTCGGCCCACCAATTGCGAAATTCCGATCTCGTCAGCCTTATCAAGAGCATCCTGGTGAAGACCCAGGTCGATAAGAAACTGATCAATCTTGAGCTCACAGAAACGGTGCTGCTCGAGGATCTTACGATAGCCCAGCCGGTTCTCGACGACCTCGCCGCGTACGGCGTGGGTATTCACATCGATGATTTCGGTACGGGCTACTCATCGCTGAGTTACCTGGCGCAGCTTCCGGTTCAGACGCTCAAGATCGACAGGGCATTCATATCGAGGCTGTCGGATCCCAATGCCAATTCGAAAGTGGTGGAAGCGATCATTGCGCTAGGCAAGGCAATGGATCTCGAGGTCGTAGCGGAAGGTGTTGAAACCGATCAGCAGTACGCAATGGTGCGGCGACTGGGTTGCGACCTGGTACAGGGATATTTCATTGCGAAGCCAATGCCCGCAGATCAACTGCGTACCTGGTGCGGCGGCTATGAAGACACGCAGAGCCTGAAGCACGGCTCCACGGTTGTAGGTATCGACAACGTACGGAAGTAGAACCACGTCTCTCCAACGCACTCGGCAGGACGCAAGACGTCAGAAATTACAGTTTCCATTGCTGTAAAGTAGCCGCGTGATCTTCTCCGGATAAAAGAATGACAAAAAGAAACTGGTCGATCGACTCGCTCGTTCTGATTTTCTCGTTCATCGTTTTTGCACAGCTGCTGTCCTACGTCGTTCCGCACGGACAATTTGAACGCGCGCCTGTTCCCGACCAGCCAGACCGCATGGCGGTTGTCGACGGCACCTACGCAGTCCTGTCAGCCGAAGATAGCGTCACGTTACCGGCCTGGCATTTCCTGATGGCGGTCAGTGAGGGCCTTTCCTCCGCGCAAGGCATTATCTTCCTGATATTCCTCGTCGGCGGTGTCATTGCTGTACTGCGACAAACGGGCGCGATTGATGCTGCACTTCATCGAGCCGTTGAGAAGCTTGGGCACAGTCCGTGGTTGTTGATCGGTGGCTGCCTGCTCTTGTTTAGTGTGGGCTCGTTTACGATCGGCATGGGTGAGGAATACGTGCCGCTCGTACCGATCATCGTGACGATGTGTCTCGCGATGCGCATGGATGCCATTGTCGCCATGGGCATGGTCTGGATTCCGTACGGTGTTGGTTGGGCGTGTGCCGGAATCAACCCGTTCGGTGTACTCATCGCGCAGAATATCGCGAATGTTCCGCTGACCTCGGGCTGGCAATTGCGCTTCGTCATGATGATCGTGTTCCTGGCAATCGCGTTTCACCATATCTACCGCTACGCGATGCGTGTCCAGGCCGACCCTTCGAAGAGCCTGGTCGCGAACGTCGACTACAGCACAGGATTCGAATCGCCGGCCGACATTCATATGACGCCGCGGCGTGTCGCGATCCTTGCTATTTTCATACTTGGACTCGTTGCCTTCGTCTATGGCGTGTCGGAATACCATTGGTATATCGGTGAACTCAATGCGATTTTCCTGGGCATTGGGTTGGTAGCTGCACTTATCGCGGGAATGTCACCGGGTGACACCAGTCGCACCTTCCTTGAAGGCGCCGCCGCCATGACGCCAGCGGCGTTGCTCGTCGGTTTCGCGCGAACTATCGAAGTCGTCATGACCGATGGTCAGATTATTGACACGGTTGTATTCTCCATCGCCGGTCTTCTTGAGGGCTTGCCCGCCGAGGCATCAGCGATCGGAATGCTCGTCGTGCAGACGGTCTGCAATTTCTTCATACCGTCTGGTAGCGGCCAGGCGTTCGTCACGATGCCGATCATGTCGCCGCTCGCGACATTGACCGACGTACCGCAGCAGACTGCCGTGCTCGCCTACCAGTTCGGTGATGGCTTCACCAATATGATCGTGCCCACGAGTGCACTGGTCATGGGCGCTCTCGCATTGGGCAAAGTGCCCTATGCAGCGTGGTTCCGGTTTGTTGGTCCGTTACTCTTGAAGTTCTTTGCGGTCGCGGCAATTTTCCTGGTGCTGTCGATGCACGTGGGCTCCGCGTTCGGGTTCCATAGCTAGCAGGATACTAGGCGCGCATATTTTCGACGGCTGCTTCCTTCACCGGTCCGTAGCCGCGAAGGTCGAGGTATCGGCTGACACTGTCAATGAGCGTGTCGCGATTTTCGACGGTCATGCCCGCCAGCGCCGATTCCAGCAAGTCTTCGAATTCGAGAATGAGCCCACGCTCCATACGGCGTTCTGCTGTGTAGCCGAACAGATCGAAAGGCGTACCGCGCAGGCCTCGCATCCCGGCGAGTAATCTGAATACGGGCAACATCCAGGCACCGAATTCCTTCTTCAACGGTCTGCCGCGCGCGTCTTTCTTCCGGGAGAACAAGGGCGGTGCCAGGTGGAATCGCAATTTGGCCTTGCTGCCGTAGTCATCACGTATTGCCTGCAGGAATTCCGGGCGCGTGTGCAGGCGGGCGACCTCGTACTCGTCCTTATAACTCAGCAAGCGGAACCAGGCGTTGGCGACGTTGCGACTCAAAGCATCGTCGTTCGTAATTGCTTTCTCTGCCTCAATCACGCGCTCCACGAGTGATGCGTACCTGTCCGCAAGCCCCGTGTCCTGGTAATCGACCAGGAATTCGCGGCGTCGCGCGATCATTTCGTCCAGTGTCTCGTCGGTGCCTGAATCGTTTTCGCCGAGAAGGTTATCGATCTCATCTGCATTGGCCGCGGCGATGCGGCCCCAGGTGAAGGCCTGCTTGTTCTCGTCTATCTTGATGCCGTTCAGCTCGATAGCACGCAACAGCGCGTCGAGCGATACCGGTATGAGTCCTTGCTGCCAGGCGCAGCCCACCATCATGATGTTGGCATAGATGGAGTCACCCATCAGTCGGCGCGCAAGTCGATTGGCATCGATGGTTGTCACTCGGCCCTGGCCGACAGCGTCCTCAACGGCGGCAACCCGTTCATCGGCATTGAGGCTCGCGTCGCGATGCCGGACGAAATCACCGGTCAGCATTTCCGCGGTATTGAGAAGCGCGCGAGTGTGGTCCTTCTGATAAGTGATGGACGCCTTGGGCGAGGAGCTCACGACGAGGTCGCAGCCAATCAAGGCATCTGCTCGCGCCGGCTCGATGCGAACCTGGTTGATATCTGCAGGTTGATTCCCGATTCGCAGGTAGCTCAGTACCGGGCCAAACTTCTGCGCGAAGCCCATGAAATCGAGTTCGCTTGCACCTTTGCGTTCCAGGTGTGCGGCCATCGTAATGAGTGCGCCGACCGTGATTACGCCGGTGCCACCAACGCCGGTTACGAGCAGGTCGTAGCAAGAGTCGATTTCCGGTACGACAGCATCGGGCAGCGTGCTGGCCAGCGCCTGCAGTTGTTCTTCAAATCGGTTCGCCGATTGCGGACGCTGAATGTTGCCTTCTACCGTGACGAAGCTCGGGCAGAAGCCATTGAGGCAGGAGTAGTCCTTGTTACAACTGTCCTGATCAATTTGCCGCTTGCGCCCGAACGGGGTTTCTTTGGGCATGACCGACAGGCAATTCGATTCGATCGAGCAATCGCCGCAACCTTCACAGACGAGGTCATTGATGACGACAAATTTCTGCGGGTCTTCGAGTTTGCCGCGCTTCCGTCGCCGGCGTTTCTCGGTAGCGCAGGTCTGTGCGTAGATGAGTACGGTGACTCCGGGGATGTCGCGCAGCTCGCGCTGCACCGAGTCCATCTCGCGACGATGCGAGATGGTCGTTGCCGCTGGAAATACGCCCGGATCGAAGAGTTCGGGCTCGTCCGAAACAAGCGCGATTCGATCGACGCCCTCGGCCCGGACGGCATGGGCGATGCCTTCGACAGACAACGGTCCGTCCACTGGCTGGCCGCCCGTCATGGCAACCGCGTCGTTGTAGAGAATCTTGTAGGTAATATTGGTGCCCGCGGCGATGGCCTGCCGAATCGCGAGCGATCCGGAATGATAGAACGTGCCGTCGCCGAGATTCTGGAACACGTGCTTTCCGCCGTTGAAGAGCGAGCGAGGAATCCAGTTGACACCTTCGCCGCCCATCTGGATGAGACCATCGGTGTCGCGTTCCATCCAGCTCGCCATGAAGTGGCAACCGATACCGGCCAGCGCTTTTGAGCCCTCCGGGACTTTCGTTGACGTGTTATGCGGGCAGCCCGAGCAGAAGTAGGGCATGCGTTTGGCGCCGCCGATCTCGATAGCGTGCCCGCGCAGGTCCTGGAGTGCCTCGGCACGCTTGCGGAATCGATGACCGCCGAACTCATGGTCGAGCCGGGCCGCTACAATTGGCGCCAGTTGCAGAGGCGACAGTTCCCCGATCCAGGGAACGAGATGTTCGCCATTTTCGTCCTGCTTGCCGACCATCCGCTTGGGTTTGCGGCCCGGGTAGTCGTAGAAGTACTCCTTGAACTGGCTCTCGATGATGCCGCGTTTTTCCTCGATGACGAGGACTTCGTGTTTGCGTTGCACGAAATCCAGTGCGCCGTGCGGTTCGAGCGGCCACACCATGCCGACCTTGTAGACGTCGATGCCAATCTTCCGCGCTTGTGTCGCATCAATGCCGAGCAAGCGTAAAGCTTCCATGAGGTCCAGGTGCGCCTTGCCGGTCGTGACGATTCCGAAGCGTGCATCCGGCACATCGAATATTTTTCGATCAATTGGGTTGGCGGCGGCGAACGCCAGGGTCGCCGCTTTTTTCTCTTCGAGGCGTTCCTCAATCTGTGGCCCTGGAAAATCCGGCCATCGGTAGTGCAGACCGGTCGCCGGAGCCTTGTAGTCTTCCGGCATGATGAACTGCGGGTAGGGCGGCAGTTCGATCGACATCGCGGATTCGACGGTTTCCGAGATGGCTTTGAAACCCACCCACATGCCGGAGAAGCGCGACAAGGCAATTCCGTACAGGCCGTACTCGAGGTACTCGGCGACGCTGGCCGGATTCAGGTGCGGCATCATGAACGTCAGGAATGCAACGTCCGACTGGTGCGGCATCGACGAAGAGATACAGCCGTGGTCGTCGCCGGCAACAACGAGCACGCCACCACGCGGCGAACTGCCGTAAGCGTTACCGTGCTTGAGCGCATCGCCTGCGCGATCGATGCCCGGTCCTTTTCCGTACCAGATGCCAAAGACGCCATCGACGGTCTTGTCGGGGTCGGTCTCCACCTGTTGAGATCCGAGGATCGCGGTTGCGGCCAGATCTTCATTGACCGCGGGCAAGAATTCGATGTCGCTCTCGGCGAGGAATTGCTTGGCGCGCCATAGTTCGAGATCGACCATGCCGAGTGGCGAGCCTCGATAGCCACTAACAAAGCCTGCCGTATTGAGTCCCGCAGCGACATCCATGGTGCGCTGCATCAGCGCGATGCGTACCAGCGCCTGGGTACCCGTGAGAATGACCCGCCCGGATTCGCGGCGGTAACGGTCGATCAGTTCGTAGTTGTCCAGCATAGCGGGACAGTATCGTTGAATAAGGGTGCAATAGGGTGCCAATCATCCCACCAGATATCGATAATTCGGTATACTGTCCCAATATTGTGAAAAAAACGGGACAGTATTGATGCTTGGAGCCAAAGACCGCAGAATTCTTTCGGAATTGCAGAGCGACAGCCGCCTGACCATGCAGGAACTGGGTGAGCGCACCGGGATGTCGAGCTCGGCTTGCTGGCGTCGTGTGAAGAGTCTCGAAGAGGCCGGAATAATCGATCGCTACGCGGTCATCTTGAACACTCGCAAGGCCGGGTTCGGATTCTCATCGGTTGTGCACGTATCGCTTGCCCGGCACGAGCAGAAAAATGTCGATCGTTTCATCAAGGAAGTACTGCGCCATCCCGAGGTACTGCAGTGTTTCGCGACGAGTGGCGAGGCGGACTTTCATCTGCACGTCGTCGCCGAGGACATCGACGCCTATAATGCGTTTCTCGACAATTTCATTTTCCGTCTTCCAGGTGTCTCCCAGGTGCGATCGAACATCGTGCTCAAAGAGATCAAGGCGGATACGGCGTTACCGTTCAAGTAACAGCGAAATCCTAGAGGTACGGAGTCTCGTCGAGGTCGAATTCGACTTCGTCACTGGCACTCGAAGGCAGTTTTGCCATCGCCTCTTTCAGCATCTCGACGTGTTCTGTCTCTTCGTCCCGAAGCTCGGTGAACAGTTCAATGACGTCGGGATCGGTGATGCCGGGCAGGGCCGCATCGTAGAAGTCGTAGGCCTTTTTCTCGGCGGCTAAGCCGATTTCGAACGCCTGGACGACGGACATGCCGCGGTGTGGCGCCCCCATTTCCGGGGCCTCGACGTCGAACAGGTCGTCAAGCGTCAGCCGTGCCGGCGTGTCACCGAACAGCGTCTTGCGCCGCGCTTCCAGCTCCTGGCCATGCTTGGCCTCGTTTTCGGCCATCGAAGCGAAAAACGCGCCCGCATCGTAACCGCCGGTATGGCCGAGCTGCGAGGCGAACATTTGGTAACGGTGACAGGCCTCCATCTCGATCAGTTTCGCGAGGTCGAGGGCATCCATCACGCTAAGTTTGGACAGGTCAAGGCGGGTGGACATTGATGTGACTCCTGATCGCAAGGGGGTGCAACAATAACACCACAAATGCCGTTCAAAGCCGACTAGGCACTTCCCATAATTGACGTAGGTAAACGGCCGTGTAAGAAGATAGTTATCGAGGCTATACTCGAATCAGGTAAAACAAATAAGGGTGAACTCCAAACACAAGAAAAATTCTGATACTCGCTGCTGGCATGTTCGCTACGACGATCGCTTGGGCCGCCGGAGGCGTCGTCGAGTCGCCAACCGGTGCCGCACCGGATCGTTACGTGTACTTCCCGGGAACGGAAGCTCTCGCCGAGGACGAGATTCGATTGATTGCATGCGGAACCGGGCTACCGGCCGCAAGACGTGATCAGGCGGCTACCTGCTTCCTGGCCGAAGTCGGGAACGGCGACAAGTTCCTGTTCGATGTAGGAACGGGTTCCATGACAAACGTAGCGGCTCTGATGATCCCCTACGATTTTCTCGACAAAGTATTCCTGACTCACCTGCATACCGATCATTGGGGTGACCTGACGACATTGTGGGCAGGTGGCTGGACCGCAGGGCGAACCAAGCCGCTGCGCGTGTGGGGACCGGCTGGCCAGACACCCGAAATGGGTACGGCCTATGCCATCGAACACTTTATCAAGGCGTTTAACTGGGACGCCCAGACCAGGAACTTTGTGCTGAGCGCACAGCCCGGAAAGATTTCAGTAGAAGAGTTCGACTACAAAGCGGTCAACGCCGTGGTCTACCAGGAAAACGGTGTAACTATCCGATCGCTTCCAGCGATTCACGCGGGTGACGGACCCGTCAGCTTTATCCTCGAATACGCTGGCCTGAAGGTCGTAATCGGTGGTGACACTTTCCCGAACAGGTGGTTCATCGAACACGCGACCGGAGCGGATGTAGCAATTCATGAAACATTCCTGACGCCTCCGGACCTGGTCAAGTTCTATGGCCAGTCACCCGGACAGGCAATTGGTGTCGGAACACAGATTCATACGTCGCCGCCGGCCTTCGGCAAGGTGATGAGCACCATCAAGCCACGCCTCGCGATCGGTTATCACTTCTTTAATGAACAGGGTACCCACGACAATATTCTGCAAGGCGTCAGGTCGACCTACTCGGGCCCACTGTCGCTGGCGGTCGATAATATGGTCTGGAATATCACCAAGGACGGTATCGTCGAACGCATGATCGTGTCGCCTGATCAGGCCTGGAGCGTCAATGGCCCGAACAAGCCGCCAGCACCGCCGGCACCGGGCAGCGTGCCTGACCCGATCAGCGAATTTATCAAGGCCGGCCGATGGCAGCCTGCCGAAGAAGCACAGGCACCGATGGTCGAAAAGTTCAAGCAAGATAACAACCTGAAATAGATCAAGAAGGGCCCCGGCTGCGACGAGCAGTCGGGGCTTCTCCCAATCGACTGCCGCTCGTGCGATGAGCTCTAGTGTGCCGCTTCCGGTGTCCTTTCAAGCCAGTATTCCAGCAGACCCAGCCTCTCAAGCAATACCTCCCAGCGAGGATCGTCATGGATGCTGCGGAACGCCGTTTCGGTCAGTATCCAGGTCGGAAAGTAGTTGTCTTCTTCGAGCATGAGATCAAGCCATTCAAATGTCTTGTCTACTTCGCCCCGGTAGCCATAGATCAGGGCTACCCAGTAGGGACCGGAGTTCTCCACAAACTTGGCAAGTGCTTCATCTGCCTTGCTTGTATTGCCTGCCAGAAACTGAGTTATCGCGTTTCTGAAATCAGTGTCTGATGCCGCCAGTGCAGCCTCCAGATCGCCCCTCACGAGCATCGTCTCAAAGAGGTAGAGTTCCCCGCGGAATGACGAACTCAGAGTCGATAATTTCCTGAACGATTCTTCAGCTTCATCGAGATGCCCGGAGCTGAGATAGGTTCTTCCAAGAAAGAAATAGAACTCAGGAACAACGGGCTCCAAAGCCAGTGCCGCCTGGTATTGTTCAATCGCGAGGTCATACTTCGCAGTCAGGAACGCACCTTTCCCGATTGCCGCTACGATGAAGGCGTTGTCAGGATCCAGCTCAAATGCATGTTCAAAATCTTCGATCCCTTGTTGAAAATTGTTTTTCGAAAAAATCTCCGTTATGCCGCGAACGTAATAGGCGTACGCGTAGTCCGGGTCAGTACTAATCGCGATCTGAACGGCCTGATCGGCAAGGGCAATGGCCTCAGCTCTCGACAACCCGTCCGGACCCCCACCCCATATATAGGTATCGGCCAACTCGGCCCATGCCGGGACATAAGAAGGATCGATTTCAACGGCCTGCTTGAAGGCCTCAACCGATCGATCGAGTGAGTCACTGCTAAGCTGGCGCTTCAGGTACTGTCCTTCGAGAAACAGCTGATAGGCTCTGGGGTCGGTCTTTCGTACCTTGGGCGCCTCACCCAACAAAGTAATTTTCAAGGACTCCACAACCGCGACTGCTATGTCTTCCTGGATTTGGAAAACATTATCCAGTTGCCTGTCATAGGTTTCTGACCACAGGTGATAGCCATCATCTGCATGGATCAGCTGCGCCGTGACGCGTATCTGGTCGCCGTGCTTGCGTACGCTGCCCTCGAGCACATGGGCCACATTCAGTTGGGAGGCAATTTCCGGTATTGCGAGGTCTTTCCCTTTGAATGAGAAAGAAGAGGTTCGCGCCGCTACTTTCAATTCGGGAATTCCCGCGAGCAGGTTCAACAATTCTTCAGACAGTCCGTCCGAGAAGTACTCCTGCTCTTCATCGGAACTCATGTTGACGAATGGCAGAACAGCGATCGAGTTGTCAGCATTCTGCTGCATCACTGTCTGATCCGCTGGTGGTGTCTCAGCAGGAGCGACATCCGGACCCAGCATGAACTTGTCAACGACAAAATAGCCCAGTGCGAGCACCAGCGTTGCAACAACAATGTGGTTCAGATTACTGCCGGTCTTTTCGGCTGCGGGGGCATCGGCGTCAGATTTTGATTCCGCCTTCAGGCCGTCGGGCGTAAGTTCAAAAGCCCAGGCGAAGATGACGGCAACGGGGAAACCGAGAATTAGCAGAAAAGCTACAGCAGAGATGAACCATTCGGGCAAGTGCAGTGCTGGTCCCAGCGTGTCGGAGACCTGCAGCAGCAGCCAGGCAACGGCAGCGTAGACAATCGCTACCTTGAATACATTCCTGCGTCTCAGCTCAGCGTATAAACTCAATCCAAGGCCCTTTATGCATCTTGCGTGTCAATACTGACACAAGATCGAGGGCTAGATAGAGTCGATAATCGCATTTAGCGTTGCGCTCGGGCGCATCGCAGCCGTCGCGAGTTCCTCGTTCGGCTGGTAGTAGCCACCGATATCGACCGGGGCTCCCTGCGCATCGAGCAATTCGGCCAGAATCTTGTCCTCATTGTCGGCAAGTGCCTGTGCAGCGCCCGCGAATCGTGCTGCGAGTTCAGCGTCATCGTCATTCGCTGCCAGGGCCTGCGCCCAGTACATCGCGATGTAGTAATGGCTGCCGCGATTATCGAGTTCATTGACCTTGCGCGATGGCGACCTGTTCTCTTCGAGGTAGCGGCCATTCGCGTCGTTCAGCGCGTTGGCAATGATGCGCGTCGACTGGCTGCCGGTCTTGTCTGCGAGTTCTTCGATCGAGACAGCCAGGGCGAGAAATTCGCCGAGCGAATCCCAGCGCAGGTGTCCTTCGGCAACGAACTGCTGCACATGCTTCGGAGCAGAACCGCCGGCACCGGTCTCGTACAGTCCGCCACCGGCGAGCAGTGGGACTATCGACAGCATCTTGGCGCTCGTGCCCAGCTCGAGAATCGGGAACAGGTCCGTCAGGTAGTCGCGCAGTACGTTGCCAGTTACCGAAATCGTGTCCTGGCCAGCGCCGACACGCTTGAGTGTCGAACGCATGGCCTCGACCGGCGATTCGATTCGAATATCGAGCCCGTCGATATCGTGATCCGCCAGGTACTTGTTCACCAGCTCGATCAGGTTGCGATCATGGGCTCTGTTTTCATCCAGCCAGAAGATAGCCGTGTCGCCGGTCGCGCGAGCACGAGTTACCGCAAGCTTGACCCAGTCACGAATCGGCAGGTCCTTCGTCTGGCACATGCGCCAGATATCGCCCTGGTTAACTGTGTGTTCCATGAGGGCATTGCCGTCAGCATCGACAACCCGGACGGTGCCGGCCGATGCGATCTCAAAGGTCTTGTCGTGGGATCCGTACTCTTCGGCTTTCTGCGCCATGAGCCCGACATTGCAGACGTTGCCCATCGTCGTAACGTCGAAGGCGCCGTGGTCCTTGCAGTACTGCATGATCTCCTGGTAGATCCCGGCATAGCAGCGATCGGGAATGACCATCTTGGTGTCGGCGAGATTGCCGTCCGGGCCCCACATCTGGCCGGAGGTGCGGATAGCCGCTGGCATCGATGCATCAATGATGACGTTGCTGGGCACGTGCAGGTTCGTGATGCCCTTGTCCGAATCGACCATAGCCTGTGGCGGGCGCGTCTCGTACACGGCATTGAGATCAGCCTCGATCTCCGCGCGTTGTGCTTCCGGCAACTCCGCAATTTTTGCATAGGCGTCGCCAATGCCATTGTTCGCATCGACACCAAGTTCGTCGAAGAGGGCGCCGTGCTTCTCGAAAACGTCGCCGTAATAAGCTCGCACGCAATGACCGAACATGATCGGGTCCGAGACTTTCATCATCGTCGCTTTGAGGTGCAGGGAAAACAGAACGCCCTCGTCTTTGGCCGCGTCAATTTCCCGGGCGAAAAACTCGCTGAGCGCAGCGCAGTCCATGACCGATGAATCCACGACTTCGTTGTCGAGTACCGGCACCGCTTCGCGCAGAACCGTCACATTGCCATCTGCATCGCTGTGTTCGATACGTAAATTGCCCGCCTTGGCAATTACCGCGGACTGCTCGCTCGAGTAGAAGTCCTTGTCATCCATGTGCGCGACATGCGATTCCGATTCACTGCTCCACGCCCCCATGCGGTGCGGATGTGCTTTCGCGTAGTTCTTCACAGCGAGGGCCACACGGCGATCGGAGTTGCCTTCGCGAAGCACAGGGTTCACCGCACTGCCGAGCACCTTGGCATAGCGATCCCGGATCGCTGCTTCCGCCTCGTTGGAGGGCTCTTCGGGGTAGTCCGGGATATCGAACCCCTGTGACTGCAATTCCTCGATGGCGGCCACGAGCTGTGGAATCGAAGCCGAGACATTTGGCAGCTTGATGATGTTGGCTTCAGGGGTCTTGGCCAGCTCACCAAGCTCGGCGAGGGCATCGTCCACGCGCTGGTCCTCTGTGAGCTTATCCGGGAACGTCGCGAGAATACGGCCGGCGAGGGAGATGTCCCGCGTTTCAACGTCTATGCCTGCTGCATCGGTGAATGCCTTGACGATTGGCAGAAACGAGTAAGTCGCGAGGGCCGGAGCCTCGTCGGTCTTCGTGTAGATAATGGTGCTCATGCGAGTCCTTCGATCGTGTGCCGCAAAGGGCGCGCATTATATAGAGTTTATTGCACCGATGCCCACTGCTCGTCGGTCGCCACCATGGTCAGGACGTCATACTGGGCAACGGTTTCGCCCTCCTGGTTGGTGACTTCTGCATCCCAGCGCACTTCCCCGTAGCCGGTACCGGCCCGCAATGTCTTCTGCTTGCAGGCCAGCCGGACCTTGAGTGAGTCCCCATAGTTGACCGGTTGGGCAAAGCGCAGGTCATCGACACCGTAGTTTGCCAGGACCGGTCCGAAATCCGGGTCGACGAACAATCCCGCCGCAAATGATACGATCAGGTAGCCGTGCGCAACTCGACCCTCGAAAAACGGGTTTTTCGCGGCTGCTTCCTCGTCTGTATGTGCGTAGAAGGTGTCGCCCGTGAACTCGGCGAAATGCTGAATGTCCTCCAGGGTCACCTCGCGCGAGTCCGTCGTAAGCGAATCGCCAATCTCGAGTTGTTCGAAGGTCTTGCGGAACGGATGCACGCCGGGGTCGTTCTCGTCGGCACCGCGAATCCAGCGGCTGCCGATGGCCGTCAGCGTTTGTGGGGACCCCTGGATCGCCGTGCGTTGCATGTAATGTTTGACGCCCCGGATTCCGCCCATCTCTTCGCCGCCGCCAGCTCGCCCCGGACCACCGTGGATGAGGTGCGGCAGCGGCGAACCATGCCCCGTCGACTCGGCGGCACAATGCCGATTAATGACGACCATGCGGCCGTGGTAGGCCGCTGTGCCGAGAATCAGCTCGCGGGCGACTGCGTCGTCGTTGGTGATGATGGATCCCGCGAGGCTGCCTTCGCCCAGGCGAGACAACTCGATAGCCTCGTCGATACTGGCGTAGGGAAGCACCGTGCTGACCGGTCCAAACGCCTCTACCGAATGCACGGCATTTGATGTCAATGGTTTCTCACAGTGCAGCAGGGTAGGCATGAAGAAGGCGCCTTTGTCCCTGTCGGCATCAATAACCTCGAAGTCATCGTTGCCCCCGTAAACGACGTCGGCCTGGTGCGAGAGTTCGTCGACGCGGTCGCGTACTTCATCGCGCTGTCCCTGGCTGGCCAGGGCGCCCATGTCGATATCCTTGTTGGCCGGGTTGCCTATGCGGATTTCGCCGAGCGATTTCGCGAGCGCTTCGACGAGTTCCCCCGCAATCGTCGCGGGTGCGATGATGCGGCGGATTGCGGTGCATTTCTGGCCTGCCTTGCTCGTCATCTCGCGAGTAACTTCCTTGATGTACAAGTCGAACTCGGGGGTGCCGGGCAGGGCGTCGGGCCCGAGGATCGATGAGTTCAGTGAATCGGTTTCCGCGGTAAATGCCACCGACTCGCCAATGACGCGCGGATGTTGCT
>Ga0316194_10000083_pt1 | contig 47537 bp, 44 predicted proteins | sample CroRivsedime1_MG_FD_204936 | JGI IMG/M metagenome (GOLD analysis project Ga0316194, IMG submission 204936) | Coastal sediment microbial communities from Maine, United States - Cross River sediment 1 | ecosystem: Environmental > Aquatic > Marine > Coastal > Sediment | place: USA: Maine...
CGTCATTACCTCCAGGCGCTTTATTGAACTGGCCAACCTCGGCAAGGTTGCCGAGGCATTGTCTGAGAAGGTCCAGTTGATCTACCTGGAGGATATTGGCAAACAGATCACTGCACTCGATAAACTGGCCGGCACGATCGGCGGCCTGTTCGCACAATCCAGCTATCGTCGTAATTGCGCACAGGTCAACGCAGATGATCCGGCTGTTGTGTTGTTCACGTCAGGGTCGGAAGGTACGCCCAAAGGGGTTGTACTGTCGCATACCAACCTGTTGGCAAATCGTACCCAGTTATCCGTCTGTATCGATTTCAGCTCCCGGGACATTATCCTCAATGCACTGCCATTGTTTCATTCCTTCGGACTGACCGCCGGAACCCTGTTGCCATTGCTGTCCGGGATGAAGGTATTCTTCTACCCTTCGCCGTTGCACTATCGTATCGTGCCGGAGATCGCATACGACATTAATGCAACGGTCATGTTTGGCACCAATACCTTCCTCGCCGGTTATGCGCGATTTGCCCATCCCTACGATTTCTATAGTGTCAGATACGTTTTCGCAGGCGCCGAGAAACTGCACGAAGAGACCCGCAAGGTCTGGTCGGAAAAATTCGGCGTACGCATCTTCGAAGGCTATGGCGCAACCGAGACCAGCCCGGTGTTGGCAGTTAATTCGCCTATCTATAACCTGCCGGGCAGTGTCGGGCGACTTTTACCCGGAGTCGAATACCAGCTGGAGGATGTACCTGGCGTGGACAATGGTGGTCGTCTGTATGTGAAGGGGCCAAACATCATGCTGGGTTACCTGCTGAACGGGAACCCCGGTGAACTGGTACCACCGGCGTGTGAACTGGGTGAAGGCTGGTACGATACCGGTGATATTGTTGACATCGACTCCGATGGTTTCATACATATCCGCGGCCGCGCCAAGCGCTTCGCCAAGGTCGCCGGTGAAATGGTATCGCTCACGTCTGTAGAGGAAACCGTTAGCCAGCTCTGGAGCGAAGACCTCCATGCAGTGGTCGCCCTGCCCGACAAACAGAAAGGCGAGCAGCTGGTGCTGGTCACTGAACATAAGGATGCCGAGCGCAGCGAGCTGCTGGCTTTTACCCGCTCGAAGGGTATTGGCGAGATCAACGTACCGAAGAAAATTGTCCAGGTTGCCAAACTGCCCTTGATGGGTACCGGAAAAACGGACTACCCGGCTGTGCAAAAACTGGCCGAAGAAGCCCTGGCCTAGGGCGACAGGTGCATAAAGTCCAGCGTTCTCTGCTCCAGGTACGGATAGAACGGATTCCAGCGGATGCGCAACATATCAGAAGCGGGTACCCGAAGTACCCCGCGCTCACCGCGCAATGCCAGATTTCCCAGACGTACCCCCGGGCTCTCGCCTGCATCCGGGCCACCGTAGAGCGGATCCTGTGCGGGCATAGGCATGGCGAGATGGGACAGCGAGTACAATTCTTCCGGCCAGCTGAATTCCGTTGCTGTCGTGGTTACCTCGGCATCACCCGCCGCTTTGTACCGAATAACGACGTCGCGACTCGTCTCGTCGCGGTTGGTCGCCAAACTGACAGCGAATGACAGGCCGGTATCGGTCAGCAGGGCATCAATTTGCGGACCGGGATCTTTTGCCAGAATATGCTTCAAACCGGTAATACGATTGATATCGAACAGCACCAATTCGTGACCACCGGCAGGCAGGCGCTCGAAGAGTCCGTGCACCAGGTCCGGCACCGATACAGTCCCATCGACGGCAGACTGAAACGCCAGCACGCGCGGGAATCGTTTCAGGTCAGCCTCACTCAGCGTATCAAAGTGCGACTGGATCTCGGTGGTCAACCGGTACACCAGGTCACCTGCATTAACAGCAAAGGAACCGTACTTGAAAGGATCGTACTCGGGCAACAGGGAATTCCATTCCAGCTTCTTCAATCCCAGCAGGTGACCCAGCCGTGCTTGCCAGACGGCGAAAGCAGCAGCCGGGCTTACGCCGATGGCGGGCGAGAACAGCACCAGCCCGCTCACCGGTGGCAAGTCAGGATCTTTCAGCACCGACAGCGCATAATGAACCGCCAATGCGGCACCGTTGGAATAACCGACGATGTAGACCGGTTTGTCACCCAGCTTGTTGTGCAGGTGCTGCATGGCCAGTTGCACCGCTGCCGCCATATCGTCCCAGTGCACGCCTGTAAGTCCCACCGGCGCCGTGCCATGACCCGGGATCCGCAATCCGAGCACCGAGACGCCTGACGCCTGCAGACGCTGACCCAGACTGCGCAGGCTGTAGGGCGAATCCGACATGCCGTGCAACAGCAATACACCTGCACGCGGGGAGTCAACGGTCAGCTCGAAACTACGGTTCCAGTTGGTTGGCCAGCGGGCGGGATCTGACCAGCTGCCGCTGCTGTAGCGATTGATGGCATGTTTGTCCACAGGCTGTATCTGCGCATAAACCCGCTCATCGAGCTGTGCAAACAACCGCTCTTCCAGTGCCAGGTACTCTTCAAAGCTGTGTACCGGCGAATCCTCCGTAAACTCGGCGTCGAGGTCAGCCTGGTGCCAGACCTTGAGGTCGGGTCGGCCGTTGAGGTACAGCACAGCGCCGATGAGCAGTACTGTAAAGCCACCGACGAGCCCGTAAACGATCGCTTTGACGACGCGCCTGAATATACCGAGTGCCAGCTTTTTCATAGTAATCTGCTCTTCCCGACCATTCCGGAGTTTTTACTGCGGTTGGTGCTACGCACAAGGGTACGTAACGGAACTGCTGTCCTGTCTGTCGGACCGTTAATCAGAAACGCTGTATCGACTTGCCAACCAGCCTGTCCCTGACCTTCCAGAACAGACTACCCGGGTTGACAACGACAATGAAAATCTTGCGCATACGGTCTTCGGGGCAGTTAATTTCCCTGACCGCATGCCAGCCTCTGTCGCTGCGTTTCAGAATCGCACTTACGTTGCCCAGTGACCGACACGGAATCTCGCGGTCAAAGTCTTCAAACGCTGGTGCGGAGTTACAATCCAGCCGGCCACCATCGTCCAGCACCAGGGTTTCCCCACCCCAGGCCGGGTCCCAGTCTTCTTCAGAATTGAAATAGAACAGGTGCGATCCGTGCTCACGTTTTGCATCGCAGTGCGGCGAAACCGAACAACCGGTAGGCGCATAGTGCCAGTGAAAACGGAACTCCGGCTTGCGGGCATTGAACAGCCTGGCAATGTTGTCGCGGTAGCGATCGCTGCGTAACTCGGTGATAAATTCACGCCATGGTTCAGAAATGTCAGCCGCATTCTCTTCCGTGAATTCCAGCGAGTAGCGGTCATGCGGCTTTTGCCCGGCACGGCGTTCATAGCCGAACTTCTGCTCGAACAGTGATATGTCAGGCATATTCTTCCGCAACAACTCATAGCCTTCATCTGTGAGCAGTTTCTCCGGGTTTACCCAGGGATACGGTTTCTGGTTGCGGAATGTTTCGGTATCAATGGCGTCCAGAACGTCAAAATCAAAATACTTGGTCATTGTACTAATACCGGTAAGGGAGGGGTACGTTCTGCGACTTCAAGCGCATCGTGACGCACGTGGTTACGTTTCATTTCTTCGCGTAGCATCGACTCGCTGACGACGCCTTTCTCCAGGGCTTCATTCAAAAGACCAAAAAAGAAACGTTCCTGGTTTGGATCCGGGTGCGCCGTGTAGTGCCCGAGAAAGGCATACTCACCGAACAGACGTGCGCGCAATCGGTTAAGAAAACCCAGCAGCGGATATTTTTTAAGCTTGTCAGCAGGCGTATAGTCCACCGGCAGGCCGGTCTTCCAGGGCTGCGTCCTGCGCTTGGTATTGTGCAGCATGCGGGTCTTGTCGGTCAGGCGGTCGAAGTCATTCCACTCCGGCTCGAAGTAACCGACGTGGTCCGCAGACTCATGGCGCAGACACATCCATTCCTTGTAATCGCGCTTGAACTCGAATAGTTCATCAAATTCCCGTTCACAGTCCCAGTGCACAAGTTTCGCGCAGTCCATCAGCATCACGCTGGTTGCTACGCATTGAGCTTTTTTGGTGTTAGCCGAACGGTAGCGGCCCATCACGGCCTTGCCCTGCATATCCCTGCTGAGTAATTCGAAAACATCACCTACCGCAAAAACATCCGGATCGATGAGCAGCGCCCGCCCCTCGTGGCCCATAAGTTTTGGTGGCATAAAACGCAGTGGTGTAAAAGACTGCAGGTCATCCATGCGCCAGACACGCGTAACGCCACCGCGCAAAAAAGGCTGCCCTTCCCTGGCCTTCAAAAACGGGTAGTCCTCGACGTGAATAAATTCAACATCGAACGCGTCGGCGTGTGCTGAATTGCGACGCAACGAATATGCCGACAGCTGTGCGCCCAGCCACTGGCGTTCGTTGGTATGTATAAAGACGCATTTTTTCATGCGACTCAGCCTCCTGAAGCCACCTTGCCGGCAGCTTCATTTCCGGATGGTCCCGGCTCTTCTTCACCATAACCGAAAATCCCGGAAAGGCGGGTGCTAACCATTTCGTCAATTTTGGCGACCTGCTCGTCGTCAAAATAATCCCGGTAGCCACCGACCTTTGCGCGCCGTACCTTGTAGGAATGCGGGTTGCTCGGATCCTTTGCCTTTACCCGGCTGCCACTGCGCCAGAAATAGTTTTCCTTTTCGAGTTTGCGCAGATTCTCCACAGACGAGAATTCGACGGTCTCCCGGATTCGCGCGTCATCCGGGTCCATACCCAGAAACCCGATGATGCGCGACAGCTCCTTCTCAGGCTGCGCCCGCATATCCTCGTAGCGCACCATCAGCAGATTGTCGATCTTCGGCAACTCGCGCGCCCAAAGGTTCAGGAAGTCGATAATGCGCGGCACACCGCAGTCCGGATTCATGACAAAATCATAGATCGATATGTCCGACCCGGCAGGCGGATAGTGATTCATGGCCATCTTGTCGGGACGCATCCGGTATTTCCACTGGAAAAACTGCGACACCGCAACATCCTGCGGGCGGCGCACCAGCAGAACCACCTTCTTGTTGTAAAAATCCTTCTTGCTGTCGAGGTTGCCCGTGTAACCACGCAGATAGTTATCATGGGTAAAGAATATGCGCGGTACAGCCGGATTGATTTTGTGAAAGTTGTCGAAACCCATCAGGATGCGTTCCGGTAGCGCGTAGGTCTGCTGGTAGTAACGCGACAGCATAACGCGCATCCAGGTGCGGCCGCTCTTGCCATAGGAGGCAAAAACATAGTCACATACCAGGTATTTGCGGTACTCTTCCTGACCGCGTCGCCAGCGATCCAGCGCGATGGCCTGCTTTTGGGGCAGAAATACCGATGCCGCCCGCACCAGCCAGCGCTTGAGCCGCTTGATAATAATGTGCATCCAATAACCTCTTGCAGAACCGGTTTATCAACCGGTAAAAATAAACTATGGCAAGCCAGGAAACAAGCGCATAGTGCGCCTGCAACATTATACTGGCAGGTTCGGAGACTCACAGCACCGCAGGGCGATATATCTCGCCAGTACTGGTCGTCGGCTACCGTTAACAGGCTGTTATGCCCCCTGGGTGTTTATGCCCTGTGGATACAGCGCAGGCAGTGGACACTGAAGAGTTGCCGGTCATCCATCCATACCTGGTCGGAAACAAATCCGGCCCGCTCCGCCAGTGACAGGAATTCCTCAACATCATACTTGTAGGAGCTCTCGGTGTGGATGGTTTCACCTTCGTCAAAGTCGAAGGACTCACCCGCTACCGTAACAATCTGTTCACTCCTGCTGACCAGGTGCATCTCCACACGGCCTTCGCTGGCATTATAAAAGGCGTCGTGCGAAAACGCCTGCAAATCAAAATCCGCACCCAGTTCCCGGTTAATGCGCTGCAACAGATTAAGGTTAAAGGCTGCCGTCACCTGCTGATCGTCGTTATACGCCGCGTGCAGCACCCCGGCATCTTTCTTCAGGTCAACGCCAATCAACAGCTTGCCGTCCTCGCCGAGATAGTCAGCAACCCGCTGCAGTAATTCATGCGCCTGCGCTGGCTCAAAATTACCGATACTTGAACCGGGGAAAAAAGCAACGCGCGACAAGTGCTCGGGACAGTATGGCAACTCAAAGTCTGCTGCAAAATCGGCACAGGTGGCATGCACCTCCAGCGCCGGATAATCCGCCGCCAGCGCTTGCGCCGAACCCAGCAGGTGCTCCCTGGAAATATCCATGGGCATATAGGCCGCAGGCTTAAGTGCATCCAGAAGCACCCGGATTTTTTGACTGCTGCCACTACCGAGCTCCAGCAGCAGGCAATCCTGCCCAAGAAAATCCGCAATGGTCTCTCCGTGTTTTTTCAGAATACTGATTTCAGCACGGGTCGGATAGTATTCAGGAAGCTCGGTGATGACATCGAACAACTGGGACCCACGACGATCATAAAAAAACTTGGGCGAGAGCCGTTTGGAAGACCTGGCAAGCCCGGACAATACTTCCACCCTGAAGTCCGCTGCCGCAGGATGAAGATCATAGAAATGCATGCCGGGAGAGACCACTGTGTCGGTGTTCATACTTGTTCTCCTGCCCGGAACATAGCCCTGTATATGGTGCCGACGGCCGGAGTCGAACCGGCACAGCTTTCGCCACTACCCCCTCAAGATAGCGTGTCTACCAATTCCACCACGTCGGCATAATAAAGGAGGTTACTTAGCGCTGTCGGACTTTTCTGCACCGGCTTGCTCAGCCCCGGTTTCCTGATCCGGCACATCGGGCACCTCAGGTGCAGCATCTTCAGTCGGAGTTTCGACGTCGGGAAGGTCCGCTGGTGGCAGATCGATGATCTCCACATCGACCTTTTCGTCGACAACCGCTTCGGTTGCATCCACAGGCACCGTACCGGTTACGCTGGCAGACGAGTCCTGGATATCGCGCACCAGCGGTGATGACAGCAGGACACTGTTGATGAAAAAGCCGGCCGCGAGGACCGCTGTAGCACGGGTAAAGAAGGATCCACCGCCACGCGAGCCGAACACGGTACCGGCTGCACCGGCGCCAAAGGCGGCGCCCATGTCCGCACCCTTGCCTTGCTGTAAAAGAACCAGCCCGATAATGGAAAGTCCCATCACAACCTGAAGAATAATTAATGCTGTAAACATTTACCTTACCTTAAACCTAGTGCGTTTACGTGCCTGCCCTGCAGATGGCCAGGAAATCTTCAGCGTCCAGTGAAGCACCACCGATCAATCCCCCGTCAATATCCTGCATGGAAAATAGTTCTTTCGCGTTACTGCCCTTGACACTGCCGCCGTACAGAATCTGTACCTTGTCGGCAACGGCCTGATCCAGGCCCGCCAGCTTGGTGCGAATAAATGCGTGGACATCCTGTGCCTGCTGCGGTGACGCTGTCTTGCCGGTACCGATTGCCCAGACAGGTTCATAGGCGATAACCGCCTCGCCAATAGCTTCAATGCCTTCCAGCTTGACAACAGCATCGAGCTGGCGCGCCACCACTGCCTCGGTGATGCCCTGTTCGCGTTCTTCCAGCGTCTCGCCGACACAGAGAATGGGCGTCAAACCGGCTTTGCGGGCAGCCGCAAATTTGCGGGCGGTGAACTCATCATCCTCGGCATACAGGGCGCGGCGCTCGGAATGGCCAACGATAGCATAGGTGCAGGAAAAATCGTTCAGCATGGCGCCGGAGATTTCACCCGTGAAGGCTCCCGATTCCTGGTCACTGACGTCCTGACTGCCAACTGCCACCTTGCTGTCTGCCAGCAGGTTGGAGACCAGCGGAATATAGACGAACGGCGGACAGACCGCGATTTGTGTATCGCCGGTGTTGCCGGCACCCGCGGTAATCCCTGCAACAAGTTGCTTGATGCTGTCCAGGGAACCATTCAGTTTCCAGTTCCCGGCTACCAGTGTCTGACGCATGCATGTCTCCCGCAAGCCTTTGAAAATAGCGGCGTAGCGTAGCTGTCCCGGGGTCAAAAATCAAATGCTGAGTAACCGGGAACAATGTCGTCAAATACTGGAAATACTGGAATATCAGTCTGCTACGAGCCAGGAGAGCCAAAATGCGCTCTGCGCGCGGGTGGCGAACAGTCCTTTTAAATGTAAATCCATCAGCGCCCCGCCTTGACGGCGTACCAGGTGCGCACCAAAACTGACGGCTGTCAGACCATACAAGGATTCCATCGAACTGAACATAGCGACCAATCCTGGACGGGCATCCGCTTTCAATGGCTCACGCAACGCCTTGCTGAGACGGGTCATCGCATCGAATTCGTCGACACCCTGCTGATGAATCCATTCCAGTTCCTGCTGAGCGCGAAACGCGCTTGTCACGGCGCGCAAGGAACCACGTCGTCAGGGCGGCCGGTCGAGGTCGAGCAGATTATTAACGTGAGCTTCCTGCGCCACAAAAGCGTTGGTTGCCAGTTTCCCGGAGAGTGCTATGCTTTCCAGGTAAGTGAAAGGCCGCACTCCCGAGAAGCCAGTGGCTTCGACCCCGAGAATTATGGACGCATGCAACTTCTTGCGGTAGATGGAGACAATCGCAAATAGCCTGCGTAGTCATTTTTTCGATTCTGGCCGCTGTTAAGGGATATCCACGAAAATTGGATAAGCCATTTGAAGGTTAAGATTGCGTTTTGACTCGACAACGGACTTCCACTATGCAATCCAGGTGTTACATTCGGATCGTCACATTGTTCGTTTACACCCTGTGGCCTGCTGTACTCATCGCTGCCGACAAAGCTACACCGCTGGACGAGTTACTGGAGATGGATCTTGCCCGCCTCATGGACGTTGAAGTCAATCTGGTATCCCGCACTCCCCAACGCCAGTTCGATACACCAGCAGCTGTTTACGTTATTTCGCGCGAGCAGATCCAGCGCTCCGGTCTGAAAACCATCCCGGACTTGCTGCGACTGGCTCCCGGGGTACAGGTTGGGAAAATAGACGGTAGCACCTGGTCCATCGACATTCGCAACAATCCCAGTCGATTCTCCCGAAACCTGCAGGTATTGATGGACGGCCGCACCCTTTACAATCCGCTGTTCGGCGGAGTCAACTGGGACGTACAAGACACCTTCCTGCCGGATATTGAACGGATTGAAGTCATACGTGGTCCGGGGGGCACCCTGTGGGGTACCAATGCTGTAGACGGCATTATTAACATAGTAACCCGCAGGTCTGAAGATACTATCGGTACCAGGCTACAGGGTCTGGTTGGCCGTGGTGATGTTGCTTACGATGGCGGCGGTCGCTACGGCACCAGGCTTTCTGAGAACCTTAGCGCGCGTGCCTACGTCAAAACCAGAGAACTGGATAATGGCGAATTCCTGGATTCCAGTCAGAGCAACAACACGTTGTTTCCAGCGGGTGATATCGCCCACGACGATGCCAACCTGACCCAGGCAGGTTTTCGCAGCGACTGGCACAAACAGTCTGCTACACTGAGCTTACAGGGCGACTACTACGATGGCGAAACACGCGACGTCAACAGCACGATTACCAGCAATCCCGGCAACAGTGACACCGATGTCTCGGGCGGCAATCTTCTGGCACGTTGGACGCAGCGTTACAGGCATAACTCGGAACTGAAGCTGCAGGCTTATTATGACTATACCCGCCGCAGCGACGAAACCTTCAGAGAGAAGCACAATATCTTCGATCTGGATATACAGCACAGCTTCAGTGTTCCACGCCAGCGACTCACCTGGGGCGTCGGATACCGTCACCTTCAAGACAAGACACAGAATAAGCCGCCCGGTACATTTGCACTTAGACCGGAAAACCGCAACGATAACCTGTATACAAGCTTTGCGCAGGATCAGATCAACATTTTGCCCAATAAGCTGCAGTTGACTGTCGGTGGGAAATTCGAACATAACGACTACTCAGGCTATGAATACCAGTCCAGCGGACGTCTGCTCTGGACACTGAATACACGGCATAATATCTGGGCTGCAATCACCCGCGCAGTACGCACACCGACACGGGCTGACGAAGACGCAATTCTGGATTTTGGCGATTTTATAATTCCGATCAGCGACGAGAATAGCAAAGCACAACCCATGCTATCGCGAGAGATAGGTTACCGTGGACAATGGGCACACTGGCTGGCTGTTGATGTTGCGACCTATTGGAACCGTTATTCACATACCGGCAGCACCAGTACCAGGGAGATCTGGGGCTTTGAAGTCAACCCTCACCTGGCGTTCGGCGAAAACCTGTCGGTCGAAACCTGGTACGCTTATTCCAGGGGGCGACGAAATACACCCGCTGGGCAGAAAACGAACCAGGAGCTGGTTCCCAACCATACGGCTGGCCTGTCTTCCTACTGGCAACCGCAAACAAACTGGCAGACGGACATCACTATCCTGTATGTGGATTCCACAGGGCGCACTAATGTCGATATAGACAGCCAAACACGTTTGGATCTGCATGTCGGCTGGGCCGCGAACCGCCACTGGCGGTTGGACGGTGGATTAAACAACCTTCTTGATGCCAAGCATGCGGAATCGTTTGACAGCACCAAAGTCAATACCGGTGTAAGGCGTGGAGGCTACCTGCAAATCGGTTACAATTTCGAATAGCATTGCTTCAATCAGTATCGAATTTCGTCATATCACCGGTATCAAGGGTAAAATAAAAACAGGCGCCCTGATCGATTTCCGACCTTGCCCACACCTTACCACCATGACGGCGCACCACGCGTGCGACAGTCGCAAGCCCGACCCCCGTGCCTTCGAACTCTTCTGCACCGTGAAGGCGTTGGAATGGGCTGAACAGCTTGTCGGCATACTGCATATCAAAGCCGACGCCGTTATCGCATACCCAGTACACGGTCTGCCCGTCTTGCTGGCTCTGGCCAAATTCCACCCGGCCTGCGTCTTTCTTTGACGAGTATTTAAGGGCGTTCCCGATAAGGTTATCAAGCACTGAGCGTATCAGCGTTGGGTCGCCATAAGCTGTAATATCCGGTTGAACATCGATCTGCATGGTGTGTTCGGCTCCTTGCTGAAGTTCGTCCACCACTTTCAGGGTCAACTCGCTCATGTTGATCGATTCGGGATTCAGTGCACAGCGTGAAACCCTTGACAGGCTGAGCAGTTCGTCTATCAGGTCACCCATACGGTTCGCCGAGGATACGACGCGATTCAGGTAGTCCTTACCGTTATGGTCCAACACCTCTCTATAGTCTTCCAGCAAGATCTGGCTGAATCCACTTATGCCGCGCAAAGGCGCCCGTAAATCATGAGAAACCGAATAGCAGAATGCTTCCAGCTCCTTATTACTCGACTGTAGTTCACTGGTGCGTTTTTCCACCAGGCTTTCCAGTTGGTCTCGCGAGTTTGTCAGAGAGCGGTTCTGAATATCGATGGTTTCCAGCATTTCGTTGAAAGCATCTACCAGCAAACCCAGTTCGTCATCACTATGTTTTGCAGCCCGTACCTGATAGTTGTGCTGGTCGGCAACCTGTTTAGCAACAATTGACAGTTCGCGTACAGGCGCGGAAATCACGCGTTGCAGTCTTGACGAAATACCATAGGCGGCCAGACCGGCCAGAAAAAAAATCAGCAGTGCGCTAATAACCGCATGGTTCCGCTGCCGGTAGACACGGCTTAAGTCTGAGTGGATGAACATGGTTCCAATGACACTTTCGTCCAACATGACAGATTCATAGAGATAGATAGCACTGTCGTCAACAGGAGCTGCAGCCGAACTTGACTGAAGCGCGCATTCTCTGGTGGGAGCGGCGATTCTATGGTAATCGGCAAACAAATTACCGTCCTTGTCATAAATACAGTCGGTAACGATATTGGGTAACGCGCTCAGCGTGTCCAGATTCTGGTTCGCAAGTTGAATATCGTCAAACGCCAGGGCCGCGTTGCTGCGATCGGCGATCAGCTTACTGAGAGCCTGAACTTCCTGTCTCAGCGACTCCCGGCTGCTAATCCAGGAATCAAGCACCCATGCACTACTGGCGATCAGTAGCGCAATCAGGCTGGTGACTGTCGACAGGGCAATAAGTTTTTGTGCCAGTGACAGCTGTTTCATTCGGAGCATCGGAAAGTCTCCTTCTCTCTGCTACTGGCAATAATCTCACCCAGTTCAAGCAGCTTTGCACTGATTGATATACCGCAACTCTGAGCAACCGCCTGGTTGATCTGAAACCGAATGCGATTTCCCCGTGTGACGAGCCCGATAATACCGCCATGTGCAGTAAAACCATCGATGTCGCTTACTGTTAAAATATTATGCTCAACTGCCCGCCTGAGCAGCTTGTCCAGCTGCGCTGCTTCTGCACGTGTGAAAAAGACCATCTCACATATGTCCATGGCTTGCTTATTGTTCAGGTAATGCAAAGACAGGCGGCGCCCCTGGACATCGCGGCCTGACAGTGGCTCGAGAAAATGACCGAACGGGCTGGCGCCTACAATACACAGATCGTAATCGCTATTATTTTTGCTGAAATGCTTTTCTGGCAAGCGGGTGAATTTGGAAAAATTATATAGATAAGCGCTTTTGATCTTGTACTCGGACTGTGGCTCGACGGCGGCACCTGTAGCCATCGAGCCTAAGCACACTAACACCAACGCCAGACCGGGCAGGCGTTTTACAGTTGCTTGATGCCTTTTTATTTTTTTCAATACTCAACCAGCCAACACGTAATGGATTAGATCTTGATCTGGTAAAATCTTAGACAATGATACGACAATGTAAAGTCGACGCCAGATCCGGAGCAGCCGGTTTAAAAATCGCGGCAAGGGATGCCACTCTAACAGGCGCCCATATGTCAATCACAGTCTTTCGGTCAGACTAGCGGCAACCGTTGGCAGTTTCCGGTGAGATGCCTGGAATGCAGTAAACGCAGTGCGGTGGAACGCCGCTTGGCTGTCTGTGAGTTTTCCGCTCTGCCCCTCTGGCGAGGATGGTTGGCCGGGTGAAGCAGATTTTCAGGGAGGCAGGCTAGGGGCAGTCCTTTTCAATATGAATCACCAGCGCACCCCCTTCGTAGTGGGCGGGCGCGGCTGACGCCTTGCGCACCAGCAGACCGGATTGAGAGCGGTAAACGGTGTATTCCCAGGCGGGATCTACTGCTTCGTACACAGAGCTACCAAAGAACGTGTCGACCGGTGACCAGTATTTCCAGTCACGTTTGGCGTACTGGAAAAGATCGAATCCTGGTTGCTTGCCGATACGCCAGGCCTGATGCCTGTTGGTATTCTCGTCACTGACAGTCTGATAACGCCCGGTCAGGCGTTCAAGCCGGTACATGGCATCCAGGCCAATCAGGTTGGCCAGCGGCTTCCACTTCAGAAACCTGGCATCGATACGCCATTCGTCACCGTACAGAACGAACGTTTGGGGATCGCAGAAGTCTCCAGTGCGGAGTTCGACAGCGTATTTTTGCGGTGCGAGCTGCGTGAAACGTAATTTTGCTATCGGGGCTTCATCGGTGAGGCGGTTGAAGGTGTAAATGTTCGAAAACAGCAGCGCTACGGAAATTCCGGCCAGGGTCAATACAGTCAGTGATGTGCCCCATAGCAGTTTGCGCATTACGGCTCAGCAATGACGGCACAGCTTACGCCGTTTCAACCCGGGCCCCGACCACCTGCTCGACGACTCCCGCCAGATGCCTGGCCTGCTCATCCACCAGGGTCTTGTCCTCGCCTTCCACCATGACACGTATCAGGGGTTCCGTGCCGGACGGACGCAGCAATACACGACCTTTACCATTCAGTCGTTTTTCCACGGCCCTGACAGCAGACTGAACCGGTTCGCAGTTATCGATATCAGTGCGTCGTGCCAGCGGTACGTTGATCATGAGCTGGGGATACTTTTTCATCCCCTGCTTCAGCTGGTGCAATCCGACGTTCTTCTGCACCATGGTCGCAAGCACCTGCAAGGCAGATACCATGCCATCACCGGTAGAGGTTCTGTCCAGGCAAATGATATGACCGGAAGATTCACCACCCAGCACACCACCGTGCTCCTTGAGCAGTTCCATCACATAGCGGTCGCCCACCCGGGCGCGTTCGAATTCTATTTTCTGTGCCTGCAGGGCGTGCTCCATACCGAGATTGGTCATAAGCGTTCCGACCACAGGACCTGACAGCTGCTTAGTTTCCTTGCGCGATACGGCGATTATAAACAGCAGTTCATCGCCATCGACCAGTTCACCCTTGTGATCGACCATGATGAGACGGTCACCGTCTCCATCCAGCGCGATGCCGAGATCAGCCTCCTCCTTCAACACCTGCTCTCTTAACAATTGAGGGTTGGTTGATCCACAGTCTTCATTGATATTGAGACCATTCGGATCGACATTGATCGCGATAACATTGGCACCCATTTCCTCCAGCACGCTGGGCGCGACTTGATAGGTCGCGCCATTGGCGCAGTCGACAACAATTTTCAGGCCGCCGAGGTCGATACGCGAGGGAATAGTGCTTTTACAGAATTCGATATAACGGCCGCGGGCATCGTCTACACGCTCAGCCTTGCCCAGCCGCGCGGATGAAACAGTAACCATCGGCTTATCCAGCTCTGCTTCTATGGCGGCCTCGACTTCGTCGGGCAACTTGGTGCCCTCAGCCGAGAAAAACTTGATGCCGTTATCGTAATGCGGGTTATGAGATGCACTGATAACGATGCCGGCACAGGCGTGCATGGTGCGCGTCAGGTAGGCAATGGCGGGTGTGGGCATGGGGCCCAGCAAGCGAATATCGACACCGGCTGCCGACAGGCCGGCTTCCAGCGCTGACTCGAACATGTAACCGGATATACGCGTATCCTTCCCGATCACCACGCGGCTGGCCGAACCATTCCCCAGCACCCGGCCGGTCGCCCACCCCAGTTTGAGCATGAACTCCGCGTTGATGGGATGTTCCCCCACGCGGCCGCGAATACCATCTGTTCCAAAATATTTTCTTGACACTTTAACTCTCCCATTCCTGGCGTCTGTCCTGGAGCGCCGTACTCATTTGCAGCGCTTGCCAGGTTGCCGCCACATCGTGTGACCGCACCAGCCTTGCACCTCGCTCTACGGCGAGTACCGCCAGGGCTATGCTGGCTGGCAGACGTTTGCCGACCTCAAGCCCCAGTAATTTTCCGATCATGGACTTTCTCGACAGACCCACGACCATTGCCTGTCCCAGACGATGAAATTCATCCAGCCGCGCCAGCAGCTGCAGATTGTGATGCACCGTTTTCCCGAAGCCGAAACCCGGATCCAGCACGATCTGCTCTCTCCGAATACCCGCTTGTTCACACGCAGACAGGCGCTGTTGCAGGAATGTTTTCACCTCATCTACAACGTCATCATACTGCGGATCGGCCTGCATGGTACGCGGATCATCCTGCATATGCATTATACATACCGGAACACCGTATTCAGCGGCTACGTCCAGCGCGCCGGGTTCTCGCAAGGCATTCACATCGTTGATAAACCCTGCTCCCGCCTGAATCGCCGCCCGCATCACGCCTGGCTTCTGCGTATCTATGGAGATCGGCACCCTCAAGCGGGACTGTAGCGCCTCGATAACCGGCACTACGCGCCTGAGCTCATCCGCCTCCGTTACGGGCTCCGCACCGGGCCGTGTGGACTCGCCGCCGATATCGATAATTGCCGCGCCCTCGGCTTCCATCTGCAAGGCGTGCTGCACGGCTTTTTCAGGTGCAAAAAAATCACCCCCGTCCGAAAAGGAATCGGGGGTGATATTGAGTATACCCATCACCTGTGGGCGCGACAGATCGAGCGGTTTACCCATACAATCAATCACTCGGGCCGCCACCCCGTCAATATCGCTTTGCAGGTGAACTAGTGTTGTCCTGCCGGCCCTCCAATCGGACCACTACCGTCCTCCTTGCTGCTCTTGTCATCGGCACTGGTAGCGGAGCCGGTTGATGTGCCACCACCGCTGGACTGACTGTCATCCCAGTCCTTTGGCTTGCGCGCGACTCTGCCTTCCATAATGTCGTCGATCTGATCGGAATCGATCGTTTCATATTTAATCAGCGCTTCTGCCATCAAGTGCAACTTGTCCAGGTTCTCGGTGAGCAGGCGATTTGCGCGTTCATAATTCCGGTCGATGATGTTGCGGATCTCGCCGTCGATAGCATGTGCCGTTTCGTCTGACACATTCTTGTGCTGGGTAACCGAGTGGCCAAGGAAAACCTCGCCTTCCTCTTCACTGTAGGTCAGCGGACCCAGCCTTTCGGACAAGCCCCACTTGGTCACCATATTGCGCGCCAGTTCGGTAGCACGCTGAATATCGTTGGATGCGCCGGTAGTCACCATCTCTTTACCGAAGATCATTTCTTCTGCTATACGGCCACCGAACAGACTCGAGATCTGGCTTTCCAGACGCTGCACACTGAAACTGTAGCGATCCTCTTCGGGCAGGAACATGGTCACACCCAGTGCCCGTCCACGCGGAATAATGGAGACCTTGTAGACCGGATCGTGCGATGGCACCAGACGGCCGATAATGGCATGCCCCGCTTCGTGATACGCCGTGAGTTTTTTCTCATCCTCACTCATCACCATGGAACGGCGCTCGGCGCCCATCATGATTTTGTCCTTGGCCTTGTCCAGATCATCCATATCCACCAGACGTTTGTTGGCGCGCGCCGCAAACAGCGCGGCCTCGTTGACAAGATTGGCAAGGTCTGCGCCGGAAAATCCAGGCGTGCCGCGCGCTATGACGCCGGGTTTAAGGTTGTCTGCCCCCGGCACCTTACGTAAATGAACTTTAAGGATCTGCTCGCGTCCGCGGATATCGGGCAGCGGTACCACCACCTGGCGGTCAAAGCGGCCCGGGCGCAGCAAGGCAGGATCAAGGACATCCGGGCGGTTGGTCGCGGCAATGACGATCACGCCTTCGTTACCCTCGAAACCGTCCATCTCTACCAGCAGCTGATTGAGTGTCTGTTCGCGTTCGTCGTGACCGCCGCCCAGACCTGCGCCACGATGACGACCGACGGCATCGATTTCGTCGATGAAGATAATGCAGGGCGCATGCTTCTTGGCCTGCTCGAACATATCGCGTACGCGCGAAGCGCCGACACCGACAAACATCTCCACAAAGTCGGAACCGGAAATGGTAAAGAACGGCACCTTCGCTTCACCTGCGATGGCCTTGGCCAGCAGTGTTTTACCGGTACCCGGTGAACCAACCATCAGCACACCCTGCGGTATCTTGCCACCCAGCTTCTGGAACTTGCCCGGGTCACGCAGGAATTCCACCAGCTCGGCCACTTCTTCCTTGGCTTCCTCTACACCGGCCACATCGTTGAAGGTAATCTTGACCTGGTCTTCACCCAGCATGCGTGCGCGGCTCTTGCCAAAGGACATGGCACCGCGGCCACCGCCGCCACCCTGCATCTGGCGCATGAAGAAAATCCACACACCGATCAACAACAGCATCGGGAACCAGGAGATAAAGATCTGCATCAGCAGCGAGTCCTGTTCCGGCGCCTGTGCCTTGACCTCGACACCATTACCCAAAAGATCGTTGATCATCTCCGGGTCATTGGGGGTATAACTGGAAAAACTTTCGCCGCTGACCAGCTTGCCCTTTACAGTACGGCCATCGATCACCACGCTCTGCACTCGGCCGGCTTTTACATCGGCAATGAATTCAGAATAGGCCACCGCCTGCAAACGGGGCGCCGGCGGTCCAAAATTATTGAACACCGACATCAGGACGACCGCAATGATCACCCAGAGTAAAATATTTTTCGCCATGTCGTTCAAATCACGTTCCTCTTAACGAATCAATCGGCGGTCTATAGACAGGAGAACAACTGAAAGGTATTGCTCTGCAAGGCATTTCGGCCCATTGGACGGATACTGAAACATACTATATTTTGCGTCCCCTCGCCAGCGCGTAGACCTCGCGGCTGCGCGGCCTGGATGCCCTGGGCTTGCGCATAACGACCCTCTGGTAGCGACCGCGCAAATCCTTCAGCAAGGCGTCAAACCCTTCTCCCTGAAACACTTTTAGCAATAAATCCCCCTCTGGACGCAGCACCCGGTCGGCAAAATCCACCGCCAATTCCGCAAGATACATAGCCCGGGGTTGGTCAACAGCGCCCATACCACTGATATTGGGGGCGATATCCGACATTACAAGGTCTGTTTCCTGTCCATCGAGCACACCCAGCAACGCGTCCAGCACTTCATCTTCGCGAAAATCACCCTGCACGAATGCCACCCCCGGCAACGGCTCCATGGGCAGGATATCCATTGCGACGATCCGCCCCTTGCGGCCGACGAGCCCTGCAGCGTACTGGCTCCAGCTACCCGGAGCTGCGCCAAGATCAACGATCGCCATGCCTGGTTTGATAATCCTGTCCTTCTGCTGAATTTCGTCCAGCTTGTAAACCGCGCGTGACCGGTAACCCTCGCGCTGCGCTCGTTTGACATACTCATCGTCGAAATGTTCTTTCAGCCAGCGGTGACTGCTTTTACTGCGTGCCATGGTACCGATTCCGGTATACTTGCTCGAATGCCCCTGACGGAACAACAAAAGAAAAGACTACGCGGACTCGGCCACAAATTGAAGCCTGTTGTCACCATAGGTTCAGCGGGTATATCAGAGGCCCTGCTGGAAGAGTTCACGCGTTCTCTGGAACACCACGAGCTAATGAAGCTAAAGGTCAGCCTTGGTGACCGCAGCGAACGCGACGCCGCCATTCAGGCTGCGTGTGAACACAGTGGTGCACAACTGATCCAGCGCGTGGGCAATGTTGCCCTGTTGTTCAGAAAAAAGAAAAAGGGCTCGAAGTTTTCCACCCTTTAGAAACCATACGCGCTACGGATACCAGCTTAAACGCCCCCAGTAAACGCATCTTGCGCTACCTTCGCAATCGCGATCAGGCGCTTTTTACCCAGATTACCCGACAGCGCATAGCCCATCGGGCCGTCAATCCAGTAGAACACACCCACATCTTCCGCTTCGTGGTACTGAAATGCTGTCTGCTGATTTTTCCAGGCCACACGCCTCACATACAGTGTAATACGTTCACCGCCGGCATTCTGATACATGAACTGCGCAGCCATACGATTGGTAGAAGGCAACAGACGGCCACCCACCAGGTCAAAACCCAGCTCGCCCAGATCCGGTGCCTTGATACTGGTATGCATACGTTCTGACAACCAGTTGCTCAACACGTCCTGTTGTTCCGCCTGTATTTCTACCGGGAATTGCTCATCGGTCGAATACACGAAATGTGCATAAGCAGCGGGCTGCACCAGATTCACCAGTGTCTCCGAGCCTCCGGTATCGCTCAAACCTGCATTCAATAACCAGCCGCCCAAACCCGAAACAAGTGCGATACCTGCCAATGCAGCGGCCCGCACTGCCGACGACCAGCGATGCACTGTATGGGGGACAGTGCTTACCGGCACCAGCGCAGCAGGTACAGATTCATTAAGCACAGGGTCGAACAGCCTGTGTAAATCCTGGTTTAGCTGCCGATACTGCCTGACCTGCTCAGCAGCATCGGAATTACCGGCCAGGTACGCTTCGATTTCAATCCGGCGGTTCTCATCCAGCTGGCCATCCACGTAAGCGTGGAGATCGGCGTCATTCACCGAACACACACCTTTATTCATTTCACACCTCTCAAGCCCGACCTGGCAGTCGGCTCACCACTCATCCACTTGAGCAACTCCTGTCTGCCGCGGTGCAAGCGGGACATAACCGTTCCGCTGGGAATACCAAGTACACCAGCGACCTGCTGATAGGAAAAGCCCTCGATGTTGACCAGCAGCAGGACTTCGCGCTGCTCCGGTGCCAGGCGTTGCAAACCTGACTGCAGTTCAGACAAGCGGGCGTCCATTTCCGAGTTGTCATAGCACTGTAAAACATTGCCCACCGCAAATGTCGCGGCATCCGCCTGCTTACTCTGCCGCTTGCATTCATTGACAAACAGGTTGTGCATAATGGTAAACAACCAGGCGCGCATATCCGTTCCCGGCTTCCACAATTTGAGACGGGCCAGTGCGCGCGCCAGACAATCCTGAACCAGATCATCCGCCCGGTTCTCATCACCGGTAAGGGCGCGCGCATAACGCCGCAAGCGCGGAATCTGCACCACCAGCAAATCAGCTGTTGTTTTCAAAGGTCTTCTCGCTTCGTTAACATTGCCTTGAACAAATCAGGGTAGTTGGGCGGGTGTAGTGAAAACCCAGTCACGCGACTTTACCGGCGTATGACAGCTTATACATTCCTTATTGAAATCGGCATTTTCTCCATAAGGTTTCTGATCCATACCGACCCAGCGCGCCCATTGCCAGCCAGTACCATTGGTCTTGTATGCCTGCGAATCCTTGAACATAAATTCTGCGTGAACAAACTTTTCAGGGGCGATCGCCGTCGGCCAGTGTTCCTCAGCAGTTTCTTTCCAGACCACCTTGCCGAGAATCGCACCATCCGGCCAGGGATTGGTCTGCCCTGCCCGCGCGGCCTTGACCGCTATCTCATTACCGACGATCACGCGCAGCGTATGGTTATCAATGCGGTGCGAAATAGATATAACGGGCCAGTCCTTGTAACCTTCCGGCAACTCAACCCCATTCGGAGCCGGTTGCACTGTTCCGCCGCTGGAGGCAGAATAAACGGGAACCGTAAAAGATATTAATATAATAGTATTCAATAGCTTATTAAACATATGTAATCCTTTTTGACGGTATAGAAAGAGTGGGTGTTCACAGGGCAAACAGTTTGCAGAGCCGATTATTCCCATACTGTGAAATAATAACCTGCGGCGGCCCGTCAAATGCAGGGTGGAACACCTGACTATGACAAATCCAGGCAATGAAAAGGCTTAACACAGTGGCTGGCTCTCCAGACGGCAGCGAGCCCTTCACCCTGTTTCGAATAGTATCCTTTATATTATTGTTTATAGTTATATCTGCTGCCAGAACAGGCTGGGCATCAGAAACCCGCGACAACTTTAGCGACGACGAATTCGACACCTTTGAAGACACCCCGCTCGCCGAACCCATCAGTAATCCACCCTGGTTCAAACTGACTTTCCTGGATTTATCCGAAGACCTTGAGGATGCGCTCAGCAGCGGCAAGCAGGGGCTGATGGTCTACTTCGGACAGAAGTACTGTTCCTACTGCAAGAAACTGCTGGAAGGTAATTTCGGAAAACTCGATATTCTTGCCTACACGCAGAAACATTTCGATGCCATTGGCATCGATATTCACGGACAACGCGAAGTCACCGCGCTTGACGGTTCACAGTGGAATGAGCGCAGCTTCTCGGTCTACCGCAAGGTCAATTTCACACCGACACTGATTTTCCTCGACAAGGACAAACGCGAAGCCCTGCGACTGCCGGGTTTCTACCCGCCCTATAAATTCCGTGCCGCACTGGAATATGTAGCCGCCGGCTATTACCTCAAGGAAGACTTCCGTAGCTACCTGGCGCGTGCTGACGTGCCGCTGGTATTCGATGCCGGCGACATGAACTACGAGGACTTCTTTTCGCCCGCACCCTATGCGCTGGACAGGAGCCGCTGGCCAGGCGAACGCCCGCTGGTGGTGTTCTTTGAACAGGGGGATTGCCACGCCTGCGACGTACTGCACACCGGGCCGCTAAGGCAGGATGATATCAGCCAGCACTTTTCGGAACTGGAAGTCGTACAGCTGGACATGTGGAGCGACACGCCGGTACTGACACCGGCTGGGGAAAAGACCACAGCGAAACAGTGGGCCGACAAGCTTGGCCTGTTTTATACTCCCACGCTGATATTCTTTGACGAGCGCGGTGAGGAAATTCTGCGCCTGGATTCGGTCGTCCAGTTCTACCGACTGCGCAACGTACTGGAGTTCGTGAATTCCGGTGCTTACCGCAACTACGCAACCTTTCAGCAGTGGCGCAATGCTAACAAGCGTTAGCCCCTATCCCGGAAAGCCGCCTGGCCACAGAGAAAGCCCCAACCATAAAAACGCGACCGCCAGAAGACTGCATCCTGCTATCACCGTGTACAGGATGAAACCAAAGCCCTGCGCAAGCCCCATTCGTATTCCCTGAACGGCACCGATGGCCGTGACGAAGAAAGCGAATTCGGCCATGACAAGCAGCGTCAATAATGGCAGGGCGGGCTCCGACGCGGGATCAAAAGCACCGGACGCCACCAGGATCACGGCGATTGTCAGGCCCAGACCCAGTGCCAGCCATGGAAAGGAAAGTTTCATAGTTTCGTTTCTCTAAATATGCTGTCACCCGCAATCAGACAGTACGTCCTGCTACCTATTCGGCCTCAAAGCCTGCCTGATTACCCTGCCAGGCAATGCGTCTACTACCGGCACCTATGGCAAAATTACCACTCAGCATCAGTGGCCCGTTGGCCACTGCCTTGACCGATAGCGTACCGCCTTTTTGTTCCAGGCCGCCACCTTTTTCACCCACAGCACCGTAATCTTCAAATCCGGCTTTAAGGTGGCTGTTGTCACGGAAAAGCTTGTTTGATGTTGTAGCGGCAGCGTGCCACTGGCACTGACGATGGAAAACGGGTTTCACTCGCCACTGGCCACTTTTCAAGGCGAGCGCTGAAAGATTGGCAACCGATGGCAGCACAGAAAATAAACGCCGCCCATTACGGCAGTCATTGCTGACACGTACAGCAGATGTTCAACGAACAGGGCCGGATGCTGAAAGGCATTACCGGTGAGCAGCGGAACCACCACCATCAACAGCACATACATCAGAACCGGTCCGGCAAGAATATCCCGCGCACCACTGCGATTACCCAGCGCCAGTTGAAATGAGAGTAGCGGTACATAGATAAGCATCCCGATCAATCGGTGCAGTTCGGCGTTATGGGAACTCACCGCCATCGCAACACTGATTCTTAAACTGTTTGCCAGCAGGCTGGTGGTCCACGCGGCAATGACAGCGGCACATAGCAACAGCATGCCTCCTGCGAGCCGGGACAGCAGGCCTGTGTCCTTGCGTTGATCCGGCCGGAGAATCCACGCGTAAGCCATGAACGACATGATCATGAAGTTAATGCCGGCACAGGCTTTCACCAGCCGCACATCGGCATTCTCGCTCACCCATTCATGGTTGCTATCCTTGTGAAAGGCATGCCCGCTGGACCATTCCAGCAGGAGCGACAAGGGGCGAAGCATCCAGTCAAGATCGGCTGCGGTGGCAATGCTGTAGTGGTGCTTTAACAGCACCACCACAGACAGCGCCACCAGTACCCACAACAGCGTCTGCCAGTGCCAGAGTTCACGCGCGAAGTGCATGGCGCCCTTTCCATTTGCGGGTGAAAAAGCTCATCAGCAACATCATCACGCCGAGCCACAGCAGTTCCGGTTCCGGCATCGGCTGACCGACAGCGTGGTTCGTGACACCTTTGGCCAAAGGCAGGGGTTGCTTAACATCAGATGCATCGCCCGTGGTATTGCGTACAGTTTCGTCCACGGCAACAAAGGAGGTATGCCGGGTCAGTAACGAATACTGCAGGCCGAGTTTGACAATACTCTCGCGTTGCTGCACTTTATTTTCATCGGGGATCACATATAGCCGTTCAAGACGCTTGCGTGCCCATAACTGCGGCAAGGTGCTGTCGGAAGCCTGCGCATCCTCCAGCGCGAACGACCACGCCTGCTCACCCTCTCCGCTCACACCGCGCAGCGTAATACGGGCGTTGTTGGCGGCATTGCGATACTTGCCGATCACCATCACCGGGCGCTGAGCCAGCATGTCGGGCACTTTGGCGGGTTCCAGGTCGTAGAGTTCCACGCCCTCCGCCTCCACGCGGATGTTGGTTAAAGCAGGCGCAGAGATATAATCACTGAACCGCTTCGACTGCTGTGCCGCGTCGCTCCGGCTGGTGACGACAAACGCCTCCGCACGACCCGCCCGGGCGATGCCTTCAATCAAATACCGGTTGACGGAAGAACCGATACCAAAAGCAAACAGATTATTACGGTGTAATTGCCTGTCCACCAGTTGAAACACACGATCCTCTGCGCTGATATAACCGTCCGTCACCAACACAATATTGCGCGAGGTGTTCTCGTCGCTGTGCATGGAAAACGCGCGTTGCAATGCCGGGTATAACGCTGTGCCTCCGCCGCCCTGCTGGTTATTCATCATAGCTTCGGCACGCGCGATATTCTCGGATGTCGCCGCCAGCGACTGCGGGGACAGCACCGCCGAACCGCCCGCGAAGAACAGAATATTGAACCGGTCGGATGACTTCAGGTTACGCAACAGATCCGTCATCAACTCCCTGGTGGTATCCAGTGCGAAACCGGACATAGACCCGGAGACGTCGACCACAAAGAAATAGTCACGCGCGGGTATCTGCGCCGGCAGCACCCGTTCGGGTGGCTCGGATACCAGCAAAAAGTAGTTTTCACCCTCGTGTTCGAACTGTGTCAGCCCTGTAATAGTGTATTCGTCCTGCAGCCGGTAATGCAGAATAAAATCCCGGTTACCGGCGTTGCCTGCCTCCTTCAGCGACAGGTTTACTGACTGCTTGTCCGTCCATGTGGTCGCAAGTTCATGACTGGAAGACTCCAGACTGCTGATCGGCAGCGGAGACGTCATCGCGACCTTGATGCCATAGCTCACCGGGTCCGGCGTGCCTTCAGAAAGATAGGGGTTCTGAATCCACTTCACCTCACCGGCGGCGTGCGGCGCATCACCCCCGTAACGTGGCCCGACCACACCGGGGTAGACAAATTCGTACACACCGTCCTCGGCGGTGAGGATTTCCGTGTAGGTCAGTGCCACCGTCACTTCATCACCCGGCATAATGTTGGCCACTTCCATCGAGAACACATTGGGTCTTTTCTGAGACAGCAAAGACGTTGACTTGCCGGCTTTCCTGGCGGCATCAAACGCCTTCTTTGCCTCTTGCTTCTCCTTTATCTTTGCCACAATCCTGCGTTCGCCAATAGTCAGGGTCATACCATTGACCGCAGCGCGGGTTGATCCCGGGAAAATATAGGTGGCGTTGATCGGCTGATTACCCTCATTGCGGTACACCTGCGACATCTGCACGCTGGCGATAAACCCGTTGAGCCGGACGTCGGCGCTGGTTTTCTTCAGTGGCAAGCGGTCGACACCGGAATCGCCCCCCTCAATAAAAAAGTACGGTGATAGTGGCGCGGCCGGTTCACCGTCGCCTGGCGTGGCACTGGCCGCCTTGCCATAAGTAAAGAATGACACTGCAAGCAGCGCAGCAAGAACAAAAGGGTTTTTATGAATTGGAACGCACATGTTTTTTCTCCGTCATGCCTGGTGACGGAACAAGCATGCAACAGCGCGCTGCAGTTACGGTGGAGCCGGGGTGAAGATTATGTGGAGTTTGTGTGGAAAGCGGCTCAGGAGACCCGGACCGGCAATATCAGGCGTGCCCGGGTACCCGGATTCCGGTTCTCAAGCACCAGCCGGCCATGATGGAGTTCGGCTACTTCGCGGGCAAAGTTCAGCCCCAGCCCGGTGCTCTTACGGCCAGTGTCCGGGCGTGGCAGAGAAAAAAAGCGCTCGAATACCCGCTCACCGACATAATCCGGCACGCCCGGACCTTCATCGTAAATATCAAAGACGAAATTACCCGCCCGGCGATGGATCGCGAGCGTAATCTTGCCACCCACCGGCGAAAAATCCATAGCATTGCGAAACAGGTTGTCGATGGCCTGGCGGATCAGGAAACGGTCACCGTGGATTTCATCATGTTCCGTCGGGTCGAGCGTTACCGTTAGCTGTCGCGACGCGCACTCCAGTGCATGCGCTTCGATAACATCGTTCACCAACGCTTCGGGCGCGAAAGATTCCCGGCTATCAATATCCCGGCGTTTCTCCAGCGCGGCCAGTTGCAATAATTGGTTGGCAAACATATTCAGGCGTTCTGTTTCCGTCAAAATTGTATTGGCGAACTGCGCGCGCTTTTCCGCCGGTAGCTCCCTGCCCAGCAGTTCAGCGGCGGCGTGGATTGCGGTTAGCGGGCTTTTGATTTCATGGGTCAGGGATTGCACATAATGTTCAACATACTGCTTGTCTTCCAGCGCCTGGCGCATACTGTCCATGGCCTTGCCGACCTCGCCGATCTCGTTGTCGCCGAGTTGCGGCAGACTAACGCGCTCGCCGCGACTGATACGGTTGGCGTAATCCACCAGCGTCTGCAGTGGCCGGCTAACCCAGATATACAGCATGAACCCTAGCAGCAACACAATGACCACGGAAATCAGCACCGCCAGCAACAGGTTGGATTTCGCCTGGGCGACAAAGCGGTCGATATTGCTTTTGGGTTTTGCCACTGTCACCACACCAACAATCCTGCCCTGCGTATAGATCGGAGCCGCAACATACGCGACCGTCAGTTGCTCCGCCGGATCTCCCGTCGAGACTTCACCGGGTATCCTGGTGGCACGGGCGCCATATTCACCACTCAGCGTCAGGTGTACATCGCGCCATTCAGAATAGTCCTCCCCCACCGCTGCGCCATTGTCGGTATCGAAGATCACTATGCCCTTGTCGTCGGTCACATACACGCGAAGATCGACACTGGTTTTTTCCAGCTCATAGATCTGTGCCGAGAAGCGCCGCAGCTGGAGCCGCTGGAAGGCATCATCCAGTTGCTGCAGGTCCGCATCGCCACTGTTGATGTCGGTGGTGATGATTTCCGCCAGCAGGTTGGCCGTATCAACCATGATTTCTTCAAAGGATTCACTGTAGCGATCCCCGACATCACTACTGATCCAGTACGCCAGCGAGGCAAACCCGGCAATCACCGCGGTGACAAACACAAAGAAAATACGGGTGCGGATGTTCACTAGGCTGGTATAAGAGAGTATCCGACGCCACGATGGGTACAGATCGGGTCCGCATCGGGCTTGATTACGCGCAGCTTGTTGCGCAGGCTTTTTATATGGCTGTCGATGGTGCGCTCCAGCCGGTGGTCGGGGTCATCCCAACCGCGCTCCAGCAACTGGCTGCGTGTGAACACCCGCTCCGGATGACTGAGCAGGGTTTCGAGTAAACGGTACTCGTGCAAGGTAAGATCCAGCAGTCGTGCATGGTAGTGGATCTGCCTGCGTACCGTATCGATTCTGAAAACATCCGTCGCGCCCGTGGCCGCAGCCGCTGACGTACCAGCACGACGCAACACGGCCCGCACACGCGCCACCAGTTCCCGCAGGCTGAAGGGTTTGACGATGTAATCATCCGCACCCATTTCCAGCCCGACGACCCGGTCTATCTCCGCATCGCGGGCCGTCATATAGATAACCGGTGCATCAGACAGCTGGCGGATCCGCCGGAAGAACTCGAAACCACTGCCGTCAGCAAGACCAACATCCAGCAACACGAGTGACGGGCCAGCACTTTCAAGTGCAGCAAGACACCCGGCGCCGGTCGAAAAATGTTCCGTTGCGAACCCCTCTGCCTCAAGCGCAAACTGCACGGTTTGTGCAATTGAGGGTTCGTCTTCGACGATGAATATACAGATACTGTCCATTAGATTATTATGTAACCCGCTGTCTCTAATGGCAATCTGGTATCTTTAGTGGCACCGGGCGGTCCATGGATTGTTCGGCTGCACCGTGTTGTGTTGAACTACGTACAGTATTAAAAAGAAAAGGAACGCGACTTTTGCCATGCGTCAGCGAATGGTAACTGGGGTGCCTTGAAACCTGCCATCATTCATCTCCGCTATTTTTAAGATTGGATTTCTCCCAGGCCCGTACCTTGCATCGTGCTTCATCGAATAGTCGTTCATAGTTACCCTTACGCACTTTGATGCTCGCCTTCGGTGTCAGTGCGGCCCAAAGCGGCCCATAAGCATCGTATAGCGCGACCATCGCATCCAGCGACTGCGGTGCAACTACATCAGTGCCAAAAAGAAAGCGATCAGGGTAACGATTGATTATGTTGGCGCCACGTTTAATCGTTTCCGGACTTGCCGTGACATATTTGGCCACCTCGTCCCACGAAATGTCCATGTATACATGCCGCAAGCTGGAATCGGTGCACACCTTCTCCACAATCGCGGCCTGCTGCTTGTGTGGACGTACAACCCGGCCGAGACCAATGTGCGCCCAGATTATGGTGGTATTGGGATGGCGTGCGATGCGCGGCAGGCCAGCTGGACAACATAAATGCACAAACCAGAAAAAGACAAAGAGTCGGACCCAACGGCCGGTCGGTGACGCATTCTTGCTGAAAGTGTTGGCGCATCTGGCCGATCTCCTGCATTAGTTTCTGGCGCACTTACTCAGAATAATAGCGAAAATATATCGATAAGGTCGTACCAGTATGTCCGCCGGTGAATGTCACTTTAGGGTCGACTCCGAAAGAGTAGCGTTTTCTATATTAGAAAATAGTAAAAGACAGCTTGCGACCATAACCGGTCATAAGCACACAGTAGGAGCGCCGTCCTTCGGCGCGATTACCGAGTTCCGGGTTCAGCCAGAATACGTCATTCACAAAATTCCAATGAACGGCAAGTTTTACTGGAAACGGACGATCAGGTAATGACTGTGATCAGTTGGCACCGATAGACACCGATTCGTAACTCACGGCCAGGCTATAGGCATCACACTTTGATGGCTCCCCACAAGGCGGACAGCCGTTAACCGGGATGAGGTGAGATTCAATCTCCGGATGTATTGCCTTGCGGTCATGGATTGCACTGCGCTCCGCCCAGGCTACGCTTGCTGGTTCCGGGACAGGCTATGACTGGGGTGACGCCCCGCCATCGGGTGCTTCGGGCGGCAGCCCCGAATCACGTTCGATTTGCAAGGGTCCGCGGAAATTGACATCGCGCTGCGGAAAGGGAATCTCGACACCCTGTTTGTTGAACGCGGCAACGTCCGTTTGTACTGAAAGCAGGCGTTCAGGTGTAGCCTGTGATCTGCACCCTATCAACCTGCTTTAACGACCTAGCCAAGCGGCGGCCATGAACTGCGCAGCCCGGAATTCAGTATCAGTAACTCTCCTCGATGGCTTTTAGTGCCCACGACGGAATATCACCGAGGTTATCCGGAGCGCTCGACCATGGTTGTTCCTGCTTCGCCATCGCGCGTCCCGCATCAAAGGCCGTACGCATCTGATCCGGGTCAAACGCAAGAGGGTCATGGCCGATATCCAGGTCGTCGGGAATCGACACCATATTGAACTTGTATCCCAAGAGCTGAGCCCCGAAGTAGGACCGTGTCAAAGCTGTTTGCATGGATTGATCCATCATCACGCTGATTGTGGTGGCTGCCACGGGGCCTAGTGATCTGCGCAAGGCATCGGGAGGCTGATTGGCTCTGCCGTTGTTGATCAGGTAAAGATTGCCCGGCCCGTACAGCGGTGGATTGGGTCTCTCCTTTCCGTGCATTCCAGCGATCACAACGTTCGAACGGGCGGCGCCATCGACAAAAAGATGGCCATCGATTTCCACCGGCGGAAAGACGACCGGGAATGACGCGGACGCCAGCAACACCTTGCGATAAAGCTCGAGTTTTCCGGCTTTCGCAATCAGCGACATGTTCCAAACCCAAGTCTGGCCGTAGTCGACATTGGTCGTACCGACGACCAGGAGCCGACCGTCATCATAGGCGGCGGCTACACGTGCCAGGGTCTGTTCGGTGATGTACTTTGCGATAAGTGCCTGCAGGGGCTCGGTGTCTCGCAGGGAGTCGGCGCCAGACAGGATGCTGGCGATGCGTCGGCCCCGATAGATATCGTCCTTCGTGATTTGTGTGTACATCTGCTCAAGCTTCGCATCGTCAGCCTCAGTGCCAAGCAGGGCGTGTGTGGCCAACAATGCACCGGTGCTCACACCACCGACGATATCGAATTCTGGCCGGCCGCCACTCTCGCGCCAGCCGTTGAGGAAACCGGCACCGAAGGCGCCGTTCTGGCCACCGCCCGAGATGGAGAGCAGTTGGAGGGCATGCCCACGCTTGCGCTCCAGGGAGCGAACAACGTTTTCACCGGGATTCGTCACCGTCGAGGCAAACACGGTCGACGGTTGGTCCGGGTGCAGCGGGTCGTTACCGTTTGGCAACGCGGCAAACGAGGCAGGGGCTTGTGAGAGCGTCCTCTCCGGCGGTGCTGACGCACAACCCGCAAGAAGAAGTGTTGACAGCACACTCGCCCACACGGTCATTCTGTTCTTTTGCATGCGAATTTTCTCCAGCCTGTGAATAGGGTATGCACATGAATTGACCTTCACGCTCGCCTAGATTAGCCCGCAAACCGGACCGGATACAAGGTGCGAAGGTCTTAAACGGGTGGCCTCCCGCCTGTTAGCAGATGCGGGCTCAACCGGTCGACGCAACACATGCATTAAATCGTTCTGCCGGGGTTTGAAAGCCCAACGTTTTTCGCGGCCGCTCGTTTAATTGACGCGCCACCGCATTTAGCTTCGCCTGAGAGTGTACCGACAAGTCCGTGCCCTTGGGAAAGTACTGCCTCAGCAAGCCGTTGGTGTTTTCATTCGAACCGCGCTGCCAGGGGCTTTGCGGATCGCAGAAGTAGACCTGGATGTCAGTCGCCAGGGTGAAGCGCTGGTGATCGGCCATTTCCTTGCCCCGATCCCAGGTCAACGACTTATACAGTTCTCTCGGTAACTTGCGGGCTTGCTTGATCAGGGCGTTGATCACGGTTTCCGTGTCCTTGCCGCTGACCTTGGCCAACATCACGTAGCGCGTGTGACGCTCCACGAGTGTGGCGATCTGACTGTTGTTAGTACCAAAGATCAGATCACCTTCCCAGTGACCCGGCACTGCTCGATCCTCTACAGAGGCCGGTCGCTCCCGGATGGAGACGGTACTGGATATCTGTCCCTTCCCATCTCCTTTCTGGTTGGCATGCCTTGAGCGGCGTATGGCGCGCTGGGTTCTAAGGTGCTGCTGAAGCTCTTTTTTCAGTGCGCCACGCGCCTGGATGAACAGGCTCTTGTAGAGGGTCTCGTGTGACACCTGGCAGCTCTCGTCATTCGGATAGACGCACTTTAACCAGCCGGCAATCTGCTCCGGTGACCACAGTCGCCCGAGCTTCTCCGATACGATGCGGGCCAATGCACGAGCCCACCCGGCACTTTAAACAATAATGCTTATAAATATTTATTCTGTAGTCCATATTACCCACGAAACCACGAGGATAAACTCGGGGATATTTCTACCTGAAAGGCGCAACCCAGGCCTCACCGGCAGTTCGGGTAATATCGAGCACGCTAGCGGGCCACAACCCAAGCAACAAAATCAAACCGCTCAGTACCAGCACCAGCAGCAATTCGCGCCTGCGCAAAACCAGCGCCGGTATGACTGGACAATGCACTCAGTATAAGCAGGACTTCTGCCGGAAACCCGCTGGTATCCGGAACACCCATACCGGGCAGGCCTTTAATCTCCGCCCGTCCGTTTTTCGACCAGCGCCAGAATGGCTTTCATCAACGCCAGTGGTGTAGGAGGACAGCCACGGATAATACCGTCTACTGGGATTATATTAGATACGCCGCCGCAGCTTGCATAACTGCAGCCGAATTCGCCGCCGTCGGCGCCACAGTCTCCCATCGCCAGTACCAGCTTGGGATCGGGCGTGGCATCGTAGGTCCGGCGCAGCGCGGCTTCCATGTGTTTGGACACCGGACCGGTGACCAGCAGCATATCGGCGTGGCGGGGGGAGGCAACGAAATGGATGCCGAAGCGTTCGATATCGTAGTAGGAATTATTCAGGGCGTTGACTTCGAGTTCACAGCCGTTACAGGAACCGGCGTCGACTTCGCGAATCGCGAGACTGCCATCGAACATTTCGCCGACGTGGTTGCGCAGCTGCTCGCCGACTTCTTCGAAGTCGGGATCACGCCCGGCCGGCACCGCTTCGGTGACAGTGCCGATTTTTCGTATTTTGTTTAGCAGTCTCAGCATATGCGCGCGTTCCGCTTACAGGTCGTGCCCGGAATAGGAACCGTTGACCGACTTATTGCACACTGGAAAATCGGGCACTATGTTGCCGTGGATCAGTTGTTCCAGTGCCGGCCAGGTGAACCAACTGGGGTCGCGGGGGAAAAACCTGGCGAGCTTGCCGTTCGCTCCGAAACGCACGCAGGTCATGATTTCGCCGCGCCAGCCGTCGACAATGCCGACACCTTCCACGTCCTCGACCGGTGCATGCCATTCGCTGCGAATGTCACCCGCGGGAATATCGCGCAGTAACTGCTCGAGCAAGTCGAGTGACGCTAGAATTTCTTCAGAGCGGATATGCATACGCGCCTCGACGTCGCCATCCTGCAATACCGGGACAGTCATTTCGAGGCGATCATAGGGCGCATAACGCATGTCGCGGCGCGCGTCGATGTCCTGTCCGCTGGCTTTGCCGACATAACCGGTTGAACCAAAGGCGGCGGCGATTTCAGCGCTCAGGAACCCGGTGGTAGCAAGCCGGTCTTCCAGCGAGGAGTTGTCGTCAAGAATCGGCATCAGTTCCTGCATCTCGCGACGCAGCGGCTCAAGGCCGGTGCGTATCAGTTCCAGTCCTGTACTGTCTGCATCATTGGCGACGCCACCGGGAACGATGCAGTCCATCATGAAGCGGTGGCCGAATACCTGCTGGCTGACACGCTGCCAGGCTTCGCGCAGGCGGCTGAACTGATACTGGGCGAAAGCGAAAGCCACGTCGTTGCAGATGGCGCCGATGTCACCAAGGTGGTTGGCGATGCGTTCGCGTTCGGCCATGATGGCGCGCAAATAGTTGCCACGGTCCGGCACCTGGACAGCCGCCGCCTGTTCCATCGCCATGCATGCTGCCCAGCTGTGGGCTACCGTACTGTCACCGGACACGCGGGCGGCGAGTCGTGCCACGCCCTGCGCATCGCGCCCGACGGCAATTTTCTCGATTCCTTTATGGACGTAACCCAGACGCTGTTCGAGGTTCAACACCTGCTCGCCGACCGCCAGAAAACGGAAATGGCCCGGCTCGATAATGCCGGCGTGTACCGGCCCTACCGGGATTTCGTAGACGCCGGCGCCCTGGGCCTGCAGGAATCGGTAATTATCATCGGTCGGCATCGGCCCGGGCCGGGTGCCCGCAAGCGGAAAATCCATACGCAGGGGATATTCGTTTTCCCCCCAGGCGTGGTGACGAGCCCAGCGACGCGGGTCCGGGTGGTCGGAGAACAGTACGCCGTACATATCCTGCGTATGGCGTTCCATGCGGTCCGCACCAGGATAGTAGGGGGTATGCGACGGCAACACCAGCGTGTCGAGCGGCAGCATTGCACGTAGCGCCAGTGCTTCGCACTGGTACACCAGGCAGGCATTGACGCGGATTGTCTCACCGAGCTGGTCAGCCCAGCCACCTATCCAGCGCAGACCAAACGCCTGCGCCTGAGCGGCTGCGCGTCCCCAGTCTTCGGCTTCGAGCATCAACATGGGGATCTTCGCCAGCGCGGTGATGGAGTCTTCTTCGAGCAGAACATTGTCGGCCTTGAGGCGATCCAGAAACTCGGGTAACCATTCGTAGGCGCTCACAGGAAGTGACTCCCGGTAATCAACAAGGTCGCCTGGTCAAACCAGTTGGCCAGAAAAGACGGAATGGAAATACCCAACCACAGAACGATCAACAGATGCACGGCGACCGGCAGCATGTTGGCCTGCACCGGCAGCTGTCCTTCCGGCACCGCGCCGTACACCATGGGATGGATATTACGGAACAGGCCTGCAAAGGCGATGGCAAGACCGGACACCAGCACCAGCGTCAGCCAGGGCCAGCTCTGCATGGTCGCGCTCAGCAGCAGGAATTCGCTCATGAATACGCCGAACGGCGGGAAGCCGGCGATTGCGGCGGTCCCGATCAGCAGGCCCCAGCCGACCATTGGCTGGGTTTTGATGAGACCGCGGATTTTTTCGATCACCTGGGTCCCGGCGATATGCGTGGCGTGACCGACGGCAATGAAAATCGCCGACTTGGTCAGCGAGTGCACGGTCATATGTAACAGCGCGCCGAAGGTCGCCAGCGGTCCGCCGATACCAAAGGCAAATGTCATCAGGCCCATGTGCTCGATGGACGAGTAACTGAACATTCGCTTGATGTCCCGCTGCCGGTACAGGAACAGGCCGGCTACCAGGAACGACAGCATGCCGAATCCCATCATCAGATTACCGGCCAGTTGTGGACTGGACCAGGACGGATCGGCCAGTGCCGGATCCACCAGCATCTTGCAACGTACCACGGCATACAGGGCAACGTTCAACAGCAGACCGGACAACACCGCGGACATCGGCGTGGGGCCTTCGGAGTGCGCGTCCGGTAACCAGTTATGCAATGGTACCAACCCGACTTTGGTTCCGTAGCCGACCAGCAAAAACACAAAGGCGATACTCATGACGGTCGGATCGAGCTGCGATGCCACATGATGCAGCTCGGTCCAATGCAAGCCGATCTCCGGCGAGTGCAGTACGTGCTCCGCCGCGAAGTACACCAGCACGGTACCGAACAGTGCCTGGGCAATGCCGACGCCACAGAGTATGAAATATTTCCACGCTGCTTCGACCGATTCCGGTGTGCGGTAAAGACTGACCAGCAATACCGTTGCCAGCGTCGCACCTTCTACCGCCACCCACAGGATGCCGAGATTGTTGGTGGTCAGGGCCAGCAGCATGGTCACCAGAAAACCCTGGTACATGGCGTGATACAGGCGCATGCGCTTTTTCTGCACCCAGCCTTCGTTGAGTACGTAACGCATATAGGGCCGCGAAAAAATTGCCGTGGTGATGCCCACAAATCCCGTCAATACGACCAGGTAGACATTGAAGGCGTCGATGTAGAACATGCCGTTTTCGGTCAGGAAAGGTCCGTCGTGCAATACCGTAAGCGCCATGCTCAGCGAAGCGAGGAAGGTGCCCACGCAAACGCCGATGTTGACCCAGCCGGCCACCACGGGGCTGCGTATAAGCGCCAGCACAATCGCACCGCTCAAGGGTAGCAGCAGGGTGAGATAGAGCGCGTTCATTCGTTCATCTGCTCGGCTTGCACCTGCTCGGCCAGCTGGCCCTGTTCGGTCTCGGACAGGCGGTTCAGCCGGTCGACGTCCAGCGACTCGATGCTTTCGCGAATCTGCAGGAAGAAGATACCGAACAGCACGGCGGCGACCAGCACGTCGAAGGCTATACCGAGTTCAACCACCATCGGCATACCGTGGGTCGATACCACGGCGGCGAAGAACAGGCCGTTTTCCATCGACATGAAACCGATGACCTGGCTTACTGCCTGGCGCCGTGCCACCATCATCAGCATGCCGATCAGGACCACGGCCATACTGACGGCGATGGTGTTGCGGGTCGACAGCAGTGACAGTTTTTCAATGGGCAGTGCCACGTAGTAACTGAAAACCACCAGCGCTGCCGCACCCAGCAGTACCAGTGCCGGCCGAACAACCGTCTCGACATGATGCTGTATGCCCAGGCGGTTAACCAGGCGGTGCAGCATCCAGGGCAGAAACATGGCTTTCAGCAGCAGGGTCAAAGCGGCGGAAAAATACAGGTGATGCTGCCCCGACACCAGCGCGATCAAACCCGTGGCGCCGGCGACCAGCGCACCCTGCCAGGCGAACACGTGGATGGATGCCAGCATGCGTTGCTGTGCCAGCAGCGCAAACGACGTAAACAGGATCAGCGCAGCGAACAGCAGGATGGCCTGTTCCTGCAAGCTGAAATTCACAATGTTCATACGCCGACTTCCAGAATGATATGGCTCAAGGTGCCCAGTAGCGCCAGCAGAAACGCCAGGTTGAGGTATTCCGGCACTCTGAAGACGCGCATTTTGGCCAGCGTGGTTTCAGCGACAGCGAGGACCACCCCAAGGATCAGCAGTTTGGCGACCATGGCCACGAAACCCAGCGCGAGCGCGCCGGCGGTGAAATGGCTCGCCAGTCCCCACGGAAAAAAGATGTTGACGATCAGGGCACCGAAGATCATCAGCTTGATGTATGCCGCCCATTCCATCAGTGCAAGGTGCCGTCCGCTGTATTCGAGGATCATGGCTTCGTGCACCATGGTCAGCTCCAGATGGGTTGCGGGGTTATCCACCGGCACGCGACCGGTTTCCGCCACAGCAACCAGCAACAGGCCCATCAGCGCGAACAGCAACGATGGCCGCAGCACCAGGCCGATATCGATCAGGTATTGCATAACCGACGACAGGTTAGTGCTCTGTGCCGTCATCGCCAGCGTAAAGATCACCATCAGCATGGCCGGTTCAGCCAGCGATGACAGTGACACCTCGCGCGAGGAACCCATGCCGCCGAACGCGGTGCCCACATCCATGCCCGCCAGGGTGATGAAGAAACGACCGATGGCCAGAAATCCGACCAGCACCAGCATGTCCGCAATCGCAGCCGTCGGCAGTTTGATGGCAACTAACGGCACCGTCAGCGCCGCCAGTACTGTTGCCGAGAAGACAATATACGGCGCCATACGGAATAACGGCGATGCATTTTCCGCCAGCACCACCTGCTTGCGGAACAGTTTGCCAAGATCCCGGTAGGGCTGCGCCAGCGGCGGCGCGCGGCGATTCTGCAAAAAGCATTTCACCCGCTTGATCCATATCACCAGCAACGGCGCACCGATCACAAACAGCGTCACCTGCAACAGTGCCAGCAGCCACTCGATCATGAGATCACCCATAACAGCAGCAGCAGTGTGAAGAAGGAATAGGAAATATAGACGCGGATATTCCCCTGCTGTAGCCGCGATACGCGCCGTGCCAACACCAGCACCCAGTGGCCAATGGGTTCATACAGCGTTGACCAGGACCGGTCGTAGATATGTTGGTGATGCGAAATACTGGTCACCTGCAGGCCACGGGCGTCGGTCTGTCGTTCAATCTTTTCCTCGAAACCCCATACCGATTCGAAAATACGGCGGATCGGCATGGCGAATGAGGTGCTGGTGTACTGCATGCTGGGGCTGAGTGGCCCGAAACCGCAATCCCACGGTGGACCACGGCGCACCGCACGCGGACCGCGCGGGTGCAGCAACCACCAGGTGAGCAGCCAGGCGCCCAGTATTCCGACCAGCACCAGGGGTGCGCTGTAGGACGCCACTTCAGGTGCAACCGGCGTCAACCACAACCAGCCGCGCGACGTTGCCGAAATCAGACTGGTTTCAGTGAACATGTGTGGAATCGTGTCGAGCAGGTTGACGATGGTGTTGGGAAACACGCCGGCCAGCAGGCACATTACCGCCAGCAGTCCCTGCGATACCCGTATACCGATCGGCGTGCTGCGCGCGTGACGCACGCGGCGGCTACGCGGCTGACCAAGGAACGCAATGCCGTAGACTTTTACAAAACAGGCGATACTCAGTGCGCCGGTCAGCGCCAGCATCGCGGCCGTGAACGGAATCAGCGCGCGCAATACACCGTTCTGGAGGGCCGTCGCCTGCAGCGCTGCCTGAAAGGTCATCCACTCGGAGGCAAAGCCGTTAAACGGTGGCAAGGCTGAAATACTCATACAGCCGATCAGGAAGAACACGCCGGTATAGGGCAGACGTGTCATCAGACCGCCCATGCGTTCCAGGTTCTGTTCGCGGGTGCGCTGCACGATATTGCCGGCGCCGAGAAACAGCAGGCTTTTGAAGATGGCGTGGTTGAAGGTATGAAACAGCGCTGCCACCAGCGCAATCGCACCTAACTTCGGCAGCTCGCTACCGAGAAACACCATGGACATGCCCAGTCCCACAAAGATGATGCCGATGTTTTCTATCGATGAGTAGGCAAGCAGGCGTTTCAAATCGTTCTGCTGCATGGCGTATAACACGCCGAGCAATGCCGAGATACTACCGATCAACAGGGCCACCACACCCCAGCTCCACTGCACATTACCTATCAGGTCCAGGGTCAGGCGGATAAAACCGTACACCGCCACCTTGAGCATGACACCTGACATCAATGCCGAAATGTGCGACGGCGCAACCGGGTGTGCCTCGGGTAACCAGGCGTGTAGCGGCACCAGGCCCGCTTTCATGCCGAAACCGATGAACCCCAGGGAAAATGCCACGCTGGCCCACAGCGGCGACAGCTGAGCGGCGCGCATGGCGTCGAAACTGAAGCCGTCACCAAACGATGCCAGCACGCCGAAACCGAGCAGAATGGCGAGGCCGCCGACATGTGCCATCAACAAGTAGAGGAAGCCGGCGCGGCGGTTGGCCGCCTGTTCGTGGTTGAATACGACCAGAAAATAACTGGACAGCGACATTAATTCCCAGGCGATCATGAACAGGAAGGCATCGTTGGCCAGCACCACCAGCATCATCCCCGCGACAAACAGGCCGGTGAAAATACCCAGTTGCGTCAGCGGATGGTTGCCGTGCTCATATTCGCGCACATAACCGGGCCCGAAAATCGCCACGGCGAAGGTCACAATGCCGATGATAAGAAGAAACAGCGCGCTGAGCACATCGAGACGAAGTTGCCATTCCAGCCAGGGCAAGCCGAACGGAAGGGAGCCGAAGAGGGGGACCGCGTCCACCAGCGCCACGATGCCCGCGACAGAGGCAATGGCGCCGCTAATGCCGAGTAGCGGAAATGCCAGAAAGCGAAGAACGGACGGAATCGAGAATGCAGCGATGGATACTACCGAGGATAGTAACGCGGCCAGCACGGCGGCAAGGGCAAAGTCTAAAGCCAACTCGCTGAAACTCCAGTTCGGTTTCGATAATCAAGTTACAAAAAATCCCCGCCAGTATGAGCAAAAAAGCAGGAATCGGCCCGGGGATCGGGGCAACATTGTACGCACCTGATCGTGCGAGCGCCATCTGTCCTGCCCATAAATGCCAACAATCATTGCCCGCTCTGTGGCAGCACATCCCGGAGACGCCCGATTCGCGCAGCGTCAAGTGCGCGCGGACGCTACTGCTCGACCTCGCCTGTTATCAATCAGGCGTCTCTGCGGGAGCCACGACCAGCACCAGACCCAACACACTGGTAAGCAGATAACCAACGGATGCTGCCCCGTGCAAGCGCGCGAATTCCGCCTGGTCACTGGCGCCTGCCAGCCGCATGTCAGCGATCATGGGTGCCAGCAGAAACTGTCCGATAAGCGTCAGCACCAACATTGCCAGCAGCACCAGCGCCCGCCAGTTAAGACGGTGCTGTGGATTGCGGATCTGGTTGGACAGCAGCAGAAGTACAGCGCACAACAGACCGATCCAGGCCATGATCCCGAACATGATCCCGGCCAGCGTACCCGCCAGGGCACGATCATCGAGATTGGCGAACAATGCGGGCGCAACGATATAGCCAACAGTCCACAGACCACCGACCCACAGCGTCAGCAGAATGCGCTCGCCGGCCAGGTGACTACTGATAGCGGACTTCAACGATTTCCAGATTTCTTTCACCACCCGGGGCAGCTACGGTGGCAACATCGCCCTCTTCCTTCCCGATCAAAGCCCGCGCAATAGGCGAACCCACAGAAATCAGGCCCGCCTTGATATCCGCTTCATCCTCGCCAACAATCTGGTAGGTGATTTCATTACCCGTATCTTCATCAATCAGATCCACGGTGGCACCGAACACGACCTTGCCGCCTGCCTCCAGACTGGTGACATCAATAACATGGGCGTGCGAAAGCTTGCCTTCGATTTCCTTGATGCGGCCTTCTGCAAAACTCTGCTGTTCACGGGCTGCATGATACTCGGCGTTCTCCTTCAAATCGCCATGTGCACGTGCTTCAGCAATAGCCTTGATGATACGCGGACGATCGACTGTCTTCAGTTGCTGCAACTCCGCCTGCAGCTTCTCTGCACCGCGCTTGGTGAGCGGAACCTTGTTCATGCCACTTGCTCCTGATGTAAATCCTGCAACCGTACTACTGTCTGCGAATCCATACAGGTCAGCGCCAGGCTTGTTGCATAGGCGTGTGATATGGTTGTGCTGTAAGGAACCTTGTGTTGCAACGCCGCACCACGAATGGTGTAGGAGTCTGCAATCGCCTGCTTGCCTTCAGTGGTATTGACGATAAGCGCGATCTGCTCGTTCTTGATCATGTCCACCACGTGCGGCCGGCCCTCGGTCACCTTGTTGACAAGCTCACAGGTAATGCCTGCGCTACCCATAGCCGCGGCCGTACCCCGCGTTGCAACGATAGTGAAACCCTGCTTCACCAGTTCAGCGGCCACCTGCACGGCATCATCCTTGTCGGCGTTACGGACACTGACAAACACTTTTCCGGAACGCGGCAGGTCCTCACCGGCGCCCAGTTGCGCCTTGGCAAAGGCCTCGCCAAAACTCTGTCCGACGCCCATGACTTCACCGGTCGATTTCATTTCCGGCCCCAGCAGGGGATCAACTCCGGGGAACTTGACGAACGGGAACACGGCCTCTTTCACCGAGAAATATTTCGGCACACGTTCCTCCGTAATACCCTGGTCTGCCAGTGAACGGCCAGCCATGCAGCGTGCGGCAATTTTAGCCAGTGGCAAACCGGTCGCCTTGGAGACAAAGGGCACAGTACGTGATGCACGGGGATTCACTTCAAGCACATAAATGTCGTCTTCCTTGATAGCGAACTGCGCATTCATCAGACCGACAACATTCAGCGCCTTTGCCATGGCCCGCATCTGCTCACGCAGGCGATCCTGGGTTTCCTTGCTGAGACTGTAGGCCGGCAGCGAACAGGCCGAGTCACCCGAGTGTACGCCAGCCTGTTCGATATGCTGCATAATGCCGCCGATCAACACGCCTTCACCGTCACAAATCGCGTCAACATCCACTTCGATAGCATCATCGAGGAAATGATCCAGTAACACCGGCGATTCATTGGATACGCTGACGGCTTCCCTCATGTAGGTGCACAGTTCTTCTTCGTTATAAACAATCTCCATGGCCCGGCCACCCAGCACATATGACGGGCGCACCACCAGCGGATAGTCGATCTCGACAGCGAGTGATATGGCAGCCTCGACACTGCGCGCCGTGCGATTGGGCGGCTGCAACAGACCCAGTTCCTGAACCATCTGCTGGAAACGCTCGCGGTCTTCCGCGAGGTCGATGGAATCCGGTGTGGTACCGATGATCGGCGCACCCGCTGCTTCCAGTGCACGTGCCAGCTTCAGCGGCGTCTGGCCACCGTACTGGACGATGACACCCCTGGGTTGCTCCTTGTGAATGACTTCGAGCACGTCTTCCAGCGTCAGCGGCTCGAAGTAAAGGCGATCCGAAGTATCGTAATCTGTGGACACCGTCTCCGGGTTACAGTTAACCATAATGGTTTCATAACCATCCTCACGCATCGCCAGTGCAGCGTGTACACAGCAGTAATCGAACTCGATACCCTGACCAATGCGGTTGGGTCCGCCACCCAGCACCATGATCTTCTGCTTCTGGCTTGGCTCCGCTTCGCATTCCTCTTCATAAGTGGAATACATATAGGCAGTCTTGGTCGCAAACTCTGCCGCGCAGGTATCCACGCGCTTGAACACCGGGCGTACATTGAAGCCGTGGCGCAGCTCGCGGACCGCCAGCTCATCAATACCCAGCAGCGTCGCCAGGCGCCGGTCAGAGAAACCCTTGCGCTTCAGGTTGCGCACGCGGTCGGCGGTCAACGCGCTGACACCCTGGTCGCGTACCTCCGCCTCCAGCTGCAACAGTTCCTCTATCTGCATCAGGAACCAGGGGTCGATGTGTGTCAGTCCGTGAATCTCCTCCAGATCCAGGCCGGCACGGAAAGCATCTGCCAGGTACAGAATCCGGTCGGCACCCGCCTCGCGCAATTCGCGGCGCAGGATGTCGAGTGCATCGGCCTGAGCCGGGTCAACCTTTTCGTCAAAACCGTCGATGCCGGTTTCCATACCACGCAACGCCTTGTGCAGCGATTCCTGGAAGGTACGCCCGATGGCCATCACCTCCCCTACCGATTTCATCTGCGTGGTAAGGCGGTTTTGCGCTTTGGGGAATTTTTCAAAGGTAAAGCGGGGAATCTTGGTCACTACATAATCGATGGCCGGTTCGAAAGATGCCGGTGTCGCACCCCCGGTGATCTCGTTCTGTAATTCGTCCAGTGTATACCCCACCGCCAGTTTGGCGGCCACCTTGGCAATCGGAAAACCGGTTGCCTTGGAAGCCAGCGCCGACGAGCGGGACACGCGCGGGTTCATTTCTATGATAATCATGCGCCCGTCATCCGGATTAATGGCGAACTGCACATTGGAACCGCCGGTATCCACACCGATCTCGCGCAACACCGCCAGCGAGGCATTACGCATAATCTGGTATTCCTTGTCAGTCAGGGTCTGCGCGGGTGCTACCGTGATCGAATCCCCGGTGTGAATCCCCATGGGGTCAAAGTTTTCGATCGAACAGATAATGATGCAGTTGTCCCTGTGATCGCGCACCACTTCCATTTCGTATTCTTTCCAGCCGAGAATCGACTCTTCGACCAGCAATTCACTGGTGGGTGACAACTCCAGCCCGCGTTCACAAATTTCCAGGAACTCTTCCCGGTTGTAGGCAATACCACCACCACTGCCGCCCATGGTGAAAGAGGGACGGATAACGGTGGGATAGCCAACCTGTGCCTGTACCTGCAGCGCTTCTTCCATACTGTGCGCCACCGCCGCACGCGGCATATCCAGGCCGATCTTCAACATTGCTTCGCGGAACTGATCGCGGTCCTCGGCCTTGTCGATCGCCTCGCGCCTGGCGCCGATCATTTCCACACCAAATTTCTCCAACACGCCCTCACGTGCCAGGTCCAGCGCACAGTTCAGCGCCGTCTGGCCGCCCATGGTCGGTAACAGGACATCAGGGCGTTCTTTTTCAATAATATGCGCTACTGTCTGCCAGGTAATTGGTTCGATGTAGGTCGCATCGGCACTGTTCGGATCGGTCATAATGGTGGCCGGATTCGAATTAACCAGGATAACCCGGAACCCTTCTTCCTTGAGTGCCTTGCAGGCCTGCGCCCCTGAGTAATCGAACTCGCAGGCCTGACCGATAACAATCGGGCCGGCGCCTATGATCAGGACGCTTTTAATGTCAGTTCTTTTTGGCATGGGTCTTTTTCGTTATATGACTGCTTCCGGCCGCTGCTATCAGTTCGATGAAATGATCAAACAACGGTGCGACATCGTGCGGGCCAGGGCTGGCTTCCGGGTGCCCCTGAAAACTGAAGGCCGGTTTGTCAGTGCGGTGCACACCTTGCAGGGAGCCATCGAACAGGGAGCGGTGCGTGGCACGCAAGGTGTCGGGCAGCTTCTGCTCGTCCACTGCAAAGCCGTGGTTCTGGCTGGTAATCATGACTTCGCCCGAATCCAGGTCCTGCACCGGGTGGTTGGCACCGTGATGACCGAACTTCATCTTTACGGTCTGTGCACCACTGGCCAGTGACAACAACTGGTGACCAAGGCAAATGCCGAATACCGGTATACCGGTTTCGACTATTTCCCGAATAGCCGCGATCGCGTAATCACAGGGCTCCGGATCACCCGGACCGTTGGACAGGAACACACCATCCGGATTGAGCTTCATGACTTCAGCGGCCGGCGTCTGTGCAGGCACTACCGTAAGGCGGCAACCGCGATCCACCAGCATGCGCAGAATATTGCGCTTGATGCCGTAATCATAGGCCACCACATGATATGGCAGGTTTTCCTCGATGGGGTGCGGCGCACCCGGCATGCCGCCCTCCAGCGTCCAGCTGCCCTGCGCCCACTCGTAGGGCAGCCCGGTTGTTACCTCTTTGGCCAGGTCCATGCCTTTCAGACCCGGGAACGCCCGCGCCGCTTCAAGAGCCGCGTTTTCATCAATCTGCTCGCCGGCCACCAGGCACCCGCTCTGTGCACCCTTTTCGCGCAGGATGCGCGTCAGGCGGCGGGTATCGATATCGGCAATAGCTACAATGTCCTGTTCCTGGAGATATTGATCGAGACTTTTTTCGCTGCGGAAACTGCTGGGACGCAACGACAGATCACGAATGATCAGCCCGGCGCATTGAATTTTATCGGATTCTTCGTCGTCGGCATTGACACCCACGTTGCCGATATGAGGATAGGTCAGCGTTACCAGCTGGCGCGCGTAAGAGGGGTCCGTAAGGATCTCCTGATAGCCCGTCATCGCGGTATTAAAGACAACTTCACCTGTGCTCTGGCCAGCCGAACCGATCGACCGGCCCCAAAACAGGCTGCCGTCCTGCAAGGCCAACAAGGCCAATGTATTCAAGGGAAACCTCCGCCGCCGAAGTATTAATTTCAATACCTGACACTGTCAGGCAGCTTCACGCCGGATAGTTGGCCTGGAAGCGGCAAGATTGTACTCGATGAACCACTCGCTGCCAAGATGGCAGGCCACCACCATGCCGTATAGCCTGTTAAAACTCCTCCTGCAGGAGCGCCGGCCTTCGGCGCGAATGTTGCGGCGTGCTATCGCGGTCAGGTGACCGCTGCTACAGGCTGAATCATAGCTCGGCGAGTCGAGTTTCGAGAGTAACGATATTCTGACCGGCACGCCGCTGGTACGAAACTTCATCCATCAGCTCACGGCTCAAATGGATACCGAGTCCGCCGATGTCGCGTTGCGCAACCGTCTGGTCGATATCCGGCCGTGATTTTTCCAGCGGGTCGAATGGAACACCATCGTCGACCAGCGTAATGACGAGCACCCCGTTTCCCAGCGCCAGCTTCACCGTAATATCGCCGACCCCGCTGTCCGGATAGGCATAGGAAATTACATTGCCCAAAAGGTCATCAAATACCAGCTTGACCTTGCGGCGGATCGCTACGTCCAGTGCGTGAGCAGATGCGAATGTTTCGAACCAGGCAATGACTTCGTCTGTTGTCCGCAAGCCGTTCCAGGTTTTGCAAACGCTCACAGCCTGGCTGTCGACAGGCTGTTCACCATGAAACCGGAAGGCCAGCACCGTAATATCATCGGCCTGCTCGGCATCGCCTTCGAAGCTGTGCACACTGGACACAATAGAATCCACCAGCGACTCAGCCTCCTGCTGCGCGGACTGCTCCAGCAAGCCAACCAGCCGCGCCTCGGAAAACAGCTCACTGGATGGGCCGGTTGCTTCAGTGACCCCGTCGGTAAACATCAGCAAGGTATCACCAGCCTTGAGCACAACCGCGTCTTCCCGGTAATCGATACCGTCCATGGCGCCGGCCACCGGGCCGTGACGCGTGTCCAGGCGCAGCATGCTGCCGTTTGCATCAATTATATACGGTGGATTGTGGCCGGCATTGGTGTAGGTCACTGCGCCGCTGTGTATATCGCAGATCGCCACGAACAGTGTCACGAACATACAGCCTTCGTTATCCGCACTCAGCCTACTGTTTACCCGGGAAAGAATGGCTGCGGTAGACCGGCTGCTGCCGGCAGCGGATTTTATCAGCGTCTTGGTAACCGCCATGAATAGCGCGGCAGGAACACCCTTTCCCGACACATCACCGACACAGAAACACAAGGTCGACTCATCCAGAAAAAAGAAGTCGTAGAAATCACCGCCCAGTTCGCGTGCGGCCTCCAGGCGGGCATATAGGGAAAAGCTTTCACTGCCGGGTCCACTCGGGAAATCCTGCGGCATCATGCTCATCTGGATATCACGGCCCACATTCAACTCGATTTCCATACGGTCTTTCTGCGTCTTGATGGTGGCGTAGGCTTTCTCAAGTTCCTTGCGGCTTTGTGTCAGGGCGAGCTGTGTTTTTACCCGCGCCCTGAGAATGGGGGGAGACACAGGCTTGGTTATGTAATCAGCTGCACCGAGCTCGAAACCCAGTGCTTCATCATCGGTCTGGTTCATTGCAGTTATAAAGATAACCGGAATATCCCGTGTCGACTCGTCAGCCTTGAGGCGCCGGCACACTTCATAGCCGTCCATGTCCGGCATCATGATATCCAGCAGGACAAGATCCGGGTTACCTGATTGTGCCGCCTTGAGGGCGCGTGCCCCGTTTTTGGCGACAATCAGCCTGTAGTCCTGTTTCAGCAGTCCGGTAAGCACATCGATATTGATAGGCTCATCGTCAACGACCAGGATCTTCTGCTGTTTAGCCATTATTCGCTAACCGACTGCATGGCCCCCTTCAGGTCGGAACAGTAATTGATCATGTCGAGAAAACCGCTGATTTCGAGTACTTCGTAAATCTGTTCGTTAGCGTTACACAGCACCACCCTGCCATCCTTGCGCACCAGTTTGGCCGCCTGCAGTATCACGCGCAGACCGGCGCTGGAAATGTAGTCGGTTTTGGAGAAATCGAAAATCACGCGCTTTTCCCCGGCGCTGATATTTTCCACCAGGAGTTTTTCCGCCTGCGGTGCATTGTTGGTGTCCAGCCTGCCGTTCGGCATAACCACAAAAGCACCTTCGACTTTGCTTGATAGGATATCCATCTATTTCCCTAGTGACTAAATTGCATAACAAGTTCTGCCCGGTCTGCGCGCTCCGAACTCTTGACTGTGTCGGCCAGATGCCGGATCAGGTGGCTGGACATCTTCGACATGGCAGCGCCCAGCGCGTCATCGCCCTCCTCGTCCAGCAGCGCGCTGAGATCGAGTTTCTTTTTCGCCTGCAAGGCAAAAGCGCTGCCTGGATAATCGAGCACCAGTGTCAGCTGGTACTCATCGAAGCTGGCGCGCAAGGTCACCGGACCCCGCACCATATCAGCAGACTGCAACGCTTCCAATGCCTCACCCACTGCCGCACCGGCGCGAGTAATCACATCGCGTCGCGCACCCCAGTTGGCGCCCTGGTCTTCCAGAAACCGTGTCGCCTGCTGTGCCGCATAGGCACCGGACAGCTCGATCTCCGCCTGCTCGGAGATGCCGATACGAAACAGCATATTAAGACCAATGGCTGCAAAACCACCCATCATCAGTGGCGACATCAGCACAGGTTTGAGATCTTCAGTCACGCCAACACCCGGTTCGGGCACCAGCATGAGTGCACTGATAGCGAGTGTGACGCCTGCCGTAAACGTCGTGTAGAGACCCGGCGTTTCCTGCGCGATATAAATCATATCGCGTGGCTTTTCGCGCCTTGGTTCCCGGAACGGCGGCAACACTACATCGAGAATTTTGCGGATATCCATAACCTGCTCAGGACGTCCTATCGAGACTGCCACCACCCTTTTTCATATGCTTGCCCGCCGCTGCACGCTCTTTTCTCACCTGCTTGGGATCAGCGATCAGAGGCCGGTAAATTTCCACCCGGTCGCCCTGCTGCAGGGTCTGGGTCAGTTTTTTCAGCTTGCCGAAAATACCTGCCTTTAATGTCCCGGCATCGATTTCCGGGAAGCGATCGAGCATACCGGACTGCTCGATCGCCTGCTGTATGCTTGTATCAGGCGCAACATCCAGCTTGAGAATGACCTGTTCCTCCGGCCGGGCATACGCCACTTCTATGGAAATCTTCTCAGCGCTTGCCATAGACCTCTACAGCCCGTTTGTGAAAGGAATCCACCATTGAATTGGCGATCTGGCTGAACACCGGCCCCACCACCATACCCAGCATGCGGCTGGCAAACTCGAACTCCAGGTCGTAAGACACCTTGCAACCGTCAT
>Ga0316194_10000085_pt1 | contig 46939 bp, 47 predicted proteins | sample CroRivsedime1_MG_FD_204936 | JGI IMG/M metagenome (GOLD analysis project Ga0316194, IMG submission 204936) | Coastal sediment microbial communities from Maine, United States - Cross River sediment 1 | ecosystem: Environmental > Aquatic > Marine > Coastal > Sediment | place: USA: Maine...
CAGCGTTACTGGGGTTGTCCGATACCCGTCATCAATTGTCCTGCCTGCGGTGCGGTGCCCGTGCCCGAGGCAGATCTTCCGGTAGTGTTGCCAACGGATGTGACCGTTGATGCGACCGGTTCGCCGCTGAAAAAAATGGCGGCATTTATCAATACCACCTGTCCAGCATGCGGTGGCAGTGCCACACGCGAGACCGATACCTTTGATACCTTCTTCGAGTCCTCCTGGTATTTCGCCCGTTATGCCTGTGCCGACAAGACCGATGGCATGCTGGACGGGCGTGCCAATTACTGGTTGCCGGTAGACCAGTACGTTGGTGGTATCGAGCATGCCGTACTGCATCTGCTGTATGCGCGCTTCTTCAACAAGTTGCTGCGTGACGAGGGGCTGCTGGAGCCGGATGAACCGTTTACCTGTCTGCTGACACAGGGCATGGTCCTGAAAGACGGTTCGAAGATGTCCAAGTCGAAGGGCAATACGGTGGACCCGCAGGGACTGATTGACCGCTACGGTGCAGATACGGTGCGCCTGTTTACCATGTTTGCCGCGCCACCTGACCAGGCGCTGGAATGGGCGGATTCAGGTGTTGAAGGCGCCCACCGGTTTCTCCGGCGCCTGTGGAAAATATCCCGCCAGCACATCGCCGGCGGTACTGCGCCGGCACTGCAGAAGGATACCCTGAATGAGCTGCAGAAGGCGTTACGGCAGAGTGTGCATGCAACCCTGGCCAAGGTCAGTGACGATATCGGGCGTCGCTATACCTTCAATACGGCCATTGCCGCCAATATGGAATTGATGAATGATTTGGGCCGCTTTGACGACAGCTCCGCACAGGGGCGTGCCGTCATGCAGGAGGCGCTGGAGACCGTGGTGCTGATGCTGTCGCCAATCGTGCCGCATATCACGCATACCCTGTGGCATGCACTGGGTCACCAGCAGGCAATCATCGATTGTCGCTGGCCGGAAGTCGATGACTCGGCGCTGGTACAGGAGTCCATACAACTCGTGGTGCAGGTAAATGGCAAGGTGCGTGGCAGGATCAGTGTCGCTGCAGATGCCGGGAAGGAGGATATCGAAGCGGCTGCCAGCGGTGATGAAAATGTCCGGAAACATGTTGCCGGCAAGCCCGTGCGTAAAATTATTATCGTGCCCGGCAAGCTGGTGAACGTGGTTATCTAGTGCCGGTACATTTCCTTATGAACAACAGCTTGACATCCCGTAGCGCAGTCAATGTCCGTCAGGTGCTCGTGTGTTTGTTGCTTGTTTCAATGGCGGCGGCACTTTCCGGCTGCGGATTTCACCTGCGCGGCAGCGACGCCTTGCCGGCCGGGATGTCGGTGACCTACATACAAAGTGCCAACCCCTTCAGTTCACTGGTGGATGATTTTGCCGATGCCCTGAGAGCGCATGGCGGACAGGTGACGGAAGATCGTACTGCAGCAACGGCGGTATTGCGTATCCATGATAATAACCGGGACCGGGAGGTGTTGTCCGTTAATACGTCAGGCAAGGTGCTGGAATATCAACTCAGGCAGACCATCCGGTTTTCTGTGGTGACAGCGGAAAGCCTGCCCATTGTGGAGCAGCAAACAGTTACCATGGGTCGCGCCTATCTCTACAGCAACACCGATGTGCTCGGCAGTGAGCGGGAGAAGGATACCGTACGTGAGACCTTGCAGAAAAACCTTGTCAATATGGCCATGTTGAGGATTGTGGCAGTCGCCCGGTAAGGCCCGTATGCAGTTGACACCTGACAAGCTCGCTACCCAACTGGCCAAACAGCTGGCGCCAGTTTACTTTATCAGCGGTGATGAACCCCTGCGTGTCATGGAAGCGGCCGATGCGATACGTGCAGCAGCGCGCGGCCAGGGTTATGACGAGCGCGAGGTGTTGACGGTGCAGACCGGTTTTGACTGGAGCAAGCTGATGGCCGGAGCGGGAAATCTGTCCCTGTTTTCACAGCGCCGGCTGCTGGAACTGCGCATGCCGACCGGAAAACCGGGCGATGCCGGCGCCAGGGCATTGCGCGCGTATACCGAGCAGCTTCCCGAGGATACTGTCCTGCTGGTCACGGCCGGCAAGCTGGAGCCTGCCGCCCGCAAGAGTAAATGGGTGCAGGCACTCGACAGGGTCGGTGTTGTGGTTTTCGTGTGGCCGTTGAATGCAGCGGAATTCAATGTCTGGGTGCAGCAGCGCATGCGGCAGCGCGGACTTGATGCCACGCCGGAAGCGGTGGCGTTGCTGGCTGACCGGGTGGAAGGCAACCTGCTGGCCTGCATGCAGGAGATCGACAAGTTGTATCTGTTGCAGGATGGCGGGGTGGTGGACGCCGACGCGATCATGTCGCTGGTGGGTGATAATGCCCGCTATGACGTGTACGGTCTCGTGGACAGTGCCCTGTCCGGTGACGGGGTGCGCAGTGTACGGATCCTGCAGGGTTTATGCGCAGAAGGCCTGGCGCCGCAGGTAGTGGTGTGGGCGCTGGCGCGTGAATTGCGCCAGCTGGCGGCGATGCAGGCACTGGTGAAGGGTGGCGCATCCATCCAGCAGGCGTTGAGCCAGTACCGTATCTGGCCCGATACCCGTAAGACACTGATAGGCAAGGCACTGGCACGGTTGTCGGTGGGCACATGCCACGCCATGTTGCAGCAGTGTGCGTTGATCGATCGTGTTGGCAAGGGGCAGGCAGCGGGCAAGGTATGGGATGAACTGTTACAATTAACCCTGCAGCTGGCCGGTACACCGCTGCTGCCAAACGCGGCCCGGATGGCGGAAGTTTCCTGAAGACACCACCTGAAGACTGGATTCAATGAGTGCAAAAGCAGAAACACTGAATATAGATATTCCGCAATACATGCAGGCGGTAGGCGCGCGCGCGCGTGCCGCTGCCAGGGAAGCAGGCCGTGCCGTCTCGGGCATGAAAAATGCCGCCCTGCTGGCGATTGCGGCAGCGATCGAGGCTTCCGCACCGTCATTAAAGGCCGAAAACGAGAAAGACATGGCGGCGGGCAGGCAGCATGGTCTCGATGCGGCACTGCTTGACCGTCTCGAACTCAATGACACGCGCATTGCATTGATGGCGGAAGGGCTGCGCGAAATTGCGCTGTTGCCGGACCCGGTGGGCAGTATCTCGGACATGAACTACCGGCCTTCCGGTATCCAGGTGGGCCGTATGCGCGTACCGCTCGGTGTCATCGGCATCATCTATGAGTCCCGCCCGAATGTAACCGCCGATGCTGCCGGCCTGTGCCTGAAGTCCGGCAATGCGGCAATCCTGCGTGGTGGATCAGAGGCTATCCATTCCAATCAGGCCATCGCGAAATGCATTCACCAGGGACTGGCCGAGGCGGGTATGCCAGCCGCTGTCGTGCAGGTCATTGAAACCACGGATCGTGCAGCGGTGGGTGAACTGGTGCGCATGCAGGATTATGTCGATGTCATCGTGCCGCGCGGGGGCAAGGGCCTGATTGAACGCATCAGCGCAGAGTCGAGGATTCCCGTGATCAAGCACCTGCACGGCGTCTGTCATACCTACATTGATGACATGGCGGATATCGACAAGGCCATCAAGGTTGCGGTGAACGCCAAGACCCAGCGTTACGGTACCTGCAACACCATGGAGACCCTGCTGGTGGCCAGGGACATCGCCGCACGGGTATTGCCGGAGCTGGCAACCCGCTACCGGGAGGCCGGAGTTGAATTGCGTGGCTGTGCAGCGACCCGCAAGTTGCTGCATGACATCAATGTGGCGACCGAAGCCGACTGGGAAGCCGAGTACCTGGCACCGATACTGGCGATTCGCATTGTCGATGATATGGACGCGGCGATGGACCACATTGACCGTTATGGTTCCCGTCACACGGATGTCATTGTTACGGAATCTCTCACACGGGCACAGCGTTTCCTGCATGAGGTGGATTCAAGTTCGGTCATGGTGAATGCGTCGAGCCGCTTTGCAGACGGTTTCGAATATGGCCTGGGTGCCGAAATCGGCATCAGCACGGACAAGTTGCATGTGCGCGGGCCGGTCGGCCTGGAAGGCCTGACAACGCTGAAATATATCGTCATCGGCGATGGACACATTCGCACCTGATGCCAGCCTGCCCGGAGATTCTTTCATGATTGGTATACTCGGCGGGTGCTTCGACCCGGTTCATAACGGGCACCTGCGATCGGCCCTGGAGATACAACAGTTCCTCGGTCTGGACGAGGTCCGGCTGGTTCCCTGTAATGTGCCACCTCACCGGGCCCAGCCGGTGGCATCGCCACAGCAGCGAGTCGCCATGTTGAATGCTGCGATAGCAAATTACCCGGTCTTTTCGGTAGATACCCGGGAACTGGAACGGGAAGGTCCCTCCTATACACTTGATACCCTGAAATCGCTGCGTGAGGAGATGGCGGCTGCCACACTGTGCCTGCTGGTAGGTATGGATGCCTTCCTGGGGCTGACAAGCTGGCACCGCTGGCATGAATTAACGGACTATTGCCATTTGGTGGTCATGCATCGGCCGGGCACCCGTTTGCCGGAAGAGGGTGAACTGGCTGACTTTATTCGTCTGCACCGGGTGATGGATGCAGGGAAACTCGATTCCCAGACAGCCGGTCTGCTGTTGTTCCACCAGGTCAGTCAACTGGAAATATCCGCGACTGCAATTCGCAAGCTGCTGGGTTCGGGCGGGGATGCAGGCTTCCTGTTGCCCGAACACGTGCTGGATATTGTTCGCAACGAGGATCTTTATGCCGCCGGTAAGAACCATGAGTGACGGCCAGGACCTGAACGGCGAAGGCAGCGACCGCCTGCTCGAGATCGTGCTCAGGGCGCTGGAAGACATGAAGGGTGTGGATGTCAGGGTTATAGACGTTCGTGACCTGACATCAATTACAGACCGGATGGTGATTGTCAGCGGCACCTCAACGCGTCATGTCAAGGCGCTGGCCGAGCATGTTGCGCTGCAGGCAAAACAGCATGGCTACAAACCACTGGGTATTGAAGGTGAAAATGCCGCAGAGTGGGTGCTGGTTGACCTTGTTGATGTGGTCGTTCATGTCATGTTGCCCGCAATCAGGGATTTCTATGCCCTGGAAAAACTGTGGTCTGTCGGTGGCCGCAATAATGCCAGTGCCTGACACCTGCTGAAAGCCTGGCCCTGTGCGGATACATCTGCTTGCCGTCGGGACACGCATGCCGGCCTGGGTTGTCGATGCCTACCAGGAATACGCGAAACGATTGCCACGCGAGTGTGCGCTGCAACTGGTCGAGATCCCTCTCAGCAAGCGGCGCAAATCCCTTGCCTCTGAACAGGCTGCGGAGGCGGAGGGGCAACAACTGCTGGCGTCACTCCCGAAAGACTGCACCGTCATTGCGCTCGATGTCCGTGGTAACAACTGGTCCACTGAGGAACTGGCCGGGCGTATGCAGGACTGGCTGGGTTCGGGACGGGATGTCGCGCTGTTGATTGGCGGGCCAGACGGCCTGTCAGCCGCCTGTCTCAAGCGTGCCGACCTTAAATGGTCGTTGTCTGCATTGACCTATCCGCATCCACTGGTCCGCGTTGTCCTTGCCGAACAACTGTACCGCGCCTGGACCATTAACAGCGGTCATCCCTATCACCGTTCATGATATGGTTAGCCGGAACATGGATATCTGTCTTGCCTCACAGTCACCGCGCCGCAGGGAACTGCTGCGCCAGATCGGGGTCGATTTTATAGTGCTGCCGGTGGCTATCGATGAAGCGCCACTTGCCGGCGAAACCCCGCAAGCCTGTGTGCAGCGGCTGGCACTGGAAAAGGCACGGACCGGCAGGGCCGCGCAGTCGGCAGCCAGTGCACTCCCGGTAATGGGCGCAGATACCCTTGTCGTTGCCGCTGATGCGGTGCTCGGTAAACCGGCGGATCGCGGGGCGGCCATCGAGATGTTGCAATTGCTCTCGGGTAATACGCACCGGGTTATCACTGCCGTGGCGCTGGCAGGGGACCACGAGGCCGTCTGCATGTCTACCAGTCAAGTGACTTTTCGCACGTTAACTGCGCGTGAATGTGAGGCATACTGGGAGACAGGTGAACCACGGGACAAGGCTGGTGCCTATGCCGTTCAGGGGCTTGGCGCCATGTTCATCAAACGACTGGAAGGCAGTTACTCGGGGGTGATGGGCCTGCCCTTGTATGAAACAGCAATATTGTTGCAGGAGTTCGGGATAACGCTGCTCCGGGAGCCTGTCGGACCCGGGTGATCGGCGCAGTCGCTTAACCCCGGGTCCGACAGGCTCCTGGTGGCTTGTTTCTCCCGGAGGAGGCGGGTGACAGGAATCGGCTGGCGTACCTCGCTGGCGGAGTAATCGCGATAACAGGCAGTTGTTTGCGGACAGGGAACTATGAGCGAAGAGATACTGATCAATGTAACCCCCAGGGAAACCCGGGTTGCGGTTGTGGAAAACGGGGTGTTGCAGGAGATATTTGTCGAGCGGGCCGGGCGCCGCGGGATTGTCGGGAAGATCTATCGCGGCAAGGTCTGCCGGGTGCTGCCGGGAATGCAGGCGGCCTTTGTGGATATCGGGCTGGAAAGGGCAGCGTTCCTGCATGCCTCGGATGTCGGCCCGCGCAACCCTGAAGCTGCCCAGGGGGGTAGCGGTAATACCGATATCAGCCAGTTGCTGACTGAAGGTCAGCAGATCTCCGTGCAGGTTATCAAGGACCCGCTGGGAACCAAGGGTGCGCGGCTGACCACGCAAATCACCATTCCGTCTCGCTACCTGGTGTTCGTTCCTGACGTGGTCAATGTCGGCATCTCGCAAAAGATCGAGGATGAGAACGAGCGGGTACGTCTCCGGGATGCCATTCAGCTGTTCATGACCGAACAGGATGGCGGGGGCTACATTGCGCGGACAGCCGCGGAAGGTGCTGAAGCCGATGCGCTGCGTACGGATATGATGTTCCTGAGCAAGTTGTGGCTGTCGGTGAAAGAAAACGAGGCCGAGGCAAAACCCGGGACGGTTATCTATGATGACTTGCCGCTCACCATTCGGGTGATGCGCGACATGCTGGACAGCGGTATCGAGAAGGTGCGCATTGATTCGAAGGAAAGCTACCAGCGTGCCCATGATTTCTGCAGCCGCTTCATGCCCGAACTGGAAGCGCGGGTTGAATATTACCCCGGCGAACGCCCGATCTTTGATATCTATGGTGTGGAAGATGAAATCCAGAAGGCACTGGATCGCAAGGTACAGCTGAAATCAGGCGGCTACCTCATTATTGACCAGACCGAGGCCATGACGACGGCTGATGTGAATACCGGTGGCTATGTCGGGCATCGCAATCTGGAAGAAACGATTTTCAAGACCAATCTCGAGGCCGCACAGGCCATTGCCCGCCAGCTGCGGCTGCGCAATCTGGGCGGCATCATCATTATTGATTTTATCGATATGTCGCAGGAAGAACACAAGCGCCAGGTCCTGCGGGCACTGGAAAAATGCCTCGATAAGGACCATGCAAGGACACATATCACCGAGGTGTCATCACTGGGCCTGGTGGAGATGACGCGGAAACGTACGCGCGAAAGCCTGGAACATGTGTTATGCGAGGCCTGCGCAACCTGCAGTGGCCGGGGTTCGTTGAAAACGCCGGAGACTGTCTGTTACGAGATATTTCGTGAAATTCTGCGTGAGTCACGGCAGTTTGATGCACAACAGTTGCTGGTGCTGGCATCGCAGGATGTGGTTGACTTGCTGCTGGACGAGGAATCCACGAGTCTTGCCGAGCTGGAGGTTTTTATCGGCAAGCCTATCAAGTTCCAGGTGGAAGCCCTGTATACACAGGAACAATATGACGTCGTGCCATTGTAAACCTGTTTGCCGGCCGCGCTGATCAGTCCAACCGGTCATGTTAAAAGGATTTTTTCACACTGTCTGGTTGTTGTTCGTGGCGCTGCTGTTGCTTGCGGCCGTCGTGCTGATGACGGCACGTCTGGCGATGCCTTTATTAGGCCATTACCGTCTGGAAATAGAGGATGCCGCAAGCCAGGTGCTCCGGAAACAGGTCAGTATCGGCAGGCTGGAAGCCGGCTGGCGCGGGCTGAGTCCGGTGCTGAAGCTGAAACATGTGGTGCTCGCCGACCCGGCGGGGGAGCAGGGCAGCCTCGATATCAGGGAAGTCTGGCTTACGATCGATGCTGCACTGTATCTCAGGGATCAGGAACTGAAACTGGCCGGTATCGATGTGGTCGGCGCAGACCTGACATTGATCCGCGATGCTGCCGGACAGGTCTATCTCGATACGTTCAGGGATGCAGGTGGTGATGCGACTGCCCTGAAAGACCTCGGTCGAATGGCGCGAGTGTCACTGCATGATACCAGCCTTACCTGGGTTGATGAACTGTATGCCGAGCCACCGCAGCGTTTCTCTGTGACTGCCCTGTCAGTCAATAATGATGGTGACACACATACGCTGACCGGATATGTCCTGCTGCCTGTTGCTGCCGGTTACCGGGTCGATGTGGAGGCGGAACTCTATGGCGACAGCGACCAGCCCCTGTCCTGGCAGGGGCAGTTGTATGCCAAGGGGCAGTCGGTAGCGTTTTCGGCGGTACCGGTTCGCTATCTGCCAGATGGCATGGCAGTAGAGGGTGTTGCCGATATCCGCTTGTGGGCCGATGTTGCAGGGCTCGCTGTGCATGCCGTCAGCGGTGAACTGGATACCCGTGACCTGCAAATCAGCCATGTGAAAGTCGCACAGGATTACCGCTTCAATGCGGACGGGCTGAGTGGCCGGTTTGGCTGGCGTCAGCACGGGGAAGGTTGGCAATTTGCACTGCAGCAGCTTGTTGTCAGGCAGGGAGAGCACAGCTGGGAAACGGATAACCTGTCCCTGGCAGGCCGTTATCACGAGCAGGTCAGTTACATTAAGGGCATTTCTACACGTATCGTACTGGACCGGTTCAGTGCCTTGCTGCCGATTGTTCCGGGGTTGTTACCCGAACAACGGCAGCTGTTAGCCGGGTTGAATCCCCGCGGGGTGATCAGGGACCTGGTCTTTAACCTGTCCAGTGAGGATGGTGCCACACAACTCAAGCATTTTGCCGGGCAATTCAGCGGGCTTGGTATTGGCGAAGCCGGTACATTTCCGATGGTCTCCGGTCTGGACGGGTCCGTTAGCGGTGATTTGACGGCCGGCAAGGTCACGCTGGATTGCCGTAATGCCGCTATCAACGATACGGACCTGGTGCGCGCTGCACTGCCACTTGACCTGATGCAGGGAGATATTCACTGGCTGCTGCAGGAGGAGCATGTCGAGGTGGGGTCTGCTGCATTGACACTCGTCAACAGTGACCTTTCCCTGACGGCGAAATTCGCAGCTGATATCCCGGTAGCCGATGCTGCTGCCGCAATCAATCTGGATGTGGCCGTGGAAACTGCGGAGGTGGGCCGTGTGCATGCCTACCTGCCTGCCCGGCTTATGTCGCCAAAGGCTGTCGCATGGCTCGACAGCAGTCTGAAGAGCGGTGTCGTGACCGATGGCCGTGTCATCATTAACGGCCGTTTTGACCAGCTGCCGTTTGATAACGGCGAAGGCAGGTTCGAGGTGCGTCTGCCGGTAACAAATGCCGTGCTCGATTTTGATCCCGGCTGGTCACCGCTGACAGGTCTGGATGCCCAGGTTGATTTCACCGGACGCAGCATGGATATCCTCGGCCACAGGGCATCGATGCGCACCGCCTTGCTGGAAAATATCCATGTGCAAATACAGGACCTGGCCCACCCGGTGCTGACAATCAAGGGCCATGCACAGGGTTCTCTGCCGGTGATGCTGGCAGAGCTGGGCAGCAGTACGCTGGGGGATACCTATGGAGGCTTTGTCGACAGCGTGACCACCAGCGGGGACGCAACCCTGGGGCTGGACATCACCTTGCCACTGACAGAGACGCAGGGGGGGCTTGCCGTCGCGGGGACTGTAGGGCTCAGGAATAATGCGCTGCAGGTCAACGATACCGAGTTCGCACTGGAGCAGATCAGCGGACGCCTGGATTTCGATGCAAAGGGCATCAGGAGTGAGCAGCTGCAGGGGAAGCTGTTTGGCCGCCCTGCCGTCGCCCGGGTGTGGACGGATGCGGGGGTTACGAATGTACGGCTGAACGGACCGTTCGAGGTGCTGGACAGGTATGTCGGCAAGGACAATGCGCTGGGTGCTGCAATCTCGGGCAGCAGTAACTGGGGCGTGCTGGTCGCTGTCCATGGCATGCCCGGGCGTGGCAAGCAGGCAAACGTGGATGTGACCGTAACCTCGAACCTGGTTGGGACGCGTATTGATCTGCCAGCACCGTTTGGTAAAGACCGGGACTCCACACGCAAGTTGTCAATCACTGTGGACAATGCCGTAAACACGGTAAAAACACTGCACCTTGAGTATGACAAGGTACTTGCCGGTCTGCTGAATATCATGCCGGGGAAACAGGGCTTCCGGCTACAGAAAGGCGCTTTCGCTATCGGCAGCACTGCGCCCGTGTTGCCCGCGGAGGAGGTGTTGCAGGTTAGCGGCGAACTCAAGCAACTCCATGTGAGTGAGTGGCGGCCACACCTGGATAGCGGTAACAGAGCCAATAGCAAGGATAGCCCCGGCTTGCCCGTTAAACTCAAGCTGCACCTGGACGAGCTGGAGGTGCAGGGATATTTTCTGGACGATGTAACCGTGGCAATGGAGTCTGCCGGGCAGGTCTGGAATGTCCGTGCCGATGGCCCTGCTGCCAGCGGTACTGTCCAGCTGGTCAATACCCGTGCCGGGCTGGACAAGGTTGTCATGAACCTGGACCGGCTGGTCTTACGCAGTGGTGATCAGTCACAGCCCGTGTCTGCCAGCAAGGCGACGCCGGCAGATTTCCCGGATCTTGAAGTGCACGCAACACGGCTGGTGTATGACAAGGCAAGATTTGGGCGTCTGGAGATGAAGGCGCTGAAGCAGCCCGGCAATCAGTACCTTGTTGAAAGCATGACGTTATCATCAGACCTGCTGGATATGCGACTGAGCGGCAGCTGGCGCATTGATGCGGGACGGCAACTTTCCTCAATTGAACTCGAGGTCAATAAGGGCAAGATGGGGCGGCTCATGACCTTGTTCGGTTACCAGAAAAGTATCCAGGACGGTGAACTGTCCGGCACTCTGCTTGCCAGCTGGCCGGGGGCGTTGTGGGATTTTTCACCACCCGCAGTCGAGGGTACGCTGCGCATAAGAATCGTGGATGGCCAGTTGCTGGATGTCGAGCCCGGCGCGGCCGGGCGCGTGCTGGGCCTGATAAGCCTGAGCAAGTTACCACGGCGTTTGTTGCTCGATTTCAGTGACCTGTATGAAGAGGGTTTCAGCTTTGACAAGATAAAAGGCAGCTTTACCCTCGATGATGGGAATGCTTATACCAATGACCTGTTCGTGGACGGTCCGGCTGCCAAAATCGAGATTTCGGGGCGCATCGGGTTGGCTGACCAGGATTATGATGAGCTGGTTACGGTTACTCCGTACATGAATACCGGCCTGTCACTGGCGGGTGCGCTGGCGGCAGGCCCGGCAGTCGGGGCGGTGGTGATTGTTGCCGAGACCCTGCTGGAGGGCAAACTCGGCCCCTTTAGCAGGATTGGGCAAAAACAATATTCGATTACCGGTCCCTGGGCCGATCCGGTGATAGAAAAACTGGGCTCCACTGTTGAGGAAACAGCTCCCGAAACCACTAAAGAATTTGAATGGACCGAATGAAGGAGTTGATTCGGTATGCGCGGCAGGGCACATCGACTGGTGAGCCGTCAGGGTTCAATGATGTGCCAGGAAACTGTGTTATTCTTCAAAATCTGTCTGTTTTAAAGGGTGTGGCATAAGATTATGAGTGTTGTTGCATGTGTCCAGATGGCCTCAGGCCCTAATATCGGCGCGAATCTGCTCGAAGCCGAACGGTTGATCGAGGAGGCTGTCAGTCAGCAGGCACGACTGGTGGTGTTGCCCGAGAACTTTGCACTCATGGGCACGACCGAGCGTGACAAGGTCAGGGAACGTGAACAGCCGGGCAGCGGTCCCATCCAGACGTTTCTGGCAGAACAGTCGGCACGTCACGGTATCTGGCTGGTCGGCGGGACGATACCGCTGGTGGCGGAAGACGATAACAAGGTCCGGGCCAGTTGCCTGCTTTTTGATGGCAAGGGGAAACAGGTGGCACGCTACGACAAGATTCACCTGTTCGATGTCGAACTGGTCGACAGTGGCGAACAATACACGGAGTCCCAGACCATTGAACCCGGTGATCAGGTGGTTGTTATCGACTCGCCATTCGGACGTATGGGACTGGCTGTCTGTTATGACCTGCGTTTTCCGGAGCTGTTCAGACAACAGCTGGAAGACGGCATGGAAATTCTGGTGTTGCCATCGGCCTTCACTGCGATTACCGGACGCGCCCACTGGGAAGTGCTGGTACGCGCGCGGGCCATCGAGAACCTCTGTTATGTTATCGCACCCGACCAGGGCGGCTTTCATCTGAACGGACGTGAAACCTACGGTCATAGCATGATCGTTGATCCCTGGGGGACGGTGCTGAACAGCCTCGGGCGGGGTCCGGGCGTAGTGTGTGCAGATGTTGAACTCGGCCGGCTGAACAGTGCCCGGCGCAATTTTCCGAGTATCGAACACCGTCGCTTGCAATGTGTGAACAAGCCGGCATGAGTGATTCGAACCTGGATATTGCAAGGCAGCGCCTGCTGGCGCCGGCCGGTATTGACGAAGGCGACCTGAACAAGGTATTTGGCCAGTTGCTGGGGCATGCGGTTGACAGTGGTGACTTGTATTTCCAGTCAACCCGGTTCGAGTCCTGGGTGCTGGAAGACGGTATCGTCAAGGAAGGTTCGCACAGTATCGAGCAGGGTGCCGGGGTGCGCGCCATCTGTGGTGACAAGACCGGCTTTGCCTATTCCGATGAAATTATGCTGCCGGCACTGTTGCAGGCTTCAACTGCTGCGCGCGCCATTGCCAAACATGGCAGTGAAGGCAGGCTGCAGGCCTGGCACGCCAGTGGCGACAATACGCTCTATCCGGCGCTCGATCCGCTGGCACGGATGAGCGCCGCCGAGAAGGTGGCGTTATTGCAGCAACTTGATAGCGAGGCGCGTGCCCAGGATCCGCGTGTCAGGGAAGTCATAGTCAGTCTTGCCGGTGTGCATGAGGTCATGATGGTGGCTGTCAGTGATGGCACGCTGGCGGCGGATGTCCGGCCGCTGGTGCGCTGCAATGTCACCGTGATTGCCGAGCAGGATGGTCGTCGCGAGCAGGCCAGTTCCGGTGGCGGCGGGCGCTCGGATTACGGCTTCTTTCTTGAGGAAGACCGTGCCCGGGGCTATGCGCGTGAAGCGGTGCGCCAGGCGCTGGTCAACCTTGAAGCGGTGGCGGCCCCGGCCGGCAGTATGCCTGTGGTGCTGGGTCCCGGCTGGCCGGGTATCCTGCTGCATGAAGCTATCGGTCATGGACTGGAGGGTGATTTTAACCGCAAGGGCACCTCTGCCTTTGCCGGGCTTGTCGGGCAGCAGGTGGCCTCGCCGCTGTGCACGGTAGTGGATGACGGTACCATCAGCGGCCGTCGTGGTTCGCTGAATGTGGACGATGAAGGCATTCCTGCCCAGAACACGTTGCTCATAGAGAGAGGGATCCTTAAAGGTTACATGCAGGACCGCATGAATGCTGGTCTGATGGGTGTGAGTTCCACCGGTAACGGCCGCCGCGAGTCCTATGCGCACCTGCCGATGCCGCGTATGACCAACACCTACATGCTGGCCGGTGAGCACGACCCGCAGGAAATCATCGCTGCTGTAGACAAGGGTATCTACGCCGTCAACTTTGGTGGCGGCCAGGTCGATATTACCTCCGGCAAGTTTGTCTTCTCTACCAGTGAGGCCTATCTGATCGAAAACGGCAAGATCACACGCCCGGTCAAGGGTGCCACCCTGATCGGTAATGGCCCGGAGGTGCTGAAACACGTGTCCATGCTCGGTAACGACCTGCAACTGGATTCCGGTGTCGGCACTTGTGGCAAGGAGGGCCAGAGCGTCCCGGTTGGCGTGGGCCAGCCGACAATGCTGATTGATAAACTCACGGTGGGGGGCACCAGCACATGATTACCGCTTTTTGTTCGTGATGCCCGGTTGCGGTTCCGTTTGTTTGCACTAGAATCCACTAACGTCCCTGCCCGGTCAGGCAGGTGCTGCATTACGGTGCCTGCCCCGGCAGGTGGGGCAGCAATCCCCCGCAGCACCAATCGACCGGATTGCAGTGGCAGGCCCGGCAGGAGTTGCTTTGGCTAGCGAGACTCTGACAGCACTGTTGTTACTGTCCTGTCCGGACCGGAGTGGTCTGGTTTCAAGGATATCTCATTTCATTTTCGAAAGGGGAGGCAATGTACTTGATCTGGACGAACATGTGGAGCTTGAAGAAAAACGGTTTTCCCTGCGGGTCGTCTGGGATATGAAAGACTTTTCTATCCAGCCCTCGGAATTGAACGAAGCCTTTGCCCCGCTGGCCAAGGAATTCAATGCCCAGTGGAAAATAAGTTACCTGGAAAGTAAGCTGCGGATTGCCATCTTTGTATCCAGGCTCGATCATTGCCTGCAGGAAATATTGTGGCGACACAGTATTGGCGAGTATGCAGTGGAAATCCCGCTTATTATTTCAAATCATGCCGACCTGCAGTCACTGGCAGAACATTATTCCATTCCATTTTATGTATTTCCGATTACTGCAGATAACCGGATGGAGCAGGAAGAAAAGGAACTGCAGTTATTAAGTGAGCACCGGATTGATACGGTCATTATGGCTCGCTATATGCAGATTCTGTCTGCACGATTCGTGCAGGCATACCCGAATGAGATTATCAATATCCATCATTCATTCCTGCCTGCCTTTGTCGGCGGGAACCCCTACGAGCAGGCCTACCGTCGCGGTGTAAAGATAATCGGTGCCACGAGCCATTACGTAACCGAAGACCTGGATACAGGTCCAATCATCGAGCAGGATATCGTCCGGATATCACACCGGGACACGGTGAACGATTTGAAAAGAAAAGGCAGGGATCTGGAGCGCCTGGTATTCGCCCGCGCCCTGCATGCTCATGCGGCACATCGCGTTCTGGTTTGCGGAAAGAAAACGATTGTTTTTCAGTAGCCCTTGATGTGCCTTTGCCGCAGGACGTGATGAATAGCCGGCAACAACCAGCCCAGGGAATAATGGCTTGACTACTATTGCGCCGGAAGTGATCAAGCAACCGGCGGCGGTGTCCTTCCGGGAAGCGCTTGGCTACTGGTTAAAGCTGGGTTTTATCAGCTTTGGCGGTCCTGCCGGTCAAATCAGCATGATGCATCAGGAACTGGTAGAAAAGCGCCGCTGGATTTCAGAGCAGCGCTTCCTGCATGCGCTGAATTACACCATGGTGCTGCCGGGGCCGGAAGCCCAGCAACTGGCCACCTATATCGGCTGGTTGCTGCATGGCGTCTGGGGTGGTATTGCCGCCGGCGTGCTGTTTGTTCTGCCTTCCCTGTTTATTCTTGTTGCCCTTACATGGATTTATCTGGTCTACGCTGACCTGCCGGTCATCGAGGGTATTTTGTATGGAATCAAGCCAGCCGTAACCGCTATTGTTGTTTTTGCCGCTTACCGTATTGGTTCGCGGGCGCTGAAAAACAATGTGCTGCGCGCAATGGCTGCGGTCGCATTTCTTGCCATTTTTGCCCTTGACGTTCCTTTCCCCTGGATCGTCGTTGCCGCAGGCCTCACCGGCTATATCGGCGCACACTTTATGCCCGGGAAGTTCGTGGCAGGAGGCCACCAGGGTGCTTCGGTAAAGTCATTCGGTGCGGCACTCATTGACGACAACACACCTGTTCCGGAGCATGCCCGCTTTAAGTGGGGTCGGGTGATCGCCTTTCTGCTGGCGGGATTATCACTTGGTGCCGGTGTGCTGCTGGTGCTGGTTGGCAACTATGGCTGGGACGGCACGCTTACCCAAATGGGCTGGTTCTTCACCAAGGCGGCGCTGGTCACGTTTGGCGGTGCCTACGCTGTGCTGCCCTATGTTTACCAGGGCGGTGTCGACCAGTATGCCTGGTTAAGCGGTTCGCAGATGATTGACGGCCTCGCTCTTGGGGAGACCACGCCCGGTCCACTGATCATGGTGGTTGCGTTTGTTGGCTTTGTGGGTGGCTGGACCAGGGAGATATTTGGCCCTGAACTGTTACCTCTGGCGGGTATGGCGGGTGCAAGCGTGGCAGCGTTGTTCACATTTCTACCCTCTTTTCTTTTTATCCTGGTTGGCGGTCCGGTGGTTGAGGCGACGCGGCATGATGTTAAATATACTGCACCGCTAACAGGTATAACCGCAGCCGTGGTTGGTGTGGTTCTCAATCTGGCGGTCTTTTTTGCCTACCATGTGCTTTGGCCGCAGGGCTTCGAGGCGCACTTCGAGTGGTTCTCCGCCTTGATCGGGGCGGCTGCGTTTGTCGCCCTGTTCAAATACCAGGTGGGTGTTGTGCAGCTTATTGGTGCCTGTGCGGTGGTTGGTCTGGGTTACTCCCTGCTGCTGTGAGAGGTCAGGGCTGCGGTGGCATGATATGAAGATATGGGTAGATGCAGACGCATGTCCAGTGGTGATCAGGGAGATCTTGTTCAGGGCGGCGGTGCGTACCGGGGTGCAACTGACGCTGGTGGCTAACCAGCCGGTGCGCATACCGGCGTCGCGCCAAATCAAATTTATTCAGGTGGCCCCCGGCTTTGATGTGGCTGACAATGAGATCATTAAGCGGCTTGACGCCGGTGATCTTGTGGTCACGGCAGATATTCCTTTGGCGGCGGAGGTGGTTGACAAGGGGGCTTATGCCCTTGATCCACGCGGTGAACTGTATTCGGCAGACAATATCCGGGGTCGATTGAATATGAGGGACTTTATGGACACACTGAGAGCCAGTGGCATTGTTACCGGTGGTCCGCCGGCGCCTGGCCAGGGTGAGCGGAAATCCTTTGCCAACCATCTGGATAAACTATTGGCCAGGCATGCCGGAAATGCATGACAGGGGGCGCAGTTGCTGTCGTTTTGATATCCTGCATTATGTATGTAATGCAGGCTGGAATTTCAACTGGAGGAGAATATGGCAAACGAAGGTTATCACGAACCAATTGATGAACTCTCTGATGCGACAAGGGATATGCACCGGGCAATCACTTCGTTAATGGAAGAGCTGGAGGCGGTTGACTGGTATAACCAGAGGGTGGATGCCTGCAAGGACAAGGAACTTCGGGCGATTCTTGCCCATAACAGGGATGAGGAAAAGGAGCATGCGGCAATGGTCCTGGAATGGATTCGTCGCCGGGACCCGGCTTTCGACAAGGAGTTGAAAGATTATCTGTTTACTGAAAAGCCTGTTGCGCACGACTAGCCCGGATGCAGCTGGACAGGGTGGTGGAGGCGTGGGGTACACCGGCCTTCAGGGATGTTTTAAAGACGGCGCTTGAACAGCTGACCGTGGAGCAGTTGCCCTTGCAGCAGGGCTTGTCACAAAGCAGTTATGCCTGTGACGATAATATCCGGGTCGTCATCATCAGTGTTTCTGCGGCAGCCGGTGTTATACGTGCAATCGCAGAAATATTCTACACCGGGGTCATTCCCGGTTGCAGTTGTGCGGATGATCCTGCGCCGGTTGATGAATATGCTGAACACTGTGCAGTGCAGATCGATATTGACAGGCAGACAGCCGCAACAGTCATCAAACTGTTGCCGGCATAAGCAGTTCGCCAGCCTGTGAGGCGTGCAAAAAAAGGCCGGTAATAATACCGGCCTTTTTCATTCTGCATGACAGCAGCTGCAGCAGGCGAACTGCTATTTACTGCTGGCCTCGCGTTCTTTCGTTTCCTTGATCACTTCCTCGGCCACATTCCGCGGGCAGGGCATGTAGTGCAGGAATTCCATGGTGAACTGGCCGCGACCGGAAGTCATGGTGCGCAGGTCGCCGATGTAGCCGAACATCTCGCTCAGCGGGCATTCTGCCTTGATGCGGACATTGGTGGCGCCCGGTTCCTGTGACTTGATCATGCCACGGCGGCGATTGAGGTCACCGATGACGTCACCGACATGTTCATCCGGGGTGAATACGTCGACCTTCATGATCGGTTCCATCAGCTGCGGCCCGGCCTTCGGCATGGTCTGGCGGTAGGCCGCGCCTGCGGCCAGTTCGTAGGCCACGGCCGATGAGTCGACCGGGTGATAGCTGCCGTCCACGAGGGTGACCTTGAAGTCGAGACAGGGGAAGCCTGCGAGCACGCCTTTTTCCATGTTCTTCTTGAAGCCCTTGTCCACAGCCGGCCAGAATTCCCGCGGTACGGTGCCGCCGGTCACGGTCGATTCAAATTCGTAGCCGCTGCCCGGTTCACCCGGCTCGATCACGTATTCGATCTTCGCGAACTGTCCGGAACCACCGGTCTGCTTCTTGTGGGTGTAGCTGTCTTCGACCCGCTGGGTGATGGTCTCACGGTAGGCCACCTGCGGCTTGCCGACGGTGACGTCGATGCCGTGGGTGCGGCGCAGGATGTCGATCTTGATGTCGAGGTGCAGTTCACCCATGCCCTTGAGGATGGTCTCGCCGCTGTCCTCGTCGGTCTCCATGCGGAACGACGGGTCTTCCTTGATCATCTTGCCCAGTGCAATACCCATCTTTTCGGCCGCGGCCTTGTCGTTGGGTGCGACCGCGATGGAGATGACCGGGTCCGGGAACACCATCGGTTCCAGCGTGGCCGGTTGCTTGGGGTCACAGAGGGTGTGGCCGGTCTGCACGTTCTTCATGCCGATGACGGCAACGATGTCGCCGGCCTGGGCGCTGTTGAGTTCCTCGCGGGAGTCGGCATGCATTTCCACGATACGGCCAATCCGCTCGGTCTTGCCGGTAAAGGTATTCAGTACGGTCATACCCTTCTCCAGCTTGCCGGAGTAGATGCGGATAAAGGTCAGTGCACCGAAGCGGTCATCCATGATCTTGAATGCCAGTGCACGCAGCGGCAGTTCGGGGTCAACGATGGCGAATTCACCGGTCTCGTTACCCTCGAGGTCGACTTCCGGCTGCGGCGTTACCTCGGTCGGATTGGGCAGAAAGTCCACGGTGGCATCCAGTACCAGCTGGATACCCTTGTTCTTGAAGGCGGAACCGCAATAGGTCGGGAAGAACTCCAGCGCGATGGTGCCCTTGCGGATGCAGCGCTTCAGATCCTCAACGGACGGTTCATTGCCTTCCAGGTACTGCTCCATCAGGTCATCATCCTGTTCGACGGCAGTCTCGACCAGTTTTTCGCGCCATTCCTCGATGAGGTCAGCCATGTCTGCCGGCGGTTCCTGGATTTCATAGGCGGCCGGGTCACCGGAGTCATCCCAGATCCAGGCCTTGCGTGTCAGCAGGTCGACGACGCCCCTGAACTCATCCTCGACACCGATCGGCAGCACCATGACCAGCGGGTTGGCATCGAGCACTTCCTTGACCTGTTTTACCACGCGGTAGAAGTCCGCGCCCAGGCGGTCCAGCTTGTTGACGAAAATGACGCGCGCAACCTCGGAATCGTTGGCATAACGCCAGTTGGTCTCTGACTGCGGTTCAACGCCGCCGGAGCCGCAGAATACGCCGACACCGCCGTCGAGCACCTTGAGCGAGCGATACACTTCGATAGTGAAGTCAACGTGCCCGGGGGTATCAATAATATTGAGGCGATGGCCGTTCCATTCACAGCTGGTGGCCGCGGACTGAATGGTGATGCCGCGCTCCTGTTCCTGTTCCATGAAATCGGTGGTGGCTTCACCGTCATGCACCTCACCGGTTTTATGAATCTTGCCGGTCAGTTTCAGAATACGTTCTGTGGTAGTCGTCTTGCCCGCGTCCACGTGCGCGAAGATACCGATGTTTCTGTACTTGGCTAAATCAGTCATTTTCCTACTACTCTATATGGTTAATTTGTTAATCGACGAGCGCCTCCACCACCCTCCAGGCTATCCGGCGTGGCTACCAACTGACACAAACTAGAAAGCAAATTCAGATGACACATGTTCAGGTGAGATCAGAACCGCGGAATTATAAACCAATGAGCCAATAAGTCCATGAATTGGAGCCCGGCCCTGCCCGGTAGGGAGGGTTATCAGACGGGGGGCGTGTCACCGGCCAGCCTGGGAGGTTAAAAGCGGGTGAAATCCGGGTATTTCGCCTGCTTTTTGCCGCCTGTGTATAATTCAGCCATGCATGATATCCCCAACCGTATTGCCGACGTGCTGCTGGAGGTCGAGGCCCTCCTGCGCGCCAGCGGCAAGTGGGAAGCGTTTCGTCCTCCCGAAGGCGCGCTGCTCAGTCCCGAGCCATTCTGTATCGATACCCTTGGTTTTGAACAATGGCTGCAGTGGATCTTTCTGCCACGAATGCAGCAAATCCTGGAGTATAAAAAACCACTGCCGGCAAAAAGCGGGATTTTTGCCTATGCACAGGAGCAGCTGGGCAAGGAAGAGGCACCGGCCGGCAGGCTGCTGTTACTGATCAAACGCTTTGATGACCTGATTACCATTCAATCGGGAACAAAGCTGCACTAGCAAGGCCACATGGGTAAAGACGCGTAGCGACGGCCCCGTCCGGTGATGGTTTTATACTTCAGGGCGTATGATGTAGCTACTGTGATGACTTAAAGGACCGCTGATCCGGGTCAGCGGGCTTGTTTGAGGAGAACGGCAATGACAGAAACAGTTAAGCTGGTGATTGACGGTGAGTCGTACACACTACCGCTTGTCACGGGAACGGAAGGCGAACGCGCTATTGATATCAGCAAGTTGCGCGCGCAAACAGGTTTGATCTCTCTGGATCCCGGCTTTGGCAATACCGGCAGCTGTGAAAGCGCCATCACCTTTATTGATGGTGAAAAGGGGATTCTCCGCTATCGCGGCATCCCGATAGAGCAGTTCGAACATAACCCCAATTTCCTGGAAGTTGCCTGGCTGCTGATTTTCGGCAGCTTGCCGAGCCAGGAAGAGTACACACGGTTCAGTGAATTGCTCACGCATACTGCCAATATTGATGAGTCCATGAAATACAGTTTTCAGGGGTTCCCGCGCTCGTCACCACCCATGGCGACACTTTCCGCCATGGTCAATGCGCTTTCCTGTTTCCATCCGGAATTTCAGGAGGTCGATGACCTCTCCCAGCTGGAGGCGGTTGCTGCCCGGCTGATCAGCAAGGTCAGGACCATTGCGGCCTATTCCTATCGCCGTTCGCGGGGCAAGCCGCTGATCTATCCGGACCCGAAACTTCGCTATGTACCGAATTTCCTGCACATGATGTTCTCCCTGCCCTACGAGGAATATATCTGTGACAGTGACACGCGCGATGCCCTGAATCTGCTGCTGATCCTGCACGCCGATCATGAACAGAACTGCAGTACATCGACGGTGCGCATGGTCGGTTCCAGCCAGGCCAACCTGTTTGCCTCCTGTGCAGCCGGTATCGGCGCATTGTGGGGGCCCTTGCATGGCGGTGCTAATGTGCAGGTGCTGCAGATGCTGGAACAGATCCATGTCGGCAAAATGACGCCGGAGGAGTTTGTGCGCCGGGCGAAGGACAAGGAGAGCGGGGCACGCCTGATGGGGTTTGGTCACCGGGTCTACAAGAACTTTGACCCGCGCGCCACGGTACTGCAGCGCATGGCGGAACGTCTTTTCAGGAATATGAACATGGATGATCCGCTGCTCAATATCGCGCGCAAGCTGGAAGAGATTGCCCTCAGTGACAGTTACTTCATTGACCGCAACCTGTACCCGAACGTGGACTTCTACAGTGGCATTATCCTGCGTGCAATAGGCTTGCCGGTGAATATGTTCACGGTGATATTCGCGATTGGCCGCATGCCCGGCTGGATAGCGCACTGGGCCGAGCAAAATCAATCACACTCCGCACGTATTGCGCGGCCGCGGCAGATATACACGGGCAGGCAGGAGACGCAGTATGTTTCCCTCCTTGAGAAATGACGCGGGCAGCGGGTCGGGTGTCTGTACATGACCCGGTCAATTGGTCCGCAATTGCGCCGGCAGTGGCAGCGCCTTGCCGGGATCCCGGGTGGCAAATGGCTGTTTAGTCGACTGCTGGGCCGTTTTGTGCCCTATACCGGTACGCTGGGTGCGCACATCGATGTGCTGGAACCCGGTCATTGCGTGGTGCGGCTGCGTGACCGGCGCAAGGTGCGCAACCACCTGCATTCGGTACATGCGATGGCGCTCGCAAACCTGGGTGAAATGTCTACCGGGCTGGCCCTGATGAACAGCCTGCCGGGCAACATGCGCGGTATTCTCAAGGGATTCAATGTCGAGTACCTGAAAAAAGCGCGGGGATCGCTGCTGGCGGAATGTCACTGTGAAATCCCCGACGGCCATGCGGAGCGTGAAGTCGAGGTGCGCTGTGAAATACGCAATACCACCCGTGACATCGTCACAGTGGCCAGGGCACAGTGGCTGATCGGGCCGGAGAAATCGGCTTGATGGCGACCCGGTCGGGCTTGTGCGCGACGCTGGGTATCGATGTGCCGTTGATGTGCGGCGCCATGTATCCCTGTTCCAATCCGGAGCTGGTGGCGGCAGTATCGGAGGCGGGAGGCATCGGTATAGTGCAACCGCTGAGCCTGACGTATGTACACGGTTATGCATTCAGGGAAGGGCTGCGCTATATCCGCTCTCTGACGTCCAAACCCATCGGCGTAAACCTGATTATTGAACGAAGTTCCCGTAAATATCTGGAACGGGTACAGCAGTGGCTGGATATCGCGCTGCAAGAACACGTGCCTTTTCTGGTGACGGCGCTGGGCAATCCGAACTGGGTTGTGGATCGGGCAGGGCCTGCCGGGGTGACCGTGTATCACGATGTCACCAGCCGCCACTGGGCAGAGAAGGCCCTGGATGGGGGGGTGGATGGCTTTATCTGCGTAAACAACCGTGCGGGTGGGCATGCCGGGACCTTGTCGCTCCGGGTATTACTGGATGAAATTGGCTCGTTGGGAAAACCGCTGGTGTGTGCCGGCGGGATTGGTACGCCGGGTGAGTTTACGGCGGCTATTGCGATGGGCTATGCCGGTGTGCAACTGGGCACACGTTTTATTGCGAGTGCTGAATGCAGCGCACATGCCGATTACAAACAGGCCATCATCGCTGCCGGTGAGCAGGATATCGTACTCTCCGAGAAGATCTCCGGGGTACCGGTGTCAATCATAAAAACACCCTATATCGAGCGTGTCGGTACCCGGGCTGGACCGCTGGCCCGGCGAATGCTGCGCGGGCGCAGGAGCAGGCACTGGATGCGTACCCTGTATTCACTGCAGTCGATCTGGAAGCTGAAACATGCTTCCCTGCAGGGCCTGCAGTACAGGGATATCTTCCAGGCAGGCAAGAGTGTTGCGGGTATTCATGCAGTCCAGTCAGTGGCTGACATCGTGGCTGAATACGCCCGGGCGCTGCAAGACAGGCATTGATGCCACCGCGTCCCTGCCGGTTGCGGCGCGACGCGGGAGTATGCAGACGCCCGGAGGAGGGCGGACGATGGAATTCCATGCGTTATAAGATCACTTCGGCTATATTTTCAGGGTAACAACCATAAACCCAACACAGAGGAGTCTATTGCCATGTCCGATACTGACCTGTTGTCACAGTCGCACGATGAATCAAAAACCGGTATCAGCCGTCGGGAAGTATTGCAGGGGATCAGCATTGCTGCTGCACTGGCCTATGCCGGTAATGCCGCTTCCGCCATGCCTGTCCACGACCACAGCAAGCATACCTCCCAGCTTCCAGGTCTGCTGGATGCCGTTTATGATTGCCTGGATAATGGTCAGCGTTGCATCGCGCATTGCCTCACGTCCTTCGTGGAAGGTGACCTGGCACTGGCAGCGTGTGCCAGCAAGGTACATGAAATGCAGGCCATCTGCGGAGGATTTTCTTACCTGCTGGCGGCAAATTCAGAATATATCAAGGCATATGCCGGTGTTTGTGAGCAGGTTTGCGCTGACTGCGAAAAGGAATGCATGAAACACAAGGAACATATCGAATGCAAGGCCTGTGGCGAGGCCTGTGCAAGTGTAGTGGATCAGATAAATCTCACCCTTGCATAACAACGGTTCGCGGTAACAGGAAAAAAGTAACCGCAGGAAGGCCAACCCCGCTTCGGCGGGGCAGGTGTATTATGTCTGTCTGTTCTTGCCGGCTTGCTACAATGAATGTGAGTCCTGGCCGGGCAGGGTATCAATCGGCGGCAGGCAGGGCGGGGTGGCGAATTGTATGTCCATGCTCCCGGCCAGCTTCAGTATCTCCAGCAGGAGGCGTTGCCGCTCGGCCTGTTCAAGCTCGTTGTCGGATACCTCCAGCAGAAAATTGACGAGGATATGCAGGCCGTACTCACCGAAGTCATCAAGCCTGATGCGGGACCATTGCTTGTAGGTGTGCGGAGAGTCCTCGATGAGTTGCCTGATGGCAGCTACGAATTGTGCAACGCTGTCCGCCGGCGTCGTGTACTTTATGTGCAGGACTGTCCGTACCGCCCTGCGTTTCCGCATCGCCATATTATCCACAGTGGTATTCACCAGCTGGTTGCTGGGAATCGATACCAGGGAATTGTGGAAGGTGCGGATACGGGTACTGCGAAAACCGATGCTTTCCACGATACCCTCGGTATCGCCAACCTTTATCCAGTGACCGACACGGAACGGTTTTTCAAACATGATCAGCAGTGAGCCGAGCAGGTTGGCGAGGCTGTCCTTGGCTGCCAGGGCGACGGCAATACCACCGACACCCAGTCCGGCAATCACCGAGTAGGCGGGGATGCCAAGCTGCTGGGCTCCAACCACCAGGATGGTAATGGACAGTACGGTGGCCACCAGTCGCAGTCCCAGCCGGATCAGCTGGCTGTCGATGCTGCCGGCCAGCAGTTGCTGGGATGCAACGATGCTCTCCGCCAGGACGGTGCTGCCCAGCCACGCCGCCCATGTCAACGTGAGTGTGAATATGGCCCACAATGACAGCATGGCAACCTCCAGGACGTGACCGCTGAGCCTGAGGATATCGGTAAACACGTGGATAACAAGCGGGATCAGAAGCAGCAGGCTGGCCACCCATGCCAGTTGTGCCCACTGGGTACGGAGCCTGGAGCCGGAGCCACGGTTTGCCCAGGCAGTGGCGGTGGTGCGAATGAGCCGAAAAAGTCCGCTAGCAAACAACAGTACCAGCAGCGTGCCGAACCAGCGCCATAGCGGCTGATCCAGTATGAGCGTTTTTGTCCAGGCGGGGAGGGCCAGCATCCATTTATACGGGATAATCCTGCGCAGCCCGGCACCACCATAACGGTTGCGTTCGTACCAGCCCTTACTTGCACCCGCTTGATAGGGCAGGTGTTTGATGCGGTGATAGAACTCGGGGAGACGTTCCACGGTTTCCGGAGAGAACAGGTATTCTCCGGCGCGCGGGCCCTGCTCGACACGTGCGATGGTTATTTCCGTACCAGGCAGGGACCAGCGTTTGTATTGCTCGGATGCCATGGCCTCGGCGTCAGGTATTGACTCGTAGTCCGGCAGCTCAAGACGGTCGAGCACCTCCTTGAGCTGCAGTACCCGATATGTCGAAAGTGACTCTACCAATGCCGCCGGCAAGGCACTCAGGTCCAGGGTGCGTTGGGCAATTTCGAGCTTTTCCTGAACGCGGTCAACTTCCTCACGTTCGGCGGCGGAGAGATACAGTCTGGGTGAGTTCAAGTAGGAGCTGACGATCTTCGTTACCTGAGCATAACCCTGATTTATGGTCTCAACGAAGCTCCTGAATGTTGCCTGCGGGCTACTGGTGTCGGCAGGAGTGAGCGGGTTGCCTGCAGCATACGTGCTCGCCCCGGCAGGCTGCATTTGCAGGAGGACGAGGAACGCAAGCAACAGGGGCAGTATTCGTCGTGGTTCGGGTTGCACGGTCATAGGGTCTGTTTGGGGTTGGGCAGATATGTTTTAGCGCAGCCGGTTGCTGTGTTGCAGAAGCATAACTCGTGCACTTGCGGAGAAGCCAGCAGATCTTAAAGATAATCCGGGCTCTCCTGCAGCTCGCGCAGATAGCGAAACAACAGGCGTGAAGCGCGCGGCGGTTGTCCGCTTTCGCGTTCCCTGCGGGCCTGCCTGCTCAGCTTGAGCAGGCGCTGTCGGTCGGTTCCGGGGAACAATGCCAGTACTGCGGGCAGGGCGCGCTCACCATCCAGAATCAGTTTGTCGCGCAGCTCCTCGAGCTGGTGGAACTCCCGGGTGTGAGAGTCATGCTGGTGGTTGCGGGCGTCAACCGCTTCGTGGAGTGGTGTAGCGTCAATGTCTTTCAGCAGTTTTCCGATGTATTGCAGCTGCCGTTTGCGGGCATTATTCGAGGTGATGCGTTTGCCGGTGCAAATGGCTTCAAGCAGTGTTTCCGGCAGCTGTAGCTGGCGCAGGGCGTCATCACTGAAATCCAGCAGTTCCATGCCGAGCTTTTTCAGCTCATCCATGGCGCGCTTGCGCTGTGATTTGCTGATTTCGGGCTGATCGTCTGCTTCTGTCTGTTGCATGGTGTCCTGTGGGCGGTTTATGTCCGATTTGTCCGCTACCAGTGTGACCGGTAGAATCATCGCTCCCATACCCAAGGAATCATGATGCCAGATATTCAGACAAGTGAGCACGAGTCACCGTTTCCAGCGCAGTCCCGGCTTGAGGATATAGTGCAGGATTTGATTGCGCAGGCGCAACAGCTGGGTGCCGAGGAGGTGGAGGCGGGAGTCAGCATCGATGCGGGCCTGTCGGTTACCGTGCGTCTCGGCGAGACCGAAACCCTCGAGTACAACCATGATCGTGCGCTCGGCCTGACGGTGTACTTTGATAAACGCAAGGGTTCCGCAAGTACCGCTGATTTTGCACCGGAAAGTCTGGCTGCAACGGTCAGGGCGGCCTGTGATATCGCACGTTATACCAGCAGGGATGAATATGCCGGGCTGGCTGATGCGGACCGCATGGCCACCTCAATCCCGGATCTTGATCTGTATCACCCCTGGGATCTCAGTGCCGAACAGGCGATTCGGCTGGCTGCCGAGTGTGAGGATGCTGCCCGCCAGGTTGACTCGCGTATAGAAAATTCCGAGGGTGGCACGGTCTCCACCAATACCGGGATGCGGGTAAAGGCCAATACCCACGGGTTTATGGCAGGTTACCGGAGCAGCTATCACAGCCTCAGTTGCGCGGTCATCGGCAAGCAGGGCGAAGAGATGCAGCGTGACTACTGGTCCTGGTCAGCACGTGATCATGCAGATCTGCCGCCCGCCGCCGAGGTGGGACGCATTGCCGGTGAACGTACCATCAGGCGTCTCGGTACGCGGCAGTTGTCCACACGCCGGGTGCCCGTGATCTATGCAGCTGACATAGCCAGCAGTCTGTTCGGGCACTTTATCAGTGCCGTGAGTGGCAGCAGCCTGTATCGCAAGGCCAGCTTTCTGCTCGATCACCTCGGCAGGCAGGTGTTTCCGGATTTTCTCCACATCCACGAACAGCCGTTGTTACCGAAGGGCCTGGGCAGTGCGCCCTATGACGGTGATGGCGTGGCAACCCGGCCGCGAGATATTGTCACCGACGGCGTCCTGCAGGGTTATGTTCTCAACAATTATTCGGCACGCAAGCTGGGCATGAAAACGACCGGCAATGCCGGGGGTGTGCGCAACCTGACCATTGATCCGGGTGACAAGAGCCTGCCTGAACTGTTGCGGGCCATGGATACCGGTTTGCTGGTGACCGAGTTGATCGGTTTCGGCGTGAACAACGTGACCGGCGATTATTCGCGCGGAGCGGCCGGTTACTGGGTCGAGGATGGCGAGATTCAGTACCCGGTCGACGAGATTACCGTGGCGGGTAATCTGCAAGACATGTTCATGAATATTGTCGAGGTCGGTAACGATGTCGATCTGCGCGGTAATACGCGTACCGGTTCGGTGCTGGTCGAGCAGATGATGGTGGCCGGTGCTTCCTAGCTGGTGTCCATCCATAAACGCTATATTTTTTCTCGCAAAGGCGCAAAGCACGCCAAGAAAAAACATGTGTTGCTTTTTAACAATAAGTTATCACTTTGCGATCTTTGCGTCTTGGCGAGAGTGATTCTTTATGGATGGAAACTAGTACTGCCTCAATCTGATAAAGACGGATATGATTGCCACGGAAGCACTCGGAAAAACACGCAACAACAAATACCATAAAATACTTTTTTCCGTGTCATTCCGTGTGCTTCCGTGGCTATTAAATAAATTGGGTGCCCAGTTAAATATAGTTCAGCATACGTTATTATCAGGTTGAGAGAGCACTAGCTAAGGACTGATATTCTGGCCTCGGCGGCACCCGGAAAAACACGGAAGAATATTTGCCCTGATAGAAATATTGCCGTGGAGTATCGTGGCTGAACATCCGGCACCTGCTTGATTTGGTTCGGCAGCCGCGCATGCCTGGCTGGAAGGCTATATCAAGAAGATTGTTCCCAATCCAAGAAACACCATAAATCCGACCACGTCAGTGACCGTCGTCAACACCACGGTGCCGGCGTGTGCCGGGTCGATTTTCATGGTTTTGAGCAGGAAGGGGATGCTGAGTCCGGCGAGGGCGGCGATGATCAGGTTAATGATCAGGGCCGCGCCGATGATGATGCCGATGGTGCGGTCCTGAAACCATGTTGCTGCAATGACGGCGACCACCATCGCCCAGGCAATGCCGTTGAGGGCACTGACTGCCAGTTCCTTGTACATCAGCCAGCGGGCATTGGTACTGCAGATCTGGCCGAGTGCCAGGCCACGAATGACAATAATCAGTGTCTGGCTGCCGGCGACGCCACCCATGCTTGCCACGATCGGCATGAGTACCGCCAGCGCGACGATCTGTTCCAGGGTTGCCTGGAACAGCCCGATGACCCAGGAAGCAAGAAAGGCGGTAGCGAGATTGATACCCAGCCAGACAGCGCGCCGACCTGCGCTTTTGATGATTGGCGCAAAGGTGTCGTCTTCTTCATCCAGGCCGGCGAGACTCAACAGGGAATGGTCAGCATCTTCCCGAATCACGTCAACGACATCATCAATAGTGATGCGTCCGAGTAGCTTGCCTGTCTCGCTGATGACCGGAGCGGACAGCAGGTCGTGTGTCTCGAAGAGCCTGGCAACCTCTGTGTCGGGTGTGGCGGCGGTTATGGCAACGCTATCCCGGGTCATCACCTTCGCGACCAGCAGTTCCGGGTCGTTGGTCAACAGGGTGGTCAGTGACAGCACCCCCTTGTAGTTGTCATCGCGGTCAACAACGATCAGATTGTCAGTATTGTCTGGGACGTTGATGTGCAGGCGTAAATAACGCAGCACAACGTCGAGGGTCACATCCGCACGTATGGTCACCGTGTCCACATTCATCAGGCCACCGGCCGTGTCTTCCTGGTAGTGCAGCACAGCGACCAGACGCTCCCGGTTCTGCTTGTCCATGGAACGCAGGACTTCCCGGACGACGGCATCCGGCAGGTCCTCGAAAAGGTCGGCCAGGTCGTCGGTATCCAGGCCATTCGTGGCGGCGACCAGGTCGTCGGCGTTCATTTCATCAATGAGGCCGACCCGGACTTCATCATTCAGGTGGACCAGTGTTTCGCCGTGGTCGTCCGGGCTGACCAGGTCCCAGAGGACTTCACGCGGTCCGTGCGGGAAGGATTCCAGCAGGTCGGCAATCTCGGCCGGGTGCAGGCTGGAGAGCAGCTTGCTGATCTGGCTGGCGGCACCCGAGTCGAGTGCCTGTGTCAGTGATTGCAGTCGACGGCTGCTGGTGGTGAGTGTGTCTGCTGTTTCTGTCATGGTTGTATTCCGGCGCCGGCGGGTGGTCGCTTTCGAGTTGTGCGCAGTGTAGCAGCTGCCTTGTCTTGCGGTACGTCAGCGGGTCTGTTCAGAAGGTATTTTGATTGAGCGAGTCAACCCGTCCCGGAATACGGCCCGGACGGGTATCGTTGAGCAGTTCCTCTACCAGCGGCACCAGTGCCTTGATGGAGCTCGAGTTGATGACGCGTTTTACTTCCGGTAGTGCGGTGTGGTGCATGCTGAACTCGCCCAGTCCCATGCCGAGCAGCAGCCGGGTATAGCGGGGGTCACCGGCCATTTCTCCGCACATGGCCACCGGGATACCGGCGGCCTTGCCGGCATCAATGGTCATCTTGATGAGTCTCAGGACGGCCGGGTGCAAGGGGTCATAGAGATAGTTCACCTCGTCATCGATGCGGTCGATGGCCAGGGTATATTGAATCAGGTCGTTGGTGCCGATGGACAGAAAGTCCAGGTGGCTGGCGAAATCGGCGGCGGTAAGGGCGGCTGCCGGTACTTCAATCATGCCACCGATCCTGATATCCGGTGCAAAGGCGAGTGCTTCACGCTGCAGCGCAATTTTCGTGTCGTTGATCAGGGACAGTACCTGGTGCAGTTCACGGGTATTCGAGAGCATGGGGATCATGAGACGTACCGGGCCATGTGCCGATGCCCTCAGGATGGCGCGCAGCTGGGGCCTGAACTGCGAGTGATCCTTGAGACAGAGCCGGATGGCACGCAGTCCCAGGGCCGGGTTGCTGCAGCGGCGGCTGCCATCGACCTGCTTGTCGGCGCCCATATCCAGCGTGCGTATGGTCAGTGGTTTTCCCTTGAGCGCCTCGATAACACTTATGTAGCAGTCATATTGCTCGTCTTCATCCGGTGGTTCCAGCCGGTTCATGAACAGGAATTCGGTACGATACAGGCCTACACCACTGGCACTGGCACGACTGACCGCATCGATGTCTTCCGGCAGTTCAATATTCGTCATCAGCCTGACGGGCGTGCCGTCGCGGGTAACGGCTGGCGTATCTGTGAGTCTGGCCAGTTCGATTTGCCGCTGGTATTCCCGTTGCTGCCGTTCACGGTAGTAGTCCAGGGTGCGCTCGTCAGCTCCGGCAATCAGTACGCCCTGCAGGCCGTCGAGGATGACGGTTTCACCATCCCGGATGAAGTGCTGCAGCCCGTGTGTGCCAACCATGGCTGGAACCTGCATGCTGCGGGCAAGGATGGCTGTATGAGACAGCGGGCCGCCACATTCGGTTGCAAAGGCCCTGATACCCTGGTGTTCGAGCATCATGGTTTCCGCAGGGTTGAGTTCGTAGGCGAGTACGATGGAGCCCTCCAGCACAGTGGTCTCGCCCTGGTCGCTTTCCAGCAGTATGCGCTGAATCCGGTTAATGACATGGTCGATGTCGTCTCGGCGTGTACGCAGGTAGGCATCATCCATTTGCTCGAACACATTGACAACAGCATCACGCTGTAATTTAAGCGCCCATTCAGCATTGCAATGGTGTTCACGAATGAGATCGACCGGGATATTAACCAGCATTGCATCATCCAGCATCAGCAGGTGTGTTTCGATGAAGGCAGCAATGTCCACGCCGGTGTTGGCGGGAATGCGTTCCTGGATGGCTCGCAGTTGCCGGCGGGCGCTGTCGACCGCATGCAGGAACCGGGAGATTTCGTCTTCGATGAGATGATCAGGTACGGGGCTTTCGAGTACCTCGATGCTGCCACGCAGGATAATATGCGCCCTGCCGATGGCAACGCCACGGGATACGCCAATACCGGAAAGTGCCAGGCTCATGTCCTGTTAAACCCCTGCAGTATGTGAAGCCGGACGCCTCGCAAGCGGCCCGGGTTATTCCTGTTCGCCGAACCGGCCAGCCACCAGTTTCTCGAGGCTGTCTGCCGCCTCGACTTCATCGGCACCGCTGGCTATGACTGTCAGTTCCGTGCCGCGCGAGGCTGCCAGCATCATGACGCCCATGATGCTTTTACCATTTACCTTCTGGCCATTTTTTTCGACATCTATGTTACTCGAGAAGGATGAGGCGGTTGTAACAAATTTGGCTGCCGCACGTGCATGCAGCCCAAGCTTGTTGATGATGGTGACGGGTCTTTTCTGCACTTCAGCATGCCTCCTGCCGCCGGGTGATGATGATGCCATCGTGTGCCCCGTTGATGGCCTTGTCGCAGAGTGCTTCCATGTCCATATCCGGGTAGTTGAGCATCCGGATCAGCATCGGAATACTCAGGCCCGAGATCACGCTTGATTTGTGCCGTTTTGTCAGGCGCGTGGCAATGTTGCTGGGGGTGCTCCCGTAGAGGTCAGTCAGCACCAGTACGCCACCACCCTGGTCTAGTTCTGTGCAGAGTCGGCTGGCAGTCTCGAACAGTTTGTCGGGGTCACTGTCTGCAGGGATTGAGAGCGCCTTTGCGTGCAACGGGCAGCTGCCAAGAATCTCCGTAACCGTGTCCAGCATATCGCGGCCGATATTGCCATGGGTGATGAGCAGCAGGCCTGTTTTCATTCAAGTTCCCGGTGTCTTGTAACGATATTGCCGAACCGGTCGCCGAGTTGCCGAGCCAGTCTCTCAACCAGATACACTGAACGATGTTGCCCGCCGGTGCAGCCGATGGCAATGCTCAGATAACTGCGGTTATCCTTTCTGAAACGGGGCAAGCAGCTGCTCAGGAAGTTTTCCAGCTGTTGATAGTATTCGCGGACGACCTCTTCCTCTTGCAGATATTCCACGACTTCCCTGTCGCGGCCGGTCAAATGGCGCAAACCGGGCTGCCAGTGCGGGTTTGGCAGGCAGCGGGCGTCAAAAACGAAATCGGCATCTCGCGGAACGCCATGCTTGTACCCAAAAGAACGTAACAGCAGGGAGAATCCCGATGAGCCGGAGCTGCCAAGGGATTCACTGATCAGGTTACGCAACTGGTGAACGTTGGTGTGGCTGGTATCAATAAACATGTCTGCATTGGCCGCAATGGGTGACAGCAGTGTGCGTTCCATCTCGATGGCGTCGGCAAGCGGGATATTTGCCCCTGACAGGGGATGTTTGCGCCGGGTTTCACTGAAGCGTTGCAACAGTGTGGCGTCATCAGCCTGCAGGAACAGGATCTTGCAGTTAATGCCCTGGTCCCTGAGGCCGCCAATGATGTTCGGGAAATTGCCTAGCTGGTGCGGGTGGCTGCGGGCATCGATGCCGACCCCGACATCATTGCCGTTCGTCCGGATCTGCTCGCGGATCTCGTTGGCAAAGGCATCCAGCAGTCCGACGGGAAGGTTGTCGATGCAGTAATAATCCATGTCCTCCAGCGCATGCAGTGCAATACTTTTGCCGGAACCAGACAGGCCGCTGATGATGACGATGTTCATTGTCGGGCCTTTTCAAGGCGGCGTTTCTGGCGGTCAATGAATGCCTGGCTGGCATCATAGCCCTTGGCATTCAGGATGTGGTTGCGCACTGCGGCTTCCAGCAACACCGCAAGGTTTCTGCCCGCTCCGACGGGCAGGGTGATTTCATGGATATCAACATCCTGGATTTTGCGCATCTGTTTGCTGCCATGCAGGCGGTCAATTCGAGTGGCGTCTCGCAGTTCCTGCAGGACGATAATGAGGCGCAGGTTGCGATGCTGCTTGATGGCGCCGGCGCCGTACATGGCACGTATATTCAGTATGCCCAGTCCGCGTACTTCAAGAAAATCACGCAGCATCTCGGGACAACTGCCGAGCAGGGTGTCCGGTGCCACCCGGGAGAATTCAGTGGCATCATCGGCAATCAGGCGGTGTCCGCGGGTAATCAGTTCCAGGGCCAGTTCACTTTTCCCGATACTGGAGTCGCCGGTGATCAGTACGCCGGTGCCCATGACTTCCATGAATACGCCATGCAGGGTGATTTTCTCGGCGAAATAGCTGGCCAGGTAGTGTTGCAGGTTTTCGATGATGTCCCGGCTTGGCAGGTTGCTTGAGAGCAGGGGGGTGGCACTTGCCGTTGCCGCTTCTTTCAGATCATCCGGTACTGGCAGCCTGTTGGCTATCACGACGAGTGAGGTATATCCGGAGAACAGCTGGGCGATGGTGTCCTTGCGGGAGTTCTTCTTCAGGGTATCCAGGTATTCCAGTTCCCGCTTGCCGATGATCTGTAGACGGTGCCGGAAGATGAGGTTCAGGTGACCTACCAGCGAGATTTCGGGTGAATCGCACTTGCTTGAATGTACCGGTTTTTCCTGGTGCTGTTCCCCGGAGATCCAGACCAGTCCCAGCTTCTTCTGCTGGGCCCTGAACAGGGTCCGGATTTCCAGGGTTGTGCTCATGCAGAAATTCGCCGGGCCTCCCACTGACATAACTGCTCCAGCAGGCAACTGTCAGTATCGCATTGTCGTAATGCCATGCTGATACCGGTGTTGCTGAATATTTCTGCAATGGTTGACAGTACCTGCAGGTGTTCTTCAGTTGAGTTTTCCGGTACCAGCAGGGCGAATATCAGGTCAACCGGTTGCCCGTCCATGGCATCAAAATCCACCGGGGTTGCCAGCCTGACAAAGGCGCAGACAGGTCCGTCAAGGGCCGCTAGTCTGCCGTGTGGTATGGCCACGCCCTTGCCGAGACCGGTGCTGCCCAGCTTCTCCCGGTTTATGAGTGCGTCGAATATTTCCTGCTGGGTCAGTTCCGGTGAACTGCCTGCCAGCAGTTCGCTGACGTATTCAAGCAGGCGCTTCTTGCTGCCAAGGTTGTCACGGCAACTGATGCGATCCGGCACTAGCAAGTCTGTAATGTTCATAATAATGTCTGAAGAGTCATAAGGCCGGTGTTCAGCCGGGTATCCTTACAGTTCTCTTGCGATTGACCCCTCGCCACGGTGGTGGTTGGTGATTTTTTCCTTGTGCTTTTTAAGCTGGCGGTCGAGTTTGTCAACCAGTGCATCAATGGCGGCATACATGTTTTCCTCTACTGCCTCGGCAAAGATGTCTCCGCCGCTGATGTGCATCGTGGCTTCAGCCTTGTGGCGCAGTTTTTCCACGCCAAGTACAACATGAATGTCGGTGACGTGATCAAAATGACGTTCCAGTCGTTCCATCTTGCTGGTTACGTAGTCGCGTAATGGGGTTGTAATATCGACATGATGTCCTGACAGGTTGATTTGCATGGTGACACTCCTGTGTTGTTGCCTAGGCAAGGCGTTTGCGTTCATTGGATGGTGAGATCGAAAGAGATTCCCGGTATTTTGCGATGGTACGTCTGGCGACGTTGATTCCCTGCTCGGCGAGAACCTCGGCCATTTTGTTGTCGCTGAGGGGTTTCACAGGGTTTTCGGCAGCCACCAGCTTTTTGATGATGGCCCTGATGGCTGTTGCCGAACACTCACCGCCGGTTTCGGTGCTGACATGGCTGGAAAAGAAGTACTTGAATTCGTATATACCAGCCGGCGTGTGCATATATTTTCTGGTGGTGACGCGCGAAACGGTTGATTCATGCATCTCGATTTCCTCGGCAATGCTGCGCAGTACCATGGGCTTCATGGCTTCCTCGCCATGCTCGAAGAATCCCTGTTGACGATCGACAATGCAAGTGGCGACCTTCAGCAGCGTCTCGTGCCTGCTTTGCAGACTTTTCAGGAACCAGCGTGCTTCCTGCAGATTGTCGCGCAGGAAATTGTTGTCCTTGCTATTGCTGCCACGCTTTATCATCTTTGCGTACATATTGTTGATGCGCAGTTTCGGCATTGAGTCGATATTCAGTTCGACCTGCCATTTACCGTTTTTGTTGGTGACAAAGACATCGGGAACGATGTATTCAGGTTCTGTGGTGTCGAAGCGCGAGCCGGGCCGGGGATTCATCGACTGTATAAGGTGGATGACGTGCTGCAGGTCATCGGTTGTCAGTTTCATCTTTTGGCAAAGCCGCGAGTAGTCGCGATGGCTCAGTATGTTGAAGTAGTCCCGGACAAGTATCCTCGCTTCCTTCAGCCACGGGGTGTCCGGGGCATAGTGCTGCAGTTGTATCTGCAGGCTTTCCTGCAGGTTACGTGCACCCACACCAATCGGATCGAACTGCTGGATACGGTGCAGGACTGCCTCGACCTCGTCAAGTTCGATCTCCAGCCCGGCGTCCAGATTGCTGTGTATATCCCCGGTACTGACCGTCAGATAACCGTCATCATCAATAGAGTCGATAATGATGCTTGCTATGTGTGCATCGGTTGCAGAGAAGTGCGTCAGTTCAAGCTGCCAGATCAGGTGGTCTTGCAGATTGCCGCTGCTGATGGTTATCCTTTCAAGCAGATTACGGCCACTGTCCCCCTCCGATGCGCTGTAGCTGGTTGCGCCCGTATCGAAGGTGTCTTCCCAGTTGCTGTCGGTTGGCAAATCTTCCGGAATGTTGTCGTTTTCGCCTGCGTCGGCCGTGACAGCCGTCTCCCGCTCATTGCCATTGACGCCGGGGTCGGCTTCCGGTACCTCGTTGCCCTCATCCTGTTCCAGTAGTGGGTTCGATTCCAGTACTTCCTGTACTTCTGCCTGCAGTTCAAGGGTGGAAAGCTGTAACAGACGGATGGCCTGCTGCAGCTGGGGTGTCATGGTCAGATGCTGACCAATTTTTAGTTGAAGTGATTGCTTCATATATGCGTTTCTTGGTGCTTCCCTGGTATTGCTGCGTCCCTGGTTTTCATACCAAAAGTATAGGGCATTTTTCGTGCCATACAATCATTATTCAGGATGGGTCCTGCTTAAAGTCGGAACTCTTTGCCCAGGTACACGTCCCTTACATGCTGATTATTAAGTACATCATCGGGTGCTCCCGCGGCAATTACCCGGCCTTCATTCAGTATATACGCGTGATGGCAAATACCCAGCGTCTCACGGACATTGTGGTCTGTTATCAGTATGCCAATGTCGCGTTCGCACAGTTGTTTGATGATTTGCTGGATATCAACGACAGAAATCGGGTCAACGCCGGCAAATGGTTCGTCCAGCAGGATAAATCGTGGGTTTGCCGCCAGCGCGCGGGCAATCTCAACCCGCCTGCGTTCTCCACCCGACAGGCTGATGCCCGGCTGATCAATCAGATGCCCAATGTGCAGCTCATGCAACAGGGATTCCAGTAATTCCTTGCGGTCAGCCTTGTCCAGGTCCTTGCGGATTTCAAGGACCGCCATAATATTATCGGCCACCGAGAGCTTCCTGAATATGGATGCCTCCTGCGGCAGGTAGCCGAGACCGTTCAGGGCACGCCGATGCATGGGTTGCCCGGTCAGGTCGATACCATCAATTTCGATGCTGCCTTCGCCGCAGGGTACCAGGCCGACAATCATGTAAAAGCAGGTCGTCTTGCCGGCCCCGTTGGGCCCCAGCAGCCCCACCACCTGTCCACTGCTGACAGTCAGCGAGACGTCATCCACAACTCGCCGTGACTGGTAATTCTTGCCCAGCTTGCTTGCATTAAGAATGCTCATTGCGGCTCGGCGGGCGGGGACTTGTCTTTTATGCTGCCGGGCTGCAGGGTGATGTGTACGCGGTCGCCGGCGCTGCTGCCGCCGGCATTGACGGTGTTGTTTTTCAGGTTAAAGACGATAAGATCGCTGCGGAATTCCTCGGCACCGGACTGCCAGACACGTGCATTGTCCTGCAGGATGACGCGATCTTCTGCGGCGAGGTATTCAATACGTCCGGCTTCTGCATGCTGGTCGGTATCCTTACCATCCGGGCGTTGCCGCCAGGTTGCCGGACTCCCGATGAGTACGATCTTCTCGATGGTATTGTCGTTGAGCTGAACTGTCATTTTACTGCCCTCAAGTACGAGGGTGCCTTGTTGTACATGTACATTGCCTTCATAGACGCTGTTGCCGGTTTTCTCATTCAGCGTGGCCCTGTCTGCCTCAATGGTCATTGGCTGGCTGCGATCACTCGACAGTCCCCGGGCGGTGAATGGCATGACTGTCAGCAGCACGGCGCCCAGCAGGGGGGCAATTAACCTGCGGTTAGCCTCTTTCATCACCGCTACCCTCGATGGTTCCCCTGACCTGGGAAAGCAGTTCCAGGACATTGGTTTTGAAATCGGCCTTGAGGCCAATGGCGTTGATTACGTAGCGATTACCGGTAATCATGGCGGCATTTTCTGTTTCGGCCAGTTCATCTTCCGGTTTGATCAGCAGGTCGCTGGTAATGACATGGATGGCGCTAACGGTTGTGCTGGCGGGACGACGGATATCGACTTTCCCGAGTAGCCAGAGTCGATCGCCTGCCGAGGTGGTCTCGCCCCGCTCGGCGTTTATGTGCCAGACTGCCCCGTCTTTATGCACGATATCGATATCAGGACGCCTTAGTTTGAGGCTGTCGTCATGCGGAAAATGTGTCATCTGTTCGGCCCACACATGGTATTTCAGGTGGCCTTTCTCATCCATGACGGCAAGGTCGATGCTTTCGACGAAAGAGTCTGGTCCGGTAGCGCTGACGCTGGCAAGTTGTCGGCTATTGTCCTTCTTGTCCAGAAGCCAGCCTGTGCCAATAACACTCAGTAGCAGGAGCACCAACAGGCCGAATTGCTTGAGGTTCACAGATAGCTGTCCAGCTCGTTTTCCAGTACACCCTGTGCTTCCATCAGCATTTCACAGACATCACGGGCTGCGCCACGTCCTCCGCGGCTGGGGGTTTGCCAGTGACTGTGTGCCTTTACCAGCGGGTGGGCGTCCTGTACCGCAATCGCCAGGCCGATTTTGCGCATGACCGGCAGGTCCACCACATCGTCACCGACATAGGCGGTTTCCTCTGCCGGAATGCCAAGTTTGGTGGCCAGTTCCTCGTAGGCCGGCAGTTTTTCCAGCTTCCCCTGGTAAACATGCCCGACCCCGAGGTTTGCCATGCGGTGTTCGACGACCTTTGAAGTGCGTCCGGTGATGATGGCTACAATGACACCGTGTTTCTGCAGCATCTTGATGCCGTGCCCGTCACGCGAGTTGAATGCCTTGTATTCCTGCCCGTCATCGCCGACGAACAGGCTGCCGTCGGTGAGCACGCCATCGACATCAAGGATCAGCAGACGTATGCGGGAGGCTTTCTCGAGTATGTCTTTCATAGAGCCAGTTGGTTTCCATCCAGAAAAAATGATTCCCGCCAGGACGCCAGGATCGCAAAGTTGGAATCGTACAGTTCTAAAGGCATATTATATTTTTTCTTGGCGCCGTTGCGCCTTTGCGAGAGAAATATTGACGTTTATGGGCGGATACCGGTTATACCACGCCGGCGCGCAGCAGGTCGTGCATGTTCAGCGCGCCGACAAGTTTATTTTCCCTGTTAACAACGGGCAGGGCATTGATCTTGGTGCTATCCATGATTTGCAATGCCTCTGCGGCGAGCATGCCGGGACGGGCGGTCTTGCAATTGGTCGTCATCACGTCCTTTACCAGCGCCGTGTGCAAATCAACCTTGTGATCGATGAGGCGGCGCAGGTCGCCATCTGTAAAGATACCGGCAAGCTTTCCCTGCTTGTCCACAACCGCCGTCATGCCGAGACCCTTGCGGGTCATTTCCAGCAGGGCCTTGGTGATTGGCGTCCCCATGTCGACCTGCGGAATGGCCTCATCAGTGTGCATCAGGTCATCAATCAACAGCAGCAGACGGCGTCCCAGGGCACCACCCGGATGTGAACGTGCGAAGTCCTCTTCGGTAAAACCCCGGGATTCCAGCAGTGCCACTGCCAGGGCGTCACCCATGGCCAGGGCGGCGGTGGTGCTGGCAGTCGGTGCCAGTCCCAGCGGGCAGGCCTCCCGTTCGACGCGGACATTGATATTTGCCGTGGCGGCAGCAGACAGGGTCGACCCCGGATTACCGGTCATGGCAATCAGCGGTACGTTCAGGCGTTTGATAATCGGCAGTATGGTAATGATTTCCGCTGTTTCACCGGAATTGGAGAGCGCGAGTACGACATCGGTGGCCGTGATCATACCCAGGTCGCCATGGCTGGCCTCGCCCGGGTGCACGAAGAAGGCCGGTGTCCCGGTACTGGCCAGGGTGGCGGCAATCTTGCCGGCGATATGACCGGATTTGCCCATGCCGGTGACTACGACGCGCCCCTTGCATGCCAGCATCAGCTGGCAGGCCTGGATGAATGAAGGTTGGTTGATTTCGGCAGCCAGTGCCGAAACTGCCCTGGCCTCGGTCTCGATAACGGCAAGTGCGAGTTCCTGAAGTTTTCTGTCATTCATGAGGCGTGTGTTTTCAACCGGATATCGGGAGTCGTTATATGACTGCTGTGAAGTATAACAGGGTCTGGTAGGCAACAAAGGCGCTGACCAGCAGGGTACCTTCAATGCGGTTGAGGCGGCCGGGTCCGCGAAAACCATAGGCCATGACGAAGAGCGCCAGTGTCAGGCCTATCATCACGGGGTAGTCACGCGTCAAAACGGCGCTGTCAACGGGGCCGGGTTTGAGCAGACCCGGCAGGCCGAGAACGGCGAGCAGGTTGAAGATGTTAGAACCGATGACGTTGCCAATGGCAATGTCATGCTCGTTTTTCAGGGCACTCATCACCGAGGCCGCAAGCTCCGGCAGGCTGGTGCCCAGTGCGACAATGGTGAGACCGATGACGAGATCGCTGACACCGATTGCCTGGGCAATCGATACGGCGCCCCACACCAGGAGCTTGGAACTGCCCAGCAGGCACAGGGCGCCGACAAGCGTCCAGAAGCCGGCCATTGCCATGGTCATGTCGGTCGGCACTTCATCGGAAAACTCATCGCTCATGGGGTCATGCGAGGACTTTTCCCGTATGCCGATGCGGGCCATCCAGATGATCATGAAGACCATGCCGGTTAACAGTATGCTGCCGTCGAGTCGTCCCAGTGTGCCATCCAGCAGCAGGAACAGGGCCAGCAGCATGACCCCCAGCAGCACCGGTAGTTCACGTCGCACAATGCTGGAACGTACGTTCAGCGGCACAACCAGGGCAGTAATACCCAGGATCAGGGCAATATTGGTGATGTTGGAGCCAATAGCGTTACCGATAGCCAGGCCAGTATTGCCCTGCAGGGAGGCCACCCCGGAAACCAGGATTTCCGGTGCGGAGGTCCCCAGGCTGACGATGGTCAGGCCAATAATGAGGGGAGGGATATTAAGGTTGTAGGCGAGTGCGCTGGCGCCGACCACAAAGCGGTCGGCACTCCAGGTAAGCAGGGCAAACCCGCCTGCAATGGCCAGCAGTTCCATCCACATGGCGCTTGGTCAGGCAGGCAGGGGCAGACCGCGAATGGCTGGCCTGGGGTCGGCGGTTAAAAAAATCATCTTCGAGGAAGTTCCTGGGGTCATTCTGCATTATCATACACGCCGTCCCGCACAGACCAAAAGTCTGCTGCCTGTGCGAGAGCCCGGACGACCCGGGAGCATCATCAAGAGAGACAACCGTATGACGGAACCGGTGGTACAGATCAGAGACCTGCATTTTGCGCACGGTGAGCGCAAGATTTTTGACGGTGTTGATCTGGATATCGCGCCCGGTGCTGTGACTGCAATTATGGGGCCCAGCGGTACCGGCAAGACGACATTGTTGAAGCTCATCGGCGGCCAGTTGCGGCCGTTGTCCGGATCTATTCGGGTATACGGGGAAGAAGTGAGAAGCTTGACCCGGAAGGGCCTGTACCAGCTGCGCAAGCGTATGGGCATGCTGTTTCAAAGCGGGGCATTGTTGACGGATATCAATGTGTTTGAAAATGTGGCCTATCCCATTCGCGAACACACCCGTCTGCCGCAAGCATTGATACGCGACCTGGTGCTGATGAAACTCCAGGCTGTCGGTCTGCGCGGTGCGTCCACCCTGATGCCCAGTGAGCTCTCCGGGGGAATGGCCAGGCGGGTTGCACTGGCCCGGGCCATCGCACTGGACCCGAGTATGGTGATGTACGATGAACCGTTTACCGGGCAGGACCCCATTTCCATGGGTATCCTGGTAAAGCTGATCCGGGAATTAAACGATGCCCTGGGACTGACCAGTATCGTCGTGTCCCATGATGTGCGTGAAACAGCCGCCATCGCGGACTATATCTACCTGCTTTCAGAGGGCAAGGTGGTCGAACATGGCAAACCTGAAACGTTGCGGGATTCATCCCTGGAGTGGTCACGCCAGTTTCTGGAAGGCAGGCCGGACGGACCGGTTGCCTTTCATTACCCGGCGCCTGAGTTCAGGGACGATCTGTTGCGTGGAGGGTTGATGAAGTAATGCTGGATACACTGCAAAATCTCGGCAAGGCAACCCTTGGTTTTTTTCAACGGCTGGGGCGGGGACACCTGTTTCTGCTGCAGATGTTTGCCACCATTCCGGGCCTGTTAATGCGGCCACGTCTGATCCTGACACAACTCTATACCGTTGGTGTGCTGACGCTGCTGATTATCCTGGTGTCCGGCCTGTTTGTCGGCATGGTAATGGGCCTGCAGGGATATAACACGCTGGTTGATTTTGGCGCAGAAGATTCCCTTGGCGTGATGGTCGCGCTGTCACTGGTGCGGGAACTGGGGCCGGTGGTTGCCGCATTGCTGTTTGCCGGACGTGCCGGTTCGGCGCTGACCGCCGAGATTGGCCTGATGAAGGCGACGGAGCAGCTGTCTGGAATGGAAATGATGGCAGTCGATCCGATGCAGCGTGTGGTTGCACCGCGTTTTCTGGCGTCTTTTATCTCGTTACCCTTGCTGGCAGCGATCTTCAGCGCTATTGGTATCTATGGCGGCTATTTTGTCGGGGTCGATCTGCTGGGCGTGGATGACGGTGCCTTCTGGGCGCAAATGCAGGATAAGGTCGATCTGCATGGTGATGTCTATAATGGTGTGATCAAAAGTGTCGTGTTTGGTTTTGTCGCCGGCTGGATTGCATTGTTTGAAGGTTATGATGCGGTGCCGACGGCAGCCGGTGTCAGCCGTGCAACCACGCGTACCGTGGTACATACTTCACTGGCCGTGCTCGGGCTGGATTTTGTTCTTACGGCATTGATGTTTGGAGACTAGGATCTTGAATAACAGAACAGTCGAAATCGGGGTTGGGTTGTTTGTCGCTTTGGGTATCGCTGCCTTGTTTATGCTTGCCATGCAGGTGAGTAATCTGGGTACATTTATTTCCCCTGATGACAGCTATCTGCTGAAGGCGGGTTTCGAGAACATCGGCGGACTCAAGGTGCGTTCGCCAGTGACGGTTTCCGGGGTGCGGGTAGGCCGGGTGGCGGCGATTGATTATGATGACAAGGCCTACGAGGCGGTCGTTACCTTGCGCATACAATCCCGCTATGACGATTTCCCGGAAGATACCTCGGCAAGCATCTTTACAGCCGGGTTGCTGGGTGAGCAGTACATTGCACTGGAGCCGGGTGGCTCGATGGAAAACCTGGTCGATGGTGACCGGCTGCAACTGACGCAGTCTGCACTGGTGATGGAACAGATCATCGGGCAGTTCCTGTACAGCACCTCTGCCTCGAAGCCAAAGGAGTAGCACGTGGCCGATGCGCAGCTGGTTGAAAATGTTGATGGCAGCTGGCTGCTTCAGGGGGAACTGGGTTATCTGTCGGTGCCAGCAGTCCTGCAGCATGCCGGGGTGGATATGCTGGGCAAGGAGAAGGTCACGGTCGACCTCAAGGGGGTTACCCGGGCAGACAGTGCCGGACTTGCTTTGCTGGTCGAATGGTTGCGTGAGTCGGAGAATGCCGGCAATAGTATTGAATTCGTGAATGTGCCGGCGCAATTACTGTCAATCGCGCGCGTCTGCGGGCTGGAAGAAATTCTCTCGCTTAAGTAGTCTTGGCAGATACTTGAAATTACACAAGGATAATAAATTCCCATGCAAGGCAGTGAACTTGAAGCATTGATTCGGGCCGGCATTCCAGATGCAGAAGTGATTGTGAAGGGTGAGGGTGATCATTTCGAGGCAATCGTTATAAGTGAGCAGTTTGCCGGGCGTTCCATGGTGCAGCAGCACCAGCTCGTTTATGGCGCGCTGGGTGATCGTTTTGGTGGTGAGATCCATGCACTGGCCCTGCATACCTATACTCCGGAGGACTGGGCTGGGCAGCGACGCATCCAGTAAGCATAGCAATGGACAGATTAATCATCAGTGGCGGGGAGCGTTTGCACGGCGAGATTCGCATCTCCGGCGCGAAGAACGCCGTGTTGCCCATCATGGCGGCGACCTTGCTGACCGACAGCCCGGTTACCATTCGCAATATACCGCACCTGCATGATGTCACGACCACGATGGAGCTGCTGGGCCGTATGGGAATCCACCTGACGGTGGATGAGAAAATGGATGTCGTCGTGGACAGCAGCACCATTGACTCGCTATATGCACCCTATGAGCTGGTGCGCACGATGCGTTCTTCCATTCTCGTGCTGGGTCCCATGCTGTCCCGCTTCGGGCAGGCGGATGTCTCGTTACCCGGTGGCTGTGCCATTGGCTCCCGGCCGGTCAATCTGCACATCAAGGGCCTGCAGGCCATGGGTGCACACATCGTCGTGGAAAACGGTTACATCAAGGCGCGTGTTGATCGTCTGAAAGGTGCGCGGCTGGTCATGGATATCATTACGGTGACCGGTACGGAGAACCTGATGATGGCGGCAACGCTGGCAGATGGCATAACCGTGATTGAAAATGCAGCCCGTGAGCCGGAAGTTACCGATCTCGCCAATTGTCTCATCAGTATGGGCGCAAAGATCACGGGGCATGGTACGAGCAGCATCGAAATTGAAGGCGTGGAACGGTTATCAGGTACTGAATACATGGTGTTGCCGGACCGCATTGAAGCCGGTACTTACCTGGTGGCGGCCGCTATAACCCGCGGACATGTAAAAGTGAAGGATGTCCGTCCGGATACCATGGATGCGGTGACTCAGGCACTGCGCGAGGCCGGTGCTTTCATCACCGTGGGCGATGACTGGATAGAACTCGATATGCGCGGTAAGCGTCCCCGCGCTGTTAATATACGCACGGCGCCCTATCCGGCATTTCCTACCGACATGCAGGCTCAATTTACCGCGTTGAATGTGGTGGCAGAGGGGTCGGCGGCCATTACCGAAACCGTGTTTGAAAACCGTTTCATGCATGTGCAGGAAATGCAGCGTATGGGTGCGCAGATCCAGCTCGAAGGCAATACGGCGATCACTCATGGTGTGGATCACCTTGCCGGTGCGCCGGTAATGGCCACCGATTTGCGCGCTTCTGCCAGCCTGGTGCTTGCCGGACTGGTGGCTGAAGGGGAAACGCTGATCAACCGGATATACCACATAGACCGTGGCTATGAACGGATTGAAGAGAAGCTGGCGCAGCTCGGTGCCAATATTCGCCGGGTACCTGACTAGCTGCGGGTGATATCTATATCACGGAGGAGCACCGTCCCCGGTGCGGATAGCGGCGGGGACGGCACTCCTGCAGGTAATGTCACAGCGCGCCTCAACTGCTAACGACATTTCCGGGCGCGCTTGTAAAATGACGGGTTCTCCCTGAAACTTACTGCCCATGAACAACGCGCTCACCATCGCCCTTTCCAAGGGCCGCATCTTCGAGGAAACGCTGCCGCTACTGGCTGCCGCCGGCGTCGTGCCGGTTGATGATCCGGAGTCCAGCCGCAAGTTGATCCTCGATACCAACCAGGCGGACGTCAAACTCGTCATTATCCGTGCCGCTGACGTGCCCACCTATGTCGGCTATGGTGCGGCAGATATGGGTGTAGCCGGTAAGGATGTCTTGATGGAACATGGCGGGGCCGACCTGTATGAACCGCTGGATCTGAAGATTGCGCGTTGCCGCTTGATGGTGGCCGGGCCGGCGGGGGCGCGCCGGGAACAACGCCGGCTGCGGATTGCAACCAAGTATGTGCAGAGCACCAGGCGTTTTTATGCAGATCGTCAGGAGCAGGTGGAGATCATCAAATTGTACGGTTCCATGGAACTGGCACCGCTGGTAGGGCTGGCTGACCGAATTGTCGATGTGGTTGATACCGGTAATACCCTGAAGGCCAACGGCCTGGTGCCACTGGAGCATATTGCCGACATCAGTTCGCGTCTGGTCGTGAACAGGGCGGCCATGAAGATGAAACATGCGCGTATTACGGAGTTTGTCGCACAGCTGCAAGCGGCGGTGTGAAATATCATATCACCCCAAAAAATAATCGCGGCTGCGCTCCGCTGCAACGCCTGATTTTAATTGAGGATATATGCCTGATATTGCCCGATTAAACAGCCTGGACCCTGCGTTTGACGCGGATCTTGAGCGACTGCTGGACTGGGAGCAGGCTGCTGACCCGGCCGTTGAAACCGTGGTGCGTGATGTGATTGCAGATGTGCGGGCACGCGGTGATGCTGCCGTGATTGATTATACCGCGCGCTTTGATCACTGGTCGGTGGCTGCTGCAGAGGAACTGGAGATTTCACTGGACTCGTGTCGGCGGGCAGTGGCCTCGCTGCAAGGGGAGCAGCGCGTTGCACTGGAGCTGGCGGCGGCCAGGATACGTGACTACGCCGCGCACCAGAAGCTGGAGTCCTGGTCCTATACCGAGGCTGACGGTACCCTGCTGGGACAGCAGGTCACCCCGCTGGACCGTGTCGGTCTGTACGTGCCGGGTGGCAAGGCCGCTTATCCCTCCTCGGTGTTGATGAATGCGATTCCGGCCAAGGTTGCCGGGGTGGCCGAACTGGTCATGGTGGTGCCGACACCGAACGGTGAAGTCAATGACATGGTGCTGGCGGCTGCGGGTATCGCGGGGGTGGATCGCGTCTTCGCAATTGGTGGTGCCCAGGCCGTGGCAGCCCTGGCCTACGGGACGGATGCAATTCCGGCCGTCGACAAGATCGTCGGCCCGGGCAATGCCTATGTGGCCACGGCCAAGCGGATGGTGTTCGGCAAGGTCGGGATCGACATGATTGCCGGTCCGTCTGAAATACTGGTGGTTTGTGACGGTCAGACAGACCCTGACTGGATTGCCGTTGACCTGTTTTCACAGGCCGAACACGATGAAGATGCCCAGTCTATCCTGGTGAGTCCGGATGGCGCTTTTCTTGACAGGGTA
>Ga0316194_10000086_pt1 | contig 46371 bp, 38 predicted proteins | sample CroRivsedime1_MG_FD_204936 | JGI IMG/M metagenome (GOLD analysis project Ga0316194, IMG submission 204936) | Coastal sediment microbial communities from Maine, United States - Cross River sediment 1 | ecosystem: Environmental > Aquatic > Marine > Coastal > Sediment | place: USA: Maine...
ACGACGTCAACGATCCCACCTGCCCGATTCCTGTCGAACTGATGATCTTCGAGATTGAATGATCCCGGGTTGGATGGTATTTACTGGCAGAAGACGTCTATTTTAAATATTAAACAATCTCATGAAACAAAAAGGGTCGCCACGGCGGCCCTTTTAATTGGGGTGAATCAACACTGAAGGGACCGGATACACTACTGTCCCACTTAATTTCGCAGCAACCCAAATCTCAACTGCGGCGCAAAAGGCCCACTTCTCTAATCGGGTCTTACTCACGTTTGCGGTTGTCCGGGACGCAATCGAATATAAAGTGCACATTCCACCTCCCATGAATTAAACTCCTTTTTTATTTGTGGTTTCTGATCTATGGTGCAATTCCTTCGTCCCGGTTTTTTGTTATTTTCAAGCCTACTGCTCATAGCTCTGGCTAGGGCTGCGATAGCAGAAGACTTCAAATGTGACAATGCCCCCGCAGTAAAAATTTCGATCACAGGTTCAGGCTTATACCGGATTCCGGGTGACGTGTTGCGTGATGTTTTTGCTTGCGATTCGCTTGAGTTTGACCGGTTGCGCTTAACCAACCTGGGTAACTCAACCCGTTTTGCGATTGTGAAAGAAACGCAAACACCAACCAGTGATCTGATTTTTTCAGCCAGGCACCTGGCTGGAACACAGTCATACTTCAATGAGTTCAGCCCCTACAACACCTATTGGCTAAGTCTCGGAGAGTCGAAGGCCGAACCGGTAACACCACAGCTACAGGGTGAACACAGGCAGCAGGCTTCAGCGGTTCACTCCTGGACCCGTCTGGAGAAAGATGATCTCCGGGTGCGTTTTCCCGGTCGTGCGGATGCACCACAGCCTGAAGTCTGGTACTGGGCGAGACTCAACTCGATCGACCCTGCACCCTTTGAAGTTTCCCTCGAGCTACAAAGCCGTCGTGCGACAACCATACCCGCGATCAGGATTGGCCTGCGCGGATGGTCTACGCTGCCTGGTGGCAAGTATGTTGATGTAGCTGATCACCGCATCGAAGTATTTCTAAACGACCATCCCGTTGGCTCAGGGGAATGGCAGGACCAGGAGGAGTTTGTCCTCGAAATCCTGGATATCCCAGGCGATATTCTGAACAAGGACGAGTCCAATCGATTGTCTTTACGGGTTCCCCAACGAGCCCTGGATGGTGAATCAAAACCAATGGCCGATGCGGTATTGTTAAACTGGATCGAGGTGGACTACGACCACAATGGCGTATTATCGGAGGGGCAACACAATCTTCGTGTCCAGTATCAGGACGGGGGCTGGTTCCGCTTGTCGGGGTTGGGCGATAGTCCACCGTTTGTGATGAGTGTAGATGGTCAGCAACTGAAACCGTTTAAGTCGTATCAGCAAGGCAAAGTTAGCTGGCACGAGTACACGGCGCTCAAAGACAACCCGGCTTATGTGGCCGTGGTTGGCGATGCATTTTACCAGGCGACAGCAATTGTTGCGGACACCCCGTCAAAACTGCGTGCTGTCAACCAACAGGCAGACTACCTGATGCTGACCCATCGAAGCTTGCGTCAGGCTATCGAACCGCTCGCAGAGTTTCACCGGCAACAGGGCTTGAGCGTCCAGGTGATAGACATCGAGGACGTATACGATGAGTTCAATGCCGGTGTCCTTGCACCTGCCGCCATTCAGGACTTTATCAGCTATGCCTACCATAACTGGCAACGCCCCGGACCACGGTTCGTGTTGCTGGTTGGTGATGCCAGTTGGGATGTGCGTAGCGAGCTTGGGAACGATAGTAATTACGCCGACTGGACTTTCAAGCAGAGAGAGAAAAGCAAGTTTGTCAAAAACACCAGTTACAAATACGCAGACGATATGAACGCCGCCGATCGCAACCTGATTCCTACCTGGCCGGTTGAAACCTATGAGGGATATGCAGCCAGTGACAACGTTTTTGTGGCCATTGATGGAGATGATTATTTACCTGATCTGGCCATCGGCCGGTTTCCTGTCAGTGATCCGGCCGATGTCGCCGCCATCGTCGATAAGACGATAGCCTATCACCAGCAATCTGAAGTCGGGCCCTGGCGTCGAAAGGTCTTATGGATAACCAACGAAGAGCGGGCGTTTCAACTAAACAGTGACCGCCTGGACAATTCTTTCGCAAGCAACGGCTTCGCCGGCACCAAAATCTATCCTTCATCACAGGAAAAAGACAACGTCGAACACCAGGCGGAGTTACAAAGCGCCTTTAATGATGGCCAGTTACTGGTCCATTTTCTGGGTCACGGCGGACGTTATGTATGGCGTACCGGACCACCTGACTACCGAAAGAATCACGACCTGTTTACCCTGGAACATCTCGACCAGTTGAAACCGACAACGCGGTTGCCCTTTGTGATGAGTATGACCTGTTATTCTGCACCCTTTGACCATCCTACTGCCGATTCAATCGGTGAAAAATTCCTGCGTATGCCTGACCGCGGTGCTATCGGTGTTCTGGCTGCCTCCTGGCGCAACTCACCGGGTCTGCCCTTCAGCCAGGATGTGCTGAATGCATTGTCCCAGCCTGGTACGGTGGGTGAAGCAATCATGCACGCCAAACAAAACCAATCCGATCGCCTAATGATCGAAACCTATAACCTGTTGGGCGATCCGGCGGTACGTCTGGCCTTACCCGACTACCAGATAAAACTCAAGACAAAGCAAAGACGTCATTACCTGAAGATCAAGGGACGGGTTGTCGATACGGCTTTTGATGGTCAGGTAGTTGTTGACTGGCTGGATGCACAGGGTAACCTTATCCAGAGCAGGCAAATAATGTTGAAGCGTGGGAAATTCAAACTGAAGGTCGATCATGACCCGGAGCGGGGAATTGCCAGGATCAGCGCTTACGCATGGAACCCGCAGAAGAACGTCGATGCCATGGGTGGCATTACACTTGAAACACAGACAGAAACCGGGAAAACGAGCAGGCAATCCACACGACCTGGAGCAGGTCGCCAAAATAATCCATAGAGGTTCTGAATAAGCCATGTATAAATTGTTAGTATTTTTTTTAATCGCCGGGTTACTTTTCTTCTCAGCAGCATGGGCGGAAGAGGTGGCGGGCATTTCCAACAAAGTGAAATGGGTTACCGCAAGTGAGGTCAACAATTTCGGTTTTGACGTGTTTCGGGGAGATAGTGAGGATGGTCCTTTTGTCAAGGTCAACGAGTTGACAGTTCCAGGCGCCGGCAACAGCGACATACCCAATCAATATGAATTCGTCGATGAAGCGATTGAAGCGGGAAAAGTCTATTGGTATTACGTGGAAAGCATTTCCATGTCCGGTGAGCGGGAGAAGTTCACTCCCACGTTTAAATCCAAGCCAAGGTTTCCAACGGCGGATCCGTGATTTTTCAGCGCAATTAGCGCAATTAAAGTTACGACATTAAAATGATCCTGCTGCCCTACCTGTCTGTAATAATCCTTCTGGTTTTGGTTCATCTTTCGGTTCGGAACGCCGTGGGCCCGGCGGTAAGCATCGGTGATGAGGGCGGCTACATCTCCTGTGGTAAACAGGCTGACCCGTATCTTCCACGGGGGTTTCTCAGGGTCCCGTTTATGGCCTGGATGTCGAAACAGGCAAATCGTTACAGCTCCAACCCGGAGCGCGTGCTGCGCTCAGCCACAGGCATCGCCTCAATGGTTTCAATCATGGTCTGCATGCTGAGCGCACAGTTCATCGGTGGTGTTCACGCCGCACTTTTGACGGGGTTATTGCTGGTGGCCATGCCGGGCCGGATCATTCTCAGCGGTCACATCTGGCCGGACATCTGGCTCGGTCTGTGGCTTTCAATGGTTTGCCTGATCCTGGTGTATCCCGATCTGTCATCAAACCTGCGCACCCTGCTAGTCGGTGCGGTGGCAGCACTGGCATTTATCACCCGTTTTGACGCCTTGTTGCTGGCTCCCTTTGCGGGTATTGGCCTGGCGCCGCTACCATTTATCGAGTGGCTCTTCATTCTGTTACCGACCTTGTTTGTTTTTGTCTTTCTGTCCATTCGTAATGCCCGGCGCTATCGGATACCCTGGCCTGACACGACGTGGATGTTCAATATTATGATCGCTGCTGGTGAAACCGGAAAAAGCAAGGCTCATAAAGTGCACGTTGAAGAGGAAGTCCGAAAAGTCCTCACCGTCTGGCAAACACTCGAATACCCGGACCGTTTCTCCACTAGCATCGCCAGTCTACGAAGTCTGATTGCGCGGCCCAAACGAGCAATTTCAGGTGCATTGGTGAAAATGTGGGCGAGTCTGGGACCAGACAGTTTTGTCTTGCACAGGTTGCTGCCACCGGATGGTTTGGCTTACCCCGAGATTTCAGAAAAATTCAACCACGTGCTAAAAATTGCATTGCTTGTCGCCTTTCCGATATTTACATCGATGACAGTTCTGGCCTTGCTGGTAGCCAAACCTTCACTACCCGTTATCCTTTGGCCCACCCTGGCATTTGCAACGGCATCACTGATCCACAACCGAACCCGCTATCGTCAGGCCTGGCTGCCGGGTGCCGCATTGGTGCTTATTTCAGCGATCAGCGAACCCGGTTTTTGGTCGATATTGCTAAGTACCGGGAGCATCATCAAATGGCTTGCCGCTATCGCTTTAGCCATCGCACTGGTGTGCTTCCGGACTCGATCTGAAAGATGGGAAAACCCTTGATGAGACGCTTGACGCATGGCTGGGCTGGCATCAACCATGGATCCCCTCATCACGTCCTGGCGCCTGCATCTGTCGGTGATTTGCAACAAATGTTGGCCACCGGTCAACACGGTTCTTTGCTGGCCTGCGGTCTTGGAAGGTCGTATGGTGATTGTGCATTAAACGGGAATGGGACATTGATAGATTGCCGGTTCCTGAACAACTTTTTATCCTTTGACCCCGATAGCGGAGTGCTGGAGTGCGAGGCAGGTGTGTCCCTGCTTGAAATCAACCGCTTACTGACAGCCGCCGGCTGGATGTTGCCAGTAACACCCGGTACACAGTTCGTAACAATCGGCGGTGCAATTGCCAACGATGTTCATGGTAAAAACCATCCTCAGGAAGGAAGCTTCGGTACACATATAATTGCATTAAAAATCGCCCGATCGAATGGCGAGGTACTTGAGTGCAGCCTTGAGAACAATGAAGCTTTGTTCGCCGCCACCATTGGCGGTCTGGGTTTAACCGGTCTGATTCTTAGTGCAACATTGCAACTGCGCCCGCTAAAGTCACTCTCGATGGATGTCAACCGTATTCCATTCGATAACCTGGCTGAACTTTTTGCCCTGGTATCCAGGCATATTGATTCATGGGAATACCATACCGCCTGGATGGACCCCGCCGCTGGCTGCCGCAAGGGTCATTACATCCTTGCGAATCATGCAGATGAGCCGGGAAACCTCAACTGGTCAGAGCGCCGAAGTATCCCGCTTGGATTCCTGGCGGGGTTAGCTTCTGATTTGCCGGGGCGCCTGCTTATGAAAGCCGCCAATCTCTGGTACCGAAAAGGTGTTCGCAGTGGTCATCGGCAGGGCTCCATTGAATCGACGCTTTACCCCCTGGACCGTATTCCCGACTGGAACCTGTTATTTGGAAAGCCGGGTTTTTTCCAGTACCAGTGTGTGTTTCCGGAAGCGGCCGCCCAGGCTGCGCTTGATGAATTGCTGAAGGTCATTGATGGCAGCGGCCAGGCAGTAACTCTGGCGGTTGGAAAGTGGTTTGGTACGCGATCCACACCGGGTTTGCTCTCGTTCCCGCTTCCCGGGTTTTCCATCGCACTCGATTTTGTCAATAATGGTTCCGAGACACGGCGTCTGCTGGATTCTCTTGATAGCATTGTTGGAGATTGCAATGGAAGGCTTTACCCCGCCAAAGACGGCAGAATGCCATCTGCGCTATTCGCGGACACTTACCCTGAGCTGGAAAAATTCGGGCAACAGCTTGATCCTCTTTTTATCTCGGATTTCTGGAAACGTATGGAGCAACATACATGAAGCCGCCGATTCAAAACGCCATGGTGTTTGGTGCAACTTCGGCAATTGCCACCGCGTTTTGTCGAATCCTCGCCAGACACGGGGTCAGACTGCACCTGATCGGCCGCGAGGAGGACGCACTCCGGAATCTTGCCCGCGATCTTGAGTTGCGAGGGGCAAAATCCGTTGCAATTTCCGTCGCTGATTTAAGTGAGACCGGGTCGCACGAGCAACTCGTTACAGAGTGTTGGGAAAGCCTGGGCAAGCCTGGTCTGGTTTTGCTGGCCCATGGCTCACTTGGTGCGCAGACCGCCTGTGAGACTGACTGGGAGCAGCAACGCGCGCAAATTCAGACCAATCTTCTCAGCCACCTGTCGCTTCTCACCATTCTGGCCAATAAATTCGAGCACCAGCGGAGTGGCTGCCTGGCGGCGATCAGTTCAGTGGCTGCGGATCGTGGACGGGCATCCAATTATATCTACGGCGCGGCCAAGGCCGGGCTTTCCAGTTATCTTGAGGGGTTGCGGAGTCGCCTGGCTCCCGCAGGTGTCCGGGTGGTCGATCTGCGCCCGGGTCCGGTGGATACACCCATGACTGCCGGACTGCCAAAGGGGCCTTTGTGGTCCAATCCGGAACGTGTTGCCCGAGCTATGTACCGGGCACTCACACATCGCAATGGCACGGTTTACCTGCCGTTTTATTGGCGACCGATCATGTGGCTCGTCAGGATGATGCCGGACGTCTTGATCAGGAAGCTGGGTATATAGGTACTGCCGATTCCGCAATGGATTCGATAAAATGGTAGACGGACTCAAGGCAGGTGAATGGCAATAATAACAACGCCCATCAGCAAAGCAGTGCCGAGTGAAAACCTGTCTTTGAGAGAAAACAGCAAAGGGTCTTCATCCAGTTGCCCCCGGTCAGCAAGTAACCAGATACGTAAAGACCAAACCAACATCAATGGGACAGTAAACCAAAGCCGTTCCGCCGATCGAAATATTGCCTCGGGAACAATCACGATGGAAAGGTACAGGCTGAAAATTATCAGGGCCCCGATGCTGAACGTAGTACCCAGCGCAATCAGCAGTGAAAGATCATTTTCCTGATAGCCGCGTCGATTGTTCGAATGGTCGCCGCACTGTGTGCGTTTGACCAGTTCAGTGGTTCGTTTGGCTGCAGACAAACCGCCAAAAAAAGTAAAAACAAACAATGGCAACCACGGAGTCAACGTAACACCAATCAATACCATGCCCATGACAATCCGCAGGGTGAATAAGGAAGCCAGGACGACAAGATCCAGCAGCGCCATGGTTTTCAAGCGGTAGGAATAAGCCAGTGACAACAGCATGTAGGTGCCCAGATACACCGCAAAAGTTCCATTTAATGCGATGGCGGCGAGTAATCCAAAGATGCACAGGGCCGTTCCGGTAACCAAGGCGTTGGAAATCGAAATCAGGCGACTGGCCACGGGTCGGTTGCACTTTGACCAATGTGCCCGGTCAGCATCAACGTCAAACACATCGTTCAACAGGTAAGAACCGGAGCAGACGATGCTTAGAATCAAAAAACCGAGGGTGCACTCAATGATTGTTTGCAAAGAAAGTAACTGGGGAGTTAATGCCAATGGCACAAACACCAAAATGTTTTTGAGCCAGTGGTGAATACGGGCTTGGACCAGCCAGTCGGTCCACCGCGCAACTCCAGCCCCTTTTGCCGGTATCGTGGATAGCTTAATGTTCGGGTTGTTCATGCCACATCATCACCTTGCAACCAGTATACGGCTGGATCACATATTTTCATCAGACGAAACGACGATAAACAGTGAATTGAGTCTCGTGCATTTCGGTCGTTGAAGTAGTTCGAATAGCGATAGAGTATATTTCAGACTATGGTCCGTAGTCTATTTGTCACGCCCTCTCCATAGTTTGGTTTTCGATGAACAGCGACTTAAAGAAGTGTTTGGTCAGGAGTTGCCTAAGGCACTTAACACGGCTGGCATCTTACAGGAGAGGCTGGCGTTACCCGAAACCGGACCCCCATAGAGTCTGTGACGCTCAATCCAGAGCGAGTTCCGATTGACGCTGCTGCTCAAAACACGCGACAACAATCTTGACACTCACCGTCGGAATAGACTGTTACCTATGTGGTTTTAAGAGAGTTCGTTAATTCACGCCCATCAGTAGAGTGGTTAGAAGAGTTAACCCGGATTCCAATATTTAGGTTTTGTTAATCATTTATTTAATCTTTTTGACAAAAAACTGAACTATAATTTTAGTTGGTAAAGTCTCGGCTGATTCGGGGGTAAAGGGACTACAGGGAGAACAAAGGAGTAAGGAGAGGGGAGCATCAAGGGGGAAACACATTCCGAGTGAACATTGTAACAAGGAGGTTACTATGATTCTGAATAAATCGGGTTTTACGCTTATTGAACTGCTTGTTGTAATTGCAGTTATTGGTATTTCAGTCTCATTGGCCGTTCCTTCCTGGGAACAGGTTAGCCAAAAACGAAATTTAACCAACGCCGCTGAGCAAATTGCTGCGGTCATGGCCGTTGCGCAAACTGAGGCTCAAAAGCGAAATCAACCGATTTCGTTGGCTTTCAGTCGCGCTAATGATCAAAGCTGGTGCGTTGGTGCGATCCTGGGATCCACCGGTTGTGACTGCAAGGAAACAAATCCCTCGTCTACACAGTTTTGCACCATCGACGGTACGCCAAGCAGCGTCGGGGCAGCTACCTTCAGATCTCTCAATCTGATCGAAGCGACCGACAATCAGCCAAATGGTGGTGATTCATATATCACTTTTGATCCTGTCCGCGGAATCTTGCAACCTGCAGGTGACAAACTCCAGTTCACGTTTGAATCTACGAGTGGTCACTTTCAACTGCGCTTAAACATCAGTCCGACAGGTCTGTTAAAAGTCTGTAACCCCCATACCGACAAGCAAGTGGGCGGCTACAAAACATGCTTAACCTAGACTTAAAACAGTGCAGACCGACCAGCGCCACTAGCAAACACATTCATAAAAGGCATTCAGTCCGAGTAATGAAACAAGGTGGTTTCGGGTTGATAGAAATGCTGATTTCAATGGCACTGAGCCTGCTTGCAATCACGGTGATGGTGGTTTTGATGGCGAGCACCCTTGGGGCCGGAGCCGAAACCATCCAGATGTCGCGTCTGTCACAGGAGTTGCGATCATCGATTCAACTCATGAGTCGTGATCTACGCAGGGCCAATTACCACAGTGGGTTTCTCAATTGCTTTAGCAATGTCAATTGCCGTAGCGATCTCGATATTGCAACTTATGTCAATACAATCCAAATCAATGATGCGGGCAACTGCTTCTGGTATTGGCTCGATCGGAATAGTGATGCAGACCTTAGCAATGATGCGGTTGGCGGGTTTCGCCACACCACCGTTGGTGGTGTTGGGGCTATCCAGATGAGAATCTCGGGTAACTCAGCTGCCAATTGCGATGATGGAGCAGGCTGGGAACTTATTACTGACCCGGACACTGTTGATATCACAAGTTTCAATATCAGCAAGGACGATTCTTACACTGAGACCCTTACAAAAAGTGGTGATGTACAGAATGTTGAGAAAATCAGCCTCAACATCAGTGGCCAGATGGCTGCGAATCCTGCGGTGCAGCGGGAAATACAGGATCTCATCCTGGTTCGAAATGACATTCAATCTGCCGGCACCTAAGGGTCGGAAAAAATGACAAACAAATCACGATTCGATTTCTTTGACCGACACCTGTCCCAACCGGGCAAACAAAAAGGTGGATTGACCATATTTTCTGCAGTCATATTGTTATCCCTGTTAATCGTAATGTTGGTTTATGCCACACGGGTGCAACAATCTGAGCAACGAATATCTGCCAATGAATACCGGCAAAAACTTGCCTTCCATGCAGCCGAGTCTGCTGCAGATCAAGCCGTTGAGTACCTTCTGGCCAATAGTGCCAGAATACTCTCTGCTGACCCAAATGCGATACCCGATGGTTCTGGCGGCAGTCGGGCCGGGTGGTTTGAAGCAACTTCAGGCTTGTGGACGGCCTGTCCGGGTGATGCTGGTGCCGGGCACCCATGTGGCGGTGACGTACCTGCGGGTAATATGTCGACGTCCTACTATTTCGATGACCCTCTCACAACGACATCGGGGAAATTTGATACCATCCCGATCAACCTCGACATGTTGCCGGCTGAATCCACGGCTCGGGTATCTGCTGTATTGTGTCAGCTTGACTTCGCCAATCCCGTGGGTGGTTGCATGCTTGCGCCTTCAGAGGGTGACGATGTTACACATGCTTCATTTTTAATCACCGTTCTTTCTTACGGGTATGCAGACTGCCAGGATCCAACGGATATATCCACATGCCAGGTCGTGGCGACCGTTGCTCATCCCCTTTCCAACTATTCGGTTTCCCGTGGTTCACCAGCCGTTCCACTGACCGCGCGGACCACTTTCCCACCCACCGGGACGGTTGAAATCGTTCCAAACCCAAACGCAGGTGGTATCGGGGTCCCGGTATCTGTCTGGGCCAATGCGAACCCGGCTTGCTCATCGGGCCCAAGCGCACTGGGCAAGGGAGACTGGGCAACTTGTGAATTCCATGAGTGGTACGAGACCGACGAAATTCCTGAGGACATGGTTTGCACTGCACCAAGTTGCAGCTGTGCAAATTCGGAAGCCATCAGCTACACGGTTGGCACAGAAGACATGATGGGTATCGACATGCTGGAAGATACAAATTTCCCATGTGACCTGTTTGAGTTCTTCTTTGGTGTGCCCGAAAGCCAGTACCAGGTCGTTAAATCGGCCGCAAAAATCATCCCGGACTGCGATGGCCTGAACCAGTACAGCCATGGAATTTATTGGGTCTCCGGACCAGAATGCCGTCTTGATGGGACCAATGTCGTGGGTTCACCAAAGCTACCTGTCATGCTGATCAGCGCAGCCGCTACAACAACTTTCACCGGCACCAATAATATTTTTGGGGTGGTTTTTATATCCGACGTAGAAGTACCTACTGCCCAATGGAACGCATCCGGCACCAACATCGTATATGGCACGGTGATCATCGATGCGGAACTCGATGCTTTTGTCGGCACATTTAAGGTCATTTACAACGAAGACGCCTCAGCGCTTGCGGCAGGTACAAATGGTATTGGTACGCTCAGTGGGGGTTGGCGTGATTTTGGTTTACCAGTGTTGAACTGGGAGGGGTGATTCAATGAAATGGTCCAAGCGAAATCAATCAGGATTCAGTCTGCTCGAACTCGTCATTGGGCTGTTTATTTTCAGTGCGGGTATGCTGGCACTTGCGTCCTTGCAAGGACAACTTACACGTTCCCAGGCAGATGCAACGGTGCGTAGTGTTGCCACCAATATTGCAGAAGAGAAAATTGAATTTTTGCGTGGATTCGGTCTGATCTATCCCGACCCCGACCCCGACCCCAACAACAACATTCCGGCCTATCAGGCTATCCAGAGCGGGGAGCGCCCTGACATCCTCCGTGGAAACATGGTTTATGCCGTGGATATTCAGGTCACAGATTATTTTTACGACCTGTCTACAGATCGGTTCAGCACCACCAATACTGCGGGGTTGCTGGTTTCTGATTTTAAAGACATCACCGTTAATGTCACATGGGGTGAAACCGCCGGTTTTCGTATCTCGGACTCCCAAACCATTTCTGCAACGGAAATCGGTAGTGGTGGGATTAGTCTCTCCGCCGTTATCTCGTCGATAACCACCCAGGGCAGCGCCCGCCCCACAACGCAAAAGGAAAACCAGTCCTTGTTACCGGATGTAAGCTACACACCTGGCGCCAATCCTGACATCGTCTCTCTACAGCTTGGTAAATCGCGATTCAAGGAATCCACTTCTCCTTTGCCACGCGTATACAGAACTGACGAAAAGGTCGAAACACGGTTTGATGTCATCACCTATTCCCAAACTGATGCTGGTGCCCTGTTTCTACGCCGTGAAGAATTCATCGGCGTGAGTTGTGACTGCCAATTAGAAGCACCTCCGCTCGAAGTAGAGCAAGGTGGGCGACTACCAACGACCTGGGCTGGAGACGAATACGAGAAAGGTGGGCTTGCGATCAAACCGAAGGGTGTTTCCACCAGCAATCAACAGAGTATTTACTGCGACGAGTGCTGCCGTGACCATCACGACGGCGCGACTGTGAGTGGCGATGTTGCAGCATCACAATATAACCCGTTCCGCGCTGACGGCGAGTATTGGACCTCAGGATCATTCCAGGGTGACCACAAACATTACGGTCGTAGCGGCACCGGTGAACTGGTTCTCGCCGACTCTTCAGGCGACAGCTATGTTGAAGCCTGCAGAATGATTCGTGTTGATGGATTTATGCGGGTAGGTCAGGATTTCCGTCAAGAAGGGAGAAATGTTTTCCCGGAAAATTATCTCGATGAAGAAAGTGAAATTAACGATTATTCAACCTGGGTAACCACCAGTACAAACTCGTTTGAAGGTGCACTCAACGGAGATTATGAATCATCGCCTTTGACGTTCCCGGCACCGCCACTGGCCCCTGCAATCGGTGGCTTTCCAACGTCTACAAGCATACCCACTTCTATCGGCACCTACACTCAGCAGTTAAGGTCTCGCGGTGTATATATCGACTATTTGCGTGACGACCTGAGAGTTGCAATTGATTGTCTGCGTATCCTGTCTGATTCTGCTGCCGCGACAGATTGCGATAGTGAAACGATAAAGTTTGATAGAACCGGTTCCAAGAATGTTCTGGAAATTATTCCGTTTTTTGATGTTCAGTTGACGTGGCTGAACCGTTGGTCCGAAGACCCGCCAAATCGACCGGTTGATACAAGCAATGAGCCTGTACTGACAGACAATGCGCATAGCCGCGGAATTGCATCGAACACCTTTGGTAGTGGCTCCTCAAAAGTCAGTGCAAGCGGTCACAAGGGTAACCTGGGACTAACCGACACCGACCCGATTGACCCGGGTTTTTCGGCATGGCTAAGCTCGGCCAACTTGACGGTCAACGTGCTAACATCTGAACCACCCCCATCTGTGGGTAATATGATTGTCACCGGATTGATAACGTCCGGTGTTCCTGGCCTTAAGGCAACGGACATTGAGATTGAAAGCGCTGGTGCGTATTGCAACCGATCCCCCGATGGTTATGTCTGCGAGTTCCCATCCACTTCAACGGATATCACGCTCAAAGTTTTCAACTACAAAAAACAAAACTCAATTCTCGCAGCTTGCAGTTCAACACTTGTTTTAATTTCAAGCGGAACAGACGCCAGTGGCCGTGGCTTTACATACTTCAGCCTGTCTGCTTCACCGGCTCTCGACACCAGTATCAGCCACGATATCTCGATCCAGGATGGTGGCTGCGGGTAGCAAAAGACAATGAGGATTTCAGCCCTATAAAGGCTGAAACCTCACCGTTTATAGAAGGTAATTTAAACACCATATTTCGAGAAAACCCAGGGGGTGCTTTCTTGGCACATAGGTCGGTAAGTGGAACCTATGTGTCGGGAAGCTCACAATAGGTTATGCCGATTGCTTGAATTTTTCCCTTCTAATTCATCCATAATGGCGCACTTGTGGCGCAATCCCAATCAATAAATAACAACAAATCCACAAGTGCACAGGCCGCTTCTGAGCTGCGACCTCAACCGGTTAATGCAACACCTAAACTCTAAATGTAGAGGGAGGGCTGTTGAAAATGAAACAAAGACCGAGGATCTATTACTCAGATGCACAGAAGGCTTTGATGTGGGATCGGTGGCAGAAAGGCGATTCCATGCACACCATAGCTCGTCTTTTTGATCGGGGCCATGCATCTGTTCAGCGCATACTGGGCGAAACTGGCGGGATTCGCCCACCACAAAGAAAACGTTCGCGAGTAGCGCTGACAATGTCTGAACGCGAAGAGATCTCACGCGGCCTGGTGGCTGGACACTCGATCCGGGCGATTGCTACATCTCTTGGACGTGTACCCTCCACCGTAAGCCGCGAGGTCAATCGTAACGGTGGTCGTCGAAGATACAGGGCGAGCAAGGCCGATCAGGCTGCCTGGGATCGGTCACATCGACCCAAGCGGTGTAAACTGGTTGAGAACCGTGCGTTGGCTCACATTGTGGCGGAGAAGCTCAAGCAGCTCTGGTCACCGAAGCAGATCGCAGGCTGGTTAAAACATGCTTATCCAAACGATGAGAACTACCAAGTGTCACACGAGACCATCTATCGCAGTCTTTACATCCAGGCCCGCGGTGCCTTAAAAAAAGAGCTTCTTCAGCACCTTAGAAGGACACGAATCATGCGTCGCTCGCGCCACCACACGCAGAAGACTCCTGACCACGGCAGGATTACCAACACCGTATCGATCAGTGACCGGCCTGCTTCGGTTGAGGACCGCGCCGTACCGGGTCACTGGGAAGGCGACCTTATTATCGGTTCAAAGAACAGCCAGATCGCAACCTTGGTAGAACGACACACGCGTTATGTGATGCTGGCTAAAGTAAAGAGCAAGCATACCGAAACGGTAATCAACGCCTTGATCAAGCAGGCTCACAAGCTACCGAGCGAACTGTACAAATCGCTCACCTGGGACCGTGGCAAAGAACTTGCCGACCACCAACGATTTACATTGGCCACTGACATCGATGTTTACTTCTGCGATCCGAAGAGCCCCTGGCAACGTGGTTCGAACGAGAACACCAATGGTCTGCTCAGGCAGTACTTTCCGAAAGGAACCGATCTGTCAGTACACTCACAGGCCAAACTCAATGCAGTTGCCAGACAACTTAACGAACGACCAAGAAAGACGTTAGACTTTGAAACACCAGCCGATCGATTTAACCAATGTGTTGCATTGACCGGTTGAGATCACAACCTCTGATGCAGCCTGATCGGGTAACTGAAGGGAATTATCGAGTTATCACACACCCTCGGCCGTTAGCAGTCCATCGCTTTGTAAAAAATACCACGTGTTGACCGTCCGCTACTCGACGGAAAGCGGAATGTCAGTCACTAAACTGGCGGCAGGCAGGTAACGGCCTATTCTGTTGAAAAACTCCAAATTCCAGAACCATTGATCTTCTGCTGAATGCCAATCGCTTGGAAAATCTAATACGTATCGCGTGCTTGGCTGCACCAGTTGCTTCACAGTTAGCTTTCGAGTGAAATCTATACCCCCTCATATCAAGATAAATTTAATTCGCCTGAGGAGCTGAGTTTTTTCACTGACCTTGAAAACAAAGTTTTTAACAGAATAGGCCACTAGCTGTCATTCAATAACAACCTTATCTTTTGCCCGGTTACCGGATTGAGAACACTCCCAGGTAATGGACGTTTGTAGCTAACGGGGGTAAAGTAAGACTGCGTTCTTGAGCGCTATTTCATCGCCAGATTATTTATATATAAGTCTGCAAACAAAAACCCAATAACCTTCCGATCCAATAGCGGTCATGGCCGCACATATATCTGAATCAGATGAGTCGCCTTTTGTAGGTAGGCAAGCTACTGGGAGTAAAGAAATGAAACTGGACTATGATTTAATTGAAGATGCGTTTGACGATACCACTAATATCAGATCCATGACAGAGCAGGCTCGTATTCCGGACGATGGCTGGATGGTAAGAACTACACTTTATACGCCCCATCATATAACTGTGGCTGTTACGTTCGTTCCGGGGACGGGAAAGACGAATGGGCTTTTCGATCCTCTTACCTAAGAATCTACTGTAAGTGGACTCTGGGTTGTTGTTAGCAATCGTAATGATTGAGCTCCTGGTGGGCCGTGGAATTTTTATTGCTTACGCTATTTCTGTTACTGGCTGTTTTCAGCAGATCGTGAGGTTGTAAATCACACTTACCCAATAGCTGCTCTCTGCTTGTAATAACCGGCCCCTCGACTCCTGTCATGACGTATAGCAGGAGTCTGCCACAAGCGAACCATTGATGGCCCAGAAGAGAGCCGCCACTTAGTGGCGTCCAGAGGACTCAATGGTCTTGAGTAACAGAGTCTCTCCTTAATCCACCACAGGTGAATTTGTAGGCCACAAGCACGCGGGCTCAATCTCCTGTTGCTGATATCGATTGCAATAGGTGGCCATTCGATTCAGGATCAAGGCAATCATGATTAAGAACATGCTGATCACCCTGATAGTCGCTTTTGTGCTTTTCGAGATTATCGAGCATGTCGTCGTTCCCCTGGTCGGGTTCCTGCTTGGCAGAAAGAGGAGATCCATCAGCGGTGCAGAGGGTATGGTCGGCAAGGTTGTGAAAGTCAAACAGTGGAACACAACAGAAGGGCAGGTTTTCGTCAACGGGGAACTGTGGAGGGCTAATTGTGAGATCCCGTTGGTGAAGGGTGATAAGGCGATTATTCATAATGTGGAAGGGCTGACATTGAAGGTGGAGCCGTACACCGACTGAAGCTGTGGCGCACTATTGAAGCCTAACCCAGGTGATTGTTGCGTGTACTGCTCATACGGCGACATGAAGTGCCCACCGATCCAGCAAGGCACTTCCTGTTGCTCTTGACCCTACGCTAAGCCAGGTATTTTTTAATTTTTTCCGTGCTGGGAACCTGGCCCATGACGACGATTTTATCGTCCACGGCCAGTGCCGGCGTACGCATAACACCCGCATCAATGATGCCGTTTATGTCAGTCACTTTTTCAAGTTCGTAGTTGATGCCCAGTTCCTGGGCTGCAGTTTCAGCATGTTCTGTAAGCAGATTACACTTGGTACAACCACTTCCATAAATTTTGAGTTTCATATCAATACCTTTCTTCTTCGTTTACCAGAAATATCCGTAACCGTAGCCAGTTACCGTCGCCATCACGACCACCAGGCAACAATAAACCACTGTTTTCTCAGTCCCGAGAATTGACCGTATAACCAGCATGTTGGGCAATGAAAGTGCCGGTCCAGCCAGCAATAAGGCCAAAGCCGGCCCTTTGCCCATCCCTGCACCGAGCAAGCCTTCAACGATAGGGACTTCGGTCAAGGTGGAAAAATACATGAATGCACCCAGTATGGATGCCAGCAGCGTAGATAGCAGGGAGTTATCACCGACAGCCATGCTGACCCATTCTGATGGGATTAAGCCCTCAAAACCGGGTCGGCCCAAAAGCAGTCCGGCAACAAACACACCACCCAGCAACAATGGCATGATCTGCTTTGTGAAACTCCAGGTTTCAGCAGCCCACTCCCGGTCCTGCTCACGGGTTGCTGCGATCAATACGAGCCCCAGCGCGGCAATGGCAAATGGCAATTGCGGTGTACCAGGAAACAGCAAGGCAGCAAGCACCACCAGGCCGGCCAAAATCAACAGATGCTTAACGGACCACTGCCATTTTACAACCAGCAATGCGGCAAACAGGATCGCCAGTAATGAGGTAATCTGCCATTTCCATTCATAAACCCGCATCCAGGCAGAACTGTCCGCAGCAGCCCAGTTGGCAAACACCAGGATACCAATCATCAGGGCAAAAAAGCTCACCACAATCCGCAATGGCTTTTCAGGCTCATCGGCTTCAAATCCACCTGCGGGTAGCTGTGCCCTGGCAGACTCTTCCTTGCGATAGATAAGGTGCATGATGGCACCGATCACCACGGCAAAAACAATCGCGCCAACTGCCCGCGCAATACCCAGTTCAGGGCCCAGCACTTTGGCTGTAACAACTATTGCCATGATATTAATAGCAGGGCCTGAATACAGGAATGCGATTGCCGCTCCTAATCCGGCACCACGTTTGTAGATACCACCGAACAAAGGCAGAACTGTACAGGAGCAAACGGCCAGCAAGGTGCCTGAAACTGATGCCACGCCCAGGGCAATTGGCTTCGATGCCTGCGGGCCAAGATAACGTAGGACTGACCCCTGGCTGATATAAACCGACATGGCACCGGCAATGATGAATGCGGGAAGCAGGCAAAGAATGACATGCTCCTGGGCGTACCAACTGGTCAAGCGCACTGCTTCAAGTATCGCATTATCAAAGCGGGCAGATCCCGCGGGGATAAAATAAACGATCAGGAAAACGCCGAGGATGAAAAGCAGCAGATGACCCTGTTTTCGGTTCTCCTGGTAAAGCGATATCAGTTGACTGAATACACCGCCATGCTTTTGCCCAGGGGTATTTATGGTTTTAGACACAGCTTCTCTCAGGGCGGTTGCCCATTTGTGTCAATTGCTTTTTATCTTCCCGGTAGGGACTAAGCATTTTTAACCGGGCATGTACCTGCCCAATAATTTCCCTTGACCATTCTGGGAGAGAGGGGCTGATTCGATAGTGCATCCAGGTCCCTTCTCGACGTGACTCGACAATACCCACATCCCGCATCAATGCCAGGTGGCGAGAAATTTTGGGTTGTGACTCTTGCAGTGCAAAGGTGAGTTCACAAACACATGCTTCACCTTCCGATTGAATAAGCATGAGCGCCCTTAACCGGGTCGAATCAGAAAAAATTCCAAAAAGTGAATCAGGCCTTATCATAACGGCAATTATATACGCTTTAACATATATACGAAATAACATATATGGTAATTTCAAAAGTGACTAATAATGGTATTTGCTTATCGACAGCGGCTTGCTGTCTGTGAATTGGTCTAAAGAAGGAGAAGACTGGAATAGCAGCAATTGTTAAGGATTATCAGATGCCTGCCACCAATAATAAATCTTCAGTTTGATATGATGGTATTTGACGTCAAGAATTTCATGTGAACTAAAAGTCAGAATTGACGATGCTATCAAGAATGCTCCAATTTTTATTCGTGTTGGGGGTGGCCATTTTTGCTATACACTTCTTTTGCAGGTGTATGCACTGTACAAGATGCACGGAACCTTATGTGGAATCAATGGATCGTCGCAATACAGGCATTTAACATGAAACAACTGATTCATTGTCAGGGCGGCAGTTAATATAGATGATCCGCGCAATTACACCTGTCGCTGCCCTGTTGTTCGGCACCGCTATCCTGCTCACTGGCCAGGGCTTGCAGGGCACGTTGATACCCCTGCGTGCGACACTGGAAAACTTTTCCACCATCTCCATCGGTCTGATGGGTGCAGCTTATTTCCTCGGGTTTACCTACGGTTGCTGGAAGGGGGCTGTATTAATACGCAGGGCCGGGCATGTCAGCGTATTTGCCGCAATGACCGCAATCGCTTCAGCTACGCCTTTACTCCACGGATTGTGGGTCAATCCCTGGGTTTGGAGTTCACTTCGTGTGTTTTCCGGATTTTGCTTTGCCGTACTCTACCTTGTTATTGAAAGCTGGTTGAACGAACGCTCCACTAGTGACAATCGCGGCACTGTATTTTCTGCCTATATTCTGATCAATATGACCGTTCTGGGTATTGGCCAACAGATGTTGTTGTTTTACGATCCCTTGAACCTGAACCTGTTTGCACTGGCATCCGTCCTCGTATCGCTGGCCGCTGTTCCTGTTGTGCTTTCAAAATCAAAAAAGCCTCAACCCATTGAAGATACGAAGCTTAATTTTCGATACCTGTATAAAAACTCGACGGTAGGAATGCTGGGCAGCCTGGCCTGTGGTCTTGCCAATGGATCTTTTTGGGCCCTGGGCCCGGTTTTTTCAGTCGCATATTCCGGTGATATGTCTTTGACTGCCAACTTTATGACAGCAGTCGTATTTGGCGGTGCGATAGGTCAATGGCCACTGGGATGGTTATCGGACCGGATTGATCGACGGATTGTGCTGGGTGGAATATCGCTGACAGGTGTCATCATCGGTACCATTATGTGGCTGATGGCGCCGGATCTTTCTACCACCGGGATAATTACATTCGCCGCTTTATGGGGGGCAATGTCCTTCCCGGTATATTCGATATCGGTTGCACACGCGAATGATCGTGCTAAGGCCGGAGATTTTGTTATGGTCTCCGCCGGTTTGTTGTTGATGTATGGAATTGGGGCCATCATCGGACCTTTCATCGCATCCGGCATGATGTCCTACGGCAATCCCGGATATTTGTTTCTATTTACCGGTATGGTTCATTTGTTGTTGGCAATCTACGTGATTACACGCAGTTTGGTTAGAACTCAACCGCCTGAAATCGATCATAAGCCATTCAGCGACGCATTGGCATCAACGCAAACAAAATCGCAGATTTATGAGGACACGTTGGAAAGAGAGAGGGATTGACGCATCGGCTGAGCGAAATTTATATGGTAAGGCCCCTCTGACCCCGAGACTCCCTCGAGCTAATTCATTTTGTTTAAGTTACCCGGCTAAACCTAAGCCGCGACCCTCCCGTCTGTGATGCTGAAATGAGCAAAAAACAACTACTGAGGGCAAACCGGCGCCAAGACTGCATAACTGCTCCTGGCCGTAGAGCGACCCTCTGTGAAGGAAATTTCAGAAAGGTTTAAAGGTCGCTAACCGGCCATGGGACTAAACCGCTCGCGCGGTTTAGTCCGTTGGCCGGGTTCAGCCCTGTATGCTGCCAAAATTCTTGATCGGAAAACGTCTGCTCTTCATCCGAAAGCGGTTGTCCTGGAGCCGTCTATTTTAAAATGACATCCCAGTCGCTAACGGCCGAGGCTGTGTGAAAACTATTCAGCCTTAACTGACATTGGGATAGCACCCAATAATTGACTCGGCGTACCGTTTAATCAGACCCATAAACTCCACATTTTTAACCGGCAATCCGTGAATCGGCTTTGATTTCTCACTTTGGATTTTCGAATTTGGGTTTTCACACACCCTCGGCCGTTAACCGCTATAAGTAAGCACTGATTGCGTGGTTTCGCTTTGCGCCAAAAAGCAGTTATTCGTAAGGCGTGAAGTTCAGTATAGCCAATAGCAGGCAACGGCCCAAAACATTCATTTCATTGAATGTATCCGGCCTCTTTGATTCGGGTCTGAACGCGGCAGGCAACGGTGTGTTAGTTAGTGTCGAGCCAGCAGGTGATGATCGACAAATCTTTCACTGGCGAACAGAAGTCGCAACCAACTCCTATGATTTTAAGCGCCGGCATCGCTCCACACGGCCAGTTCATTGCCGCTGGGCTCTGCGAAGTGAAACCGACGGCCTCCAGGAAAGGAAAATATCGGCTTCAATATTGAGCCCCCGGCACGTTCAACTCGCTCCTGCACATCTTCGAGCGTGTCGGAATACAAGACAATCAGTGCTCCACCCGTCTCGGTTGATGATGTGCTATCAGATCTATAGAAGCCCCCATTAATTCCCTGGTCCTTAAAAGCGGTATAGTCCGGTCCGTAATCACTGAAGACCCACCCAAAGACGGTAGTGAAGAATGTCTTCGTGGCTTCGATATCCCTGGCCGGAAATTCAACATAATTGATCTTGTCATTGATGTTCATGGCTCTCTCGCTCTAAGTACATAATTGTATTTACGTGGGAAAGCGTGAGCTTACACACCGAATTGGTGCTTTTGAGGTTTTCACTATCCAGGCTCTCCCATTTGACTGCTAAGTTAGACCGATACAGGCACAAAAGCAAACGGGGAATCGCTCCTGTTAATACCGCTTAACGGGACAGAATTTGATCCTGAATCTAAACAAAAATTTTGTAAATGATCTTCCTCGAATGGCTGAAGCAGGGCTCTCTATTCGACGCAATACGTGCATCTATTTCATTGCCGACCAGACTTTCGATGCAATGCAGGGAGCAATCGCCAAACAGAAGCTGGCAGCCTATCCGCCAGATCATACGATTCTGATCGCAGGTGACGCATGTGGCACGCTGGAATTTGACCGGGCTGAAGAGATGATTGCGTTGGGCTATGAAAGCGCTTCGCGATGTCTCGACAGGTCAGGATAATCAGCCTGGGGCTCCTATACCTGCCTACTGCTTCAGACTGTCATTCACTCATTACTAACTGGGGCTGTTCTGTGGTCAATGATGCTGTAAGTGTCCTGCGGGCGTCCTGATCAACACCCAGTTCGGTCAGAAAGGCATCCATGGAACCGTAATGTTCGTCCACACTCGCGTAAAAAGCCTCCAACATTTCCGGTTGCACGCCAATGACCGGAAACCATGCACTGGCCGATGGACCCCTACCATTTCTCCGCTGTTTTTTGCTCTGTTTGGAAAGTAAAACAGCTTTTTCCGCTATTCGGGCAATTTCGTTTGTAAGCAAAAACTCGTCCATGATGGTTTCACGATCCACACCCAGGGCTTCCATGATTAGCGTAACCGCAACACCCGCCCGGTCTTTGCCTGCATTGCAGTGGATCAGGATTGGCCAGTTGGATTGATCGAGCACCACTTCCATCAGTTTCGTGTAGCTGGGAGGCCCTTCTTCCACGATCATGCGATAGCCATCGACCATCAGTTTGGAGGACTGCTCTTCCGTAAATTTGTTTCCTTTCATCATTTTTCGCGTTGCATTGAACCAGTCGCTATTAGAATCACCGACCGGGAAATGAAAAAATTGGGGTGGGTTATCACCCTGCCAAACCGTAGGCGATCGATCGTGTTCCTTGTCAGTACGTAAGTCGATAACCGTTTTAACACCGATCTCCTCGAGCTTCTGAAAATCATTGGCCGTGAGTCGTGACAGGTTTTCGGAGCGAATAATCTGTCGCCAGCGGAGGGTGCGCAAGTCATCGGTAAGGTAGCCGCCAATATCACGGGTGTTAGCAGTTCCGTCCAGGTGAATCACCCGTTCATTTGGGAGTTCGTTTGAAAACGCCGGATTGACCAGCATCCAAACACCCATGGCGACGATGGCCATGTATCCCTTATTTTTGATTCGCGCAGACACATTCCGCATTAGTACTTCTCCCGAGGTGCTGGTGAAAATCCAGACTCAATCATAGGGAGATGGGTTCTGGTCTGCTTGCCATTAAAGGCCAATGATTTGACATGCCTGGGTGTGGCCCTAAGAAAAGAGAGCCTCTGTGGCTAAAGGTGGACGTCTTGAGGTGAGCCCTTTTTTAGTGTTACATCGCTAACGTGGTTGTGTTTAATATTTGGATTCAGGCGCTTTGAAAGCAAGGGCTTCAGAAAGACTATATTCAATTCTATCGATCTGCCGAACTTGATTATCAACAATCAAAAGCAGAGCGTCCGATCTAGTGAAATTAACCGGTTTCGACCAAACCCAAGCCCTCGGGAGCAAATAATTCTTCAATGGTCAACTGGCGGCTACTCATTCCCTGCTCGAAAGAATAACGGCACAGGGCTTCAAGTGATTTACGATTTGGCTTATCAAGACCGTATGAATAAAAATTGTTGCCCATGATGTCCCTGGTCGCTTCCAACTCCTGCCCATACCAGGGCAGCATATCGGAAGCCCAGCCCATCGTGGTCATTTTTCTATAGGCCAGCTGTTTGGCCTTTGAGTACGCATCAAACGTCGCTTGCGCCAGCCATGGGTGTTCTTCGAGCAGGGATTTCCGGATCGCCACCACATGCATGATTGGGAAGATGCTGGTCTTCTTGTAGTAGGCCTGTTCCACTGTGCGTGAATCCGGGAATAATCTCCCGACTGCCGGATTCCCCTCTACAAATGCCCGGGGTTGCACGGCGTGGAACAGGGCATCGACCTCACCGGATTCCAACAAATCAGACTCATCCTTATCGGAGCTGCCGGTTTTAACGTTTAACCCATCAGGAACCAGGTTTTCATACCCGGAAACCTGACCGGAAATATTTGCAGATGAATCCTTCCCGGACAAGACCCATTCAACTTCATTTGGTGAAACACCATATTCATCTTGCATAATTCCACGAATCCAGGTCAGTGATGACGAGGAAAATCCTGGTGTAGCGATAGATTTACCCCGTAAATCTTGAGGCCTGGTAATCCCCCTGTCGGTACGAATGAATATGCTTTTGTGCCGAAATACTCTTAACGGAAATATGGGTAATAGCGTGTAATCGCGGAAGTCGCCATTGGCATAAGCGAGAATAAAAGGGTGCAGGCCTATTTCACTGATATCGTAAGTCTGTGAGCCATGGAATGCTTCGGTATTCATGTCACCAATTTTGCCGGGAGTAAATTCTACCTCGCCGTCAGCAATTTTTGCCTTGCCAGAGGCCAGGGCCGCGATTCTGGGAAAATCATATCCCGCTATTTTGAGCAGGTTGGCTGCTTCTTTAGACTGGCCAGGGCCGGACGCCAATAAATGTTGGCCCGACAAAAAAGTGCTGGCACCAGTCAGGGCTAAAGTGCTGGATTTAAGGAAACCTCTACGGGAAAGGAAATTCATTTTCATGTTTGTGTCTCACCTTCTTAATTGACGCCAAATTGGTGTAAGAAATTGAATCCTATTTACTGTACAACACTTGGAACAGTTTCTCGCTGATTTGGTAACGCAATTGTATCGCGGGGTGCTTTCTCATAGACACGCTGGTATAGGTCCGTCGCTGCCTGAATTGGTTACTTGAGACCAAGCTGGTAGCACGATGCTTGCTGCAATTTCCATTCAATTTACAGAATCTGAGTTTCGTTCGGAAATTATGGGGACAAGGTGGAAATGAACTATATGGAGTGCTGATTATCCATTACTATTCCCCGTGCTTGTTATCGTTCCTTTTACTGCACTGAATGCCTGGATGAGTCCGGGTCCGATTTGCAGGTGGTTTTTAACGACGTTGTGGATGCAGTTGCTCATCATGAAAAACATATTACAGAAAGCGGTCATTCTTCCGCTGGTCATCATTGTCGCGCTGGCGCTGGTTGTTCTGAAAGTCAAATCCAAACCGCCTATTGAACATGAAGAGTTGCAGTTCCCGGTTAAAACAGTCGAGGTCATCACGGCCAGAAAAATTCCATTTCGGGCACGTTCAACAGCATACGGGAATGTAGAGCCCGCAGTATTAATGCAAGCCAAGTCCGAGGTGGCGGGTAAGATCAGTTATATCCATCCATTACTGAAAAATGGCGGAAGCCTGAGCCAGGGAACGGTGGCATTACGCGTGGAGCCGACCACCTTTGAATTCAGCCTGAATCAGAGCAAAGCTGCACTGGCCGGAAGTCAGTCTGCCCTGGTTCAACTGGAAGTGGAGGAGCAATCCACGCGGACCTCATTGGAGATTGCTAAAAAGAACCTTGAAGTCGGTAAAAAGGAACTGGATCGCCTTTTGAGTGTTTGGGATAAAAAGTTGATTTCCCGATCTGTTGTTGATGCGGAAGAGCAAAAAGTTCTGCAACTGAGCCAACAGGTTGAAGATTTGCAGGGCAGGTTAACGGGTTATGCCAGTCGTAAAGCAGCGACACAGGCACAGATTACACAATCTGAATCACAGCTTGCACAAAGCCAGGATATGCTGGGACGCACCGAAGTGATACTGCCTTTTGATGCCCGTATTGGAGAAGTTTTTGTAGAGAAGGGTGAGTTCACCTCGACGGGTAGTGTGCTGTTTGAAGCATCCGGAGTACAGGCAGTCGAAATAAATGCGCAGATTCCTATCCAGCAGTTTCGTCCACTGTTGATGGGTAATAATCCGGAGCGCATGAGTATGAAAAACCCGGGGGAACTGCAGTCGGCCCTTATGCGGATGCGTTTGGAAGCACGTGTCAGCCTGGTGAACTTTAAGGGCAATACTGCAAAGTGGCAGGGTGAGTTGCTGAGGTTTAGTGACTCAATTGATCCAACCCGCGATACGCTTGGCGTGGTGATTGCAGTCAATAATCCCTATGAGGGGGTCATACCGGGTAAAAGACCACCTCTGCTCAAGGGCATGTATACCGCAGTGGAGCTTTATGCACCCCCGCTGGAGATGATCGTTATACCCCGCAAGGCCGTTCACCAGGGGCGTATCTATGTAGCCAAGGCCAATAATGAACTGGAAATTCGTGAGGTGAATGTTTTACACCGGCAGGGACGACTGGTGATTCTTGAAAGCGGTATTGAGGAAGGCGAGAGGGTTATCATTACCGATGTGGTACCCGTCATCGAAGGGTTGCCGCTTAACCCGGTTGAGGCGCTTGAGTACGAGCAGCAAATGGCCCGTGACGCGATGGGCGTGGTTGGCGACTCACTATGATTCGTTATTTTGCAGCGCACCCCACCATCAGCAATATCCTGATGATGGCGATCATTGCGCTTGGTTTAGCCTCGCTTGGCAGTCTGAACAGAGAGTCTTTTCCGCAACTCAAACCGAGCAAGGTGCAGGTTACGGTGGTTTACCCCGGGGCTGCCCCGGCCGATGTTGAGGCGGGCATCTGTATTCCCCTGGAAGACGCCACAGATGGCATCAGTTTTCTTAAAGAGCAGGAATGTGACGCGCGTGACAATATCGCGATTTTCACACTGGAAATGCAGGAATCCGGAGAAATTCGTGAGTTTACCGATGACATTATTACTGCCATCGATGCAATTCAGAATTTCCCGGAAAACATCGAAAGTCCCGTGGTCAAGCAGTTGGGCAGAATCAATGCCGTCGCCAATGTTGCCATCACCGCAGACAAGTTGACGCCTTCCGAACTCAAGGCGCTGGCCGAGTACTACCGGGGCCGTCTATTGGCTATGCCGGAAATTCCCATTGTTACCCTGTCGGGGTTTTCCAAGCACCAGTTGCAGGTGTTGATCAACCCGGATACCCAGCAAAAGTACAACCTGGGCGTGCAGGAGATTGCCGGCTTGATCTCAGCACAGGCCATTGAGTTGCCAGCAGGAACACTGGAGGCAACAGAAACCTCCTACCAGATACGTTTTGATAATGTCAGGAGAACAGCTGACCAGTTGGAAGACCTGGTCATTATCAATACACCCAAGGGTGGTGAAATCAAACTGGGTGATATCGCGAGGATTGAAGACAGGTTTGAAAAACCCGAAGAGCGTGTCGAGCTAAACGGCAAACCGGCAGCCCTGCTGATGGTCAGCAAGAATTTAATTGATGACACGATAGAAGTCTCCGATGCCCTGTACAAATTTGTCGATCAGGAAAACCGCATCTTGCCGGAAGGTACCCGCCTGACCATTGTTAACGATGCCACCAGCCTGGTTCGCGACCGTTTACAGTTGTTATTAAAAAACGGCTGGCAGGGCCTGATACTCGCGACACTGGTGCTGCTACTGTTTTTTACCTGGCGTTACAGCTTCTGGATCGCCCTGGGGTTACCGATATCATTTTTGGGTGGACTCATGTTGATGGTGGTTTTTGGTATCAGTATCAATATGATTTCGATGGTTGCCCTGTTAATGGCCATCGGTATTTTGATGGATGATGCCATCGTGCTGTCTGAAAGTATTGATCATGAGTACAAGAAGGGCAAAACCCCGCTGGACGCCGCAGTGGATGGGACCAAGAGGGTACTGCGTGGCGTGTTCGCCTCGTTTCTGACCTCTGCTTTCCTGTTTGGCAGTCTGATAATGATGAAAGGCGACATGGGCCAGATACTGGGTGTGTTACCGGTTGTATTGCTGTCGGTATTGACGATTAGCCTGATTGAGGCCTTCCTGGTGTTACCGCACCATCTGAAACAATCTCTGGAACATGCACACGATAAACAACCGCCACGTTGGCGACAAAAATTTGAGGAACGCTTTGATCGTTTGCGTCAGAAAGTCATCAGGCTGTCGTTTAAGGCGATGCAGTTTCGCTACCTTACCGTGGGGGTGGCGCTGGCCATGCTGGTTTTGTCCATCGGCCTGATTGCGACTGGAATTGTAAAGTTCAAGGCTTTTCCCGACCTGGAAGGCAATACATTGGAAGCCCGCGTATTGCTGCCCCAGGGCACACCCCTTTCCGAGACAGAACGGGTGGTGGGTATCCTGCTTGAATCGCTTGAGAGAACGGCCCAAACCCTGAATCAAAATGAACCACAGTCATTGGTCGAGAATGTCCAGGTGACCTATGGTCAACACGGCGATGTGCCGGAAACCGGTTCGCATGTGGCCACGCTGGGTGTTGATTTGCTCAGTACAGAGATACGTAATACCGGCATCATGGAGTTGACGGCGTTATGGCAGGAAAACACCGAAGACCTGCCTGATGTTGTCAGTATTCAATTCAAGGAGGCCCGCCTCGGTCCGGCAGGGCGGGCCATTCATATTCGTCTCAGTGGCGAGAACCTTGACGATCTGTCACTGGCATCATGGCAGGTGCAGAACTGGCTGAGAGGCTATGCAGGCGTTTATAACCTGATTGATGATGTCAGGCCCGGCAAGCCGCAGTTCAAGATAAAACTGTTGCCGGGGGCACTGTCTGCAGGGGTAGATTCCCGGAGTATTGCTACGCAGTTGCGGGCGGCTTACCACGAGGTCAAGATCGACGAGATTTATGACGGGCGCGAAGCATTTGAAATCATCGCCAGGCTGGATGATCAGACCAGCCAGGAACTACAGGATTTTGACAATTTTATTATTTTTTCAAAGATGGGAGAGGAGATTCCTCTGGGTAGCGTCGCCGAGGTTACCGAGGTGCGCGAATTTGCCCGAATTGGTCATGTCAATCATCGACGCACGGTCAATATATATGGTGATGTCGACGCGGACGTTGCAAATACCTCGGAGGTTATTGGAAGCCTTCAGAAGAACTTCCTCAGTATATTGCAAGAACGTTTTCCAGAAATCTCTTTCAGCCTGAAGGGTGAGGTTGAAAATGGTTCGGAAACCAAGTCGTCTATCCTGACCGGTTTCGCACTGGGTGCGTTTGGTGTTTTCCTGCTGCTCAGTCTGCAATTTCGTAATTATCGTGAACCAATCATCGTCATGATCAATATCCCGCTTGCCCTGATCGGCGCCATCTGGGGACACCTGATCATGGGGCTGGATTTCACGTTGCCCAGTATGATCGGCTTTGTTTCACTGGCGGGTGTGGTGGTCAACGATTCTATTCTCCTAGTCGAGTATGTGAAATCTCATGTCGGTGATGGCATGAGCTTGCACGATGCTGCCCAGCAAGCCGTCAGTGACCGGTTTCGGGCGATTTTTCTGACCTCGGTTACCACCATTGCCGGTATGACACCGCTGATGTTCGAGACCAGCACGCAAGCGCTGGTGCTGGTGCCACTTGTGACCAGTATCGTCTTCGGCATGCTCACATCAACTGTCCTGATCATGCTGGTATTGCCTTCAATGTACGCAATTATGGAAGACATCGGTTTCGTGAACCTAACCGCTGATGAGGGTCGGCTTACAAACTAGCAACAAAGAAACCCGCCAGAACTTATGGCGGCTTAGGCCTGTTTGCCGCAATTTGAAGTGGCTGGTTTTGAAGTTCCGTGTACGTCCGTATAGCGGCTGTTCAGAATTTGTTTAATACCGCTATGGGGGGCATCCTGCCCTTCGCGGCACCTGTGCATCCCTGCCCAATAGAATCTCACCCGCGTAGACTCAGGTCTCATCCACATCACATCGACCATTAAAAAAAAGGCCGCCCATTTGGGCGACCTTATTACCTGGCATATCGAAAGCTGATGCAACATTGGTATGAAATGATGCCTGGAAAAATATTTGATGTCTCTGAGTTTGGATTTGACCTTTTGATTTTTGTAATGTCGTGCTAATTCAGCACGACAATCTCCACACGCCTGTTAAGGGCGCGGCCTTCGGCTGTGCTGTTGGGCTCTGCGGGTGCATCCTCACCGTATGAAATGGTTGCCATGCGGTCCAGCGCCACGCCCTGCGCATGCAGGTGACGCCGAACGGATTCCGCCCGTTGCAAACCGAGTTGCTGATTGTACTGTTCTGACCCGGTTGCATCGGTGTGCCCCTGGATTTCCAGGTACACGTTCTGGTTATCGGTCTTCAGATCACCGGCGAGTTTGGTCAGTCGCGATTGCGCGTCTTCGGACAACGTCGACTTGTCCGTATCGAAGGCGATTTCGTGATTAGTGAGCACAACGGTGTAGAGGAATTTACCCTGGGCAAGAACGCCTGCGTCGGTAGCACGCTCCAGTGCCTGGCGGCTGGTATCTGTCAGTTCGTTTATTCTCTCATTCTGTTCATCCAGGCGCGCTGCCAGGCGTGCCTCCGACTTGGCCACACTATCATCGACGTAATCCTGAGTGGCACAGCCTGACGCCAAGACAATCACGGCCGCCAACAACATAACTCTGTTTAAATGCATAACCTTGTCCTTTGCAACATTGGAGTGTTGAGAGGTTTTCGCCTCACCCCCCATTATCAAATCAAAAAGGAAAAGGAGTCATGTTGATTTGATTAAATTTACTTAAACCGTGAGAGATATCGCGTGGATTGACCTGGGGGGAGAGGTGGCAAGAGCATGTACCCAAGATCGTGGACACATATGAAAAGTCAGACAGTGATACTCATCACCGAAGTGGACCCGATTCACAATGCTGATGACCAGCTGGCTAAAAAGGGTCCTGGTCCTGTTCTGCTGAACAGAAAAGAGCGATCACATAGGTCATGCAGGCCAGTAGTGCTGAAGGTTGCAGATTTGGAACTGGCTTGAATCTAAATTGAATACAGCACTAGAACTTTGCCGGAGTATCACCTGGTTTTAGAGGATATTCGTAGAATATGCACTCTATGCCATGACCAGGTTCCGTTTTCAGATATCGCATTCCTGCTTTCTTCATAACGCCGATTGAAGCGTGGTGGTCAATTGGTGCATACGCCAGAATGCGCGGGATCTCAAGTGCTTTCCCAGCCCAATCTAATAGAGCACTCAATGCCTCTGTTGCGATCCCCTTTCCCCAATATTCTTTAAGGAGAAGATAGCCTACTTCGACTTCTCCATTATTGAGCTCTGCAAAACCTGCCCGCCCCAAAAACTCATTTGTCTTCAGGTCAGTAATAGAGAACTCTCCAAATCCCTTTTCAAGGAAACTTGTATGACTTCTAATTATCTTCTCTCGCAATTTTTCTGGTGTACTCACACCCCCTGGAAAGAACGTTCTCACTTCCCGATTCATGTCCAGTCTCATCAGGTTTTGTAAGTCATGCTCTTGGAGCATGCGAAATCCAAGGCGTTTCGACACCAGCATGTATTCTTGGTCTGTCATCACCAACTTCTCTTTTTCAAATGCTGAACACTCGGTACTGAGTCGCTTTCAGATCCTATTGGAAGTGTCAGACATCGTGAGGATATATATTAGCTAACATCGGCTCCAGGTACGATTGCTGCTATCGCCATTATCCCCCAAAATAATTTGGGGCTTCCATGAACAATGCATAAGTCAGTTCGGTGGTGGCCACGCGGACCATTTGACGGAATATCATCCCAACCGCCTCGGTCCCCCTGAAGGTACCCGTCAAAAGGGCAGTTTGCAGCTTTGAAACCAATGCCGGGTCTTCTGCGCGGGCCAGTGAGCCAGTGGCTGCCTGGCGGAATGCGGAATCTTCCGAGGCAATGGCCTGATCCATTAACAAATCAAAAAATGGTTCACCAAGATCCTGTACACCGATGCTAAGTACCGTTTCCATTTCGTCCACAGTCAGAAATGCCGCTCAAGTTCGTGGGGTGTTCACGCATGCAAATCCATCCCCGTCTATATCTATTAAGAAGACGGTTTGTCCAGGAGGGTAAAACAGGGGCCCGGCCTCGTTTTCCTTATTCAAAGCCGTCTTTGAATATCAGTGGACTTGGGGAAACCTCGTAAGCCCCCAAATCAACGATAGGCGCACTGCCGTTACCTGTATCCGTGATGGCGGGCATGTTTGCAAATCGCGCGTTGAAATCGATGTCCAAGGGCAGAGCCTCGGTGGTGTCGAAGTCATCATCCAGATCGGCGGCATCCAATGGCACAGCAGCATTTTTTCCGGCATCGATAGCCGGCGATGTGACTTGCAAGTCCAGGTTGTCATCCGCTGTTCCAAGCACGTCGTCCACGCCATTTGCATCCACGAATTGCGGATCAGCAGTACTGATATTGGTCCCGCCGGCGAGACCGCCCTGAACCAGGCTGTAACTGACCTGCACCGGCCCCCAGGTGAGAATTTGTTGGAAGTTTTGGGCGTTATTCCCCCATACGATGGAATTTGAAACAAGGGTGTCGGTTGTTCCGTTATTATTAATGAACAAGCCGCCTGCTTCCCAACCGCTGGTATTTCCATTGATCGACAGCCCGCTCAAGGTCCCTCCGAAACTACCTGACTCCATGTAGATCGCGCCACCGCGCTGTCCGGCTGAATTACCGCTAAACACGCAGTTCACCAGTATTTCCCCGTTGGTCTTGCCATAAAAACCACCGCCCCAGCCAGCAGGGTATACACCAGCCTGGTTGCCGAAAAAGCGCGAGTTGTACACATGAACGACCCCCCCGTTCGTTGCTATTCCACCGCCTGCCTGGCTGGCATAGTTTCCGGAAAAGGTGACGTTTACTACCGTCGCGCCCCCAAAGTAGGCGTACAGCCCACCACCCTGGTTCCAAGGCGTGCCACCATCCGCCCGACCACCGGTGATGGTGAAGCCGTCGAGCAGGGGTGTCATATTGGTGTCTCCTGCCCACACAACGTTGTAGACATTATCGGCAGTGCCCGGGTTGCCGATTTCACCGCTCAACGTGGTCTGGAAGGTCGACGGGTCACGGTCGCCGCGGGTTTTCTCGTTGCCGGCGAAGCCACCATAAACCCGCACGCCGTTCTTCAGTGCGAAATGGTTTCTTCGGTCAACTCCAGGCGGCATATAGGTGCCTTCCGCAACCCATACCTCGATGCCGGAAACTGCGGCCTGGATGGCCGTATTGAGACCGGTGAATGCGTTTGTCCACGATGAACCAACATTGGTGCCGTTGGCGTCAATATCCACGTACACAAAACCGAGGTCAACATCGATACCGGTAACGTCTGCCCCGCCGCTGACTGTAACCATATCCGGCAAACCGTTGCCATCAGCGTCATACCAGACTAACGGTTCATAGGGGTCCGGTGGTCCACCTGATTCATCACGATCCAGATAGGCGCTGATGTAATAACTGCCGTTATCAACGGATAGGCTATAGGCGCCACCTGGGCTCGACACTGCCACGGCAGATACCGGGGGATCAGAAATAAGGGCATGTGCCGCCATCTCTATTGGATGAATTCCGTCACTGTTACCCCAAAAAGTAACATCTCCCGAGATTGAGGCGGCGATCATAATCCTGGGCACCATGAGCGCTATAAGTCCTGCAATCCACAAAAAACTGGTCGAGTTCGTTTGTTTCATGGCCTTCAACCGTATCTTGATGTGAGGTGTATACCGGGAACAGTGAAAGCCCCGGGTGCAATTAAAATTATAGGTCGGACGAAGGCCCTTTTCCATAAAAACGTTGGCGCTGAATGATGCGTTAGCAGAGCGATGGTTCGGAGACGCTGTCTTGTCAGATCAGTGTCGAAACAATATGCAAGTAGCAATTAATGCATGTGAACTCCGAACTGGATCGGCATTTCGTTTTTTACCAGCAGTCGACCAGAATTACACTTTCATTGATCGAAATGGTAACAGGAGTAATCAGCGGGTTGTAATTACTGATGGTGGGATGTATGACAATCCCGGAGTTAGTTGCATGTGGCCGAATCGTTTTGCATTAAGTGTTTTTATGGCTAAGTTCGCTGACCAACTGGAGCATGTTTTTAAAATGTGAGCCACGCCAGTAGATTTTCCTGCAATCCTGGCACTGTTTGAATTCCCTGAAGCGTTTGAAAACATTCGGGTCAATCTGCCCTTTGATGACTGCCCTGTCTGCCGGGTAAATCCGGCCGTTGCAATCCATGCAACGTGTAAAGGGTTGCAATTGACGAAACAGGTCCAGTGCGAGCAGGACTTCTTGCAATTGTTGCCGGGGCTCGCGATGCCGCAACCAGTACCCGTGCGTTACACGGTTTTGCTTCAGTATCTCCAGGCTGCGGGTAAGGATAATTCGCTCTTGCCGCAGTGATAGATCAATAAGCATTGAGTTATCCCAGTCACGGTTATAGGCGGCGTCGAATCCCAGCATACGAAGATAGCGGGCGAGCTTTCCCAGGTGGACATCCACTATGAAACAGGTATTTCGCAAAGGCTTGGGACGCAGGCGAATGACAGGACTGATGTCCAGGCGTTCAAATACCGGATAGACAGCGACCCGTTCACCGCCTCGCAGCCTGTGGGAAAAATCAACCGATTGGCCGTCTACCAGGACCAGGTCAATTTCGGTATGCGGCACACCCATGGACTGGATCGTATCTTTTACCGACGGGTTGCCAAAAAAAGGCGAGCGAAAGCTGGTCTTATGTTGGTTTGCAGGCAGGAAATCATTCAGTTCCTCGTAAAAACGAAACTCGGCAAAACGGGTCTTTGGCGCATGGTTGTTAGTCGTTGCCATGAGATCGAATCTTACACCGGCTGTTGGATGTCTCGGTTCATCCTGTAAAACTCAAACCGGGGCGACACGTACAGGCTGACGCCGCGCGCCCCAGGATCCGGGTTGTTCTTCAAAGACACCGGCCACATGGCTTCCACAGGCGTGGCAAGCTGCCTTCCCGTCGTGGACATCCAGGCCCCAGGTTGAGAGCACGTACCAGTCGCGGCCGACCAGGATCTCGCCACACTGGTGACAATAGGTGCATGAGCCCCTGAAATCATGGACATTACCGGTAAAGACGTAGCGGAGTCCATTCCTCAATGCAATTTCCCGGGACCTCTGCAACGTCTGAATTGGCGTCGGTGGTTTGTCCATCATCTTCCAGTCGGGATGGAAGGCTGTGAAGTGTAAAGGCACGTCGGGGCCGAGATGCGTGAGAATCCACTGTGTCATTTCCCCGATTTCCGATTCTGAATCGTTCTCGCCGGGGATCAGCAAATCGGACAGTTCGAACCAGACATCCGTCTCGTCCCGCAGATATTTGAGCGTGTTGAGCACAGGTTCGAGGTGGCCACCACAGATTTTACGGTAGAAGCGTTCGGTGAACGCTTTCAGGTCGACGTTGGCTGCGTCCATGTGCCGGAAGAATTCTTCACGAGGCTCCTCAGTGATGTAGCCAGCCGTGACCGCGATGGTTCTCAGGCCGCGCTCCTGACAGGCCTGGGCGACTTCAACGGCGTATTCCAGGAAGATCACCGGGTCGTTATAGGTAAAGGCGACGCTGCGGCAGCCCTTTGCGAGCGCCGCCTCGGCGATCGCCTCCGGTGACGCGCTCTCCCCTAGCCGGTCAAACTCGTGTGACTTCGAGATATCCCAGTTCTGACAGAATTTGCAGGCGAGGTTGCAGCCAGCTGTTCCAAAAGACAGCACGGGGGTGCCCGGCAGGAAGTGATTGAGGGGTTTCTTTTCAATCGGGTCGATACAGAAACCGCTGGAACGGCCGTACGTAGTCAGCACGATTACGTCATCCCTGCGGGCACGGACAAAACACAGGCCACGCTGTCCCTCGCGGAGCTTGCAGTATCGAGGGCACAGGTCGCATTGTAAACGGCCGCCGTCAAGTGGGTGCCAGTACCGTCCCGGGACGCCCTCGGGTCCGATTTCAGCAATAGCATTTGCCGGTTGTCGTGACATACTAAAATTATTGGTGCGAATCGACACATTTGCAATAAGGACGGGATTATACTTTTGCACATGAACGGCAAACCGGTCGAGGTAAGCAGACGATGAAACGCGGAGACCTTACAGCATGACAATTATCCGGGAACCAGCAGTCGCCGGGATGTTCTACCCCGGTAACGCCAGCGAATTGCGCGCCACGATAAAGAAGTTCCTCGACCAGGTGCAGGTTCAGCCCGGATCTGCCCCGAAGGCGCTAATCGCTCCACATGCGGGCTATGATTACTCCGGGTCCCTGGCCGCCACTGCATACGCCAGGCTACGCCCTTACCGTGACAGGTACACGCGTGTCATCCTGTTGGGGCCATGTCACCGGTTCGCCACCAGGAACCTGGCATCGAGCGGTGCCGACGCGTTCCGTACCCCACTGGGTGATGTGCCGTTGGACAAAGAGGCAATCACCACGCTGGACATGCCGGAGGTCAGGGTTTTCGAGGCCGCGCACCAGTTCGAGCACAGTCTCGAAGTGCATCTGCCGTTTCTTCAGGAGGTGCTCGGGGCATTTTCGCTCGTGCCACTGGTTATTGGTGACGCAGCGCCGGAGACCGTTGCGGAAGTGATCAACATCCTGTGGGGCGGTGCGGAAACACTGATCGTAGTCAGTTCCGATCTCAGTCACTACCTGGGTTATGACGAGGCCTGTGCCAGGGACCGGTTCACCTGTAAAGCGATTGAGCGCCTGGATGCTCAGTGCATCGATCACACAGACGCCTGTGGTGCCACGCCGGTCAGGGGCCTGTTGATTGAGGCCAAACGCCGAGCCATGGAAGTTACCACGCTCGATCTCCGGAACTCGGGCGATACCGCCGGCGGAAAAGACCAAGTGGTTGGCTACGGCGCATGGATGTTCAGCGAATCTCCCGGATAAGGCCGTTGACGCCGCCCTTGCCTCTGAAACCACGATAACTTCGTACCGTACGCAAGTTCCTGGCAGATTTGTTTGGTGCCATAAAGTTAAAAACACCACGTAACATATTGAATATATGAAATAATTGGTGGAGGCGGCGGGAATCGAACATTTCGTCAAGTCAATTAAAACAATAGGATACAAGGCAACCGTGCCCAAATTGTGTCTTAAAACTTCAATTTTTTTGGCGGTTCATGCCATGCCCGTTTCCATTATTACGAAAGTAGGTGGGAGTGCTGATTTTTGACTATCAATAACAGTAAATGGTCAAGATTTAGGATTGTTCTGAAGGGCTGTTCACGACCGCAAAGCGGTTATAGTTTAAGTACAATTTTAGTGTCAGTTATTGCAGCAAGTGGCCATAAGAGCGAAAAGTCGTAATCTTTATTGTTTTGCACGATATTGTCTCGGTGACACGCCTGTCCAACGCTTAAATGCACGGGAAAAAACGGTTGGATTTGCATACCCGATCATTAATGCCACCTCGGAGATCGGTAAATTAGTCCCCAATAACGTCGCCTCTGCCCTCGACATTCGCAATCTTTTTAACTCTTTCCTGAGGCTTGTTCCTCTTGTCTGTAGTCGTCTCGCCATAGTTCTTTTGTTGAGACCACATATCTCGGCCACCCGGTGGGCGCTTAGGTCGAACTCGTGAATGTGTGGCTGAAGTGTGACATGTAGTGCGTTAATAAACGTGCGCGATGGTGGTGAAACCGCACTGACAGACTCTTTTGTTACACCCAGATTCCTTCCGGGTAGAGGTTGAATAAGCCAATTGGTCGGGAAGCTGATGCTGGGGCCCAAAGTATCGGTAATGGCGGTTCTTACTCCAAGGTACACTTCAGGCACAGCAGCGGGATCACAGACATTGGCTGTTACCCTGGCGCCGTCCCACAACTCGCCAACTGAACGGCGGATTAGTGTTACCAGGAAGGCAATGGTAAATCCATCGTTATGACGGGGCGTGAGTCCACCGTCAGTAACCCGGCGTTCGTAAAAGGTCGACCGGCTTCCGACCGAACTTAGACTATAGATAACAGAGTTCTCGTCATGGTTGGCGTTTTCCATGAAGCGCAGCAGGAATTCACCAACGGTAGAGGAGCTTTCAGCAGCGGTTGCCAATGGCGACCAGGACAAAGGATCCAACTGAGAACCGACATGGACGCCAAAATAAGGATCGCCGGATAGTATCGAAAGATTTTCTGCCAGGGAATACATCTTTGGCGCTGAAATAAAGACGTCTGGATTGTTGAGGTTTTTTTTGGAGATCGCTAAATCGACCAATACCTCTTCCGGATCAATTTTGCGCCGTTTCAGTTCGTCAAGGAACGGTTGAACCAGGTTCAAACGGATAAGCGGAAGGATTGGTTTTTTACTGGTGCTTTCTTTCAAGGTAGTAAATCACTCTCATCATTTTGACGAGATATTAGGCTGATTGCGCAGTAAAAGCGATAATTTACGCCATTAATCTTCCAATATGGCGTATAAGGTTAGGCATCAATTCATTTCCATCTGTAGAATAATTTCCGTTACGCTGCACAATTAACCAATCAGTGATGAGAGATACTCACATTGGAGATGTGTGGCATTTTAATTTTCATATATTTAGAAACCAATCCTTTTTATCCGCTACCAGACAATGCGAGTTGTGATTGGGTTATAAAATTTGTATTTGAACAAGGACCCTTATGAAACTTTTTAAACTTCTATTGATTACCTTCAGCACCATTGCTTTGGCCTTTCCAGTAATGGCCCAGGAGAATACAGCATCGCAAGTATTGTTCAAAAATGTCAATGTCTTCGATGGCACGAGTGACAAACTGGCCAAGGATCAGGAAGTCCTGGTCGAAGGAAACCTGATCAAGAAGATCGGTAGAAACATCGATGCACCCAGTGCGACCGTGGTCGACGGTGGTGGTCGAACGTTGACGCCCGGTTTCATAGACAACCACGTACACCTGATGTTGCCGGGACCGACGCTTCCAGCGATGGAAGCAAATAGCACCTGGGAAGACCTGGCGATTGCGGGTGTCGCCTCAGCCGAGATGTATCTCATGCAGGGTTTTACGACGGTGCGCGACGCTGGCGGCGCCAACGCTGGTCTTCAGCGCGCTATCAACGCGGGTACTATTGTCGGGCCGCGTGTCTACCCTTCAGCCGCTTTCCTTAGTACCCGAGGTGGGCACGCTGATTTCGCGAATTTTACGGCACCAGTCGGGGAAACCTCCAATTTTAGCCGACTGAACATGGCGCAGGAAGTCGATAGTGTTGCTGATGTCCAAAAGTTTGGACGTAACAATTTCCGCATGGGGGCCAGCCAATTGAAGTTTATGCAGTCCGGCGGCGTGGTGTCTGCCTTTGACCCGTGGCAACTGATTGCAGGTTCTCAGGCCGAGATCGAGGCAGCCGTGCAAGTTGCGAACGAGTATGGCAGCTATGTCATGGCGCATTCGTACCGGAAAGAGGCGATCCTGAACGCCCTGAACGCCGGTGTCCGTTCGGTCGAACACGGCTTCATGTTCGACTGCGAAATCTCCGAATTGATGAATGAAAAGAATGCCTATATCACAACCAACCTGACGGCATTCGATCCAAACCTTTTCGACATCCCTGCGATCAGCCAGGTTCCCGCAAGTTTGCGCAAGGCAAAATCAGCTGCTGCTTCGTTTGGCAACTATCTTGACAACATGCGCAAATGCCCGGCGAAGCGCGGGCATCACACGGATTGCGTGGGCACCGCCGATGCCTGCAACATCCAGATTGCCTATGAGAAGCATCTCGCGAACGAATTTTTCGGCGCGTACACATCTCTTGTTGCTCTTACCTCGGTAGGGGGCGAGATAGCAGCCATGACCGGCGATTTCATGAACCCCTATCCCGAAGGCAAACTCGGCGTCATCGAAGAAGGTGCCTATGCTGACATCCTGATCCTCGATGGCAATCCGCTAGAAGATTTCTCCGTGGTCGGAACGGGCGATAAGTGGTTCGGCGCTGAGCCCAGACCGGAGAGCCCAGAAACAATCCGAGTCATCATGAAAGACGGAAAGATTTACAAAAACACGCTGAAGTAGCGTGAGTAAATATTTGAGCATGTCAGACGGGGCAGAATCGTTATTCTGACCCCTTTTGTTTGTCGATTATGCGGCAGCAATCTCTGCTTTCAACCTTGACCGGAGTGCTTAGGTGAGCAATGAACCGATTACTGGCAATATTTTCACTGATCTTATTTCCTTTCATTCTACTAGCGGTCGACAAACCTGACTGTGATCCGGGCGATGGCACCCAATGTGAACAGGAATACGAGGCTGAACGCCAAAAAGTTGCGATGTTGGCTGGCCCGGAACAGGTTGAGAACCGGCTGCAAATTGACTTCAACCAGGTCACTCCGATGTTTCCCCGCGACTTCGCCAATGGCTATTTCGACTGGAAAGAGCGCATCAAGAAAGACTACGGTGTCTCTGTCGGTGGTGACTATTCGGCCGTTTACCTGTCTGCCAGTGACAGCCCTGGGGAAGACAGTGCTTTCGGTGGCATGTACAGGTTTTATGGCACCTGGGAAGCCGCTGGTGACGGCAAGGGTAACTCGGGTGCGTTGATCTGGAAGGTCGAACACCGCCATGCTTACGGCAAATATGTCGCACCCGGCAGTTTCGGTTTTGAAATTGGCTACATCGGTCTGTTCGAACCACCCTTCAGCGATCAGGGCACACGACTGACAAACCTTTACTGGCGCCAACGCATGAAAGGTGGTGACCTGGTTTTTGTGGGCGGTTTTGTCGATGTGACTGATTACGTGGATGTCTACATGCTGTCCAGTCCATGGACCGGTTTCTTTAATTTTGCCTTTTCTACCGGTTCTGCCAGTATTCCTGTACCCAACGAAGGTCTGGGACTGGGTCTTGGTGGTTATCTCAATGAGAATTTTTACATCATCGGTGGTTTTGCTGACACCAACTCCAACCCGCATAAACCCTTCGATGGTTTCGATACTTTTTTTAATGACCGAGAGTACTTCAAGCACCTTGAATTTGGCTGGAACTCGTCCCGTGAAACCGCGTTTTTAAACAATATTCACCTGACACTTTGGCATGCCGATAAACGCGATGCAGCGGCCACACCGAGCGGTTGGGGGGCTAATTTATCCTGGAGCCGTTCGGTCAATGATCACTGGATTCCCTTTATCCGCAGCGGTTACGCTGATAATGGTGGCGCCCTGCTGGAGAATTCTATCAGTGCCGGTTTTGCCTACCAGACAGTATCTGGGGGCAACCAGGTGGGTGTGGCATATAACTGGGGCAAACCAATGGAAAGCACCTGGGGCTCGGGTTTGGATAACCAGCAGACACTTGAGGTGTTCTACCGTATCCAGCTTTTCAAGGAATTGGCCATCACCCCTGATATCCAGTATATCCGCAACCCGGCGCTGAACCCGGAAGCAAATACTTTGTGGGTGTTGGGTCTGAGGGCGCGCTTGGCTTTTTAGTGCGCGTCCTGGTACCTATTAAAAGTGAGATTGATTGAATTGGACAAATACGCCACAGGAATTGCTTTGGATGAGAAATAAAACGGTTATTAAGGGTACCGTCGGGATTAGTAAAACGTACTTCCTGGTCATCTTATTCGTCGCATTACAATATTTTCCGACGTTGGTTAGTGCTCAGATTCTTGGAACTCAAGATACCCTTGTCCGAAACGTTAAGCTGGCCGACCCGGCGGGAAAGGTCGAGGATAAGGTCGTCAATATCCTCATAATTGCAGGTAAACTCGAAGTTGTTACAGAAGACAAAATCTCCCGGGATGAGGCTGACCAGGTAGTGAATGCCAATGGGGGATTCATCGTGGGCAAGCTTGAGATCGGTGAATCCCCGAGTTTCATGATTTTCAATGATGATCCGCGCAAGAATTTCGAGGTCATGCTTGACACCAAGACCTATTCCAGTTTTGCCGTACACGATGGCATTGTGATCAAAAACCGTTTACTGGGAGTGAGATTTGCTGACCCGGAGGATGAGCCTGTAAAGTCCGGCTGGCTGGCTTACACACCACCCCCGATGGCCATACCAATGAACTATCAAGACAGCAGCAAGTGGAACCGCTTTGAAACGAAATGGATATCTGGAATATTTACAGGTGCCATTGCCCTGGACCGAATGAACTGGCTTTCCCAGGACAACGTGAGTGAGGCGCAATTTGGTAATCTGAATGATTATGACGGAGGAGAGATCAGAGCGCTGAGATTCGGGATTTTCGGTACTATTAATTTTGAAAATCCGTGGGTTTATACCATCGCCGGGGCCACCAATGCCTTCGATAAGGGCTTCGAAACAGAAAACAAAGATGATATTACCCTGTTTGACTGGCGCCTGGATATCCCGTTTTTTAAAAACTCAGTGATGAGCATTGGCAAGCAAAAAGAGCCAATCTCCATGGAGAGGTTGACCGGAATGGTCTTTCTGCCCTGGCAGGAGCGTTCAGCTGTTGCTGATGCTTTGCTACCCGCCAGGAACGTTGGTGTTGTCTGGAATGGCAGCAGTCCCGAAAAGTACTCCAGTTGGGCGTTTGGTGTGTTCAATGACTGGTTCGACGCAGAGCAGGATTTTAGCGACAGCGCCAGCCAGTTTGCAGGACGACTGACATGGGCGCCTTTCATGACAGAGGATGAGAGCAATCTGCTTCACCTTGGTCTCGGCTACCGCTATTCAGATGCAAAGGAAGGTTTTCGTTTTCGAACCGAACCGGAATTCAACAAGTCTCCGGTGCTTGTTGATACTGCATTTGGTAATGATGTAGCGGCCCTGCCTGCAGATAAAATGGAAACCTATAATTTGGAGCTATCCTGGCGTAAGGGTCCTTTCTGGCTGGCATCCGAATATTTCCGCACGGCAGTGAAGAATCCTGCTTTGAAGAACCCGAAATTTGATGGTTATTATGTTTCCGCGTCATGGGTTCTGACAGGTGAAATGAGGCCATATAACAAGAAAAATGGGCTTTTCAGACCGGTACCCATTTCCAGGACGGTATACCAAAACGGCAAAGGTGCATGGGAAATTGCTGCTCGTTATTCAAATATCACTCTGACCGATGGCAAGGTAGAAGGTGGCGATATGCAGATCGGGTCGTTGGGTTTGAACTGGTGGCTCACACCCTTCTTTTCGCTTGGCGTAAATTACCGCTACATTTGGAACAATCAAGACGAACTTGATGGCACAAGCAGTGGCTTCACCACCCGGATTCTGCTCATGCTTGATTAACTAATACGTTAATCACATTGAAATAAATAGATAATTGGTGGAGGCGGCGAGAATCGGGCCGCTCACGACCATCCATGGCCTTCGCGACAGACCGACTTCCTGTCAGCCACCCGCGGTAGACGAGCGTCTCATCCGGACCATCTACGTCAAATAAAAAACCACCGCGAGGGTGGTTTTGTTATTTGGTGGAGGCGGCGGGAATCGAACCCGCGTCCGCAAGTGATTCGCTTTCGGCTCTACATGCTTATCCGTCTCTTAATTTAATTGCTGGCTACCCAGACGGCGGGGAAGACCAACAACGATCCTGGATAAGTTTTAACGGATCCACACCAGGCGTGCTTAGCCGCGATCCCGTTTAGGGTGACTCCCGGGCTCCGACGCGTACGGGCACGCTTCGGGCGGAAGGCACTAAGCTAGGTTTTTAAGCTGCTAGTGCGTAGTTGTCGTCGTTGGCAACTAAAAGTTTTGCAGTCAGTTTAACGAGTTGTTTGCAGCTCGGCATGCACCTAGAGTTTCACGACCCACGTCGAAGCCAGGTCGCCCCCAGTACTTACTATCGGACGCTATTCTACAGATTTGGTTCCATCCTGTCTGCTGTTACATCATTACACTGCTGAATATGCCGTTTGCAACAAGCCTGCACAACCAGACTCCACGTGCATCAGGGTTGCGTGATGGAAATACTGATGTGGCATAAGGTTTTCTGATAAATCCCAGCTCGAGAGTTATTCGAACAGTGAAGGCTCAATCCTCCTGTTCAAGTGACTTTGGTTCGCTGTGATAGGCTTTTGAAACATTCGGCGGAAGCACGTATTCGTCCACCGAGGCCATACGGACCTTGATAATGTCCTTGGTCACATTGATAACCGTCAGGTCACGCGCCAGTGCCAGTGGACCATCATAGGTTTTACGCACACCATCAGTAATTGCGGCATTTTTGCGTTCGCTTTCGCCCCGATTACAACACGCCGCAATTATTCACTCAAAACTTCGCTAAACACCTGGCTCAACCTGTAATTGATAACTCTGAGCGCTATGGACTTACCAACATCCTGTCTTTCAGCCACATCCAACAGGTCATTGAAGCTTAAATGCACCTTGTTATTCTCATCCTGCCAGACCAGAAATTTCTGACAAAAAGCATCCAGCCCAAGGGTAGGGGCATTTTTCATGGCTTTTGCGCCGGGAGCAGGCCCGCCAAACAAGATCAGAGTTGCCGGCTTGATGGTGATTCCCACGGCTCCCGAGCGTTTCTGAAAATCCACGCTTCCAAAACTGACAGTGTCATCCTGGGAGTTGATACCTGCCATTACCTTCTCTATCGTGGTTGGAAAGTCATATGGGCTGTCGATGGTCGTGATTCCATCAGGGCTCATGCTTTTCCGCGTAAAGGAAGCCTTATGCTCAGACCCAATATCCTGAAGTGCCTCTGACATACTTGCCTTGTAAGCTGATTCCAATTCAGCGGTTGCGTTTAAGCCATACCTTGATTTGATGTATTCAAATGAGTTGTAAATGACTTTGCTGCTGCCATCGGGTTCTGATTCATACGCGAGCGTCCTCAAAGGTAAGTCGATGCCCACCAACGGGTTTTCCTTCATGAGTTCCGCTTCCAGTCGTGGATTTGAGAAGATAAGCACCCTTGCAGGCGGCATTTCTGAGCCGGCTTCTTTACCTAGCCGGGAGTGATCGATTTCCACAATTTTTTCAAGCGAATTGCTGGCAAGTACGTTGGCTTCCAACTTTGAATAAAGCGCGTCCGGCGCTTTGTATCTCCCGGCTGTGAGTGGCTCGTCGTTTCCACAGCCTGCGAGCAGGCTTGTCGCAAACAAGAATGCAAAAAACGATCTGGAAAGATTCACAATGACATTCCTTAAATGTTGCAAAACAGTCTAATCTAGCTCAAACCCTGATAAAACGAAAGCTCAATACAGCTGTGATCTCAGGTAAAAAGAACCAGGTAAGAGAATCCATGAAGTGTCTGGTTCCATGAGGTGGGATGGTTTGTTTACAACACTTCCAACGCAGCTTTTAAGTGGATGCGCCAGCACACTACCTTAGCAAGTCTATTTCCTATACAGTTCACAGGTTTGGCAACTACAGAGGAAAGAGAATTGAAAATATTGATAACCGGGGGCGCAGGCTTTATTGGCAGCGCGGTAATCCGACACATTCTGGCAAACACTTCAGATGAAGTGATCAACCTCGATAAACTAACCTATGCCGGGAATTTGGCTTCCCTTGATGAGGTCCTCCCGTCAGAGCGTTATACCTTCTGCCAGGTTGATATTTGTGATGCAAAAGATGTTGCTGATGTTTTTGCCCGGCAGCAACCGGATGGCATTATGCACCTTGCTGCAGAGTCTCATGTCGACCGCTCTATTGACGGCCCAGGCGCATTTATCCAGACCAATGTTTTTGGAACTTACACCTTACTGGAGGTTGCCAGAGATTATTGGCAAAATCTTCCAGAGGGGAAAAAATCGCTTTTCCGTTTTCACCATATTTCAACAGATGAAGTTTATGGGGACCTGGAAGGTCCGGAAGATTTGTTTACCGAGGAGACTTCTTACGCGCCCAGTTCCCCTTACTCGGCATCGAAAGCAAGCTCGGATCACCTGGTCAGAGCATGGCAGAGAACTTACGGTTTACCCATCGTCATCACCAATTGTTCTAATAACTATGGCCCTTATCATTTTCCGGAAAAACTCATTCCCCATATTGTGCTTAATGCCCTACAGGGGAGGCCACTTCCTATCTATGGAGATGGCCTGCAAATACGGGACTGGCTCTATGTTGACGATCATGCCCGCGCGCTTTACAAAGTGCTCACTGAGGGCAAGAACGGTGAAACTTATAATATTGGCGGCCACAACGAGATGAAAAATATCGAAGTGGTCAAAACAATCTGTAATATTATGGAAGAGTTGGCCTCTGACAGCCAATATTCACGTGCGGGGGGCAACCCCAAGGGCTTTGAAGGACTGATAGAGTTTGTCAAGGACCGACCGGGTCACGATGTTCGTTATGCCATTGATGCCTCAAAGATTGAGCGTGAATTGGGCTGGAAGCCAGAAGAAAGTTTTGAAACCGGCATACGCAAAACTGTTGCCTGGTATCTGGATAACCAACCCTGGTGGCAGGCGGTGCTTGATGGCAGTTACCAGCTTGAACGATTGGGAGAGTAATTTTTGCGAAGGGCCAATTACCAGCAGGTGGTTCCGGTAAACGCCTGCATACGATTTCGCGTTAGGTGAGCAACCAGTTTATGAAAGTGATAAAAACAGCCATAAATGACGTCTTGATTTTTGAACCAACAGTCTTTGGCGATGAACGCGGTTTCTTTATGGAAACCTTTCGCGAGAGCGAGTTTAGGGGATTGGGCCTGAACGTACAATTTGTACAGGACAATCATAGTTTGTCCAGTAAGGGCGTGTTGCGAGGTTTACATTATCAAATCAGGCAAGCCCAGGGGAAACTGGTGAGGGTTATTGCCGGAGAAGTTTATGATGTGGCGGTAGATTTACGCAAAAATTCAGCAACTTTTGGACAGCATGTAGGCGTGCATTTATCTGCGGAAAATAAACATATTTTCTGGGTCCCGCCAGGCTTTGCTCATGGCTTTGTTGTCTTAAGTGAGAAAGCAGAATTTATCTACAAGTGCACGGAATACTATGCGCCAGAGCATGAGCTATCACTGCTCTGGAATGATCCTCAGTTGAATATTAATTGGCCCCTTGCAGGCGAGCCTGAACTGTCAAATAAAGATCAGAAAGGTGTATTA
>Ga0316194_10000087_pt1 | contig 46147 bp, 50 predicted proteins | sample CroRivsedime1_MG_FD_204936 | JGI IMG/M metagenome (GOLD analysis project Ga0316194, IMG submission 204936) | Coastal sediment microbial communities from Maine, United States - Cross River sediment 1 | ecosystem: Environmental > Aquatic > Marine > Coastal > Sediment | place: USA: Maine...
ACATACTCGGCGGCGTTGGCGGGCTCACCAATCTCCTGGGCCATGCGCATCACGTTCTCCGCCGCACCACCGTGGGCCGGGCCGGACAAGGCCGCCACGGCCGCGGTCATGGCAGCGTGCAGGGTTGCGTCGGTGCCTGCCACCACTCGGGCCGTGAACGACGACGCATTGGCACCGTGCTCGGCATGCAGCACCATATCGGTGTCCATCAAGTCGGCGGCCTCCCGGCTGGGCCGCTTGCCGGTGAGCATATACAGAAAATTGGCCGCATGCCCCAGGGCCGGATCCGCAGATACCGGCTCCCGATCGTTGCGCAGATGATGGTGAGCGGCGACGATGATCGGCACCTGAGAGGTAAGCCGAACACCTTTACGCAGAGTGGCGTCCGGCTCATTGGAACCGACATCTTGATCAAAGGCGCCCAGCGCCGATACGGCCGTGCGCAGCACCTCCATGGGGTGAGCGTGCCGCACAGCGCGAATGATATCGTACACCGCCCCAGGCAGCGTGCGCGCCGCCTTGAGATCTCGGTCGAATGCAGCAAACTCGGCGGACCGGGGCAACTCACCCTTTAACAACAGATACGCCGTTTCCTCGAAGCTGGAGTGCTCGGCAAGATCGTGTATCGAGTAACCTCGGTACATCAATTCGCCGGCACGCCCGTCTATAAAGGTGCATGCCGAACGATCGAAGTAGACGCCCTTGAGGCCCCGGTGAATCTGAATCTTTTCCTCAAGTTCGCTCATAGCGCACCCGACCTGTTCGATCAAACGGGATATCAGGATTGTGGCCGACGCCTTTTTGCGCAAGTGCCAGTGGCCCCTCCCGGGTGGGCACAGGCCGATGATGCTTGAGCGAACACGGGGCGGGGGCGATGATGGAGCCCCAGTTGAGATCGCCGCGGGTGTTCCATGCCAGCAGCCGCCCAATCCACCGTCTCGAGACGCCGCCGCATGATGCTGATGGCCGCGGCCGTTGGCCTGGGGTTTGAAACGTGTCGGCTCAGCGCCGACACGAACACGCCGTTGGTGGCCGCTGCCGCCAGTCTGCGGGACGCGATGCAGGCGCTGGTGGATGAGTTCAGGCAATCTGGCGGTGGCAGGCTGAATCTTGCCTTTGGGGCATCCGGGAATCTCTATCGGCAGCTGCGGCAGGGCGCGCCATTTCAGGCGTTGTTCTCAGCGGATGAATCCTATATCGACCGGCTGGCTGCGGACGGTGTGATCGAGGACAGCGGACAGATCTACGCCTTGGGCCGGCTGGCACTGGTCATGTCCCACCGCTCTCCGGTCACCGCCGACCCAAGGCTGATGGATGTCTCGGCCGCCCTGGATGACGGGCGCGTCAAACGCTTCGCCATCGCCAACCCGGTGCACGCCCCCTACGGGCAGCGGGCGCGTGAAGCGCTCGAAAACCTCGGGCTCTGGAACCGCATTGAGCCCAGACTGGTGGTGGGGGAGAACGTGGCTCAAGCCGCGCAGTTCGCCTTGAACGGGGCCACCCAGGGCGGATTGGTGGCCAGCAGCCTGCTTCTGGCCATGGCGCGTCAGGGCACCATAAAGAGCGCGCTCATTCCGCAGTCGGAGTACACCCCGCTCCGACAAAAGGCGGGACTTCTGGCCGGAGCCGACCCCGCCGTCCCAGCGTTCCTTGCCTTTGTTCTCAGCCCGCGCGGGCAAAGCATCCTGGAACGCTACGGGTTTGATCCCGTGCGCCCATCGGCAGCCGGGTGATATGGACTGGATCGCTCTGCGTCTGTCACTCCAGCTGTCCCTGCTGACCTGTGTCTTGTTGATCCCGCCTGCACTCTGGATCGCCCGGCGATTCGCCTGGCATCGGTTTCGCGGCCGCGGCCTGGCCGAGGCTGTGGTGGCGCTGCCCCTGGTGTTGCCACCCACGGTGCTGGGTTACTACCTGCTGGTCGCCCTGGGGGGAGAGTCATCCCTGGGCCAGTGGTATCAAAGCCTGACCGGCAACACCCTGGTGTTCAGCTTTGAGGGTCTGGTGCTGGCTTCGCTGCTGTTCAATCTGCCGTTCGCGGTACAGCCAATGCAGCGGGCTTTCGAGGGCGTGCCTGTAAACCTGCGCGAAGCGGCTTGGTGCAGCGGTTTGTCCAACTGGGAGACCTTCTGGCGCATCGAACTGCCTCTGGCCTGGCCGGGGGTGGTTGGTGCCATCGCGCTGGTGTTTGCCCACACCCTGGGCGAATTCGGCGTGGTGCTGATGGTAGGGGGCAACATACCGGGGGAGACCCGGACCACGGCCATCGCCATTTACGATCAGGTGCAGTCTTTCGATATCCGGGGTGCGGGCATCATGTCCCTGGTGTTGCTCGGGATTTCGATTTCGGCCATGGCCCTGGTGTTCATGACCGGCGGGCGGCGCGGCCAATGAGTTCCACGCTCGGTCTGGACGTGCGCCTTCATCAAACCCTACCCGTGCCACTGAATGCGCGTTTCTCCTGTGCGCCGGGTGAGTTGATGGCCCTGGTGGGCCCGTCCGGCAGTGGTAAGACCACGATACTCAGAGCCATCGCCGGCTTGGGGAGGGGCCAAACCGGTCACGTGCACTGCGACGGCGTGGACTGGTTCGATAGCGATGCGGGCATCAACCTCGCACCGCAGGCACGTCGTGCCGGCCTCGTATTTCAGGACTACGCCCTGTTTCCTCATCTCAATGCAACGCAGAATATCGCTCAGGCCTTGGGGCATCTGCCCCGCGCGGACCGTGTTGCGCGGGCCAGGTCGCTGCTGAAATCGGTGCACCTGGCGGGGCTCGAACACCGGCGCCCGGCGGACCTGTCCGGTGGTCAGGCACAGCGGGTTGCACTGGCCCGGGCCCTGGCGCGGGATCCAGCCGTCCTGCTTTTGGACGAGCCGTTTTCAGCCGTTGACCAGATTACCCGTCGGCGACTGCGCCGGGAGTTAGCGACGCTGCGTCATCGACTGGGCTGCGCCACCATACTGGTCACCCATGACTTGGACGAGGCCCTTGAGCTGGCCGATCGGATGGTGGTTCTGCACCGCGGCGAAACATTGCAAACGGGGGTGCCGGCGGAAATGCTGCGCAAACCGGCCAACGCCATCGTGGCGCGACTGCTGGATCAACGCAATCTGTTTACCGCGGTCGTGGCCGGCCATGAACCGGGGCTGACGTGGATAGACTGGGCGGGGCGTCGACTTCAATCCACTGGTCGCATTGATCTGCCGATCGGTGACTGGGTTGACTGGATGATTCCCGCTGCCGGCGTACTGCTCCATCGCCGAGATCGTCCGTCCCGCGGCGAGCGCGAAAACCCGGTGCAGGGGAGGGTGAGCAAGGTGGTATCCCTGGGTGAGACCCTGTGGATCACCCTGAGGGTGGATCAGACGGACCCTTCACCCCGACGGCCCCTAGAACACCCGCTGACGTTTTCTCTGCCGGAGCACGTTGCCCGTCGCAATGATGTCGAGGTGGGCAGCAGCATTACGGTCTCGCTGCTGGCGGACAGTCTCCATCTGATGACGCCGGTGACCGGCCGCTAAAGCGACGCGGCGCGGCTCAAACGCTGTGCTCGGCGACCGTACGCTCGTTCCACTCCAGCCCGGAGCCGACGACACCGTCGAGTCGAGTGTGCCCACCCTCAACCTGAAGTGGCGCCGCCAGCACCGGGTCCCACCAGTCCACATGCTCCAGCCAGTGGACGGTGGGGGTAACGCAGAGCAATTGTGCGCTGAGTTCTGAGTAGAGATGACTGGACATGGGTATGGCGTAGGTTTGCGCCAGCGCGGCGGCGCCCAACCAGCCGGTCACGCCGCCGATCTTCATGGCGTCGGGCATAACATAGCCCGATGCACCGGCCACCAGCGCATGGTGCATGTCCTGGGTGCCCCACCAGTTCTCACCGGTCTGAATCGGAACCCGGACGGCGCGCGAGATCCGGGCATGCCCCGCATAGTCGTGAGCCAGGGTCGGCTCCTCGACCCAGGTCAGGCCCTCATGCTCAAGCACCCGGAGACGCTCGATGGCCTCGGTGGGCGACAGGCTCTGATTGTAATCCACCATGATGGCGACACCTTCGCCCACCGCTTCGCGCATGGCCCGGATCACCGCGAGGTCCTCTTTGACGGTCGGGTATCCAATCTTGGCCTTGACCCCGGGAAATCCCCGATTGGCCCAGTGTTCCGCCACCCGCGCTGAACCCTGGACACCGTCGTAACCCACGGCGCCATAAACGGGGACCGGTTTGACAACGCCACCCAACGCCTCAACCAGGGACCCGCCCAGGCATCGCGCGACGGCATCCCAGAGCGCCATGTCCAGCCCCGCCAGTGCCATACCCATCAGACCCTGGGTGCCCAGCAGACGAAAACGACGGGCCAGATCGTGGTGAAGCGCCACCGGTGCCAGCGCTTCACCCTCCACCAACGGGGCCAGATTCCGGATCAACTCGGCGGTGGGGGCCAGGGCGGCACGGGTATAGGTGAAAATCAGGCTGCGCCCGACAACGCCGTCCCGGGTCCGCAGATCGGTCAAGACCAGAGGGGATTCGGAAACCACGCCGCTGGCGGTTCGGTGGGGGCTGGCAAGAGGCAAACATACCGCCCTGACGCGAACTGATTGTACGGTGGCGGCGCGGGCGGTCGATTCGGCGGTCATGGGCGTTCCTGAATCAAATGTCGGGACACCCCGATTGGGCGGTTGAATCAGTGCTCGACGTAAATCAATTCACGGGTGTCGAATCCCAGCGCTCGCGCTTTCTCAACCAGCCGATCAAGGGTTGCGGGATCCAGCGCCGGGTCGCGAGCGAGTATCCAGAGGTAGGATCGGGTTGGCCCGGCCACCATCGCGTAGCGGTAATCCTCCTGATCCAGATCGATGATGTTGTAACCACCGTAGAACGGGCCGAAAAAAGACACTTTGAGCTCACCCACCGTCGGATCTCCGACAGGATAGGCCTTGCCGTCGGCCTCCTCCCAGGCGTTCTTGTCCGTGTTGAACCCCCGGTTCACCACTGTCACACCGCCCTCAGCACGCGGCGAATAGGTGGCGGTCACCTGGGTCAGGCCTTGTTCGAACCGATGATTCAACCGCGCAATCTCGTACCAGGAGCCGAGATATCGCTCGAGATCGAAGTTGCGCACCGACTCAATCCCGTCCGGTGCCCCAAGGCAACCCGACAATGCGAGGCAAAGGCCGCACACCTGCAGCCAGCGTGCGAGCCCCTCGCTCAATTGGCGCTGCGGTAACTGCGTTTGTTGTTGAAAGCGGATTCGCATTCGGGAAGATCGTAGAACATGGCCTGGCGAATGCCAACTCGCTCACCGTAGTTGGCCGCCTCGGCTTCGCAGGTGGCCTGGTCTTTCTCCCCCTGCGTAAGGCACTGTTGCAGGCTCTGCTCTCTCAGGGGTGCAAGCTGCTCCTGCCGCGCGGCCTGGCAGGCCGCGTCCATGGTGGCCTGATCCTGCTGCGCCGCCGAGGCAACAAACGACCAGGCCGAAAGTAGACCGGAAAGAACAAGAACAATTCGATTCAAGCTGCTCATGGTTGGTGCTCCTAACTCTTCTTATGACTGGAGCGGCAAACCCAGCATCCTGAGACTGCGGTCTACCACTCAAACTCCATGGCGCGGAAAATGCGGCCCGCATTCTGTTGCGCCAAGAACTCATAGGTGTCCAGATGCGAATACGCGGACTGATCGATGGCGTAGGCGGCCTGAAGATCCCCTCCCTGATCAATCACCTCCGCCATTTGGTCTCGCATGAACACCAGATAGTCTCGCGTGTAGGTGGTGACCTGTTCCATATCGGTCGGGCTGCCGTGCCCCGGAATGACCACTTCGGGTTCAAGCGCGGCAAATGTCTCCCAACTCTCTATCCAGCCCGCCGTGTCGGTGGTTTCGAACACCGGTAAAAGGCGCTCATGGAACGCCATGTCACCGGAGATCACCAATCTTCGTCGCGGTAACCAGACCACAATGTCACCGGGACTGTGGGCCGGCCCCAAGTAGCGCAACTCGATTCGCTCGCCCCCGAGTTCAATGATCCGTTCCTGCTCGAAAGTCTCATCGGGTTGGGTCAGCTCCGTACCCAGGGCCTTATCCCGATTGCGTGCCCGCATGCGTTCGATGATCTCGTGACCGAGTGTTTCGATCTCATGGGCGGCATCGACATGGGCGATTACCGTTGCGCCCTGTTCCTGCCAATAGTTCGACCCCAGCATGGCGTGGCCCTGGCCGTTCTCGAGCACCACGAAGCGCACGGGTTGGTCGGTGATCTTCTTGATTTCCTCATGCAGTGACCGGGCCAGCAAATAGTTGTCGCCGGCATTGACCACAACGACACCCGCATCGGTAATGATGAACGACAGGTTGTTGTTGTGGCCGGAGTTCTGATAGCTCCCCGGCGCCGTGGCACCGATCGCCGACCAGACGCCGGGAACGACCTCCCGCGGAAGACTGAAGAGCATCGAGTTGGGTGCCTCGTCGGTCATGGCCACAGGCAGGCCGGCATCACGCCAGGCGAAAAAACCATCGGCATAGTTGCGAACGTCGGTGTAGCCCATCTCGGTCAGGGTGACGGCGGCCAAAGGGCTGCGCCGGTTGATGCCGCAGAAAACGACTATCGGCGTATTTTTGTCGGGAACCGATTCGGCGACACGAAGCTCAAGCCAGCCACGGGGAATGTTGACGCTGTTCAACCCGTCTATGGTGCCGCCGAGGGTGTCGATCTCATCGGGTGTGCGCACATCGATCAGCACCAACTCGGGGTTCGCCTCAAGAGCCGCGCGCAGCGCGTCGGTGCCCAGGGTCCGAACACCCTCCAGCGACGGGAGCGCGTCATTCCCACCGGTTTGGGCGAGGGCCGCGAAACAAGACAGCAACAGACCAGCGAACAAACAGGCGGCAGGTGAGAGGACAGGTCGTTGGGTTTGCATATGGAAACCTTTGAAACAGGTGCCGGGCTGGCCCGTCACCCCATGGTCACGGGCCCTCTGATGAATGAGGGTAGCGCATCCAGCCGGTCAGAACGCGGCCTGGAACCATTGCATCCTGAGCCATCGGCCGCCATGTACTCCACCTTGGTGACCACCAGTTGCTGTTCATAATCCGATCCAAAACCTTGCTCGGGCGCCGTGCCAAGCCGGCCTCTGACCACCGCGAACAACGCCTCGTATGGCACCAAGCCCGGCGCCAGATCTCGATAAGTTTCAGTCAGCCGGCCGGAGGGATCACTGACCCAAACAGGCTCGATGCCGCCGCAGGGCGTGAAGCTTCTGACCTCATGCCCGAGCACCACCAGGCCCCGAAACCGCTGAACTGAGGAGGCATCAGCGGACGCTCCGGTAGAAACACTGGTCTGTGGTTCAGTGCCTGCGCACCCCAAGCCCGACACAGCAATCGACAGCAGCAGACCCAGGGGAAGGGTTCGTCTGGTTCCAGCCGAACCGCGACCGTGAGGCAGTTTCACGGCGCGCCGGCCTCACCCTGATAGGCCGAAAGAGTGAATCGCGGCGTACAAACGGCGAGGAACAGCAAATCCACCGAACCGGTGTTGGCGATACGTTGACGGCAGCCGGGCGGTACCAGGACCACATCGCCCACGCCCACCGCCTGAGCTGGCAGTGTGCCAACCTCCACCCGGCCGGATCCGGCCAGAATCACATAGCGCTCGGCAGTGCCCCGGAGGGCGTGCCACCGGGTGGTTACGCCCGGCGCCACTCGGGCCCGGGCGATGGACAGCAGCGGATCGTCCGGCGAGTTCGAGACCTCGACGATATGGCAACCCTCCTCGGTGTAGAACTCTGGCTGAGCCTGAAACAGCTTTATCGATGCTTCCGTCAACACGCGGTTACCTCGGCCACCTGCGACTGACCCACTTGCGGCACGAGCGGCGTTGGACTGGACCCGGCGCCCAGCACCGCAACAGTCGCGGATTCAAGGCCGGTCCACGCATTGGTGCATACACCTTCGCGTCAGGCCCAGACATTGGCCTGTTCGTCGAAGCCGGGACGCGCCGCGCCGATGACACAAAACCGATGACCGCTGGGCGCCTGCATGACCGTCCAACGCTCCAGCCTTTCCACCACCTCGGCGCCGAGGGTCACAAGGCGTTTGACCTCCGCTTCGATGTCGTCGGTTTCGATATCCAGGTGCACGCGACTGGGGTGGTCGACGGCCTGTAGCAGCATCGGAACCTCACTGGCCAAACCCTCCAACCTGACATACCTGGGATTGCGCTGCGCTCCTTCGGCCTCGGGCGTCCCGCCAATGGCAGCACCCCAGAACTTCGCCTCGCGGAGCAAATCATCGGTTTGGCAATCGACGATCAGTGCGCCCAATCGACTCTTGTGCATCTGTCTCTCCTGCTGTATCCCATGGACCATGGAGCACGCTGGGTAGCAACCCGGTTCCCGGCTTCAATGGATCGATGCCGGCGGAGTTGGAGCCAGCTTCGGCGGTGTCGCAGGGCCATTGGTGGTGAGTGTAGATCCCCCAGGCCCGAAAAGGACAGCGCATGAGTGTCATGGTCCTCTGCATTTGCTGGGCGAAGAAAGGTCAGAGCCCCTGTGGCGGAAATGCTCACGATCACATCATTCTGGATCAAAACGATGGACAATCCGATCGAACAGACGAGATCCACGGCGACCGGTGGAGGCGTCATCCTGCTGCCGATCTTGGCCATGTGGCTGCTGTTGCAGGAAACCAGCGACCTGGTGATTGGACTGGCATTGCCCATCGTCGTCCTATTTTCCGAGGACGGCTTCGCCGGAGTTGGTTTGCCGATGGTGATCGCGGTAGCGCTGATCATCGGGCTGGCCATGCACCTGCCGGCGGCTAAGCGGTTCGGCCGGCGGCTACAGAGGGCGTTGTTGGAGCAGCGCGCGGCAGACAATGTCGGCCGAAAGATTTTGACTGACGGGCGGCGGCGATGAGCGAGGCAAATGGAGATGACTGCGAGAGCCGAGCTGCGGCCTTCGCCGCCTCGGACGACATCCCCACCAATCCTCGCATCGAAAACAGCCTGGGTGATTTGGTCAATCGTCGCCTGGGCCGGCGCGACCTGCTGAAAGGCGTGCTCCTGGTCGGTGCGGTGGCCTCGATGGGCCTCCCGTCCAGGTCAGCATCGGGGCGACGATCGACGACTGCGGATCAAACACGCTTCGACTTCGTGGAAATCGAACATGGCGTAGATGAAACCCACCACGTGGCGCCTGGCTACGATGCAGAGGTCCTGATCCGCTGGGGTGATCCGCTGTTCGACGATGCCCCCGCATTCGACCCAAACCATCCTTCGGCTGCCGCTCAGGCGCTGCAGTTCGGCTACAACAACGACTTCCTGGGATTTCTGCCGCTGGGTTCCACCGGGGACCGCGGACTGCTCTGCGTCAATCACGAGTACACCAACGAGGAGCTTATGTTCCCGGGTGTCGAGCGCCAGGACAAGATGGACTTCATCACTATGACTGCGGAACTGGCGGCGACCGAAATGGCCGCCCACGGCGGCTCCGTGGTCGAGATCGCTCGGATCGACGGCAGATGGCGGTATCTGAAGAAAAGCCCATACAATCGGCGAATCACCGCACTCACGCCCATGCGCATCTCCGGGCCCGCCGCGGGCCATACGCGCATGCGCACAACAGCCGATCCGACGGGGACCCGGGTGCTCGGTACCCTAAACAACTGCGCCGGCGGCATGACGCCCTGGGGCACCTATCTGATGGCGGAGGAGAACTTTCACGGCTATTTCTGGGGTAAGGAGGCGATCGAGGCACATCCTGAGGCCGTTGCCCTGAAGCGCTACGGCATACCCGGTGGCTGGTACAACTGGGGGCAGTACCACGATCGATTCGACATCGCCAAGGAGCCCAACGAGACCAACCGGTTCGGCTGGATTGTGGAAGTGGACCCTCAGGATCCCCATTCGACCCCTACCAAGCGTACCGCTCTAGGACGCTTCAAACACGAAGGCGCCGAACCGGTCGTAAATCATGATGGCAGAGTGGTGATCTACTCCGGTGACGATCAACGATTCGACTATCTGTACAAATTCGTCAGCACCGGCGTGTTCGATCCGGAGGCGCCGGATGCGAAGCATGATTTGCTGGACCAGGGTACGCTCTACGTGGCGAAGTTCGACTCTGACGGCACCCTGAGCTGGCTACCGCTGGTTCAGGGAGAAGGCCCGCTCGTCGCCGAGAATGGTTTCCCAAGCCAGGCCGACGTGTTGATCAGCACCCGTCTGGCGGCCGACCTGCTTGGGGCGACGCCCATGGATCGCCCCGAAGACGTCGGTGTCAATCACTTGACCGGCAAGGCCTACGTGATGCTGACCGGCAACGACAGACGTACCGCGGAACAGACCGATGCGATTCACACTCGCGCCGAAAACCGCTGGGGCCTGGTACTGGAGATCACGCCGCCGCAGGGGGATCACGCATCGACCCGAGGGCACTGGGCGGTTCTGGTGCGTTGCGGCGACCCCGCAGACCAGACGATCGAGGCCCGTTGGAACCCCGCCACCAGTGAGAACGGGTGGTTTTCCAATCCCGACAACTGCGCGCTGGACCCGGACGGGCGGTTGTGGGTTGCCACCGATCAAGGCAGCCAATGGCATCAGAATTCGGGCAGTGCAGATGGCCTCTGGGCACTGGAAACCGAAGGAGAAGCTCGGGGTGCGGGACGCATGTTCTTTCGGGCGCCGGTGGGCGCCGAACTCTGTGGGCCCTGTTTTACCGAAGACGGGGCGACGATGTTCCTGGCGGTGCAGCACCCGGCGTCGGATGGGACCAAGCGCTATCCGGGCTTTGCCCGCGCTTCCAGTTTCCAGGATCCCGCCACGCGCTGGCCGGATTTTCGGGAGGACACGCCACCCCGGCCGTCTGTGGTGGTGGTCACTCGACGGGACGGTGGTCGAATCGGAGGCTGACGGACCCCGGAGGCAGGCTCAGAATACCGACAATCCGGTTTCGCCGACGAAGCATTCCAGCGCCCTGAAGCCCGCCACCGAGTTGCCGGACGGACCCAAGGCTGGCGACCACACCGCAACACACAGCGTATCCGGAACCACCGCAACGATTCCGCCACCTACACCGCTCTTACAGGGCAAACCTACGCGAAAAGCAAACTCCCCCGCGGCATCGTAGGTGCCGCAGGTCAGCATCAGCGAGTTGATGCGTCGGGCTTGACGCTCGGTGACCACCGGCTGCCCCCCGGCCGGGTTGATACCGTCATTGGCGAGGAACGCGGTGGCGCGGGCAAGCTCCCGGCAGCTCATGGCGAGAGCACACTGATGAAAGTAGACATCGAGCACGGCGTCCACGTCATTGTCCAGATTGCCGAAGCCCTTCAGAAAATTGGCCAGGGCCGCGTTGCGAAACCCGGTGCGGCGTTCCGATTCGGCAACCTCCGCCTGGTATGGAACCGCCTCGCCGCACAAGTCGCTTACGAACTGGCGCAGTTCGCGCTTGGCGTCCCCCAGGGCCGACAGCAAAACGTCGGCGACACAGATTGCTCCGGCATTGATAAACGGGTTGCGGGGTATGCCGCGTTCGGTTTCCAGATGGGTCAGGGAGTTGAACGCATTGCCGGAAGGCTCCCGGTCGAGTCGCTTCCACAAGTCCTCGCCGACCGTGCGCATGGCCAGCGTCAGACTGAACAGTTTGGATACACTCTGAATCGAAAAACGCTCATTGGCGTTACCGACGACCGCATCCACGCCGTCCAGGCCGTGCAGCGCAATTCCAAGCTTGTCCGGTGAAATTCGGCCCAGCGCCGGTATGTAGTCGGCCACCTTGCCCTCACCCAGCACGCGGGTGGCGTCATCATAAACACGCTCGAGGATGGATTGATAAATCATGGATCGTCCGTTTACCGTCGCCGGCTTCAGCCTATTCCGTTGGCGCGTTGCAGTTCGCGAACATACTCGATGACGCGATGAGTCTCCAGATCGCTCAAACCGATTCTAGGCATGCTGCCGAAATTCCAATGATGCGCCTGCACACCCCGGCTCACGGCCGCCGTGAAGTGGCTGTCGGTGTGCCGCGACGGCTCGTAAAGGCGATGGACCAGAGGCGGTCCCTGTCTCGACCCGTCTGCGTTCTGGCCATGGCATTGCGCGCAGCTCTGCCGGTAGATCGCCTGGCCGGCCCTGGCACCGGCGCTCAACCGGGGTACCAGGGTCTCAGGGGCGTTCGCAATCGACCCGGTCGCGGGTCGCAAGAGGTACATAACCGAGAAGACGATCGCGCCCAACCCGGCCATGGCCAGGGGAACCTGCCAGAGACGCTGCGGTTTGGGACTGCCGCTGGACAAAACGACCCGCGCCGGCATCCCCCGAGTCTGCGTTCGCGTGGGCTTGCGCGCCATCGGCCACCTTTCAGTCAGATTGGCCCCGTCACCGGGCACCCCGAGCCATCATAAATGTCCAAATCGCAGCCATTGGGGGCTGGAGTCGCCGCGATAGTAAAGGCGGCCGGGTACTGGACTATACGGCGATCGCACCGCTGGCGGCCACGCAAATCAGTTCCAGGATGCAGCGGCACCCAAATCACAGACCTCAATCGGCGAATCCAAAATCACCGGGTCGTAGACAAACGGCTGGGTCATATCCGCCTTGGCCTGTGCGAGAGAATTCGGGGGAGCGCGCTGTCGCCCCATTCTGGGACTCGGCCTTGGATTCAACTCTGAACCAGGATGCAAGACGAATCGATGCCCGATCCGCTTGTCGATATCCACGCAGAACGCACAGCACTGGCCGCTTGCAGGATAAATCTGATTGGTGTCTTGGCCACCCGCATCGGACTGGGGCAGTTGTTCATAGACCTGGCCATGGTGGTCGCTGGACGTTACTCGGGTGGCCCGCCCAAGGTCGCGATTTTTTCGTCGGCCTTCATGAGCACTATCTCGGGCTCTTCCATCGCCAATACGGTAACCACCGGAGCGTTGACCATTCCGGCAATGAAGAAGGTGGGATATCCCGCGCATTTTTCCGGCGCGGTGGAGGCCACGGCATCGACAGGCGGTCAGATCACACCGCCCATTTTGGGCGCCGCGGCCTTCATCATGGTGGAGTATCTGGAAATCCCGTTGCGTGACATGCTGGCGGCGGCACTGTTTCCGGCGCTGCTGCACTACTTCGGCATCTTCATCATGGCCCACCTGGTAACCAAGAAACTCGGGCTGCGCGGCCTGTCGGCGGAGGAATTGCCCAAGGCCAGCATCGTATTGAAACAACATCGGCTGTCCATCATTCCGCTTGCCGTCTTGATCTATTCCATACTTTCCGGGAGGACGCCGGACCTTGCCGCCGTGTACGGTATCATCGCCTGCGTGGTGGTGGGGTTTCTAAACCCGGTGAACAGGCTGAGCTTTGCCGACCTGTGGCACAGCGTGGGATTCGGCGCCAAAAACACCCTGGCGGTGGGCGCCGCAGCCGCCTGTGTCGGCGCCATCGTCGGCGTGGTAACACTGACCGGTGTGGGCTTCCGTCTCGGGTACGTTGTGGTGCAAACCGCAACCGATCTGGCGACGCTGGGCGGGACGCTGTGGCCGTTGTCTCTGTTCAGCGTGACCCAGTGGGCCTTGTTCTTCTCGCTCATCCTGATCGCCATCGCCTGCATCATCATGGGGGCGGGCATTCCCGCTACGGCGACCTATATCATCCTGGTGGCGGTGGCCGCACCCGCACTGGCCCAGCTCGAAGTACAACCCCTGGTCGCGCATTTTTTCGTTTTTACTACGGCGTGCTGGACGATGCGGGGTTTTGTCAGGCGAGTACCTTCGGAGTCCAGATCGAGACGCCGACCCTTTCCCGGCTGGCGAACGAAGGCCTCTCGCACAACGCCTTTCACGCCACGGCCATGTGCTCACCGACCCGGGCTGCGCTCATGACGGGCCGAAACCACAATCGCGTGGGCTTCGGCCAGATTGCCGAGCCCGCCCGTATCGATCACCGAAGGCGATGAGATCACGGCAACCGATTTCAGCTTCAAGAACCCAACGGATGCCAAGAAGATAGACCTGAAGGATCTGGAGGGTACAGATGCATTACCGGCACATTTCCACATAGAGTAAATGCAATGGGTATCAAAAAAAGGGGTATGAGAACCATGAATATGAGGACCATGACAGGAACGAGTTGGCTCACCCTGGCGTTAATGGTCGCAATGGCGATCATCCCCTGTTTCTCGGTGTGGGCCGCCGACTCGCCCGAAGTGACGATTCAGAACTACGTCCGCGCGGAGACCGACCTCCAGATGCGGACCTATATCGAGAATATGGACGCTTTCGGAAAGTTCGCTCACGTAAGGGAAGCCTACGATGTCACCAGCAAGAACACGGTCCGTCCCAACCGCGACACGATCTATTCGTGGTCGGTATTCGACGTCACCTCGCCAGTGACCATCGGCCTTCCTGACCCGGGGGACCGCTACCAATCGTTGATGATCGTCAGCCAGGATCACTCAATCTGGGCAGAATACGGCCCGAAGGACGTCGTCCTTGATGAAAAGACCGTCGGGACGCGATACGTGCTTCTTCTGGTCCGGACCTTTCTCGATCCTAATGACGAGAGGGACATGAAGGCGGCCCGCGCACTGCAGGACGCCATAACCGTCAAGCAGGCTGACAAGGGCAAATTCGAGGATCCCGGCTGGAAGAAAGGGGAGGTCGAGGCGATGCGAGAGAAGATCAATGTCGTCGCTGCCGCCTTGCCCGACAGCACCAAGTCTTTTGGCCGAAAGGAAGACCTCGACCCGATCTACTGGCTGCTCGGCGCTGCTTACGGTTGGGGCGGGTTGCCAGCACAGGACTCCACCTATACCGGCGGCGTTACGGAAAACAATGATGGCAAAACCCCCTACATCATGACCGTCAAGGACGTGCCGGTGGACGCCTTCTGGTCGGTGACCGTCTACGACGACAAAGGAATGTTCATCGTCAACGAACACGACGCCTATTCCTACAACAGCGTCACCTCGAAGAAGAATGGGGACGGAAACGTCACCATCCACTTCGGGGGTGACCCTCGGCAGGACAACTTCCTCCCCATCGTGCCCGGCTGGAACTACATCGTCCGCATGTACCAGCCGCGAAAAGAAATTCTCGAGGGTGCGTGGAAATTCCCAGTACCGGTGGCGCAATAAATCGAGTCCCGCAGCAAATGACGGATAGAGCGAACAACGAGGATAATGACCAATGAAAACGAAAATGCCTAACCTCATGACAAAGGCCTCGATCGGTGTTTGTCTTGTGATCCTTTCCATCGCTTCGGCTTCACACGCAGGCGACCGAGCCGAACCCGTGACGGTTAATGCCGAGAACTTTGTCAGGGCGGAAACGGCCGGCCAGATCGTCAAAATGGCGGGCGGGGTCAATCGGTTCTTTCATCTGCGAGGACCGACGCCACTGGACCAGCAGACCGTCATTCGCATCAACCGTGACACGATCTACAGTGCGGCGGTGGTGGACATCAGCAAAGGCGCTACCTTCACCGTTCCTGACGCGGGAGACCGATACATGTCGACCATGGTGGTCAACGAGGACCACTACATCAACAAGGTCATCCATGAACCGGGCGAGCATGAGTTAACCGTCGAGGAATTCGAGACGCCCTTTGTGAATCTCTCCGTGCGCACCCTGGTCGATGCCTCCGATCCTGCGGACATCCGGGAAGCGAACGCCCTGCAGGACCAACTGAAAATCGAAGCGGCGGACGCGAAGCCCTTCACCCACCCGGACTACGACAAGGAAAGCTACCAGACCACCCACGATGCCCTGCTTGTCCTGGGTCGCGGCATGGCTGACGCCGGTGCCACCTTCGGGAGCAAGGAGGATGTCGACCCAATTCGTCACCTGCTGGGTACGGCATGGGGCTGGGGGGCTTGCCGGAACAAGAAGCTTATTACCTGAATGTGGAGCCTAATCTCCCGGTCGGCGCCTACCAACTTACCTTCAGCGATGTCCCGATCGATGCGTTCTGGTCGGTCAGCTTGTACAACAAGGAGGGCCTCTTCGATCCCAACGATCAGGACGCCTTCAGCGTCAACAGCCTGACCGGGTCTCCCAACGAGGACGGCTCCTTCACCATCCACTTCGGGGGTGATGCGGGAAGCGTCAACCATTTGCCGATTGCCGAGGGCTGGAACTACACCGTGCGCCTTTACCAGCCGCGCAAGGAGATTCTCGATGGAAGCTGGACCTTCCTTAAAGTGAAACCCATGGAATCAAAGTAGCGGATCAAAGGGTGAGTGCCACAAAGCCGGAAAATGGAAACGAGAACACTGAAGACACTATCAGTGAAGAACCTCCATCGAGCTCTCGCGATTTCCACGAGCGGCTTCATGATCACCGCCTGTACGCCGGAGAAGTCCATGGCAAAGGATGACCTTGAGGAACAGGTGGCAGACTATATTCAGAAGTTTCCGTCTCAGAACACTTATGACTACGTCATGCAGTTCACGGGAGGAGATGCCGGAAAGCTGAATGGATGGGTCATGACGTCACGGGACCTGCTCAAGGCTGGTGAGGACAAGGTGGACCGGAGCCATAACGACACCCTCTATAAGGTGGCGTTCGTCTACCTCGGGGATGGGCCGGTGGTGCCTTGACGGTTTAGGCGTCGGAAAGCTTTTCCGCTGTGGCGCCGCCGATATCCTGAGCGCTTGTCTGAGAAACCACGCACAGCAGGGTGGCGGTTACCGTCAGAAAACCCTTCTCTTGTCTACTCCCCCTGTTGAATACCGTCCACATCTTGACTTTCGCCACTCGTTTCGATTGTCGGAAATACCAGCCCGTGACGGGTTGGAGCGGCGGGGTCTACCTGAACCGCGCCGCTCCACCGATCACTTGACTGGTTCGGCTCCCGGGAAGATCCAGCTGCCATCGAGGACCTCCGCACCGGGACGATAGAAGTGCACGACGTAGTTCCAGCCGTCCATGATCGGCAGGCAATTCAGGCGGTCATCATCGCAACCACCAAGATGCACCGTCATTGTGCCGTCATCGTTCGCTGACCCTGAAACGCTGTTGACGTTGTAGGCCCCAAGCGGGTTTTCCTCGAAGAACCCGGCCGCGTTGTAGAGGCTGATCGACCAGAACGCGTCCGCCGGAACTTCGGCCGGTACCTCGATCTTGTACTCGCCGACCGGCAGGCCGGGTTCCACGTTCAGGTAGAAGGCCTCCGTCTCCGGAAGGCCACCCCAGCCAAACGCTGCCCCCAGGAAGTACCGGATCGGGTCCACCTCGCCCTTGGGACCGAATGTGCGCGTGCTGTCGCCGATATACTTAGCGAGTTCCTTCGCGGCGTTCAGAACCGCCTCGAAGCTCTCCTCATCGTAGTCCGTCGGGATAAAGAGCTTGGCTGAACCAGCCGTTATCGCCATCTGGTCCTGCAACGCGTTGACCGCAGCCAGATTGTCCGGGTCGGACGCATTGACGAGCGTGCGGATGATGGCAACCACGTAGGGCGTGTCCAACGTCGCCATATCCATCGCATGATCGCCGCCGCCGCAGAACACCTCGTTCATCAAGTGATCCTGGTTCACGATCTACGCCGAGACGTATCTGTCGCCCATCTCCGGCAGGCTCAGAGTGGCCCCTTCGCTGATGTCGATCAGGGCCATGCTGTAGAGCGTGTCACGGTTCATCCGGATCGTCGGCCGTTGCTCGATCAGCGTGGGCTCGCGGATATGGAGAAGTTGGTTCACGCCACCCGACAGGGCCAGATACTTACCAAACTCGATATCTGTCGCCGCCCGAACAAAGTTGTCGACGTTCACAGGCACTTCCCGGGCCTCCAACCGTGCGTGAAGGTTGTCGACGGACGACTGTCCAACGGCAGATCCAACGCAAATTACCGTTCCTGCGAACGCAGCGACAGTCCCAAGCAACAAATGTCTGAGCATGACTTCACCCTTACAACAGACCTGGCTCGGAGCGGAGTCTGCCCGGAGCCCTACGGTCGTATTGGTCCCTCAGGGCGAGCGGCGATTCCATGACATGGGTCGTTATGGGGCGATATGGGTAAGCGCCTGCTATCGCCGCAGGCGGATTTCTCGTTCAGGTGGTGGAGGATCTTCTCGATGACCTCGGCTTCCTCAATACAGGCGCTGATACGGAGCGATCCGTCGAGGCGTTCGGCGTAGACGCCATTCACTACCAGCAAATGGGAATGGACATTTCTATCAAGCGCACTGCCAAAGCACTGGGAATGAGAAATTCCGGAATCGCGATCAAACTGTGGGAGGGAAACCGTGGGGAGGGGAAAGAATGACAAAAAGAGAGGGTTGGTGGCGCGCCCGAAGGGATTCGAACCCCTGACCTCTGCCTCCGGAGGGCAGCGCTCTATCCAGCTGAGCTACGGGCGCAATGCGTTGGGACGCGCGATTGAGGGGGAAGCAGATCCACAACGGGAGGCGCAGAATAACGTGAATCTGCCGCATCAGTCCATGCCTCGCTGGAACCAGCATGCGTCCGGTATTTCGCCAGTCATAGGGTTCCCGCTATACTACGGCGGCTTATGCTTCCGGACTCTCCAATCTGCGTCGGGCTCAATTGAGCCGTCGACAGACCATGGCTCGGGTTACAGGGGCGGCGCCAGGACTCAACATCACCCGGCAGAGGTAGGGAAGTGGATCAACAAGACAAGTCCTTTATGACAGTGCTCACCGTGGTTATAGGCGCCCTGGTTGTGCTTACGGCGGTCGTGTTTGTCGCTGCGCGGATGGTGGCCAATGTGTCCGACGATCAGCCGGAAGACGCCGCTCGTATCCAAACCGCGATCGAAGACCGCATCAAGCCGGTGGGCAGCGTGGCCGTGTTGGACCCGAATGCGCCGGCCGAGGCCGCGGCCACCGAAGCGCCCGCGCCTGCGCCCACCGCGGCGGCTACTCAGTCGCCGGAACAGATCGTCACCCAGGTCTGCGCCGCATGCCATCAGGCCGGCGTGCTCAACGCACCCAAAATCGGCGCCAAGGAGGATTGGGAACCGCGCATGGCGCAGGGGCTCGATACCCTTGTTTCCCACGCTGTGAACGGCTTCAACGCCATGCCGGCCAATGGCGGCAATCCCAATCTCACTGAAGACGACATTCGCGCCTCCACATTATGGATGCTTGCCGAGAGCGGAATCGACATGGGCGGCGATGCACCGTCGCCGGAGTCTGACTCAGCACCGGCACTGCCGGCGGCGGCGGCGCCGGAACCCGCCGCAACCGAACCGGAACCCGCGGCAGCGGCGGAGAACCCCACAGGTGATGGTGGTGCAGACCTGGCTAAAGGCGAACAGATCTATAAGACAGCCTGTTTTGCCTGCCACGATACCGGTGCCGCCAATGCGCCCAAACTTGGGGACAAAGACGCCTGGGCCAGCCGCATCACTCAGGGTATGGACACCTTGGTCGGACATGCGATCAACGGTTTAAATGCGATGCCACCCAAGGGCGGCGCCATGCACCTCAGCGACGAAGACATCGGCAACAGCGTCGCTTACATGGTGAACAATTCCCAGTAGAGACGGCGGTTCGCAATCAATTAACAGGGGTTGTTATATGACAACCCCTGTTAATTTGCCTCAGACGGGCACCATCTCCTCTAGACTCAACGACCCGAACCATCAGACAGCATGCCGCGTAGAGCGGCCAAGTGGGCATGACCGCGCTCACGACTCTTCGCAGTGTCCACACGATCACCCCGGCCGTGCCATTCCAGGTCCTCGGCCACCAGCTCTTCCAGGAAACGACTGGGCTCGCACTCCACCCATTCCCCGCCACGCCTGCGCCTGCGTGCCAGGGTCAGAGTAAGTGTTTTCCGGGCGCGGGTAATGCCCACATAGGCTAGGCGTCGTTCCTCTTCCACATCGTCGTTGGCCATGGCGCCGTAGTGGGGCAGGATCTCCTCCTCGACACCCACCACGAAAACATGGGCGAACTCCAGCCCTTTGGCGGCATGCAGGGTCATCAGGTGGACCTCGTCCGCCGCACGCGCCTCATTCTGTCGCTCCATGATGTCCATCAAGCCCATGTGCGCCACCAGGTCCGCCAAACTGCGATCCGATGATTCGGCAGCCAGCCGCGCCATCCAGGTGGTCAACTCCTGCACGTTCTGCTGACGGCGCTCGGCCGCCTTGAAACTCGGGCTGGAGTCTGACAACCAGCTGTCGTAATCCAGTTCATCCAACAGCCCACGCACCAATGCCACCGGATCCTCGAAAGTGGTGCGCACCGCGATGCGATCTACCCAATGCGCAAAGCGACGCAGACGCTCCAGGGCAGGTGGACCCAACACCGACTCAAGGCCCAGTTCCGCCGACGCCGCCAGCAAGGGAACGCCGCGTCCCTCGGCATATCGACTGAGCTTCTCCAAGGTGGTGGTGCCGATCTCGCGTCGCGGCACATTGACCACCCGCAGAAAGGCGGCGTCGTCGCCGGGGTTGGTCAGCAATCGCATGTAGGCAATCACGTCCTTGACCTCAGAGTGTGCGAAGAACGAGCTGCCGCCGCTGATCTGATAGGGGATTTTGTGCAGCCTCAGTGCTTTTTCGAACGGTTTTGACTGATGGTTGCCCCGATAAAGAATGGCAAAGTCCGCAAAGCCGGTGCTGCTCTGAAATTTGTGATGCAGAATATCCCCGGCCACCCTCTCCGCCTCGTGCTCACCGTCCTTGCAAACCACGATGCGAATGGGATCGCCTTGCCCAATCCGGCTCCACAGCTTTTTCTCGAACACATGGGGATTGTTCGCAATCACGGCGTTGGCCGAACGCAGGATGCGGGAGGTGGAACGATAGTTCTGCTCCAGCTTGATGACCTTCAAGCGTGGAAAATCCTGACGCAGCCGAGACAGGTTCTCCGGCTGAGCCCCTCGCCAGGCATAAATCGACTGATCGTCATCCCCAACGACGGTCAGGGCCTGCCGCCCGGCAACCAGACATTGAACCAGCTCATACTGACACCCATTGGTATCCTGATACTCATCCACCAACAGGTATCGGATTTTACCCTGCCACGTTGCCAGCACCTCAGGCTGCCCGCGCAGCAGGGTGAGTGGAAGCAGGATGAGATCGTCGAAATCGACGGCGTTATAGGCCCGCAGAGCACGCTCGTACTCGGCGTATGCACGCGCCGCCGTCAAGTCGTCCGCATCCTCAGCACTCGCAACAGCGAAGTCGGCCCTGACCGTGGCATTTTTCCATAGGGAGATTTGGTGGCGGACCCTGCGCAGGTCAGCGGCTTCGGCATCCTGACCGTCGCGTTTGAGAATGTCCTGTACCAGCTGGACGCTGTCGCGGTCGTCGAAAATGCTGAACCCGGCACGAAGGCCCACCCGAGTTGCCTCCTGCCTCAGAATGCTGAGTCCCAGGGTGTGAAAGGTGCAGACCCGCAGGCCGCGGGATTCGCCACCGCCCATCAGCTTGCCAACCCGTTGTTTCATCTCCCGGGCGGCCTTGTTGGTAAACGTCACTGCGGCCAGATGATGGGGTCGAAAGCCGCAGTCCCGAACCAGATAGGCAATCTTCTGCGTGATTACGCGGGTCTTGCCGCTGCCGGCGCCGGCAAGCACCAACAGCGGCCCGTCGATGTAACGCACCGCTTTGGTTTGTTCGGTGTTGAGTCCGGCCAATAGAGATTGTTACTTGTAGAGTGCAGGGGGGTATTGTAGCGAGTTGCGGGATTGCTCGGGTGCAGCCGATGCACTTGGATCATCGCACGCAGTGCCCCGCTCCAGGAAACCCGCTGGCTGACGAAAAACGGCGCCGAACCCGACGCCGTTTTGTGAGGGCTTGAAACGCTCCGCCGCGATCAGCGCTCCGACAAAAGCGCCATGCCCCTCAGGAGGTTGAGCGCTTCATACAGCGCGTAGTCCTTCTCGGCGAGGGTGCCTTCTTCCTCCTCCGCCTCGGCGCCGGTTGTGCCGGCGGCGCCAGACTCGCCTTCTTCCTCTCCGTTCTCAAGATGACCGGTCAGGTCGGATTCCTTGACCCGTTCGAATCCGGAACTGTCAACACCGGTAAACTTGACCCGATCCAGAATGATATCCGGATCGACGCCTTCGGCCTGGATCGAGCGGCCGGACGGCGTGTAATAGCGCGCTGTGGTCAATTTAATGGCCGAGCCATTGTTGAGCGGCAGTATGGTCTGCACTGAACCCTTACCGAATGTCGGTTCGCCCATAATCACCGCGCGTCGATGATCCTGCAGCGCACCGGCGACGATTTCGGAGGCAGAGGCCGATCCGCCATTGACCAGGACGACGATGGGCGCTCCATCCACGAGATCCCCCGGCGTGGCGTTGAAACTGAGCTGGGACTCACTCACCCGGCCCTGGGTGTAGACCACCAAGCCCTCGTTCAAAAAAGCATCCGACACTTCCACAGCGGCGTTTAGCACCCCGCCCGGATTGTTCCTGAGATCCAGCACCAAGCCCTTGAGAGGCCCGCCGTTCTCTTCCTTGAGTTCGCTGACCGCCTGGGAGAGAGACCGCGCCGTCTTAGACTGGAACTGTGTGATTCGAATGTAACCGAAGTCATCGTCCAGCACGCGCTGCTTGACGCTCTTGACCCGGATCACGTCCCGCACCACTTCGATCTTCAGGGGTTGATCCTCACCGTCACGCACGATCGTGAGGACAATTGGCTCTCCCTTCTTACCCCGCATGATCTTGACAGCGTCGGACAGCGACAGGCCTTTCACGGGCTTGTCATCCAGACGGATGATCAGGTCTCCCGCTTCGACCCCGGCACGCTGAGCCGGCGTGTCGTCAATTGGTGAGATCACCTTGACAAAACCATCCTCCATGCCGACTTCGATGCCGAGCCCACCGAACTCACCGGTGGTGCCCACCTGCAGTTCCTTGAACGCATCCGCGTCCAGGTATGCCGAGTGAGGGTCGAGCCCGGTCAGCATGCCGCGCACCGCATCCTCCAGCAGATCCTTGTCTTCAACCACCTCCACATAGTCTTTGCGGATGCGGTCCAGGACATCGGTGAAGAGGCGGAGCTCCTCTACCGGCAGACTGGCCAACTGATCGTTGCGATTGGCCATGACATTGCCAGCGGAAACCAGCGTCACGCCGACAATCACGCCGACCGCCACTGCCATCAGGGTGCGCGCCGTGAATTTCATTGAATTCTCCATCTCATCTTGCTTGCCCGCCCGACCACCATAACCCTAGGACATTCGGGGTCAGCCTAAGTTGTCTTCCGGAAGCGCGGGTCGAACATTCCTTGTACCACAGCTGAGCGCCACTCCAAAACTGGAAACCGGTCCCGGTACCTTGTCCCAGCCGCAGATATCTATACGGTAATCATCTACAGGCGATCGGGCAGGACACCGCGCCAATCGCCTGCAATTCTAACGCCGTGTCAGCCAGCCCGCGGGGTTGATCGGCTGGCCGTGGCGCCGGATCTCGAAATACAGCCCGTCCTGTTCCAAGCCGCCGCTGTTGCCCACGGTGGCGATGACTTCACCTTGAGCCACTTGGTCTCCCGGCCCAGGGAACACGGATTGGTTGTGAGCGTAAACACTGAGGTAATCGTTGCCATGATCCAGAATCACCAGCAATCCATAACCCCTAAGCCAATCCGCGAACATGACCCGCCCGGGATGGATTGCCTTGACCTGCCGGCCTTCGGGCGCTTCGATCAGCAAACCGTGCCATTGCGCCTCACCTATAGGCCGCACATCGCCATAGCGTGCCTTGACCTTGCCACCGATCGGCCAGGGAAGACTGCCTTTCATGTCGGGGAATGACTTGGCCATCGCCTGTCGGGTCGACTGCCGCATGGCTTCCTGCAGAGCACCGATCAGCTCGTGCAGCTCGCGAGCATCATTTTGCAGGCGCGCAAGGCGCTCACTGTCAAGCTGAAGGCGCTGATCGATCTCCGCCAACGCCACCCGGCGTGCCTCACGCGCCTCGGCCAATGCAGCCAGCTCGGACTCAAGTGTCTCGCGGGACGCCCGATGGCGACGCTGTTCCACAACGATTTGATCCTGTACCTCGTCGAGCGCCTGAGCCTGGGATTCCACCCGCCGGATGCGGTTGGCACGAACCCGGTTCAGCGCATCGTAGTAAGCGAGCACGCGACCCACCGCCGCCGGGTCATCCTGCATCAGCAAAAGCTTTAACCGTTCCTGACGCCCGTATTGATAGGCCGCCCGGACCTGGGCCGCAAGCGCGGACCGCTCCCGGGAAAGATCCGCCTCGATGTCGAGTCTGCGTATATCCAACTCCGCAAGGTATGCCTGTATCTCTTCCATGGTGTGCTCAGCCTCCCGGACGCCGGATGCGGCTTGGCCCAGGTGGCGTTCAGCAGCGGACAGATCATTGACGGCATCGTCACGCCGGGATTGGCTTTCCTGCACAGCTCGGGTGATTTCGGAGATTTGTTGGCTGACTCGGGCAAGCTCCTGCTCCTTCTCGGCCACCGTCTGAGCGGCCGATGGCGCCACCGCCCCCGCAAACAGCAGAAACAGCAGAATCGTCGGCCCTGACATACCCCGCCGAATCAGCATCCACATGGCCGCTTCAAAGCAGCTCGACTAATGGCGTCCCGGTCATTTCACGCGGCTGCTCCAGCCCCATCAGCCTGAGCATTGAGGGTGCGACGTCCGCCAAACTGCCCTCGTTGGAAAGGGTCGCGGAACGGCCCACGTAGATCAATGGAACTGGGCCCAGTGTGTGGGCGGTGTGGGGTTCTCCGCTGTCAGCGTCGCGCATCTTCTCGGCGTTACCATGATCCGCGGTGATCAGCATCTCTCCACCGGCTTGCGCCACCGCCTTGACGATACGCCCCAGGCACCGGTCCACCGCCTCAATGGCCGTTACCGCCGCCGGGTAAATGCCGGTATGACCAACCATATCCGCGTTGGCGTAGTTGCATATGATCACGTCGAACTCACCGCTGCCGATGGCTTCGACCAATCGGTCGGTGACCTCGGGGGCGCTCATCTCGGGCTGCAAGTCGTAGGTGGCGACCCTGGGCGACGGCACCAGCACCCGCGACTCCCCTTGGAAGGGCTGTTCCCGCCCACCGCTGAAGAAAAATGTGACATGGGCATATTTCTCGGTCTCAGCGATGCGCAGCTGCTTTAGTCCCAGCTGGGACAGATACTCGCCCAGTCCCAGATCCAGCGCCGCGGGCCCAAAGGCCACCGGAACATCCAAACTGGCGTCGTACTCGGTGAGACAGACCAGGCGGACGCGTGGAACCCGTCCCCGATCGAAGCCCGCGAAATCGGCATCGGCCAGGGTGTGGACCAGTTCCCGAGCCCGATCGGAGCGGAAATTCATGAACAGCACGGCATCGCCGTCCTCCATCCGGGAGGGGGTTTCGTCCTGCTGTGACACCACCACCGTGGGCTGAACGAATTCATCGCTCTCACCCCGTGCATATGCGGCCTCCAGGCCCGACAAAGCCGTGGGCGCACGGTGGGCAGACCGACCCTCAACCAGCAGGGCATAGGCCTGGGACACGCGATCCCATCTCTGGTCGCGATCCATGGCGTAATAACGCCCCACCAGAGACACCAGACGGCCGCGCCCCAGACTCCGCAGCATCTGCTCCATGGCCCGAATCGAAGCGCTGGCGCTGCGCGGCGGTGTATCCCGGCCGTCCAGGAAAGCGTGGACCAGAATATGCTCCGCACCTCGATCCGCTGCCAGACGCACCGCCGCTTTCAGGTGGGCCTCGTGGCTGTGTACCCCGCCGGGCGACAACAAGCCCATCACATGCACCGCCTTATCCTCGGCGACCGCGGCATCGATCGCGCCCAGCAACGCCGGGTTGGCTGCAAAGCTGCCGTCCTCGATGGCCCGCGTGATTCGAGTGTAGTCCTGATAGACGACGCGGCCGGCACCCAGCGTCATATGGCCAACTTCGGAGTTGCCCATCTGGTCATCGGGCAACCCCACGGCGTTGCCGGAGCTTCGAATCAGCGTATGCGGATAATCGGCCCAAAGATGATCCCAAACCGGCGTACTGGCATTGAGTATGGCGTTGGAATCCGGATTTTCACTGTAGCCCCAGCCGTCCAGGACCAATAGAAGCAGGGGTTTGGGTCTACTGTGCATTGAAAAACTCTATCCAATTGATCGGATTGAACCCGGGCGTGGGCCCAATGGCAGTTACTGGGGCAGCCCTGGGCGGATGGGGCTCTCGCCGCCTTTGCGCCCGGAAAGTATGCTGCTGAGAACGCAGATTTCGTTTCTGTGAAACACTATATTATTGTATCCTGTAATAGTGATAAACGGTTTCCGAAGGTTTGCGAAATGGGTACCAATCCCCCGTCGAACATAGCCGCCTGCGGGCCCTTCGGCGATCGCTCCGGTGAAGCAGAAACCCTGCTGATCACCCGGGACGACGACATTGAAAGGGCCTCCCGATCCCTTAAAGCCATGTCGCACCCGTTACGCCTCAAGATACTCTGTACCCTCGGCAATCGGGAGGTAAGCGTGCAGGACATCGTGCAGCACGTGGGAACCTCGCAAAGCAACATCTCACAACACCTGGCAATCCTGCGGGACAAAGGTATCCTTGTCTCCCGCAAAGATGCCAACCGGGTTTACTACCGCGTCGGTGACTCGCGCACGCTGCGCCTAATCAGTATGATGCGCGACGTGTTCTGCACCGCGTAGAGGACTCGGGGTTCGAGATCGAGGGAGACACCATCCGCATCGGCCGGTGGATGTCTCGACCCGTAACAGGAACCGTATTCAGGATCGGGGCGCCGCACCCGGCAACCGACGACACATTTTACTTCCGCAGTAGGCCATCACCCCATAATGGAACAATACCTGGATTTCGCGACGCGAAACTGGACGCTGTTCGCACTCCTCGGCGTGATCATCGCCATGTTGGCGGGAACCGAGCTGATGCGTGTGTTTCGCCGCTACAAGACGGTATCGGTAAACGACGCGCTCAACCTCTACAACCAGCAGGATGCAGTCTTGTTGGACGTCCGTGAGGTGGCGGAATTTCGTGACGGACACCTGCCTTCCGCGCGCAACATTCCCCTTTCCAGCGTAAAGAACAAACTGAGCGAGTTGGAATCGGAACGGTCAAGGCCGATCGTGGTTTACTGCCGCACCGGCACCCGTTCCGGCGGTGCTTGCAATCTCCTGAGTAAGAACGGCTTTGAGCAGGTCAACAATCTCAGCGGCGGAATCCAGGCCTGGGAGGGTGCCAACCTTCCCGTGGTCAAGGGCCGCAAGTAACATCGCTGCCCGAAACTGAAACGGCACGGCCATGGCGAAAATCGAGATCTACGCATCACGCTACTGCCCCTACTGCAACTGGGCCCGGCAACTGCTCAACACCAAGGGTGTGGAGTACCAAGTACACGATGTGGACCATGACACCGGACTCTGGCGCGAAATGGAGCAGCGCACCGGCGGTCACACGGTACCGCAGATCATCATCAACGACCGGCCCATCGGCGGCTATGACGACCTGTCTGCCCTGGATCGAACTCTGGGGCTCGATCCGTTGCTGGCAGGGTCCGCCACCAGCGCGGGTGCGGTGGACTGATGCTGACGGTTTGCCCCCAATGCCAGAGCATCAATCGCCTGCCGCAGGAAAAGCCAGCGCTGGAAGGCAAGTGCGGCCGCTGCAAAGCGGCATTGTTTCAAGGCCGTCCGCTGGAACTCACGGCCGAGAGCTTTGACAAACACCTCACGCGCGGTGAACTGCCCGTCCTGGTGGATTTCTGGGCAGAATGGTGTGGGCCGTGCAAAATGATGGCACCGGTCCTGGACCAGGCGGCCAATCAACTGGAGCCGCGATTGCGAATCGCAAAACTGGAAACAGATCGCCATCCAGAAATCAGCGGGCGCTTTGGCATTCGCAGCATCCCCACCCTGATTCTCTTTCGCCAGGGACAGGAGCACGCGCGGGTGTCAGGTGCGCTCAACCTGACACAGCTCCTGGCCTGGGTTGAGCAAAACCTCTGAGCCAAGGAAAACAAGCTTATGGCAGACACCCCTGTTGGCGGAGAGCAGCCGCAACCTCGCTTTGAGATTCAGAAGATTTATCTTCGTGACGTCTCACTGGAGTGCCCAAATTCACCGACTGTGTTCCACGGTCGTCAGTGGCAACCCGAGGCTGGCCTGCAGCTCAACACTATGGCCAAGGAGGCGAGCGAAGGTCTCTATGAGGTGATCCTGACCACCACCCTGACCGTAAAGCTGGGTGAGGAAACGGCCTATCTGGTGGAGGTCCACCAGGCTGGCTTGTTCACCCTGATTGACGTTCCCGAACAACAGATGGGGCCGCTGCTGGGCATCCACTGCCCGTCCGTTCTGTTCCCGTTTGCGCGGGAAGCGGTGGCGGACCTGGTACAGAAGGCCGGCTTTCCGCAGCATCTACTGCCGCCTGTGAACTTTGAGACGCTGTACGCGCAGCAGATGAAACAGCAGGCCGAAGCCAACGCGCCCGCCGCCGCCAAACATTGAGCAAGCACATTCGTGCACCTTTTTCGTGCCAGCTACGCACAGACTGTGACCCGAATGGAGTGATGGCCAATGGATAGCGTCAGCATTGGCGTCCTGGGAGCCGGCTCCTGGGGCACGGCGCTGGCATTGCTGCTGGCCCGGAACGGCCATCGCGTGCGGCTTTGGGGACATCGCCCCGCTCACCTCGCCCAGCTTGCAGAAGCACGCTGTAACCAAAGATATCTGCCCGGCGTAGGCTTCCCGGACGGGCTTGCAATCTGCCCGGAACTGGCCAAATGTGTGGCCGCCTCGGATCTGCTGCTGGTGGTCGTACCAAGCCACAGCTATCGCGTGACCCTGAGCCAGGCAAAGGACTTTTTGGTGGCCGGCGCCGGCGTGGTGTGGGCGACCAAAGGTCTGGAGCACGGCACTGGCCAATTTCTGCATCAGGTCACCGCTGAAGTGATCGGTGGCGACCACCCCACCGCGATTGTCTCGGGACCAAGCTTTGCACGTGAGGTGGCTGCCGATTTGCCGACGGCGATGACGGTGGCGTCTCACACGCCCGGTTTTGCCGAAACCGTGGCGGATCTGCTCCACGCCAGATCGATGCGGGCGTATACCAGCCGCGATGTGGTCGGGGTGGAGCTGGGCGGCGCGGTCAAGAACCCGCTGGCGATCGCCGCTGGTATCTCGGATGGACTCGGCTTCGGCGCCAACGCCCGTGCCGCACTGGTAACACGGGGGTTGGCGGAAATGGTGCGTCTCGGCTCCGCCGTGGGCGGCCGGCCAGAGACCTTCATGGGATTGGCCGGCCTGGGCGACCTGGTGCTGACCTGTACCGACAACCAGTCCCGTAACCGGCGATTCGGCCTGGCGCTCGGGGCAGGCCAAGATCTGGATACGGCCCGGTCTGCCATAGGCCAGGTGGTGGAGGGGGCCGCAACCGCACGTGAAATCATGCGGTTGGCCGATGAGCACGGCGTGGACATGCCCATTACAGAACAGGTCGATCGAGTCGTCAGCGGTACCCGTTCGCCGCGAGAAGCAGTGGAAACGCTGCTTGCGCGAGACCCGAAGCCAGAGTCGCTGCCGCCATAGGGGCCTTGATCTTCTCCTAGGCAGTCTGCGCGGTAGAAAGGGAACGGTCTGCGACGCAGCCATTTCGGCCCGATTCCGCGATCCTCCTGGTCACATAGCGGCGGCTATGCTTCTCGGACCATCCCGAAATCGTTCTCGAACTGGACAGCACCTCGCCTCATTCATTATCTACCGCGCAGCCGGGCTAGGGCGCCTCTGACCTATTCATGAACGTGCATCTTGGGCCTGAAATGCACAGCTTCATCGTTGCAGATCTTGGCAATAGAACAACTATAACCCGTAATCTGCGCCTTGAATCTGCACATTCCACCCTCCAATCTGCTTCGTCCAGAATAAATAAGGGGCTCCCTGGGGCTCGGACCTCAAACCCCGTTGGGGAAACCCCATTGCCGCCAGGCCTCGTACGTGGCAACCGCCACCGCATTGGACAGATTGAGGCTGCGCACCTGCGGCTGCATGGGCAAGCGCAATTGATGCGCCGGCGCGATGCCAGACAGCACTTGGTCCGGCAGCCCTCGGGTTTCGGGTCCGAACAGTAGGGCATCCCCCGGCGAATAGGCAACATCGGTGTAGAGACGGGTGGCCCGGGTGGTGTAAGCCAACAATCGTGGTGGTTGCGCATGTGCCAGGAATGCGGCCAGATGATCGTGGGTCTGGACCTCGGACCACTCATGGTAGTCCAGCCCAGCGCGACGCAATCGGGCATCGTCCAGTTCAAACCCCAAGGGATGAATCAAATGGAGACGGGCGCCGATGTTGGCGCACAAACGGATGATGTTGCCGGTGTTGGGCGGAATTTCGGGCTCATACAGAACCACGTTCAGCATCGCGCGCTCCACTCAGACCATCGGCCCATCCATATCCAGTTCTTTGATTTTGCGGGTCAGAGTGTTGCGACCCCAGCCCAGCAAACGCGCGGCGTCCTGGCGTCGGCCACCGGTCTTGCTCAGGGCCGACCGTATCAATACCCGCTCAAACGCCGGTGTGGCGGTATCGAGAATAGCGCTCTCGCCTCGGGCCAGATGCTGGTCCGCCCAGCGACCCAGGAAGACTTCCCAATCAGCGCTGTCGGATTGGGAAGTCTCCGGCGGCTCGCGCAACTCCTGGGGCAAGTCCTGTGTAAGCACTTCCCGGCCGGAGGCCATCACCGTCAGCCAGCGGCACAGATTCTCCAGTTGGCGGACGTTACCCGGCCATTCCATTTGCGAAAGATAACGCTCGACCTCCGGATTCAAGGTCTTGGGTTCCACCTCCAACTCCACAGCAGAACGCTGCAGAAAATGCCGCATGAGCAACGCAATGTCCTCCCGACGATTGCGCAGCGGCGGCAAGTGGATCCGGATGACATTCAGCCGGTGATAGAGATCCTCCCGAAAACGACCTTGCCTGACCCGCTCTTCCAGATTCTGGTGGGTCGCGGCGATCACCCGCACATCCACTTCGACCGGCGTGTGTCCGCCCACACGGTAGAACTCACCCTCGGCCAGCACGCGCAAAAGACGTGTTTGCAATTCCGCGGACATGTCGCCGATCTCGTCCAGGAACAAAGTGCCCCCATGGGCTTGCTCAAACCGCCCCTGGCGCATACTTTGGGCACCGGTGAAAGCCCCACGCTCATGTCCGAAAAGTTCGGACTCAAGCAAGTCCTTGGGGATTGCGGCCATATTCAAGGCGATAAACGGTTGATCCGAGCGCGGGCTGTGTCGATGCAGGGCCTGTGCAACCAGCTCTTTGCCGGTACCGGACTCACCGTTGATCAGAACCGTGATGTTGGAACGCGACAGGCGCCCGATGGCTCGGAACACCTCCTGCATTGCCGGGGCCTCACCGATGATCTCTGGCACAGCCTCCGCCGTCGTCTCCTCCGGGGCCGACTCCCGAGCGACTTCACAGGCCCGGTCCACCAACGCCACTGCTTCGTTGACGTCGAAGGGTTTGGGTAAGTATTCAAAGGCGCCGCCTTGGTACGAGGCCACGGCGCTGTCCAAGTCAGAGTGGGCCGTCATGATGATGACCGGCAGATCGGGGCGGTCGCTGCGCACGTACTCCAACAGGGTCAGACCGTCCATGCCCGGCATGCGAATGTCTGCTACCAGGGTGTCCGGCCGTCCGCGCACCAGGGCCTGCTGGACGGCAAGGCCGTTGTCAAATGCGCGAACGCGCATGCCCGCGCGCTGCAAGGCCCGCTCCAGTACCCATCGTATGGATTGGTCGTCGTCGACGATCCAAACGTTATTCTGCCTGCTCATCTCTGTCCTCCACCGGCAGAAGAATGGTGAATGTGGTGCGCCCCGGGCGACTTGTGCATTCGATCAATCCTTGGTGCTGATTAACCAGATTCTGTGCGATGGGCAATCCCAAGCCGGTACCCTCGCTGCGACTGGTCACCATGGGCAGGAAGATGCGCTGCGCCATCTCGATCCCAACCCCGGGGCCGTTATCCTCAACCTCGATCCGAGCCACCAACTTGTGGCGAACGGGTCCAATGGTGTACTGACGCTGAACCCGGGTGCGCAACGTGATGACCCCACGGCCATCGATCGCCTGGGCCGCATTCTGCACGATGTTCAATATCGCCTGAGTCAGCTGGTCGGAATCGGCGGCCAGGGGTGGGATGCTGGGATCGTAGTCACGCTCGATAACGAGGGCTTCACCCTGCTCAGCCCGCACCAACTGGCGGACCTGTTCCAGAATCTCATGAATATTGACCTCGCGCCGGCGGGGCAGGGCGTTGGGGCCGAGCATGCGGTCCACCAATTTACGCAACCGGTCCGCTTCACGTATTACGATGGTCGTGTATTCACACAGTTCCGATTCTTCCAGCTCCTGCTCCAACAGTTGCGCTGCCCCCCGAATTCCACCCAGAGGATTCTTCACCTCATGGGCGAGCCCCCTGACCAGCGCCCGGGTGGCATTGTATTGCGCAATCAGGTTCTGCTCACGGGCAATACGTATACGCCGATCCACCTGACGCATCTCGACCAGTAATTCGTCCGGGACCTCGGGCTCTTGCAGCGCGGTGACGGTAAGGTCGACCGTGACCGGGTGGCTTCCGTGCACCTGCAGAGGGACCTCGCGCTCGGTGTAGGGGTGACGATTCGCCAGACACTCCGCCAGGCCGGTGACGACGATACTACCGTCGCCAAACAGATCAGCAATGCCCAGCCCCAGCGATTGCCGGAGGCTCGCGCCCATGAGCATCTCGGCGGCCGGGTTCATGAACACCAGGCGCATGCTGTCGTCGAGCACCACGATGGCGGTGGTGAGATTCTCCACCACCCGTCTTGGATACTCTCCGCGCAGTAGTCTTGGCATCGAACGTTCCATCGTTGGGGCAGAGAGCAAGAAGCAAACCAGTCATCTCAAGCATGACGGGGATTGAATAAAAAGCTTTTTATTCAATATCTTACGAGAATTCGACTTGGGTTCTGCAGGGTGCGGGGCCCCAAAACAGAGCATAGCGTGCTAAAACGTCCGCCATCTTCGCACTATTTCGGTGCGCCACGAAATTGGGGGCGAATTCATAGTGCATCCAGAGAATGGTGCGGAGTCGGGCAAACCGCCAGCGCGCGGCCCGTGTGAGTGGAGCCGAGCTGGCGCGTGGTCTACTGCGGGAGTGGTGTGGGGACCGGGGCGTTGACAGGAGAGGGATGCAACACGGAATGGCGTTTCATGAAGAACAGCACGGGATCGCTGCGGGCCAAAACCTGGCCCTTGGCATCAGCAACTTCAGCCAAGACACGATGCTCGCCGCGTTCCACTTCGCTCAAAGTGCCGATGGACTTGTCCAGAGTCACGCTGGGCTTGCCGTCGAGAAACAGCCGCAACTGGTGACCTTCCTCCAGTTTCGGCGTGAGCGCGACCGCCACACTCACATTGCCTTCGTTGTCTCGGACGGTCTCTTCGGGCGCGGGGGATACGATGCGGATGCTTTCATACTTGACCGCCTTCTCAGCCTCGGCCTTTTGTTCGGCCGGTGGGTCCAGCTTGAATACTGGGGTGGGTGGGGGCGTATAGGTCGATGTATTGGGCTGAATTGTGACTCGCTTGGCGCCCTTGCTGGGCTGGTCGGAGTACACCACATTGCCGCTCTGATCGACGCTGCGATAGACCGAATTGGCCGCCAGGACCTGTGGCAGCAGAATAGTTGACAGGACTATTGCGGTACTGAGCTGAACAAGGATTCGCATGACAATACGTTAGCCCAAGCGATCCTGTACAGACAAGGGCAAGATTCGCAAGAACCCCCCGACCGGTGACAGCGGCCGGGGGGGATTTCTGCCATTACCCGGTGGATGGGGTCTGTCAGAGGCTGTAGTACATGTCGAACTCCACCGGATGGGTGGTCATACGCAGCCGAGTGACTTCCTCCATCTTGAGTTCGATGTAGGCATCGATCAGGTCGTCGTCGAAAACACCTCCAGCAGTGAGAAACTCGCGGTCGGCATCCAGTGCTTCCAGGGCTTGATCGAAGGAGAAGGCGACCTGAGGGATTTGCTTTTCCTCTTCCGGCGGCAGATCGTAAAGATCCTTGTCCATTGCGTCACCGGGGTGGATTTTGTTCTGTATGCCGTCCAGGCCGGCCATGAGCATCGAAGCAAAGCACAGGTACGGATTCGCGGTTGAGTCCGGAAACCGGACCTCGATGCGCCTGGCCTTTGGGCTGCTTACGTAGGGAATGCGGATTGACGCAGACCGGTTCCGGGCCGAATAGGCAAGCATGACTGGGGCCTCGAATCCCGGCACCAGGCGCTTGTAGCTGTTGGTGGATGAATTGGCAAAGGCATTCAAGGCCCGGGCGTGCTTGATGATACCGCCGATGTAGTAAAGCGCCGTCTCAGACAGCCCGCCGTATAGATCACCGGCCATTAGATTCTCACCGCCCTTGGTGATGGACTGGTGCACGTGCATACCGTTACCGTTGTCGCCAACCAAGGGTTTAGGCATGAACGTTGCGGTCTTGCCGTAGCTATGGGCGACGTTCTGGATGCAGTACTTCAGGACCTGAACCTCATCCGCCTTTCGCACCAGCGTGTTGAACCCGACTCCGATTTCGCACTGACCGGCGGTGGCCACTTCATGGTGGTGAACTTCAACCCGAAGATTCATTTCCTCCATCGCCAGACACATGGCGGCTCGAATGTCGTGCAAGGAATCCACGGGGGGTACCGGGAAATAGCCTCCTTTCACCCCGGGCCGATGACCCACGTTGCCATCTTCATACACGCGTTCGGAGTTCCAACCGGCCTCCTCTGAATCCACCTTGTAGAATGAGCCGCTCATGCTGGTGCCCCAACGGACGTCATCCAGCACAAAGAACTCGTTTTCCGGGCCGAAGTAGGCCGTGTCGCCAACGCCGGTCGACTTTAAATAGGCTTCCGCGCGACGGGCCACGGAGCGGGGATCACGGCTGTAACCTTCCATGGTGGAGGGTTCGATCACATCGCAGGTGATGTTGACGGTGGGTTCTTCGAAGAAAGGGTCCAAGACCGCAGTCTCAGGATCCGGCATCAGAATCATGTCCGACTCGTTGATGCCTTTCCATCCGGCGATGGAAGATCCATCGAACATCTTGCCGATTTCGAACACGTCCTCATCGATTTCGCTCACGGGAACGGTCACGTGCTGCTCTTTGCCGCGCGTATCCGTGAAGCGGTAATCGACGAATTTGACGCCCTTTTCCTCAATCATCTTGAGAACGTCGGCTGCGGACATTGGCTTCCTCCGGAAACAGTAAAAAGAAATCAGTCAGGCGCGATTCGCTGGCGCCTCAATGTGTGGTGCGGGAGCCGCTTTGCATCGACCATGCCACCGGTTTTTTGGCCGAAATCGGACATTTTCCATGGGTCAACGCACCGGAAAAAGGCAGCATGTTGTGCGATCGCACCTTTTTGGTGCAGCTACTGGTAGAGAACGCGAACTTTGTCTACGCCGGTCACCGACTGCGCACGCGACGAGAGCTCGGCGTGAAATGCATCGATCTCTTGGGCGGGTGGCATCAGGGCGCGTGGAAGCACAAGATCAACCGCCAGCCGGCCCTTCAGGTAGTGCAAAGTCACTTCCTGAATACGATCGATGTCGAGCAATGGGGCCCACTCGGTCTGGAGCTGCGGCAGAATCTTGTCTCGCAGGGGCAAAGCAAGCGTGAGGGCGCCATCCTCATCGTCTTCAGGATCGATGTGCACCGTCACGTCGGTGACCTCATCCACGTCCTTCAGCAACCGTTTTCGCACCAGTTCACTCACCTGATGGCCCTCTGACACGCTGAGACGCGGGTCGACCTGCACATGGACATCCACCAGCGCGTCACCAGCCATCTGGCGAGTTCTCAGCATGTGCACGCTCTGCACACCGTGCACCGTCAGAATCGACGCCCGTATCGCGTCAACCCGATCCTGATCCAAGGCCGTGTCAATCAGTTCCTGCAGACTGGTCCACACCATGTCCCAACCGATTTTGGCAATCATTACGGCGACTACAATGGACGCGATGGCATCCAGGTAATCCAGACCAAACATCACACCACACAAACCCACCAAAACGACAATGGACGAAAACGAGTCGGTACGGTGATGCCAAGCGTTTGCGCGCAGCAGGTTCGAGTTCGCTCTACGGGCAGCCGCCATGGTGTACTGATACAGTCCCTCGTTCGCAATGACGGATACAAACGCTGCAGCCAGGGCCCAGGCACCGGGATGGAGCAGCATTTCCGGCGTCAGCAGCCGCCGACTGGCATCGTAGGCTATGCCGGCTGCAACGACGATCAAGAAGACGCCCAGGGCAACCGTGACGGCGGTTTCGATGCGCGCGTGACCATAGGGATGTGAGTCATCGGCCGCCCGTCCTCCATGGCTGGCGGCCAAATACACCATCACATCGCTCAACAGATCCGAAAGTGAGTGAATTCCGTCTGCAACCAAGGCGTGTGACTGAGCCAGCCAACCAACGATCACCTTGAGAAGGGCCAAAAATGCATTGACGACCGCGCCAACCAGGGTCACCCGCTGCGACAACTGTGTCCGCTCAGCCGGGTTCACGGCGCACTCCTTGTGAAACCCGTGGGCGCCGGGTACCGACACCTGCAACCACTGCTCACCGTCGGCCTCCAAACAATGATCCGAGAACGCCCCGAATCAAGCCTCGACCAAGCTGGGTGCCCATGGATCGGGCCGCGCTGGTGATCATGGCCTCCACCGGCGTTTGGCTTCGCTTACCCCGTACAGGCTTGGACGATGTCGATTGGCCCTGAAAGATTTCCTCGGCCGCCGCCGCCTGTTGCGCACGGCGCTGCAAAATCTCGTAAGCCGACTCCCGATCGACCGAAGTCTCGTAGTGTCCGTACACGGGCGATGCTTGCACCAACAGTCTGCGCTTGCCCGCGTCGATTGGGCCGATCTGGCTGCGCGGGGGCGCAATAAGTGCCCGCTCAACCACCGACGGCCGTCCTTTGGCGTCCAAAGTGGATACCAGGGCTTCACCAACGCCCAACTGGGTTATGGCAGCCTCCGTATCCAGCTCGGGGTTTACACGAAACGTCTGTGCAGCTGCCTTCACCGCCTTCTGGTCCCTAGGCGTGAACGCCCGCAGAGCATGTTGTACCCGGTTACCAAGCTGAGCCAGAACGGCATCGGGTATGTCCAGTGGATTCTGGGTGACAAAGTAGACACCGACGGATTTGGAACGGATCAAACGTATGACGTGCTCGATCTTGTCGAGCAAGATGGCGGGGGCGTCGTCGAACAGGATGTGCGCTTCGTCGAAAAACAGCACCAGCTTCGGCCTATCGCGATCACCGGTTTCCGGAAGGCGCTCGAACAGCTCGGACAGCAACCACAACAAGAAGCTCGCATAAAGTTGCGGTGACGCCATAAGTTGGTCTGCCGCCAGGATACTGACCACGCCCCGGCCCTGCGAGTCGGTCTTCATCAAGTCCTCAAGATTGAGCGCCGGCTCGCCAAACAGCCGGTCGCCTCCCTGATCCTCCAGTGTAAGCAGGCGTCGCTGAATGGCTCCCACACTGGCCGACGAGACGTTTCCGTAAAGCGTTCGCAGCTCGGCCGCATGATCCGCCACATACTTGAGCATCTGTCTCAAGTCCTTGATGTCCAGCAGCAGCCAGCCGTGTTCGTCGGCCACGCGAAACACCAGGGAAAGAATGCCCTCTTGGGTGTCGTTCAGGTTGAGCAGGCGACTCAGCAAGAGCGGACCCATCTCAGTGATGGTGGTCCTTACGGGGTGCCCCTGTTCACCGAATACGTCCCAGAGCATCGCTGGAAAGGCGTCGAAAGCGAAATCGTCGATGCCGATGGTCTTCACGCGCTCTGCGATGCGTGGGTTGGGTTTACCGGCTTGGGTGATGCCGGTCAGGTCCCCTTTGATATCGGCCATGAACACGGGTACGCCGATGCGGCTGAACTGCTCGGCCAGGACCTGGAGGGTGATCGTCTTTCCGGTGCCGGTGGCACCGGCGATCAGCCCGTGACGATTGGCCATGGCTGGCAACAGGCCCACGTGCCGAGCACCCTTTCCAATCAACAGCGAGTCCAGCATGGGCATCTCCTTGAGACTCCGTGGATTGACGGCATGTTGCAGCCGCCCAGTGTCAGCTCGGGTAGCGCGCGTGTTGGTGGTTGAGCCGGGCTGCCGGAACGCGCCGCCTGTGGTCCGCGCAAGCGGATGAGCCGGCAGGCAGATTATATTGGCCCGGGTACCGCCGTCAGTAGGTGAGTAACTTTGGCAAGGTTTTCGCCTGATCCACCCAATCCTCGACCATGGCCAGGGTCGGGGTACGATCAGAAAGCTGATGGGCGGAATTGACCTCCTCTATTTTCCCTTGCAGGTTCTCGGGCCGACGGGTCGCCAACTCTTTTACCGTATCGACGCCGGCATGCTCAAGCATGTCCGAATAGACACCGGCAACCCCGTTGACACGGGATAGGTCAGCCCGATTGGCGAGTTCGAGTATGGCACGCGATTCCACACCCACCTTGTCTGCAAGGTTGGCGCGCTCCGCCGGCGACTTGGCCGCGTCCAGCAGGTGGTCGCTGTCCACAATGCCTTTGCGTTCTAGCTTCTGTACCAGGGAGGAGCCGATGCCTTTCAACTCCGAAACGGGTATGGCCATGGTATGTCGATCCTTTGCTTCAGAGTTGCAGCATGCCTGCGAGGTGCGGTCGCCAATGATTGCGTCCGATACCTCGTTATTGTGGAGCCTGTCCCTGTCCGGTGGCTCAGCTAGGCTGAGAACCGCCATGGAAAGTCTAGCAGGGCACCCATTCGGTACAAGTATGTTCCACGTGGAACATAGCGACATCGCTGCGGCGTGCTGACCGTTGGCCACTTGGGTATTCATCCATCAACATGGTAGCAGGGTATACTACGCCGCCTTCGCAGGCATCGAACCCGAATGAGGACGCGACTTTGAGCCCAACCAGCGCGACGCCGACCGAACATGATCCCAGCGTCAAAACCTTTCAAGGCCTGATACTGGCCCTGCAGAGCTACTGGGCGGATCAGGGGTGCGTCATTCTGCAACCCTTGGATATGGAGGTGGGCGCCGGCACCAACCATCCCGCCACAACGCTGCGTGCCTTGGGCCCTGAACCCTGGAACGCAGCCTATGTCCAGCCCTCGAGGCGACCCACCGACGGCCGCTACGGTGAGAATCCAAATCGCCTTCAGCACTACTACCAGTTCCAGGTGGTCATGAAGCCATCACCTATGGATATTCAGATGCGGTATCTGGCGTCACTGCGGGCTCTGGGTCTGGATCCATTGACACACGACATCCGCTTTGTCGAAGACAACTGGGAGTCGCCCACATTAGGCGCATGGGGTCTGGGGTGGGAGGTATGGCTAAACGGGATGGAGATCACCCAGTTCACCTATTTTCAACAGGTCGGCGGCCTTGATTGCCGACCCGTCACCGGCGAGATCGCGTACGGGCTTGAACGTATCGCCATGTATCTTCAGAGCGTGGAGAGCGTCTATGACCTGATTTGGACCCAAGGTCCAGCAGGAACGATTACCTATGGCGATGTATTTCATCAAAACGAAGTGGAGATGTCGCGCTACAACTTTGAGTTGGCCAACACGCAAATGCTGTTTGACTGGTTCGACGCCTGCGAGCAGGAGTCTCAGACATCCATCAGTGCCGGCCTACCCTTGCCTGCATACGAGTATGTGCTCAAGGCCTCACATACCTTCAATCTGCTGGACGCACGCGGCGCCCTGTCTGTAACGGAACGCCAACGTTACATTCTTCGGGTGCGTACCCTCAGCCGCGCGGTGGCGGAAGCGTATTGTCGAGTTCGCGAGGAACTGGGATATCCGCTGTGCCGACCGGCCGAGGAGAGGAGCGGCACCCATGGCTGAATCCAGGGACCTGCTCATTGAGATAGGCACGGAGGAGTTGCCCCCCACCTCTTTGCTTGGACTCGGCACCGCACTGGAGCAAGAGCTCGTAAGTCGCTTGACCACGAATGAGCTGACATCCTTGTCCAGTCGCTCATTCGCGTCCCCTCGTCGACTGGGGGTCCTGGTGACGGGCGTCGCACGCCGTCAACCCGACCGCCAACATCAACGCCGTGGGCCGGCTGTTTCAGCGTCTTTCGATGACGAAGGCAATCCGACAGCGGCGGCTCAGGGTTTCGCCCGTTCTTGCGGCGTATCGGTGGAACTGCTCGAAACCCTCAACAGCGAAAAAGGGTCCTGGCTTTCCTACACCTCACAGGAACCGGGCAAGGACACGGCTGATCTGCTACCGGACTTAATCAGGCAGGCCTTGGAGGCGCTGCCCATTCCAAAACCCATGCGTTGGGGCGCGGGCGAAGAGCAGTTTGTCCGCCCCGTACACTGGGTTGTATTGCTGTATGGCGAACAGGTCATTGAAACGGAAGTTCTCGGGCAAATCACGGGCCGCGATACCTATGGTCATCGGTTTCACCATCCGGGTCCACTGAACATCCCTGAGCCCGATGGCTACGAGTCGTTGCTTGAGACACAGGGTATGGTGATTCCAGATTTTTCGGCGCGCCGGGAGGCCATTCGAGGGCAGGTCACCGAGGCGGCAAAAGCGTGTGGAGGCGAGCCTGACCTCGACCCGCAGTTACTGGATGAAGTCACAGCGCTGGTTGAGTGGCCGATTGCGGTGACCGGCAGGTTTGATCCCGGGTTCTTGGCAATACCCCATGAGGCGCTCGTCTCTACTATGCAGGGCAATCAGAAGTACTTCCCCGTGCGCGATGCACGGGGCCAGCTCTTGCCCAGTTTTATCACCGTAAGCAACATTGATAGCGCTGATCCAGAGGTCGTATCCCGGGGCAACGAGCGGGTCATAAAACCGCGTTTCGCGGATGCCGAGTTCTTCTGGAATCAGGATCGAAAACGAACACTGGGTGACCGCCTCGTCGATCTCCGGGCCGTAACCTTCGAAAAGGAACTCGGAACGCTGCACGACAAGACCATGCGCATGATCGATCTGGCGGGTTCGATAGGCGGCGCTCTCGGTTACGAGCCTGACAGCTGTCGTCGTACCGCCGAACTCGCCAAGTGCGATCTGGTCACTCAGATGGTCTATGAGTTCCCCGAACTTCAGGGCGTGATGGGCGGTTACTATGCCCGGCACGACGGTGAAGCCGAGGGGGTCGCCGAGGGAATAGAAGAACAGTATCTGCCCCGGTTCGGGGGTGGCACCCTACCCAGGACCGAAACGGGTATCACCGTGGCCCTGGCGGATCGTATCGATACCTTGGTCGGTATTTTCGCTGTCGGCAAACATCCCACCGGAACCAAAGACCCTTTTGCTTTGCGCCGCGCCGCGTTGGCGGTCATGCGGATCCTGGTGGAACGGGCCTTGCCACTCGATCTGCACGCCTTGATTACCCAGGCGACGGCATTGCTGCCCCAAGCCGTCCGAACCAGGGCGGATCCCGACGAGCTGTTTGAATTCGCCTTTGATCGACTTCAGCCGTACTACGCCGAGCAAGGCTTCCGGAGCGACGAGTTTGAAGCCGTGCGGGCCCGGCGGCCGACCCTGCCGATGGATTTTGACCGCCGTCTCAGGGCCGTTGCGAGTTTTCGAAAACTCGACGAGGCAGAGAGCCTGGAAGCCGCGAACAAGCGGATTCGGAATATTTTGCGGAAAGCACCCGATACGGTGCCGGAGCACATTGAGGCCGGCCTTCTGGTAACTGAGGCCGAACAGGCGCTGGCCACCGCAATCGCCGAGCGGTCTGCACAGGTTGAACCTCTCATGGGTGCTGGGGATTACGCGGCTGCGCTGATCCGGCTGGCTCCATTGCGTCCCGCGGTGGATACCTTCTTTGACGAAGTCATGGTCATGGTTGACGACCCTGCGCTTCGTCGCAACCGTCTGGCCTTGCTCCAGCGCCTTGAGGGGCTTTTTCTCCGCGTCGCCGATTTTTCGCGTTTACAGCATTAACCCAAACGTAACCACGGGCTCAATAAAACAATATGATATGTTTCACGTGAAACACCCTGATCCGCGGGTGTTGTGACAATGAATAGCCGGTTAATCATTCTTGATCGGGACGGCGTTATCAATTGCGATTCAGATCAATACATCAGGTCGCCGGAGCAATGGCAAGCCATACCCGGAAGCCTGGAGGCCATGGCACGACTGCATCAAGCAGGCCATCGGATTGCCGTCGCAACCAACCAGTCTGGGTTAGCACGGGGGCTGTTCGATCTTGAAACCCTCAACCGGATACACAATAAGATGCTCACCCGGTTGCGGGAGGAGGGCGGGCAGATCGACCTATTGGTATTCTGCCCCCATGCCAGTGATGATGCGCCATGCCGAAAACCCAATCCAGGTATGCTGATCGAAATAGGACAACGACTGGCTACAGACCCCGCGGATTCCATCGTGGTAGGCGATGCGCCCCGCGATATCGTCGCAGCCCAAACAATTGGTGCACGGCCAGTATTGGTTCGCACCGGAAAGGGAGCACGCACACTGGTCGAGTCCAGGGTCAACTTGGGTGATGTCAGTGTATACGATGACCTCGCGCACTTTGTGGACGCGTTCTTGAAATCCGACGGCGAGAACGATTGATGCACTTACCCGGTCTGGCTTTCCTGCGCGCCACAGTGTTCTCGATTGGAATGATCCTGGCCACCGTAATTTGGGCGCCGCTGTGCGTACTGACCTTTCCCTTGCCCCACCTGACCCGGTACCGGTTCGTCAGCAGATGGTGCGCCTTCGTAGTATGGTGGCTGGAGATCACCTGTGGCGTACATGCAGAGGTGGAAGGGCGCGAGAACCTTCCGAAGCGTACAGCGGTGGTTGTTCCAAAGCACAGCTCAACATGGGAAACACTGTTTCTCACCACCCTGTTCGAGCCCTTACTCTATGTCGTCAAAAAGGAGCTTCTCTGGGTTCCCTTTTTCGGCTGGGGCCTGGCGGTGGTGCGACCCATCGCCATTGATCGCAGCGCCGGCCGATCTGCGATGGCGCAGGTGCTGGAGCAGGGCACGGAAAAACTAAATAAGGGGTGCTCTATCTGCATCTTCCCGGAGGGCACCCGGGTCCCCGTAGGCAAGCGCAGACGCTATGGCATGGGGGCCATTCTATTGGCCAAGGAATCCGGAGCACCACTGGTGCCGATTGCCCACAATGCAGGTCAATTCTGGGCCCGCCGTTCATTTCTTAAAAAATCCGGCACGATCCGGCTGGTGATTGGCACGCCCATCGATCCTTCGTCATACGATGCGGAAGCGCTGAGGGAAATGACTGAATCCTGGATCGAGGAAACAACTGAACGTCTGACCGGGATCACCGCCACACAATTGCATGGCAAGTAGCAAGTTTGCGGACTCTGTTTGCTCCTGACCCAGTCACGATCATGCAGACCATCGGTCCAAGCGCCTGTTTGAGCAGGCGCGTTGTTACCCCATCGCAGGCGTCAGATGTCGATATTGCTGGCAGACAAGGCATTGCTCTCGATGAAATCCCGTCGGGGCTCAACCTGATCCCCCATAAGGGTTGTGAAAATCTCATCTGAAGCAATCGCGTCTTCGATTTTTACCTGCAGAAGTCGCCGGGTTTCGGGGTTCATGGTCGTGTCCCAGAGCTGATCTGGATTCATTTCCCCTAAGCCTTTATAGCGTTGAATCGCCTGACCTCGTCTCGCCTCATTGAGTAGCCATTCGATGGCTTCCTTGAAGCTTGAGACGGGCTGACGGCGTTCACCCCGCTGTACCCAAGCGCCGGTGCCGATCAATCCGCCCAACTTCTCACCCAGTTCACGCATGAGACGATATTCCACGGAACTGAAAAACTCACCGCGGAACCGAACCTCGGTGGGCACACCATGACGATAGACCTCCACCATGATGTCATGCCGCTCGTCCGATCCGGGCAGTATCCGGGTGCTGTACCGAACCGCCTCATCATGGGTATTCAGTCCCTGAACCAGACCCGTGGCCCAGTGCTCCATCTGCGCGCTGTCAGTCAATTGCGCGGCGTCCAAGGTCGGATGATAAAGCATCTGTTCCAGCATGGTGGCGTCATACCGCCGACCCAGACGCCGTACTACATCCAATATGGCCATGTACTCTCGGGCCAGGGTCTCCAGCCCCATGCCCGACATGGGCGGGGCATCCTCTGCCACATGCAACGCCGCGCGGTCTATGGCCTGTTGCAGCAGGTATGCATTCAATTCACCGTCGTCCTTAACATAATGCTCCTGCTTCCCTTTCTTGACCTTGTATAAGGGGGGTTGCGATATATAGATATGCCCTCTTTCAACCAGCTCCCTCATTTCGCGAAAGAAAAAGGTCAGCAACAACGTTCGGATGTGAGCTCCGTCCACATCCGCATCAGTCATGATAATGATCCGGTGATAACGCAGCTTCTCCGGATTGAACTCCTCCCGACCAATGCCGCAACCCAGGGCGGTGATAAGCGTACCCACCTCAGCTGACGCGAGCATCTTGTCGAACCGCGCCTTCTCAACATTCAATATTTTGCCTTTCAGCGGCAAAATAGCCTGGCTTCGCCGGTCCCGACCCTGTTTAGCGGACCCGCCCGCAGAGTCACCCTCAACCAGAAACAGCTCCGAGTCCCGCGGATCCTTTTCCTGACAATCCGCTAACTTACCGGGTAGCCCAGCCACATCCAGCGCGCCCTTGCGCCGAGTCATCTCCCGTGCGCGACGCGCCGCCTCACGGGCACGCGCGGCGTCGACGATTTTGGCAGTAATGGCCTTCGCCTGGCCCGGGTTCTCCAACAAAAAATCGTTGAAGTGTTCGGCCATGGAGGATTCGACAATGCCTTTGGCTTCCGATGAAACCAGCTTGTCCTTGGTCTGTGAGGAGAACTTCGGATCCGGCATCTTGATCGACAGCACCGCCGTCAATCCTTCCCTGGCATCGTCACCTGACGTGGCCACCTTGGCTTTCTTGAGCAGGCCTTCGCGTTCCATGTATTGGTTCAGAGTGCGGGTCAAGGCGCTGCGAAACCCGGCCAGGTGAGTACCACCGTCTTTCTGAGGTATGTTATTGGTAAAACAGAATATATTCTCTTGGTATGAGTCATTCCACTGCATCGCCACTTCGATGGTCAAGCCATCCCGATCGGCCATGAAATGAAACACCGAATCGTGTAACGGCGTCTTCTTGCGATTGAGATGGCCTACGAACGCGCCAATGCCGCCCTTGTACTCAAACACGTCCTCGCGACCCGAGCGCTCATCAGCCAGGGCGATCCGAACACCAGAATTGAGGAATGAAAGCTCCCGCAGACGCTTGGCCAGGATCTCGTAGTGAAACTCCGTGTCTCCGAAAACCTGATCACTGGGCTTGAAGCGAACCTCGGTACCGGTGAACTCGCTGTCACCCACTGCTCTGAGAGGTGCTAGAGGCTCACCGTTCCGATACTGCTGTGTGTGGACCTTGCCATCCCGCCTGATGATGAGTTCCAGGGTCTCGGACAGCGCGTTGACCACCGACACACCCACCCCGTGTAGACCGCCGGATACTTTGTACGAGTTGGCATCGAACTTACCGCCGGCATGGAGCACGGTCATGATCACTTCCGCCGCCGAACGTCCCTCGTCATGGTGTATATCGACCGGGATACCACGCCCATTGTCTATCACCGAGACGGAACCGTCGGTATGCAAGACCACCCGCACCTCGGTGCAGTAACCGGCCAACGCCTCGTCTATGGCGTTGTCCACCGCTTCGAACACCATGTGATGCAAACCGGTGCCGTCGTCCGTGTCACCAATGTACATACCCGGACGCTTGCGGACAGCATCCAGGCCTTTGAGCACTTTGATGTTGGTGGAATCGTAGGCAGGTTGTTGACTCATCCGGTATTTTCCGAGTTCAGAACGACATACTAGTATACCACTTTACGCACTTTTCCGGCGTCTATTTCAAACACGCCGGGATCGGTCCAGCCTTCGATTCCAACGTCTCTCTGCTCGATCGAAGTGACAAAAATCTGCACTGGCAGCTCAACCAGCGCCCGGGTCAGCCGGGCGCGTCGCTCACCATCCAGTTCCGCGGGTAGATCGTCCACAAGAAGCACACAATCCCGGCCTCGATGTCGGCGGTACAGGCTTGCCTGGGCGCACACAAGAGCAGCAACCAGTGCCTTTTGTTGCCCTC
>Ga0316194_10000089_pt1 | contig 45779 bp, 42 predicted proteins | sample CroRivsedime1_MG_FD_204936 | JGI IMG/M metagenome (GOLD analysis project Ga0316194, IMG submission 204936) | Coastal sediment microbial communities from Maine, United States - Cross River sediment 1 | ecosystem: Environmental > Aquatic > Marine > Coastal > Sediment | place: USA: Maine...
TCCCCGGCTCCACTGTGGGTGTCATGTGCAAGGCGATGTAGTGTCCTCGACCTGGCGTGTGTGAGAGGGGCCCATCAAGCTCACCGACAGAGTGGGAGCACGGCGTCCCAGTGTGAGGTGTCACAAGCACGATCGAATTGTCATGCAGCAACGGATTGAATATCAGAACTCGCATTAGTTTCTCGCGATCACCGCGCGCCGGGTCGTGAGTATGGGTGAATTCTATGACTCCATAGCGCTGCGATCCTTGGAAGTGAGACGACGCCCCTTCGTCTACGGAATACCCGCCCAGCAACTCATCGCGGGCAGGGCGTCCTTTCGGGACGAGGCCGCCTTGCAGGTTGATGTTTCCCGTATCTCCATCCAAGTGCATCGTCGCTTCGGCAACGTCCTCCCTATGTGTGGCGTCCTTCGGGAAAATCACAATGTCACCATCCGCGTCATTGCCGCCCACCCAAATGTTCCCTTTCCCAGCGTCGAGGCGCATTCGATCCCGCGGATTGTCACCGCCACTCTTCAACGTTAGATGGCCGTCCTGGCCCCGGCCGCCGGCGCTGATCAACGCCTTGTCGGCGTCAAGGTGTATTCGATTCGCAGGATCAGCATCTCGGCTTCTCAATACCAGGTCACCATCTGCACCCGTGTGACCTGCGGTGATGTTTCCCGAATCACCATTGAGGGTAATACGCACGTCTGTGCCGCTCGTGTCTCGTACTTCAATCTTCCCGTCGAATTGCTCAACAGCCATAATAGACTCCTCTCATTTGAACGTTGATATCGAGGTGCTTTCAGACATGGTGCAGAGTGCCAATGATCGGCCTACAACCCACAATGCCCATTTGTCTCACCCTTCGGACCTTCGAATCGGCTCTCATTGGCGAGTTTTGCCTCCGCGTAACCCATTCTGGAAGTTCAAGTTACAGCCACGATCCTAATTTCGGACAGGGCGACCTCCTACGCGATCGCGATGCCGTCTACGGAACTCACTTCCGGCGCCGGGTGGCAGGGTTCCAGGTCACCGAAGTGCTCATCGCTCCCCGGTCTCCCTGGCAGAATCCGTACGTCGAGCGCCTCATCGGTTCTGTCCGGCGCGAGTGCCTCGATCACGTGATCGTTCTTGGCGAGGCACATCTCCGCCGCGTCCTGAGTGCCTACTTCGCCTACTACCAGCGCTCGAGAACCCACCTCTCCCTGGACAGAGATGCTCCCAACCCTGGAGACGTCCAGCCTCCGGCGATGGGTGAGGTCATCGAGCTGCCCGAAGTCGGCGGGCTCCATCATCGCTACGAACGCTGGGTGGCGTGACCGCCACACACCCATCTCGGGCCCGTCACCCTCGAGCTCGCCCCAAGGCTGGAGCGCCGTGCCCGAGCCCCGCACCCCGGCCTGCAGAAGTCGCCGCTCCGACCCAGGCACGGGCCGGCCGGCGTGCGCCCTTCGAAGAATAGGAGTCCAATCCCGCGCACAATCTCTGCCAGACGGGGTTTACGACACGGACACCCGACGACGGATAATTACCCGCAGTTCCAGATTAGGCGGCACGAGCCAGCTTGACATCTCGAATCAGGTCCCTGAGCTGTTTCTGAAAGCCCTCGTGTGCCCGATGGGTGGCCCGATGGGCTCGACGGAAGAGCTCGAAGCTCGCACCCCCAGTCTCCAGCCAGTCGCACGCTCCCCTGACCTGATCCAAAGCGAACCCGTTGCTCTCCGCGACTATGGCTCTGGCCCGAGCCTCAAGGCTTGCGAGCTGGCCATCGCTCTGGGCAAATCGTCCGAAGGCACTCAAGTAGTACCTAACCCACTTGGCCAAATTCAGGACACCGTCGCGCTCACCAATCCATTCGTCGAAAGAGTGCAGCAGCACCGAGTACAGCTCGTTCACCGCGTCGTCCGGGAACTCGTAATCTTCGCGGCCCCTGGGCCCGACGAGTCTTCCCTGCTCTCTGAGCTCCGCCTCGATTCGCGTTTCGGCGTACGGGCGCATCTTGCAGAACGTCACCGGCGCTGACCCGTCGCCAACGATCTGCTCCAGGAAATCTAGATTGCGGCGAATACTCTCGCAGGTGCTCGACGGATCGAAGAGCATGAAACCGTAGTCGAAATGAATCCCGAGATCCTTGAGCGTGTCGACGCCTCGGAGAACCCGCGCTACATTCACCCGCTTGTTCATCAGCCGCAGTCCCTCGTCGGTTCCTGACTCGATCCCAAGGTAAACGAGGAAGAGGCCGCAATCCTGCATTTCACTGAACAGCGCCGGATCCACTTCGTCCGGCCTGCAGTTCACCTTCCACAGAATCTTGTCGGCCAGCCCCTTTTCTCGAAGGTGCCGACAGAACTCCAACGCCCACTGCTTGCCGTGGGGTCTCGCCACCGGAAAATCGTCGTCCTGGAACATAAAGATTGAGCAATTCATCTCTTCCCGAAGCAGCTCCATCTCGCGTGCCACTAAATTAGGGCTCCGCAGCCGCTTGACCGGACCGGGAGGAGCCGAGTAAAACCGGCGAATGCTGCAAAAGCTACAGTCGTAGACGCAGCCCCTGCCGGCCAACAAGGTGGCGTGTTTCTTTCCCAAGACGAAATCCCTGAGAGGGGGGCGCAGTGGGGGCGGAAAGCGATCGAGGTCCCGCTCCAGATCACGGAGGGAGTTCTGAGTCACAGAGCCATCCTCCAGGTGTGCGATACCGCGGATCTGACGCCAGTCGCCTCCGGCGGCGAGGGCCTCGACGAGCTCGAGACAGGTGTGCTCGCCCTCGAAGAGAACGATGGAGTTGAGATCCGGAACAGATTCGAAGATCTCCGCCGGCCTTAGGCTCGGGTAGTGTCCGCCAGCGGTAAAGTGGCCTCCGACACCTTTCTCCCGCAGATAGCCGATCAGGTCCCCGAAGCGCTCGAGGTGATACTGGAAAATGATGGAGAAACCCACCAACAGAGGCCTAATTCGCTGAAGTTCCTGAAGAACTCGCTCTCGGCCAAGCTGGAAATCGATAACTTCTACAGAGTAGCCAGCATCCATCAAGACAGAGCTGAGGTAGCCGATCCCCAGATTCGGCTGCTCCTGAAAGGCCACGAACGCAACGATCTTAGAACTCATCTTCTCGCCGAGAGCGGCAGGCCAGAATCTCGCCCACTTGCACGCACCGCTCCTCCCGATGACGCCTGTCGACGATTCACATAGACAATCGTGATACTCAAACCGCCAGGTCTACTGCAGGGCCTTGGCCTTGGCGTTCAACATTTCCGCCTGGGCGGCGAGAATCTGGGACTGCAGCTCGGCCTTGCGCGCCAGATACTTCAAGGTATGCTGGGTAAAGAGTGTCCTCACCTCGTCCGGAACCCGGAAGTCCGGGGGGTCCATTTCGAAGGCCCAGTCTTTGATCGCGAGGTGAAACCCCGCAGCCTCCGCATCGGCAAGCTTCATTTCTTTCGGGTCCATACTCCAATCTCCTTTCTCGCCAGGTAACTTCAATTGTTCGAAGAGCCTTAGAGCTCAACGAAGGCCTAACTGGATTCTGGCAGCGGCTGGCGGTGGCAACAACACCCGCGTGGGTGGGATGAGACAGCCTCTTCAGGTGGCGACAGGTCTTGGGCGAAAGACGACAGTTCTTGGGCGCTTCCCGAGAGCTGCCTACGATGGTCGAACCATGTTTTTGAACTCAATGGGAGGGTGGCCAGACACTGTCCCTGGTCAAGACCTCATTCGCGTTGAGATTCATTGGTTTATTGGCCGGGATCTCAGTCGTGGAGGATTCCCCTTCACCCGGAAAAAGCCCCCAATCCCCAGACGGATGAGTTACTGGTAGGGACACGTTGCTTCAGGCCGGCTGCAGCTTGAGCTGACGCGCGGCGACGAGCTTTCCGTGGGAAAAGCCCTCGAAACGCACGGTGGCTTTGCCCGAGGCAGGCACTCGCACCTCGAAGCGAGTAGTTCCGTCCGGCGTTGACTGCGAGTCTTGGGGCCGGCCGTTAACGTAGACGTCAGTGCTCGGTACGCTTCGGGTTGTCACGTCGATCTCGACGTTTCGGCCCTGACCGCCCGCAATCTGTGCGCTGAGCTTCCTGACGGTCCCCGCTGCGAGGACCTCGCCCGCGCGATCCAACAGATCACGGTTGCCGTGCAACAGATCATCACTCGTCATGTCGTAGAGAATGTCGGGCTCTACGCCAAGATCCTCTACTGGCTGGCCAGCCCGCGACCCCACGCGTAGGGTCCGGCGCAGCGAGACGCGCATGTCAGCGCCTCGGGGAAGCGCCTCCAGGGGACCACCAGTCCAATCGGCACGGAGGCCACCGTGTGTGAGGACGTTGGCTCCGCCAGCACCGGTGGCGTTGTCGACCCCGATGATGGTGCCGATCTCGTGGTCCTTGAACCCAGCAGCAAACATGTCGCACGCGCTGTAGCAGAAAGCGTCGGTCACTAGTACGATCGGGCCGTGGTAGATCTGACCCACGCTGTTCACCAGATCACGATCTGAGAGAGGAATCGCGGTCGAGTACTGGGCTCCAGTCTCTGTCGCCTGCTTGATGGAGTCATGCCATGGGCGCATGGACTCCACCCGCTTGGTCAACTCCCGGGTCGCTCCCGTATTGATGAACTGTGTCGGCTCGGGTTCGATCGGTCTGGGTGTCAGAAACTGCAGCAGGAACTCCGCAGCAATGATATAGCCACCACCATTCCCACGGACGTCGAGGATCAAGCCCTCGGCTGGACACTCGTCCTCGAGGAGCCGGATGACCTCCTCCAGATAAGCACCGATCGAACCGTCCTTCATGTGAAACGTCCACAGTCGAAGGTATCCGAAGGTCCCGCTGGAAGTGTCGACAGTTCGGGCTGTGAGATCGTCAGGGCGGGAGGTGGCAATGATCCCGGCCCCCTGCAACGCCGCTGTGCTGCGTGGCGTCTTACCCTGATATTTTGCAGCGCGTCGCTCCTCCTTCGTGGCGGCCGGCGAGAAGAGCTGTTTCTTGGCTCGTCGAACAACCTCCGTCCGCACATCGACCCCCACCACGTATCGCAGTGGAGTCCGCAGGCGCTCGATCAAGCCCTGCGGGTCGGGCGCCCCCGCTAGCAGCTCCTGCCCGCTGTCGAACACGCGCCACATGAGGCGCGACTCGTGCACGCTTCCATTGGCCAGATAGCGAAGATCGACCCAGTCCTCGTCTGGGGGCAAAGAAAGCGACAAAGGTCGCAAGGTCAGGTTCTCTAGACCCCGTGCAAAGCGGGCGGCCAGGTTGCTGCCGGCTTCCAGGTCCGCATTTCGCCAGACGGCGAGATCCATCGGCATTCCGTTCCAGTGGGTCACCACGACCCCAGCCTGGAGGGTGTTGTCCGTCACCAGATGTCGCGCGACCTTCGAAACCATCCACCGCGACTCCCCTGCTTCGTGGTAGCGCTCCAACAAGACACCCAGGAAGGCGAAACGGCCTTGGTAGGGATCTGGGAGTACGTAGTTTGTGTGTAGGTCACGCAGCTCGACAAAGATGTCACGCAGCTCGACATGAAACTCCCAGTCGCTCAGCCTGTCCAGTCGGTGGCGAAGCAGCTGCAGCCGCTGCACCGGAGCGGTCGCGTGGCCCGCCTGTTTCAACGGTAGATGAACATACAGATCGCGGATCAGGATCTCCGCCTGATCAACCAGAGTCTCCCGCTGGTCCCTCGTCAAGCCGGTCGTCTCGACCAGAAACTCGCGGAACTGCGGAATCGTCCGCACGGCACCGAGGCCATGTTGTCCTCGGAAGCTCGAAGCCTTTGGTATCGCCATGACCTCCTCCTCTCTGGGGACCGTTGGCTCGGCCCCGATCGGTGCTTCTGTGCACCGGGCGATTGCCCGGGAGCTCTGACTTTCCGCGGGACCTTAATATGACCTCTACGCGGCTCAGCTTTTCGGATAGGACGGGGACAACGGTAGAACCTAGGGTCAGACCTGATCGCGGCCGCAGAGTCACTAATTGGTCTACCTCAAACCGGAGAACACCTCCCGGTCTCGGAACTTACGACTGCGCTGGGTCTTGCGATAGTAGATGTCACTCCAGCTTGGACTGTCATCGAGGAACAGCGGAGCGCTGTTGCCCTCCTCTTCCATCTTGTTGATCCAGAACCGGATTTTGTAGTGGTCGTACATCCGGAGGAACTCGGTCGCGATCACCGCTGCAAGGCGCTTATCACCCTCGATCAGCAGGGTGTTCTCGTCGTTCATTCGACATGAGCCGTCGCTGAAGTTGGCCGAGCCGATCAGCACCGCCGGGTTGTCTCCCCACGGGTCAACCACCAGCGACTTCGCGTGTATCTTGTGGGCACCGAAGGCCTTGGCGTCCCACTTGCGGCCCATGTATGACCGAAGGCGCGACGGGGTAAAGAAGCGCGTGTTTCGACGTCGCAGACCTTCGATCTTCCGTTTGGCCGTGCTGTTCGCCAAACCGTATTCGAGGATGTCAGCGTTGTTGGAGCTGATGGCATTGACGATATCGCCGCCAACGCCAAACGGCGCGCTGAGGAAAATCGCCGACTTGGCACGAGCGATCAGCTCGGTGGCGGTATCGATCACGTGTAGGTTGCGCACAGGCGAGAACAGAACACGGTCCGCGTCGCCCGGTGGAGTGGCGGCGAGCTTGTCATGGAGGGCGTCGATTTCGTCCTGTACGAAAACCTGACCGGCCTTCTTGCGACCCCTCTTGGGATCCTTCAGCAAGATCTGGAAGTAGGTCTCGTACACCTTGCATATGTCATTGGCTTCAAACACGAGCCCGATGTTGGTCTGAAAATAAAACGCGTTCGAAGAGAAGTTGGCCGATGCGGTCCACAGGCGCTTTGGCGTACCGGCCGCAGTCAGATGGATGACGAATTTGTTGTGACTTATGTTTCCCGTGTTCTTGCGGGCCGTTGCTACTCCCTTGAGGTGAGCGTGCTCCAGAACTTCTTCGTTCTCGCCGGTTGCCTTCTGATTCTGTTTTGCGTGATAGACAATCTGAATCCTTACGCCTCGCTGCTTCGCTTCCTTCAGCGCACCGGCAACCTGGGCATCGAAGAACTCGTAGATACAAACATGGAGTTGTTCGTCCCTTCTAGCTTTGCGGATGAACTCCAGTAGAGAACCTTTGAGGCCACGGTCGAGCCAGTGGAAGGCACTGCCGTCCGGAATCTCGTCCGGGCGCTTGCCCTGGAAGCGTTGCAGGTAAGCCATCGCCGCCGTTACGCCTCGATTGGCGTAGATCCCGACTCCATCCATCATTTCCTGCGAGGGACACAGGTCGAAGGTGAGTGGCGTCTGGCGTGTTAAGCGGTCTGGGGCCCCGACCATCGGGAACACCTCGTAGCGGTAGGAGCGCCCCGCGCTGACCGTATAGTCGCTCCAACGAAAGCGTTGGAGTGGGGCTTGGTCGAGACGCACTTCACTGCCGTGGTCTGCGTCGGTAAGCGCGAAGCGTTTCTGTCCGCTGAGCCAATCGATTCGCTCAACCTCACCAGTTGTGGGATCCAAATCGGTTCGCCGCACCGCGAAGCCCATCAGCTGATCAGGCACCTTGGAATGCGGCACATTCCAGCCCAGAATTACCGAGTGAGTACCGACCAGAGCTGCACCAAAGTAGTGGCCCTGTTCGGAGCGTACGACCGGTTCATAGACTTCAGCGATCATACTCATACCCCCCATGCCCACCAGGGCTAATTGAACTATTAGTACCAAATTCTAGACATATCATTGGTACCGGCAATAAGGTCGCCTGGCAACACCTGCCAAGATAGAAGGGTCAGCTGCATTCGAAAGAACCACTAATGGGGTCTGACCGAGTTCTTGAACTCGATGGGCGACCAACCGGTAACTCTCAAGAAAACACGCTCGAAAGTCCGTACATTCTGGTACCCGACCAAGGCTCCTACATCACGAACGGAGAGGTTGCGTTCGGCCATGAGCGCCATTGCCTTCGCCACTCGAATGGCAGCGAGCCAGTCGCGAAAGCAGATTCCCGTAGTCCGATGGAAGAAGGCGGAGAAAGAGGTTCTTTCCATTGCCGCCACTCTGGCTACGTCTTGCAGGCCAATAGGCTCGGCGTAGTGGTCTAAGACGAATCGCTGAACGCCCCCAAGCCTTCGGTAGTAGGAGAAGGCCTCCTGGCTGACCCTCGACTCCAGCAGGTCGCGGACTTCAGCCGAACTCGCCTCCCACCCCATGTTTTTGCTCCCTATAAATATAGTCACCGCAGGGGGCACTTTTCTGACAAGAATCTCTCCGATCACCCCTCGGCCGGTCATCCCACGGGCACTGGCCCAGAGGAATCAGCCGTCTACCTCCTATGAGGTTAGTCAGCTTGATCCAAGAGTCTCAGACAGAGAGCCTGGCGTAAGCCCTTGATCCCAAGAAGAGCACAGCCAGCATTGCCAGCACATAGAGGGTCGCTGCAATCACAATGGCGAATTTAGTCAAGGCGGCCAACCACGCACTTACCGTGTCGCCCCACCGAATCCCCACACCGCTTCCTCTGTCTTGACTGTAACTGCGGAGGACCCGAAGCAGCGCCCAGTTCTCGAACGCGTCCAGCATCCCTGCAACCAGCGACAGGCCGGCGAACCACCACCCGAGGGTCACCACCCACTCCGCAGTGTACTGACTCGAGATGGAAGCCAGACCGCTAGTGGCCAGACAGAGCAAGACGGAGTAGGAAACGAGCACTCCAGAGTCGATATGGAGTGCCTGCCGAGCGGCGTCACGCCCCTGCGGTCCCCACAGACAGAGGATCCAGCGGGCCATAGCCGGCGTGCGGGCTAGCTCGAAGTCAACGATGCCCTCGCGGCTCACCTTCTTGATCGGCTGTATCGCCCTCTCGTGGCGTAGGATGAACCAGATCAGAGCCACCGCAGCGCCGGCCAATAGTAGGACACGCCAAACACACGGGATGGCTTCGATCAGAACCTGCATGGCTACCCTTTCGTCGAAGACGGGCTGGTCGGTGTCTCGATCTGCCGGGATTCCATCCTAAGCAACGGGCTGGGGGAAGGAGCATCGTCTCGAGCGATATTGCCTTTCTCAATCCATGACTCAGCGACCTTCATCAGTTCTGTCGTGTTGGCGAGATCGACCTGCCGCCAGGAAGGATTGTCGGGGACGAAGGAACCAGTCTCATAGTTCTCGATGAAGTACCGATAACTCGACTGCTCCTCACCAGAGGGAGACTCGAACCTCCGCTGAAGGACGGTGAGCACGCAGTCGAGCTCGGACATCGAGATTCGGTAACGCTCCCATTTGTGGTAGCTCAAGCTAAAGTCCTGGAACTCGGCCGCAGCTTTGCCACCCCGCTCTGCGAGGTCACTGATGACCTCTGGCGGCATCAGGAGATTCATCCCGCCTTCACCGGCCTTCTGGTAGATGGCCACGATTCGATTCGAGTAGCCAGGAGTAAGAGCCAGTGACCGGTCGCGCCAGTTTTGCATCGTGGTGATGATGCGGCCGAGGAATTCGACGACGGTCACAATGGGCAGCGTCCGGGGCTGTGCGCGACGACCTTTCGGTCGAAGATAGAACTCGCTTTCGGGGTAGTCGGGATGCGTCGGTTGCAGGTCGATCCCATACGTCGGGCGTGTTGGCCACAAGGAGTCGAAGAAATGGATAGGAAAGTTACTCCCGATTCCTCCATCAGAGAACCAATGAAGCATCCAGTTCTGTTGGCCAGCAGACGCGCTGCCTTGGCCTCCCTTCCGATTGAAGTCGCGTTTATAGAGTGGCACCGCGCTGATCAGCAGGGGAAAGCTGAGACTCATCCGCGCCGCGACCAGAACTGGCAGATCGGGGGCCGGAGGCAGGTGCCTCAGATCAACGGGCTGGCCGTGGAGGTTGCAGACGGCGGTGCCGTCATCACCAGGGTTGGGTTTGGGTCCCGCCTTCTTCACAACATAGTCAGCGACGTCTGCCGGAAAGAGATCGCTGAAGCACCTCGGGCAGAACGCAAATCGGCGGCCCTCAAAAGGCAGACAGTAGGGCAAGCCCTCCGTCAGGTCCGTGGTCATGACCTTCAGGTCGATCTGTTTCCCCGACGGCTCCCCGCACGGTATCGCCGGTGCCCCGGCGACCCCCTCATCGTGCCTTTGGCGCCACTCCTCCGTCGCCCTTGGGCCCCAGAGGTCACCGAAACTCAGCGGTGCCGACCCCGAGTCCGGTCGGTCAGCAATGTCCTGGATCATTCTGTGCATCCAAGGAGTTAGCGCCTCGCCCTTTTCATGCTCGGACGTCATGCCGTTGGCGAGCCCGAAGTAGTTGTCCGGCGTTTGCTTCAACACGAGCAGCACCAACCCGATCAGAGCCGACACGATCCCGGTGGGCAGTGCCAGGGTGACAGCCGGCAATGCCCACGCCCGCATCAGGTGGGGCCAGTCGCCCTCCTCGAGCGGCATACCCAGGAGTGCCATCAGGCTGAGCAGGCTGATTCCGCCCACGATGGCAAAGCCGAGCAGGAACCAAGAAAAACGCGATGTCACCAGGGCGACAAGAGTCCCAAGCAATCTCTTGAATGGACCACCAGGTGCCAGGGTGGCGAGAAGAACCCTGATCGCCGGCCGAGTCTTCCTCGTCGGCTGAAAAAGGCGATCAAGATTCTGGCCAATTTGGGCGGGAGCCTCGGCGAGCTTATTGAAACCCTTGCGGTCCCGGGCGTACTCTGCCGCCGCCGCCACCCCCGCCGCAATTGCGCCGGCTGAAGCGCCGCCGATGTTCTTGAGCTTGTGTTTCATCGCGAGCTTGCAGACGGCCAGCGGATAAATCACCCCGCTGCTGATCCCGCCCTTCATCACAACGTCGCACTCCTTGTTCGGATTGCTGTAGTCGGCCTGCTTGAGTTCGTCGGCGATGGTTGAAGCCTTCATGAGTGCCTCCGTGTCACGCCAGGGCGGATTCCCAGAGCGAACGCAATCAAAATGGTAGTGACCACCTTGCCAGAATCAAGAATGCTCCTCGGTAAAGTCAGAATCCGTCCTGAAATCAGTCCGGCCCGTTGAAGCGGATACGCCCAAACCCTCAGCATGCCGTTGAGTGGCGCGCTCCCGGTCGATAGGGAGCGCTACTCAACTTCTAGTCCGGCACCGCCGCGAAGGGGTCCGGTACCGAAGACGGGAGATCTAGGACGCTTGCGATCTGTTCCGTACTTCGGTCCACAATGAACTCTGCCCAGAGCGGGTAGTGATCTGAGAGCCGAGATGGCAGCGATCTTCGATTTCGCAGGTCTCGGTATACAGCACCATCGAAGTCGACCACACCAGCGTTGCCACTGAAATTCAGATCGAGAGCACCCATGAACCACGCGATCTGGTCATAGAACTTGTCCTCCCTTCCCGAGGTCGTCTTCAGTCCTCGTAAGGCTGGAGGGACATTAAAACCATGCTGAACGAAGGCTTGAAAGAGCGGGTTGTCTCCACGTGCGTCGATGTTGAAGTCTCCGAGAACGATGAGATTCCGCTCCTCCGAGGTCGGACTCGAGGATCGATCGCGGATCTCGCTCGCTGTGAACTCCGCAAAGGCCTGCAGCTCCTGGAGTCGGGCGGAAGGTTGCTGAAACCGAATGTGAGCCGTGAGCAGCACGAAGCGCTCCCCGCACGATCGGAAACCAACCATGTAGGGCGTTCTGTCGAACTGCTCCTGGGGCTCTCCCGCAGCCGCTGGCAGCACAAGCTCTCCGGCCACCCCGGTTGCCTCCGCCCTGCGCCGGTCCCAGATGTATGCAAGCCGCTCTCTGTTGCCGGGGGAACCCGCGGTCACATCGCTGAAGAGGACATCCCAGTCCGGACCAAGAAATCGCTCGAGGAGCAGGCGGATAGCGGTCGTGTCCCGCTTGAGCTCCTGAATGGCAATGATGTCGAAGCGCCGAATGATTTCCGCGATGTAGGCGAGGCCGCGAAGATTACGCTTGGGACTTTCTGGGTTTTCTTCGAATGACTCGAAGATGCGTCCGAAGGACTGGATGTTCCAGGTTGCGATGAGCAGATTCTGATCGGTGACCTTCGCAGGGACCGGAAGCCTCGGAGGGTCGGGTGCGTCAAGGCGTCGGCGAAGGCGAACGATGTCCTCGGCAACCTCCTGAGGGTACTCCTCGTACGAGATGAGCGTCATGGATATCTCCAAGAAAACATGGAGTGGCTGGCTGCTACTCCGCGTCAATTCTCCTGGCGGGAGATGCTGAAAGACATATCAGCTCCAATCAAATCCACGTTGCAGGTAGTGCAAACAGACCTCGCCGGCGGGTCTGATGATCACTTCGACCTCGGCGTGGCCAAGAGAACCATTCTTCCCATGAGTACACTCCCTTCCTGCTCGATCGTCCCAGCCTCACTTCAACAATCAGCCTCCGGGTGTCTTCTTCTAGCCATTCGAGAGACAGTTGCCCTTCCTAACCGGATGGGACTCTCAGCTGCTGCAGCGCGCAATCTGGACCTGATGTACCGCCTCTTTGATTGACGGTGCCGAACCACTCCTGGAAACACAGCTCGACTTCGTCCAGGTCATTCGCGTCGAGGACTTCTCTAAGAAGCGCTGCCGAATCCTCGCCGATCTCGCGAGCCTGGAACCGCCTGTAAACTGCGGTCAGCTGCCCAGTTTCCTGAAAGAAGAGCATTAGGTAGCGGGCCTTTGCGTGGTTGGCCGCTTGCATCTCCGTATCGTACTCGCCTTCGGCGCTGCTGAACTCAAGCCAATTCATCTCGACCAACTCCTCGACCGAGGGCTGCAAGTCCGAGAGTTGCTCAAGAACCTCGCCCCGCCAGTTCGGTGTCCCTCTCACAGAGTCTTCGGTGACCGCTGAGACCTCGTAGAGTGCCGCCAAACCCTCGTCGAGCCACGGAGGGATGTCGCCGAAGTCGTTGCGGACCATCAGATGGAATAACTCGTGCAGCAGGGTTCCGATACCGGGCCCGGGGACGTAGCCAACCATGCTCATGTCATCGCGGTACGAGTAGCCCAGGCTTTGTGGGGCGACCTTGATGCCGTGCAGCGACTCCGCGAGCTGCTGCAGCGTATTCAAATCCGGCACCAGGTAAGCGGTGATCAGTGAATCGGGCGCGCGCATTCCATACTGTGAGATGAAGAATGAGTAGACCTGGTCCAGTTTCTTGGCCATCAGCCCGAGCTGCGATGGCGAGTGGACAACCATGCTGGCGAGTACGAAGTGCTCGCCGGCTACCGTCTCCCCCTCGGAGCCCACCACCGTGGCCGCACTGGCCAAGGCATCGTCTACGGCAGAGGGTGCGAACAGTCGCCCGGTCAATACCTCGCGGGGAATGTCCCGAACCACTTCAACGGGAACACTGCGGATTGCGTTCTCTTGGTCCACGAAGTAGAACATCTTCGTGCTACCAGAGACGCCGGCGGTGGCGGCTGTCGTGTTCCAGGCCACTTCTATCGGACCTTCCTGGATGGCTGGCGGGCATTTCGTCCGCTGTTCTTCCACTACAATTCGGCGGGCGGGGTCACCGAGTCTGTAGTTGTCCAAGATCCATTGAAGGTACTTGCGGCCCACCTCCGCCTTGCCGTCCAGCCTACAGAGGCTGGTCCCGGCCATGTAGTACACCTCGAAAGTCTTCCCGTACGGCTGCTTCCGGTACTGCGTGAGGCCGTCGTACGCCTCCTGATAGTTCTGGGCATCCCAGAGCGCACGAAGTTCTTCGATGGTGCTCTGGGCCTGCGCCGCCGACACGCTCGAGGCGAGAACGCTAAGAAGAAGGACTCGACGCACGGAGTTCTGCATGACACCGCCCTCCACTCAATCACTCACTGTCCTTCGCTTGAGCTGCTCCTGACTTCATTGTCCAATTCATCGAGTTCCGAGTCGTCCGGGGGTTGCGAGCCCGAAGTGTCGCCAGCATCGGGCACATCCGCCGGGGGTGGAATCGTGGCACTGCGGAACCCGCCCCCCGTAACCCGAACCGCCGGGCCTACGTAAAGCGGGGCGTCCGTGACCGACACCTCCGCGCGGATGATTATCGTCGTCAGCATCAGTGCAGTTCCGAGCACGGCAAGGATAAGGCCAGGTGAGGCGCTCGCAATCGAAATCTTCAGGAACGAGCTTTCCGTGCCTAGCTCGGAGACAGGCTCCCGCAACTTGCCCAGGATGAATGCGGCGCCAACCAGCGCCAGGATCATCCCTGTGACAAATCCGAGATAGATGATCCAGACACGGGACATCAGGATCAGACTGGCCTGTTGGTAGCGGCTGCGAATTGCGTATTGCTCGAGACGCACCATCGCGTCCCAACGAGCGTGCTCGAACGTGAGGCCGCCCTCGTCGCCCAGCTGGGTGACGCCCACTACGCTGGGGATCGAACGCCCCACCTCCTCGATCCGCTGCTGCATCCTCCACGCCTGGACCAGCGTGGCGACAATGAAGAACACCGTCAGGAACAAAAGGAGTCCCGCCATCAGCGGTAGTAGCCTCGACTGCCAGGCCGCGAGTTCCGGCTCCCGATCTGGGTTCGCGCCACCGGGTGCAGGTGTTGGATGTGTCACGGCCACCTCCCTTTTCCTCCAGGCTACAGCAAGGAGGGGGCATTTGCCAGAACACAGTGGTCTTCGACCACGTGGGCGATCACGCCCTTCGGGTGACGGTTCACCCAACCAGAACCCATGAGGCGGAGCACCCGCAGTTGGCACGAATCGGTGCTACTTCGGGCAGTCCACCCTCACGTAACCCCATGCTCTGAAAAGTCGGTACAACACAGTCCTATTCTTGGATTGGACGGGGTATGCGACTGGTGTCGACTTGCCTGTGGGTGGACTCAACTTACAGGGGGCCACATAGAACGATCCCCGCAGTCGTTCCTAAGCCTGCCTCGGGTCTTCGTCTGGATTCACTTCCCAGTAGTCGACGAGGTTACCGGGCCGATACTCGGGCACGCTCTCCCATCGCTCGAAGGCGCTCGGATGCACTGATTCAGCTCTGCCCGGCTTAGCGCCGATGGAGCGATGCAATGACCTCGTGATTCGATATAGACCCTTCTTCGAATAGTGGATCGGCGCAGTCGACTCCGGGTGAATGTCCAGATGCTCGCGAGCAAAGGCCGTTTCGACAAACTCCAAATTCGCTAACTTGGCCTTCTCCACCATCCAGCGGAAGGCTAGATCCGACAGGCCGCATTGAGGATAGCCTCCGCCAACATCGCTGTGAACGCCGGCAAACCACACTTGCTCGACGTGCTGATTCGGATTTGAACTTGTTTCCCACAGAGTTGGTCGAAAAGGCTTCCTCTTCTCATCGATTGCCAGCGCGTGGAAGCCGAAATCGACATATCGGCTCAACTGTGTGTCGTGGAACCGATGGAGCTTTCTTGTCAGAAAACGCAGGCCACGGCCAGGTACTCCAAGGCTACCGACAGTGTCCCAGACTCCAATGAACCTGATTCTAGGGCAGGGATCGTATTGGCCTGGTGGGGGGTAAGCGTACTCGGCTCGAAACTGCTTGGCCTCGCTGGAGTCGGGACTGTCATCCCTCTTCTTATAGAGCCTGTATGCCTTATTTATGAGTTTGGCGTTCTCCTTTCGCAGGATTCCACACTTCCGAATCAGGCCAGCGGTGCTTCGGACCGTGAAGGCTCACCGACAAGGCCTCAAAGTGAATCGCGAAGCCTAGGTCAGAGGCCGCTTGTCTCTTAATACTTCAAATCACTCTTAGTGAACTCTCGCTCTGGCGCTTTTCTCAGCACGGATCGCAGCACGTCGTTCATCGTGTCCACATCGTTGTCGAAGCCGCCGTGGGTCTCGCTCGCGGTCTTGGTCGAGCTGGTGCTGGTGCCATCGCTGGTGTGAATCTGGAAGACCGGCCGGTTGGGCAGGCTGCCGAGCCGACTGCGGAAGACCTGCATGCCGAGAATGCGCTCGGCGTGCTCCTCCTCGAAGGCGTTCGACACCAGATAGAGCAGCGACTTTCGATAGAGCGGGGTCACCGTATCGTCGAGCTCGAGCTCGGCATCGAGGTTGTAGATCGCCATCCGACTGATGCCGTACTTGCCGCTGTCCCTCTCTTTGAGCAGCGGCCGGTATACCTGGTTGAACGTGTCGTGGGTGCAGGCCGGAGCCATCAGTAGACAGGTCTCGATGCGCGGCGGATCGTCCAGCTCGCCCAGGGCTTCGAGCAAGGAGGCGAGAAGAACGGCACCGGTACTGTGGCCCACCATGTGCACTTTCTTCGGCAGTGCGCCTGGCTTTGCCATAGCGTTGAGGAAGGCTGCGATGGTCTGGGTCCCGGCGCGATTCGGCTCGAAGGGCTTGCGAGCACCGCTCTTCATCTCACGCCACATGGCGCGCCCGGCGTAGCGCGTCGACTTCTCGATCAGCTTGTCGGTGAAGTCTGTGAAGCCGCCTGCTCGCGCTTCGACCTCCTCCTTCTTACCCAGCACCAGATCTTTGATCTCTTCGAGAAGGCCGGTGTCGTACATGAAGTGGAAGGGATAGATGCGATTGGCCTTGAAGACTTCCTTCATGGCGACGATGCGTCCCGCCGAGGCCTTGATGTTGTTCAGGCCGCCATGGGCATAGAGCAGCAGGTGGTCGTACTTGGTACTGGTCGCCAAGAAATCGGCGGTCTGCTTGACCGTCGTCAGGTCGGCCCAATATATGCCCTTGTCGTCGAAGTTTCCGTCATCAATATGCACGAAGTGGCCGACGATCTCGGCACGCTTCGGGCTGCGTTTGAGGAAGCCCTCTTCGGTGCCCAGTTGGTCGGACGTCGGTGGCGTCAGGTGCCAGATCTTCGGCGTCGAGATCGCCAGGCGCACTACCCAGGCATCGCGCACGTTCTCCAGCCAGTCTTCGTAAGACCACAGCGCCACCCCGTTGTCGCCCCAGCTGTCACCCCATGAGTTCTGCACCCAGAAGCCGTCCTTGTTGTAGCCGACGATGGCGAAGGCATGGCCGCCGATCGAGCCCGCCTTGAAGGGGATTCTGCCGTTCTTCACCGAACCCCGCTGCCAGCCCTTGTGCACCCGGGCGCTGGCATAGAGTGCATCGGCCTCGTTCAGGGCGGCGTGGTAGTCCGACAGCCGTTTGTTGACGCGATAGTAGGCGCCGACCGTCGTGGCCCGAGCGTCCTTAGACTGGTCGATGTCGAGAGACCAGTTCTTTTGTGACGCCACGTAGGGAGCCAGATCTTCTGTGCAGACGCCCATGCTGTACCAGCCGCGGATGGCACCGCGACAGCTCGAGCCCGAATAGTCCTCGCCCTTCCACTCGTCGTACTTCTTGGCCATCTCGTAGAGCATGCGCGGGCTGACCCGCCGGGGGCTGTCTTGGCGGCTCAGCTGCAGATTGATCACCGCCGCCAGGCCGAAGCCGGTGCAGGCGCCCTCGCTGCCCTGATCGAGCACGGTCCGCTCCTGCGGAGGATCCCACTCTGGGTTCAACTGCAGCAGCGCCGGCTGATAGATGAAGTCGCGAAAGTCGGGTGCGTCCTCGACGGCATTCAAAAGATAGCCGTTGACGCGCTCGAACTGGTCGTCCGCCTTGGCCTGTTTTGGCTTGGATTTCCCACCCTGCTGTTTCTTCGCCATTCTCGCCTCCAGTCCTGTCGAGCTCTCTTGCTACGGCCCCGGGGGAATCGAGCAGGAGACCGCGGCCTTGCGGCCTGAGCAGAGGCCCGGCATCTTCAGATCATACTCCGTTGCGCGATGCGAAAGTCCGACCGTCAATGCTGTCTAGCCATATCCGGCAGCCAAGCTTGGATTCATGGGAAGTGCTGGATCGACAGTTGGTCCGTGGAGGGTCGGCATTCACCCTGACTGTGGCAAGTGAGCCGACATCAAGATCGCGTGGAGGTCAGCTCCCGTCTTACTGCGTGTCCTGCGCAGACCGTGACTCGCCAGCAAGATCTATCGCCAGCTGACCCCAAAGTCAGCTCGAGTGGGCCCGAGGTTTAGCACTTTTCCATCGGCTAGTTAGAATCTCTGCCGGCATCCTCTGTAACATGTAGGCACACGGAGCAGGCAATGCGCTGGACAACCGAGCGTCAGCTGAAACGCTGGCAACAAGAGGGCCTCCTGACCGAGGAGAAGGTGGCGGAGCTGCGCGAGAGCCTCGTGCGTGGCGAGTCCGCCGGAGGCATTCGCATCTTTGCCGTCATTGGGGCTGTGCTGGTCGGTCTCGGCGTCATCCTGTTCGTCTCGAGCAATTGGGCAGGGATGGGGCCGGCTTCGCGGATCTCCGTGCTGCTAGCAGGGTTTGCGGTGGTCGTGGTCGGCGCCGTTGCTGCCGGACGGCGTGATCAACCGAGGGTGGCCGAGGCCCTGTGGTTGCTCGCCACGCTCGTCTTCGGCGCCAACATCTTCCTGATTGCGCAGATCTTCCACCAGACACTCACCTCTTGGCAGGGGACACTTCGCTGGATGCTAGGGGCCCTGGTGCTCGGATGGGCGCTCAAGAGCAGGTTGCAGGCTGCGGTCGCGATTCCGCTGGGGCTATTGACACTCGGCTGGATGGGCAACAGCAGCTGGCTCTTCGACCAGCAGATGGAGTTTCTCTTTTCTGCTGGAGGCCTGCGGCCCATATTGCCGCTCATCGGCGTCGGTCTGATCTCGCTGTCCCTATTATCGGCCCGTAGCAAGAACTGGGCATTCGTGCAGGACAGTTGCTTCCGTTGGGGTCTGCTGCTGATCGCCGTCCCAGTGGTCATCTCGACCGCCGGGGACTCGGTGGCCGAGTGGTTCTACGGCATCGATGGCACGGTCAAGCAGTTCACGATCCTGGCCGCGGTCGCCCTTTTGCTGGCTGCTGCCCTCGTCTATGGCGAGTTCCGTTCGCGAATCTCGCGACCTGTCCTCGGTGCCACGGCCGCGTTCCTGGCACTGATGCTGGTGCCGGTCGCGGGAAAACCTTGGGTCGCCGCGGAAATCGGCGGCTTGCACCTTCCGTTCGCCGGCTATGTCCTGGTGGTGTTCGCCCTGGCATTGGTGACGATCTGGACGGGAGTCCGGGCCAGTAATCGGCGACTGCTCAACGTTGGCATGTTCAGCAGCGCGGTCTTGATCTTCATCCAGTACTACAGCTGGTCCTTCGCGATGCTCGACCGATCGTTGGCCTTCATTCTCGGCGGGCTCGTTCTGCTGGGCCTGACCGTGGTTTTGGAGAAGAAGCGACGCGCCCTTCTCGGGAAGATGACGCCGATAGAAGGCGAGGAATCATGAGCAACAAGATCCGGATCGCGTTTGCCGCGCAGGTCGTGCTGATGTTGGCGGGACTGGTCTCACCACTGCTGATCAGAGCCACAGGCACGACGGCGTACCTGGAGACGCGGCCGGTCGACCCTCGAGCGCTGTTCCGCGGCGACTACGTGATCCTGAGCTACGCCGTTGGTGTTGGCATACTGGGAGCAGAGGACGCACGACAGGCTGATGAGAGGGGCAAGCCCCTCTACGTCACCATCACCACCGATCGACCAGCCCGCTTTGTGAAGGTCGGCCTCGAACGTCCTGACCTGCAGGATGGACAGACCTGCCTTATCGGTCGGGTGCGCAGAGCGGACGGCCAGGCCTCGGTCGACTTCCCGCAGGTCGCCCAGTACTTCGTGGCCGAGGGCGAGGGCCGCGAGATCGAGAGCCAATTGGGCGAGGACCAGCTCGCAGTGGTCAAGTCCAGCCGGCGCTGCAATGCTGTGCTCGTCGGCCTCGAGCCGCGCTGACTCCGTAGTGCTCCGGCAGACGGTGTCGAGGCTGTACCGCGGGCGGGGGTAAACCCCGCCCCTACAGTGATCGCTAGTCGCTGTCAGTGCTTCCGGGCGGTTCGTCACCAGAACGAGCGAGATGGTTGGCTGCTTCGATCACGGAATCGAAGATCGGGATCACCCTGTCGAGGTACAGGATCTCGAAGATGTCCCGAATTCTGGGCTTGAGACCGGCCAATACCAGCTCGCCACCCCTGTTCTTGGCGTGCTGCCAGACCGCGACAATCTCTCCAACCCCACTCGAGTCAATCCGTTCTACGGAGCTCAGATCCAGGATCAAGTGTGGACGCTCCTTTTCAATCTGGCCCCGAACGAGATCTCGGAGTCCTGGGTATTCCTCGCCACCGAGTTCGAGCACTTCCAACTCGGTCTCTTTCCCGTCAGTCGTGACGCGAAGAACCGTGACTGGCCTGCGGGCTCCGATCGTAACCTTGGTGTCGGAAAAGCGAAGGATCCATGCGCTCATGCGGGCGACCTTTCTCTGAGAATGTCCACCACCCCATCCGGGGGATCGGTCGGGCTTGGCCTGCTCGATCTCCACTGGATGAAGACGAGTTTCTCGATAGATGTTACCGCCGCCGAACCGGGTGACACCACCTCCTGGTCCACGACCACTCCGTGATCGACGAATCTCGAATCGGGGCTGCCGGTCTCGAATCCCGGATGCGACTCGTTAGGGTCGACGGCTTCCCACCCCATTGCTTCGACCCAGAAAATTCGCAAGCTGCGGGCTCGTTTCGGTCCGGAACCGGGAAGTAAGCCCCTGCGCCAATCCCTGTTACTGTAGGTCTGGCTCCTGGTGGTCAGGCAGTCAATAGACAAGGAATTCGCGATGCCCAAGAGGAAGGTTGACGTAGAGGAAGCTCAGGCCATTGGGACAAAACTGGGTATAGATTTCTCGCAGATCGATCTCGACGAGTTTCGACGCGGCCTCGAGATCGAATTCGAACATGGGGCCCACGATCCAGAGACGAACGTCACCAATGACGATCCCATCATGACCGGGAAGATCGCCTGGGCTCATCTCAAAGAGCTGGCGGATTACTACACTCGTCTCGATCGTATGGAGGCAGAAGCAGAGGGCAAGACATAGCGCTGCTGCCGATTACGTCGCTCGAGCTGACGAGTGGGCGGATTCGGCCGGCTCCTATATGGGGGTCATCGCAAAGATACCCGCGCAAAAACCCAAGAGGGAGCAACCGCAAGCGGTGGCAGCCCCGCCGCCCCTGCCTCGCGTAAAGTCAGCTCACCTGGCAGGCTGGGCCGAAGAGCGCGATCAGACATAGGAGGCAGCACATCGCCGCGGCCGGGAGGAGCAGGCACACCACCCAGGCCCATCCGGGAGTCCTTTTGCCGGGCTCCTGAGCCACGACGGTCTTGGCGACGATGTCGAGGGCCCGCTGGTTCTTGTCGGTGAAGAAGATGAAGAGCGCGTCGACCCACAGCATGTCGAAATAGAACGACAGGCGCCGCACGAAGGCCTGGCCGAGGCCAATGGGCGAACCGGTCTCCCGCACCACTCGAAGTCGCATCAGGCGCTTGCCGAGAGTCTTGCCATAGTGCGCCTCGAGCAGCGGGAAGTAGAAGATGCCGAGACCCAGGATGGCCAGGAACAGCAACCCAAAGGGGATGAGCCAGACGATTGCAATGTCTCCAGGCTCCTCTCCTACCACGCCTGCCATGAGACCCAGGCCAAGGACCGGCAAGACAAGGCACATGAGAAGGCCTGCATCGCCGAAGAAGGCGACAAGGCGCTGCCAGAAGCTCGCGTAGTCGAGCTCACGTTCTGCGTTGAAGGCCGCCGCGACCTCCTCGGGCGTTCCCAGCCCCGCGATGACCTGGCGAGGGGTCCTGCCTTCGGCTTCCCCCTCGGAGAAGTGGGAGCGTAGGTCGGCCTGCAGCCGGTCTCGGTCCTCTGCGACGGCGAACACGTTGCGCATGACATCGTCGACGTAGCGATCCGCGGTATTCATCGTTCTTCCTCCTCGGGCTCTTGCCCAGAGAGAATGGTCTCGATGGCGGCAGAGAAGCCCCGCCATTCAGTTGTCAACTCCACCAGCCGCTCCTCCCCCGCCGCTGTCAATCGGTAGACCTTGCGGGCTGCTCCTCGGGCCGGTTGATCCCACTCCGGCACAACAAGCCCTGCGTCCTCCAGGCGGTAGAGCACCGGATAGAGAGTGCCTTCCTTGATATGGAAGCGCCCGCTGCTGCGCTTGCCCAACCGACTGAGGAGCTCGTATCCGTAAGTCGGCTCGTCGGCCAGGATGCGTAGCAAGAGCAGCTCCAGGGTTCCGCGTCTCAGTTCTCTTTCCAGGGATTCCATGGCTTTTGTCTCGCGCTTCTCTCTCGTTCAACTATGTATACGTTCACACTATATACTTGGTTTCACTAGGTATCAAGAAAGGCCACAACCCGTGGCCCTTCCTAAGAGGTGCCAGGCACCTATTTGCGTACTTGGAGTAGCCGGTTCTGCGGTACTCTTGCCGATCGCAGGTCGAGGCGTTTGGCTATCCTCGCCCTCCACTTTGAATGCGGCACCCCAGACGCGGAGACCCAGCTCGCTGTTCGAACCGCAATCTCTGACTTCGCACGCAGCTTGGGTTGCGCGCTAGAATCTAACCTGCACTCATGACCGCTAGGACTCCCATCAAGAAGCAATTGTTGGTAGACATCGATCGGGCTCTCCAGGGTTGGTGTTACCTCTGGGGTGTCGATGATCTGGCTCCTGAGATCACAGTCGAGTTCAGCTCCCGCATGACTCGGTCGCTGGGCAGCTGCTACCCAGATCGCAAGTTGATTCGAATAGCGCGGTGGGTGCTGGAGGAATCGGACGCCCTGGTCCAGGAGGTGCTGTGCCACGAGGCCGCTCACATCGCAGCCCTCCACCTCCACGGCAGCTCGATTCGGCCTCACGGGCCAGAGTGGAAGGCTCTGATGCACACAGCCGGCTATCCGTCAGCGGTGAGATACAAGAGCGAGATCCTTTCCAGACTTCCGGCCACCGCCAGGAAGCGCGACACAATCGGTTCCATCCTCAGAAACCTGCGAAACGGGATCCGGACGGGACTCGCCCGCAGCTAGGAGCTCGAGAGGGCGTACGACCCTCGCCTACCTGGCCAGGTCGAAGCAGCGACCAAGAAGAACCAGGTTTGTCCCAACTTGGCCCACCCCTGCGGGTGGTGTGCGAAGGGATCTCCCCTCATAAGAGCGGACTTACCTCGACACAAGGGTAAGCCTGCCGAGAGGCTGTGCGCACAAAGCCACGGGTCTTCGCCTGACCCCAGACAAGACCGCCGGGCTACCGAAGGGTGGCGCGAGAAGGTGCCAGGCACTTTTTCAGTGACCCAGCACCCGCCACGCGCAGAAATGACGTGCTACTCCTCTGTCCTGGTCACTGGAGCTCGATCGCGCCTTTGGTCTTCTCGCGTCGAGCCTTCTCCTTGGCGTCGTACTCGGCCATGCACCCGCCCTGCTGGACCATGGCGCAATCGAGGTAATCGACAATCTCGATGAGGCAAGCCCGAATCGCTTTGCCGGTGGGGGTCTTCTCGTACTGTGCCAGGTCTCCATGGAAGCCGGACTTCCAGACGCCGACGTCGATTCCCTTGCTGCTGGAGCGACCCTCCACCGTGCGCACGAACTCGAGCTCGCCGGTGGTGGTGTTGACCACTCTGAGGTCGACTGCCATGTACGCCTTGCCTTTCTTGCCGCCAACGCGGATTCCCTTGTAGCCGATGCCACCGCCGGTGCCCTTGACGTTCTCTTCGTAGGCGCTGAGGCTACCGAGCACCAGGTACTGCGCCCCGGTCAACTCGCCGATCTCGGCTCCGGTCCCCTCGGCAATACGCCCGTAGTCATTGAGATCCTGCTCGGCGAGCACATGCTCGAGCTTGGCGCGCTCCACCACCCGGAAAGAGCCGGTTGCCGCGAGCTCGTTCGCCACCATGTCGGCCAGATCCCAGCCGATGTTGCTGGTGCCGTACCACCATTGCGCGGCACCCCCCACTGAGTTGGTGAACTCGGCAACGCCCAGAACGGGCTTTTCCGCCGACGCGGGAATAGCGAAAACCAGTAAACACACCGCAAGGCCCAACCCTGCTGCAAGAAGTGATTTCATCTCAACCTCCTTCTGTTCGTGGAACAAATGGCGCTCCCAGTGTTTTACCACGGAGCGGGGAGATTGGATAGCGAGCTTGCCACACGCCTGGTCCTGTACCATGCGATGACGGTGAGAGCGGGAAGGTACCAAGGCCCTCTCCTGCTCTTCTGTCGAGCTCCGCTGGACGTCGGTAGAGGTGAGCCATCGATGCACCTTTCCAAGACCAGGATCATGTCGGCGCTGCAGTGCCGCAAGCGGCTGTACTTCGAGGTGCACCACCCCGAGCTCAGGGAGATCTCGGCAGCAACCCAGGCGGCCTTCGACACGGGGCACCGGGTGGGCGATGTCGCTCAGCAGATATACGGCCAGGGCCGGGGAATCCTGATCGAATACGGCCCCGGACTGTCACAGGCTGTGCGGGACACTGAAAGGCTGATGAAGGCCGGCGTGGAAGAGCCGATCTTCGAGGCGACTTTCTCCCATGGCGGCGTGCTCGTGCGGCTGGACGTGCTGATTCCGCAAGGCCCGAACCCACAGAGCCCGGCATGGAAGATCGTCGAAGTCAAGTCCTCCACCAAAGTCAAAGACGAGCACGTCGCGGACTGTGCGATTCAGGCGTGGGTCTTCCAGGGCCTGGGGTACGAGCTGAGCGAGATCGCCCTGTCCCATATCGACACTGCCTACGACTATCCGGGTGGCGAGAACTTCACCGGCCTGCTGGTGGAAGAGGATCTGACAGCCGAGATCGCCGACCTGCAGGACTCGGTGCCCGCCTGGATCGAGCTGGCCAAGGAGGCCGCGTCAGGCGAAATGCCCGAGGTCCCCGTCGGGCAACACTGCACGACCCCCTATCTCTGCCCCTTCTTCGACCAATGCTGGCCGACCGAAACGACGTACCCGGTTCAGGGGTTGGGCGGCTCGAAGGAGAAACTGGGGCAACTCGTGACGGCCGGCTACCGAGACATCCGGGACGTGCCGGCCACCATGCTGGACGGAAACGAGACGCGCTCGCGAATCCACCGGGTGACCGTGGCCGGAGAAGCCGAGCTACTCGAAGGCGCCTCGACCTTCGTTCATGAGCTTCCCTTTCCCAGGTACTACCTGGACTTCGAGACCATCATGCCGGCGATTCCGATCTGGCCCGGGACGCACCCCTACGAAACCCACGCCGTCCAGTGGTCGTGCCACATCGAAGACTCCGCTGGCGGCCTGCGTCACGAGGAGTTCCTGGACCTCTCCGGCGACCCACCGATGCGACCGCTGGCCGAGAGCCTGATCGAGGCACTTGGGGACGACGGCCCGATCTTGATGTACACGAGCTACGAGGCGACGGTGATCCGGGGCCTGGCCGAGCGCTCCCCCGACCTGGCTCCACAGCTCGACGCGATCCTCGACCGGCTCGTCGATCTCCATCCGGTGGTCAAGACCAACTACTACCACCCGAACATGCTCGGTTCCTGGTCGCTGAAGGCTGTCCTTCCTACGATTGCACCGGACATCGACTACTCCGCCCTCGAAGAGATCCAGGAAGGCACTGCGGCCTCCAACGCCTACCTCGAAGCCATCAGCCCTGATACCTCTGCCGAGCGACGGGAGGAAATCCGAGCCCGTCTCCTGGAGTACTGCCGCCTGGACACCGAGGCGATGGTGAGGGTAGTGCGGTTTCTAGAAGGCAGTCAGTTCCAGGCGTAGGCGTAGAACAGCGTGAGCATGTCGAAGTCACCCCCGGAGGAGGTGACCGTGCCAGTGCTGTAACTGCCTCGGATCGCGTGTTTGTGCTTCCAGGGAAAGGTCAAGGTGAGGCCTGCCCTCGAGTTGCGCTGTAGGTCGGCTATCAAGTTGCCATCGACAGTGGTTCGTCCGCCGTAGTAGTAGTTCAAATCCAGAGAGAACCAGAACCCGGGCTTCACTCTCTTCACCAGGTGGAAATCGCCCGAGACGATCGGGCGCTGCTCGCGGGTCGATCCCAGGAATTCATCGTTGTCGCCGAAGATCCACATCCCCACCTCGAGCTCGGTCAGCCACGTTCTTGTCACCGGGTGGATATAGCCAATGGCCGGCTTGATGGCCCACCGATTGGATCCCAAGTTGATCAGTCTGTCCGGCTCGTAGCTACCGGTTGGAGCCGACAGCATCAGGCTCGCTCCCACAATGGGTCTTGGCTCCGCGCGCAGCTGCTGGAACTGAGCCCCGTCCATCGTCGGTGCGCCCAGCAGATTGACGGACAGGCGCGCCCTCGCGTCGGCCCATCCGGCGATGTAGCGACTGCGGTCCACCCCGTCCACCACACCTTCCGTCGTACCCCACGAATAGGGCACGTTGAACTGCACCTGGGCGGTCCGGCCGGCCAGGTTGATCGTCTGAAGGTAGGACAGCTGAGTCAGGTTGATCCTCGAGTCGACACCCACGACGGGCAACGATGGATCCATCAGAATGTCACCGGTCGAGTACTGGTAGGCGAACGTGACTATCTTGAGACCCCTCGGAGCCGGCCAGTACGCTCGCGGCGTCAGCTCCTGTGCGTTCGACACCGCGCCCATCAGGCCCACAAACACGAGGGCGATCAGGAGAAGAAGCGAGCGACTCTCTCTGCCCATACCAGGGAGTATTCCACAACCCTCGACGGTGTATCCTTCGTGCGAGAAGGCAATTACGAGGGGTACGTTGTGCGCAAAATCCTATTGGCCCTGCTTCTTGCCCTTTCGGGCATCTCAGCGGCTCGAGGACAACTGATCGGCAACGAGGTGCTGACCCAGGTGTTCCGAATCCGGATCGGCCAGGAGTTCGGCACGGCCTTCACCATCGACGTCGACTCGCAACAGTACCTGGTCACGGTCGATCATCTGGTCCCGACCGGGTGCGCGGAGTGCTCTCTCGACATCTGGCTCGACAACGCCTGGGTGCGCCTCACGGGCAAAGCGATCCGACCGCACAGCAGCGAAGTGGCGGCCGTCGCCATTGCCCTGACCAAAAGGCTCTCACCAGAATCGACGGCGTGGGCGAAGGTCCACGAGTTCGAGCTCGCACAGCAAATGTACTTCATCGGGTTTCCTTTCGGCCTTCGGACAGCCGAGAACACCGGCGCGCAGATCTCGGAGATCCCCTTCGTCAAGGCTGGGATTCTCTCGGCCATCGACAGCCGTAATCCCAGGGCAGTCATCCTCTATGTCGACGGCCACAACAATCCCGGCTTCTCGGGTGGGCCGGTCGTCTTCTATCCCCAGGGCGAATCGGAGCCCCGCATCGCCGGAGTCCTCATCGGCTATCGCTGGGACGCCTTACCCGTGGTCAAAAGGGAGGAACTGCGCGACCCGGGCGCCGAGAGCTACAAGGATCTCTACACCAGGGGAAACTCTGGGATCGTCGTTGCCTTCAGCATCGAGCACCTCATCGAGGCGATCCGCGAGAGTACCCGAGATTCACCCTGAAACAGGGTTGCGCTTCCGGCGCCGCAGTTGTGCTTTGGTTGGGGCCTCGACAAGGGTAGCCTCGGGGGAAACCCCGGAGCACAGTGACACAGGTCCTTGCCGCAGCACGTGAAAGTGCTACCATGCGGGGCCGCACAGCTTCTGCGTTCCCGTCCCTGTGGTAGCCCACCTCGACTCGGACGCCTTGGCAGTCCGGGAGAAAAGCAAGTCTCAGAAAACCGTAACGCCAAGCGTTGGAGTGCAGGCGCTCCTCGGTTCCGAGGCATCCTTCGACAACACAAACACGATAGGGGTCAAACCATGTTTCGCAAACCCATCTCTCGGCTCGTCCTCTCGAGCCTCGCACTGGCCGCAGTCGCCGCATCCGCTTCGTGGGCCCAGACGGAAGAGACCGTAGTGATCGAGAGCGGCAGCGCAGTGTCCATCGAATACACCCTGAAATTGGACGACGGCACGACCGTCGACAGCAATGTGGACAAAGATCCGCTCACCTTCACACAGGGAACCGGCACGATCCTGCCGGCGCTCGAGGAGGCACTTCTCGGGGCCAAGGTCGGCGACACCAAAGAGATTCAGCTGACCGCAGAGCAGGGCTACGGAGCCGTCAACCCCGATGCCTTCCAGGAGGTCCCGCTGGAAAAGCTGCCCGAAGACGCACGAACGGCCGGCACCATGTTGATGGCCGGCGCCCCGGACGGCCAAGAGCACCCGGTCCGTGTCCACGAGGTGAAGGAAGAGACCATCATCCTCGACTTCAACCATCCGCTGGCCGGGCAGGCACTGAATTTCGACATCAAGATTCTGGCCATCGAATAAGACCGAAGGTTCAGGCGCTACAAGTGCATCTCGGCAGCGGATGGGATAGGCTGTCGTCGACAATTCCTAACGCAGACGGTGAACACTGGCCGCCGGCCTTGCCGGTTGTCGGTGTGCCCACGCTCTCGAAGAGGAGGCAAGAGATGAGATTTCTGAACCTGGCATCCGCACTGTTGGTGATCGGCGGTCTGGCTGCCTGCGCCCCTGCCCCGCAGGCATCGCAGGATAGCCCCGAGATAGCTGCAGCTTCAACGGCCTGGTTGGAGGCACTCAACGCGGGAGACGTCGAAGGCATAGTGGCGACGTACACGGCGGACGCTCGGATCCTGCCGCCGAACGCCGAGATCGCAGTAGGCCCCGACGCCGTCAGGGCGGTCTTCGGTGGAATGATCGACGCCGGCCTCGGCGGCGGCATCGAAACCGTTGAGATTCGAGCTGCCGGTGACATCGGCTACCACGTGGGTCGCTTCACACTGGAGACAGCGGACGGAACAACGGTCGACCAAGGGAAGTTCATCGAAACCTGGCGACAGATTGATGGCGAGTGGAAGATCAGCAACGATATGTTCGGCAGCGACCTGCCTGCCATGGCCCCGGTCGGGACGACTCTGGCCATCACCCACGAGGTGGAAGACGCCGATCGCTGGCTGGCAGCCTGGCAGGGTGAGGGTAGCCGCCACGAGCTCTTTGCTGAGCATGGGGCGCCACACGTAAGGGTCTTTCAGAGCTCAGGCAATCCCAATCTCATCGAGCTGCTGGTCGACGTCGAGGACATGGAGGCGTTTCAGGCCTTCCTGGACTCGCCAGCCGGCGCGAGAGCCAAAGCCGAAGACGGTGTCAAAAGCGAGACAATGGTTGTTTTTGCAGAGGTCAGATAGAGCACGAGGAGCACCACGAATCGGGACACCGTGAAGGACTGGGTGTCGACCCGGTGGTAGACTTCGCCACAATGCAACCACTCAGCGAGACGTCGCAATTCGCGATCGACTACGACCCTCAGGCCGGCCAGTACACGGCCATGCTGACCCTGGACGGGACGGTCACGTTCCGCGAGGCTCCCGAGCTGCGCCGCCGCCTGCTGGAGGCCATCGAGGCCCACCCGGACCGCAATCTGGTCGTCGAGCTCAGCCAGGTGGACCGCTTCGACACCGCCGCCATGGCCGTGCTTCTCGAGGTCCTGATACAGACGCACGAGCACGGGCCCGAGGTCTTCCTGGTGGGGGCCAACGACGAGGTGACCAAGGTCTTCAAGCTCGCCGGCTTCGAAGAAGCCCTGATGCGCTGTTTCGGCTGCATGGACGATGTCCATCAACAGATCAAGCACTAGAGGATGCTGACCCAGATCCTGACCTGGTCCGGTTCAAGGGTGCTGGCGGTGCTTCACGACGCTGGCCGTCTGTGGCAAGTCGGCTCGACGGCGTTGGTGCGCACCATCATGGTGCCACTGCGCGGTGGGCGGCTGCGCGTCCACGCCACATCGGCGCAGATCGTCGCGGCGGGCAATAGCTCCCTGGCCCTCGTCGCACTGATCTCCCTTCTCATCGGCATGATTCTGGCGCTCCAGTCGGCCTACCAGCTGCGCCAGTTGGGCGTGACGAGCCTGGTGGCCAATCTGGTGGCGGTCTCCATGACCCGCGAGCTGGCTCCACTGATCACGGCCATCCTGGTGGCCGGCCGAGTGGGCTCGGCCATCACGGCGGAGCTGGGCACCATGAAGATCTCGCAAGAGATCGACGCGCTGACCGTGATGGGGATCGATCCGGTCAGCCTGGTGGTGGTGCCAAGGATGATCAGCCTGCTAGTGGCGTTGCCGGCGCTGACCGTATTCAGCGGCCTACTCGGAATCTTGGGTGGTTGCGGCGTCGGGGTCTTCGTCCTCGGGCTCGGTGCTCATGGCTACCTCACCGACAGCGTGTCGGCGCTGGTCCAGCAAGACGTCTGGGGTGGCGTGATCAAGGCCGTGGTCTTCGGTCTCATCATCGGCGTCGTCTCCTGTCAGCAGGGCCTCGACACCACAGGCGGTGCCGACGAGGTCGGGCGCTCCACCACTCGTGCGGTCGTGCGGTCCATCGTTCTGATTATCGCCGCGGACCTGTTCGTGACAGCGCTGCTCTACCTGCGAGGTCAGCCTTGAGCCCGGCAGCGCCCATCATCGAGGCCCGCGATCTACACAAGAGCTTCGGAGACCACACCGTCCTGGACGGCATCAACCTCGAGATCGAGACCGGCGAGACGCTGATTATTCTGGGCGCCAGTGGCAGCGGCAAGAGCACCCTGCTACGGTGCCTGATCGGCCTGGAGGAGCCCGATGAAGGAGAAGTGATCGTGGCGGGCACCAATCTCTTTCGGGCCAAGCGCCAGGAGCTGGCTCGGCTGCGAGAATCGATGGGCGTCGCCTTCCAGGCAGGAGCGCTCTTCACCTCGATGACCGTGGGCGAGAATATCGACCTGCCGCTGGAGGAATTGACCGATCTGCCGAAATCGACCCGGCAGCTCATTGTCCGTATCAAGCTGGCGCTGGTCGGCCTGGACGGGACCGCCAATCTCTACCCTTCAGAGCTCTCGGGCGGTATGCGGAAACGGGTCGCCTTCGCGCGTGCTATGGCCCTCGACCCCAACATCCTGTTCGCCGACGAGCCCTCTGCTGGCCTCGACCCCATCACCTCGGCCGGCCTCGACCAGCTGCTGATTCGTTTGCGAGAGGTGTTCGACGTCACCTTGATCGTCGTCACGCACGAGCTCGAAAGCGCCTTCGCCGTGGGTGAGCGCATTGCTCTGATCGATCGGGGGCGCATCCTGGCGATCGGCACGCCCGACGAGATACGGGCCTCGACGAACAGGGTGGTGAGACGTTTTCTCGACCGCGAGACCGAAATTGCCGCCGAGCATGGCGAGCGCTATCGACAATGGATCACAGGCCAATGAAAGATACGAGCACTATCCGTGCCGGTTTGTTCCTGATCATCGCCTTGGGCCTTTTCGTCATCGGCTCCCTGTGGGTTGCCGGGCTTCACCCGGGAGGGACCGAAAGGGTGAGCTACGAGGTCCTCATGCAGAGCTCCGGCGGAGTGCGCCAGGGAGATCCGGTTCGGGTCGCCGGGATGGAAGTCGGCCGGGTTCAGGGAGTCGACTTGCGGCCCGGCGTGGAGTGGCCCGTGCTCTTCCGGATCGGACTCGACGCCAGCATTCTGGTCACGGAGGCCGCCTCGGCGAGACTGACGACGGACGGGTTGCTTGGCAGCCCCTATCTCGAGATCGATCCCGGCCCGGTTGGCGCGCCGCCACTGCCCCCCGACACTCCGATCCGCGGCCTCGAGGTCGTCAGCACCGCCGATGCCATGAGCGGCATCGGTCAGCTCTCGGACCGTGCCGGAGTGGCTCTCGACGAAGTAACCGTGCTGCTGCAGAGCCTGTCGGCACGCACGGGACCGCTTCTGGAGCGCTTCGAGCTGCTGATGTCCGACCAGAATCTCGCCTCGATCAGCGAGAGCCTGACGGCCATGCGCGACACGATGCAGGAGGCGGGCCCCCGCCTGACCTCGCTGATGACGCGGCTCGATGAGCTGGCAATCCAGCTGGAGACGGGCGTCGCTGGAATCCCGGATCTGACCGCCGACCTGCAGGGCCTGGTGGGTGATCTGCGGACCGCTCTGGGCCCGGACGGCGAGCGATTGTCTTCGCTTCTGGACTCCGCCGGAGACAGCATGAACTCGATGCAGATGAACAAAGGAGAGCTCGACGCCATGGTGCGTGACCTGCGGCTGGCAACAGCGAATCTCAAGGCGTTCACGGAGTCGATCAAAGAGAGGCCATCGGCCCTCGTGCGTGGGTCGAAGGGGCCGGACCGCAAGCCCGGAGAAGGAGTGGATCGATGAGGCCAACGAAACTGGTGCAGCTGCTTTTGGTCGTCTCGCTGGCCGTCTCACTGCTTGGGGCCTGTAGCTCGGCGCCCCCCACCCACTACTACATCCTGGCGCCAACGAGACCGGCACCCGATGTCGCCGCTCCCGCCAGTGACCCGGCCGGTCTGACGATCGGTGTCGAACCCTTTACTGTCGATCCCCCCTACGATCGGGATCAACTCGTCTATCGACTCGGGACCGACTCCGTCGAGGTCGGTTTCTATACCTACCACCGATGGGCGGCGCCCCTGGGTGATCTTGTCGCTGTGTCCATGGCAGAGGGCCTGCGTGGGACACCAGGGATCGATCGAATCGAGCCGGTGACCGCGGGTGGCGACTACTCGGCCTTCCTCAGGGGCCGGGTTGTGTATCTCGAGGAGATCGACGTGCCCGACCAACAACTCGCACGCCTCGGCCTGGAGCTACGGCTGGTGGGCACGGATGACCAGATGATCTGGTCCGGGGAGGTCGAAGGATCGGCGGCGGGTAGCAACGAGACGGTCGCCGGCATCGTCGAGCAGCTCTACGAGGCCTTCGATCAGGCCTTGGAGCAGGCGCGAGCTGCACTGGCACAGACTGCCAGAATGCACGCAGGGCGCCTGGAATGAGAGACTGGAAGCCAGCAATGCAGTCAACGCTCGGGCGCCGCGCCGTCCGACCAGAGCTCGACAAGGCTTTCGGATAAGGAGGAGCCATGCCCAAGCCCGTGCTTTTCATTCCCGGCTATCCCGGAACCCATATCCTGGAACGAGACACCGGGAAGAAGGTCTTCCTCAACATCCCGGGGCTCCTCCACCCCGCCTCCAAGAAGCGAATCCTGAAACAGCTCGAGGCGCCGGACGACCTGACGACACTCGATCCGCTGGTGGCCGGGGAACCGATTCGGAAGCTGGCGAAATTCCTGTTCTTCGATCTCGCCAAGCAGGCCGACTCGCTGTACGACATCCTCGGCAAGATGGGCGTTCAGACGGTCAAATTCGGCTGGGATTGGCGCCGACCGATCTACGACATCGAGATGCAGGATCGGCTCAAGCAAGCTGTTCGTGACGAGGCCCGGAGGGCTCAAGGCCCGGTCACGATCATCGCCCACTCTACCGGCGGCCTGGTGGCGCGCTATCTTCTGGAAAACAACAAGAACGATGCGGGCTTTCTCGCGTCGATCGAACGGATGATCGGCTTCGGGGTGCCCTGGGCAGGGACGCTGAAGTCTCTTCTCTTCCTCACCGGCACGAAGGGATTCGGGCCGTTCCTGACGAAGCCCCAGACGAAACGGGTAGTCTCGCTGACCTGGGCCGCCTTCGATCTGCTGCCTCCCGACCCGGACAAGACCACGATGGAGGACGCTCAGGGACGACGCCTCCGGTTGGCAATCGACGGTGCTGGAAGACAAGTCACTCCACTGCTCAAGCGGGGTTGGTTCCCCGCGAGCCTGAAGAACCGGATGGATCTGCGGGCCGACGCTGCCGATCTGATGCTTGGCCAGCGAACCCCGGAGCTTCGCCTGGGAGGACAATCGATGCCCATAACCAACGTCGTTGGCTGGGGAGCCGAGACGGCGGTGCGCACCGTGATGACCGGCTCACCCGATCAGTTGGACGTGGCTTTTGTCAACGATGAGGGTGATGACCTCCAGGGCGGCGGTGACGCCACGGTGCCTCGAGTCTCTGCCGACTGGCTGCGTGGCGCCGACGTCGCCACCTATCACGTACCGGTCGGGCGGGATCACGGTGGCAAGACGAACCCACACTCGACCCTGTGGCGCAACCCCGGTGGACGCAACCTGCTACGTCACTTGCTCGGTGGACAGGCCCTCAAGCCCTTCGTCTACGGCGGGGTGGACGCCGAAGATGCTTTGCGGACCTCGGTGCCGAAGGTCCGAGTGCGGCTGGTCGCTCTCGACCCAGTCGGCAAACCCCTTGCCGGGGCGAGCGTGCGTGTCACGGATCTGCTGGGTGCGCCCACCGGCTCTTCAGACTTCCCCGCCTCGGGAGAAGGACGCCACCTGATCGTCATCCCGAGAAATCACATCCGGCCGGCCGGCCCTCAACACCGCCGTTTCACTCTCGAGTTCTCCTGGCAGGAGCAGGGGCAAGCGAAGTCGCTTCGCCGGTCCTACTTCGTCACGAAATAGGTGCCAGGTACCTTGCCGTCAATCCCTTCCCTACTCGACCGCTGCGACGGCACGGACGGGTGAGCCGTCGGCGTGCTCGATGCGCAAGGGGAAGCAGTGGAAGGAGAACTCCGAGTCCGGTAGGGCATCGAGGTTCGTAAGATTCTCGATGATCACCAGATCCGCACCCAGCAGGATGTTGTGAATTGCGAAGACGGTGGAGTCGACCTCGTCCACGGAGATCATGTCGATGCCGACGCCTTTGATCTCGGCGTCGACGAGCCACTGGGCTCCTTCATGGCTCAGGACCGGGAAGCCCCGGAAGTACTCCTCGGAGTCCCAATGCCGGCTCCAGCCGCTGCGCAGGATCACGAAGTCCGACTCGAGAATGGCCTCGGCTCGAGCCTCCAGCGCATCCAATCCGATCTTGCCTGGGGCGGCGTCGCTCACATCGACGACGCACGCCTTGCCCGAGAACTTCTCGATGGGGAATTGGTCCAGCTTTCGAGCTCCAGGGATGATGTGAGCAGGTGCGTCCATGTGCGTCCCGGTATGGGAGAACATGGTGATTTTCTTCTCCTCGAAGCCATCCGTTTCAATCGCCGAGCCGACTTCGAACACCGGCGGCTCCGTACCCGGAAACACGGTCATCCCAGGCTTGACGACATGGGTCAGATCGACGAATCTCATCGCTCGCAGGTGCTCCTAAACGACACGAAAAACCTGGCCGGTCTGGGCACCCTCGGCACTCTTGGCGTAGGCGAGAGCGGCACGGGCTGCCGGAACAGGCTCGAAGCCTCGAAAGAACGGCGCATAGGCTCCCATCGCCTCTTCGATGACTCCCGGGCTCACCGCATTGATGCGCTGGCCTCGCGGCATCTCGATGGCGGCGGCTTTGACGAAGGAATTGAGCGCTCCGTTGACCATCGAGGCCGAAGATCCCGCTACGATGGGATCGCTGTCGAGCACCCCCGACGTGAGCGTAAAGGACCCTCCATCCGAGACGTACTCCCTCCCGATCAAGACCAGATTGACCTGGCCCATGAGCTTGTCCTCGAGACCGAGCGTGTAGTCGTCGTGGCTCATCTCACCGAATGGCGCGAATTTGACCGAGCCGGCGGCCGAAACCACGGCATCGACCGAGCCGAACTGCTCGAAGGCCGATCGAATCGACTCCCTGACGGTGATGTCCAGTCGCACTGCACCCGAGGTACGCCCCGCCGAGACTACATCGTGGCGTTCCTCCAGCTCCGCGACAACTGCTTTCCCGATTGTCCCCGACGCTCCCACTGCCAGTATCCTCATGTCGATACTCCCATCTCGCTGTTGCTCTTCGGTCGTTCCCAAACCGTGTCTTCCGGTTTCTGCGCGATCGCATTCTGTCACGTAGGCAGACTCCAGCCCGATAGGATAGGTGCCAGGCACTTTTCGAGGCCAGGCACTTTTCGAGGAGGGAAGGAGGCAGCAAGGATGCAACGAGCGACGGTAGGCAACATCGAGCTCGCCTACATCGACAGGGGATCGGGGCCCGTGCTGCTGCTTGTACACGGCTTTCCCCTCGATCACAGCATGTGGTCGGAGCAGATCGAAGCACTCTCGGTTGGTCACCGTGTTATTGCTCCGGACCTGCGGGGGTTCGGGCAAAGTGAGGGCCAGGACGAAAAGACCACGATGCAGCAGTTCGCCAACGACCTGGCGTGCCTGCTCGATGCCCTGCGGATTTCCGAGCCCGTCAACCTGTGCGGACTCTCGATGGGCGGGTACGTTGCCTGGCAATTCTGGAAGCACCATCGGGACCGACTGACAAGCCTGATCCTCTGTGACACGCGCGCTGCCTGCGACACACCGGAGGGCGCACTGGGGCGACTCGTCCTCGCGAAGACCGTTCTCGCGGAAGGGGCGCTGCCAGTCGCCGACTCGATGCTGCCCAAGCTCTTCGCGCCTCGCAACCTCGACTCCGACCCGCCCTACGTGGCGTCAACGAAGCAGGTCATGGAATCGACCCGGCCAACCACGATCGCCGCCACGCTCCGAGGCATGGCCGAGCGGCCCGACATGACCGCCGAGCTGCCGAACATCGAGCTCCCGGCTCTTCTGCTCTGCGGCGAGCACGACGTCATCACACCGGCTGACGAGATGCGCGACGTGGCGAAGGCGATGCCCGACGCGATGTTTCGCGTCATCTACGGAGCGGGACATGTGTCGCCGTTGGAGCGGCCCGAGAGGGTGAACCGCCTGATCCTCGAGTTCCTCTAACTGCCATGCTGCGGACACCGATCGCACCCCTACTTGCCGGACTCCTCGCACTGTCGTGCACGGCGCACCGTATGTATCGACCCACGAGTCTCGAGGAACATGCCGACTACAGCCTGGCCTTTATCGAGTTCGACGATCAGGGGGAGCTCTGGTCGCCCTCGCAGCTCGACAGCGCCCTGGCACACCTCGAGCGACTCAACAGCGGCCCGGGAGTTGCTCTCGTGGTGTTCGTTCATGGCTGGAACAACGACGCTTCCCCGCGCGAAGACCAAGCGGACAAGGGGTCCATCTATCAGTACCGCAAGTTCCTGACTCGCCTTGAAGAGGACATCGAGCGGCGGTTCCCCGGGATCGGCATTCCGGTGATGGGGGTCTATCTCGGCTGGAGGGGCAGGGTCTCCAATGTTCCCCTGATTCGGGAGGCCTCTTTCTACAACCGGCGCGGCGCAGCGGAACGAATCTCCGGTGCCTCGGCGACCGAGGCCATCTATCGAATCCTGACGACGATGCGGGTCAATCCGAACTCGCGCTCCGTGCTGATCGGCCATTCGTTCGGCTCGATGATCCTCGAGCGGGCCCTGGCCCAGGCAGCGGTGAGCGCTCTGCTGGCCTCGCCCGAGCAAGAGCTGATCTTCCCGGCCGATCTGGTCGTGCTGCTCAACCCGGCCGGCTCGGCGGGCCAGACCAAACAGATGGTCGACATTCTGGCTCGCAATCGACTCAAGACCTATCGAGTCGACAAGAGAGGCAACCGCTATGAGCGACCGCTCATCGTTTCCTTCACCTCGCAGACCGACAAGGCGACCAGCCTCTTCTTCCCAATCGGCATGAGCGTCAAGGCGATGAATAAGAAGTTCCGCAAATACGGCCAGGAGTATTGCAGCCCAATTTCCAAGCAACAGCATCTGTACACCCACACGGCGGGTCACACCTCGGCACTGCACAGCCACGAGGTCACGGTCGGTCCCAAGAGATCCCAGGGTGGCAGCGAGGAATCGGCAGACTCGGAAGGTAGGTCGCCGGCCAACTACAGGGCAGAGTACGATCCGGAGACCCAGCAGATGGCCCTCTCCTTCGATGGGGAGGAGCATCGTTTCAGCATCCGGCGCAAGCCCCGGGTGCTCAACGACACCCCCTACTGGATCATGCAGGTGCCCGGCGAGTTGATTCCCAATCACTCCGCCGTTCTGACCGAGGATACGTTTCGCCTGATGGAAGCTGTCCTCACCCTGAGCGGCACCTACAACGAAGGAATCACGACAACCGTGGTTCGCGAGGACGGGGTGCGACCGGTGGCGGTGATTCCCCGACCCGATGGGGGGGCGCTGTTCCTGGATCGCTCCCGAGCCGTCTACTCGGTGCGCCCAGGCTCCGACCGACCGGTTTTTCTGTCTTGCATGCCCGAGAGCCTCGACCCCAACCAGGGCATCGGGTTTCGTGTAGCTGGACATCTGGCTTACGCCGCGATGTCGATACCCGAGAACGGTGCCTCTTCCAAGTGCCAGACCGAGGTCTACGAGTTCCAGGTGGAGAACGACGGCTACCGACAGCTGGGGCGCTTCCCACTCGCCGGCTCCGAGTGCTTCGATGCGGCCGGCTTCGACGTGCAAGGCAAGCGTGTCTACCTGGGCTATGACGGGGAGGAGGGTCCGGGGCTGTGGGTCGCGGGCCTAACCCAGGAGTCGGCCAAACCGCAGAAACTCCTGGATTTGCCTGGCGGAACGCCTGCAACAGCCCTGCATTTCGATTCCCTGCACCGCCGTCTATTCGCGGCTCAGGGCGCGAGCGGCACTCTTTGGATTGTGCAAGCGGACACGGAGACACCACGGCTCCAGTTCGTGGCCGACACGCTGGGCTACCCCCTCGCGCTCGAATATGGGCGGAGTCAGCAGCGGCTCTTTGTGGCCGACGTTAGAGGGCAAAAGATCTGGTCTCTGGACTGTGGTGATCGCTGCGGGGATCCGCAGGTCTTCTTCGATTTCGGGGACCTCGAAGCTCCCTCCTCGCTGGGTGTCGCCCTGGACGGGACACTGTGGGTGGGCGACATGCAGAGCCAGACTCTGCTCACGATTGCACCCGACGGCACGGTGACGAACCGGGTACACAGCCTCTCCGGGGCCTTACCGGTCGAGACCGAGACCGGCCCGATGCCTTGAGGTCTTGGGGTCTTGGGGTCTTGGGGATTACTGGATCGCTCCGTCGTGGCCGAGGAGGCGGCGCAGAATCCCGGTTTCGCCCACGTGATAGGCCTCGTGGAACACCAGTGCCGCGAGACCAGTCTCCACAGTCTCACCCTCCTTCCCGCTGGGCGCAGGAGCCTGCAGGGCTTCGTCCGAGATCTCGGAGAGACCGGCCAGGATCGACTCCTGTGAGGTCTCGAGCATCGCCACCAGGTCTTCGAGATTCTTGGCCTGTGTCGCGTCCGTTAGCGGCTCGGAGCCCCGCTGATACGGCTCGGCCTCCTCTTCGTTCCAGACCGGGTCCTTGCCGAGCAGAGCGAGAATGCCGGCGCGGTTGGCGAGGATGTGGCCCACGATCCAATTGAGGCAGTTACCAGCCGGTTGGGGTTGGACCAGACTCTCCTCATGGGTCAGTCCCTCGAGGTTCATCTTCAAGGCTCCGAGGTTGTAGTAGACCTGTGTCGATAAGGCGCGGGTGCTCATCAAGCTCTCCTTTCTTGCTAGAGCGTCATTGTAGGACACCCGAACTGCCGGGCACACTGCTTGTGGCTCAATGCGGTTCGGGGTCTTGGGGTCCTGGGGTCCTGAGGTCCTGAGGTCCTGAGGTCCTGAGGTCCTGAGGTCCTGAGTGGAAGACGGTAACCGATGTAGGGGCAGGGCTTGCCCCCACCCACGGGAAGGCGCAAGGCCCTCCCCTACATTCTGGAGATTGTTAGGGAGTGGTGCTCGACCAGACCGACGTGTCGCCAGACTCGAAACCGTCGACGAACATCGCTGAGACTGGCGGCGGTGCGTTATTGAGCAGCGCGTCCGCGTAAGGACAGACCTTGCCCACTGTGTCGTGGTTGTACCAGGAGGTGTTGCAGTTGCCGTCGTACTGACCGACCCCAGCGTGGTGGGAGAAGGCGGTGAAATCCACGTTGGCCTCGTCGATCTCGACCCGATTGCCATCGTGATAGAGAGCCGAGTGCACGTGAGGTCCCGTCGAGGAGCCTCCCTGACACAGAGCCGTTGGCTCGTCGTTGGCGTAGTTCGAGATCACGGTGTTTCGCTCGACTACCTGCGGGTCCGTCAGCTGGACGTTCTCCAGGTGATAGTAGGTAGAGACCCAGCCGTCCGCGTGGATGACCGAGACACTACAAATCGACCAAACTCGAGCGGTGCCCGCCTGGGTGGCAGCCACCCACCACTGGCTCAGGTCTGCACCCCAGTTCCGATACTCACCCCAATAGTCGAGCGCGTTGCGAGTGCCACTGCCCGTGTCGCCGTGAGCTCCACCTCCGGCCCAGGTGTCGCCGATCTCCCACGGCGGCTGGAACCAGCCGAAGACCAGAGGGGCGTTGCGCGTCGGAACTTCTCGGCTCGTGGCCAATCCCGTCGGCAGCTCGACTTTCAAGTGGTAGGCATTGGCAACCGCCATCACCGATTTCGAGGCGGCCAGGGGATCTGGCCGTTGCTCGTGGTAGATCAGCGCCAGGGCCGTGGCGATCTGATGGACGGTTTCCTTCTCGCCGGCGGTGGCCGACGTGGCAGCGAGTGGCCAGTAGGCCTGCAGCACGTGGATCAGCACCCGCGGATGGATCGCATGCATCGCGGCCCAGGTGTCGATTGCCGGGCGCAGAGGAACCAGATTTGGCGCATGTTGCGCCAAGTACCCGGCCGTGTCGAAAGTCAGCATGTCTTCGCCCAGATAGCGCAGCTGACTATTGGCGACGACCAGCGGTCCTTCATAGGTGTCGTGCAGGGTCGGCCCGTTGTAGGTGCTCTGCGAGCCGGACATCGGCAACGCGAAACAGCTCGTGATCAGCAGGCTGAGAAGGACACGTTTCATCATGGCTCCACCTCTCCGAGATTGGAGCCGAACGTACCAGATTCAGCCTCAGTGGGCTGTTAGGTAGGAGACAATCGCCGGGGCGACTTCAGACCTCGACCCTATAGGACGCGAGAGCCTTCAGAAGGTGCATGAGCTCCGACTGGCAGCGCTCGAGGCAGTCGCACTCGGCCGGTTCCGAAGGGACCACAGTCCTCAGTTTCCAAGGGCGCTCGTAGAACGGCGCGGCAGCCTTCGATTTCGCGGACGGTAGCTTCCTCAGGTCGCCGAGAGGGGATGGGGCCAGTGGCGGGCGCGGATCCGAATACCACATTGGAACAACTCCTTCCTTCGTCGTGGAGATGCTCCACGCTACTCCTCCCCACTCGGAGATTCAAGGAGCGGTGCGGCATCGGCGGACGGCACATGGTGACTCTCGGTCGGCGCCCAGGCGTCGCCTGACGACAGCACGGGTCCCAGACTCATTGGGCTGCCCTTGCTTGCCCTATGCTAGGCTGCTAGCAAGATAGCCTGGATTTCTGAGCACCAGCACTACCACCGAATCTTGATTCGGAGGTGAGGAGGTGACATGCAACCCAAAGGTAGCCGTAAGCCATTCTGGACGATTCTTCTCTTCTCTTGCCTGAGCATTCCCTGCCTCGAAGCTCAGCAACCGCGAGTCGCCTTCGTAACCTCGGTGAATGGGACGGCCGATCTCGGTAGTTGGCCGGAGGCAGGCAGTGCCCTTGGGGCGAGCGCCGGCGACGAGATCTGCCGGACCCTCGCAACAGCGGCCACCCTCCCAAACGCCAACAGTTTCGTGGCCTGGTTGTCGACGAGCACCGACGACGCCTACTGCAGAATTCACGGATTCACTGGCAAGAAGTCGGCGAACTGTGGCCAGCCCCAGCTCCCTGTCAGCGCCGGTCCGTGGGTACGGGCCGATGGTCTGCCCTTTGGGGAGAGCATCGATCAGCTACTCGCCCCCGAATCCATCGTCTACTATCCGCTCGCAGCCGACGAGAACGGTGCCTTTGTCTACGCGCCGGTTTTTACAACCACCACGGCTAACGGAGCACTGAACTCATCCGAAAGCACCTGCTCAGACTGGACCGCGAGTTCTTCAGAATCCTCCGGGGCAGGAAATACTGCACGTGGCTCGTGGGGCTGGACAAACTTCGGAGGGTTGCGCTGTGACTCGAGCGGCCATCTCTTCTGTTTCGAGCCCGGCCCAGGCCCGGCGCTAACGCCCCCAGCCGAAGAGGGAGCGGTCGCATTCGTGACTTCGCTCCTGGGTACGGCCGACCTGGGCTCGTGGCCCGATGCCGGCGGCAAGACCGGCGTGGCTGCTGCCGATGCCATCTGTCAGGCTCGAGCCGCGGCGGGGTCTTTGGAGAATCCATCCACTTTCAAGGCCTGGATTTCGGATTCGACAATGAATGCCAAGGATCGATTCTTGAGCAATGTCGCGAGAGTGCGACCAGACGGTGTCAAGGTGGCCGATTCTCTGACCGACATGCTGGACTCTGTGCTGGACTCTTCGATCAATGTGACCGAGCTAGGCGACTACGTGGGGAACAATGCGGTCTGGACCGCGACCCATCCGACCGGTCTTCTGTCAGGTGACTCGTGTTCTGATTGGACCTCCGCGAGTGCTTCGAGCTCAGCCCGAACGGGAAGCTCCTACTCCTCTGACTCTGCCTGGACTCTGATCTTCACATCCGCGTGCAGCTTTGCTTCCTCTCGTCTCTATTGCATCGAGGACCCATTCATCTTCATCGATGGCTTCGAGTCTGGGGATACGACCGCCTGGTCTTCGTCCAGCCCGTAGGCCCTGACCTGTTGCCTCATTTGGCTGGCGCAGAGCAGCTATTCGAACCCGCCGGGGGCGCCGAGCGAAGAATCGGCCAATTCGTAGCTGGCTTGCCTCGAAGCGGCCTCCAGCCGTCTAGCTAAAGCCCGCTCGAGACCAGCTGCCGAGCTTTCGGTCATGGAACCCTCGGCCCGCCAGTGAATGCGCCCTTCCTTGCCGACCAGCAGAATGTAGATCGAATCCTCATCGGGAATGTCGAGGGCCTGGAGGAACGGCTCCTTCTCGAGATAGAGGGTGATCGTCACTTCTCGGGCCTTCTGCTCCGGGATGCCTCTCCTCATGCCCTCGTTGATGAAGTAGCGGGCCATGCCGCCCCGGATCGAAATTGTCGGAAGCTGGTAGAACCGCAGGCCTCGGTGACTCTCCACAAGCTCCTTGGCGAAGGGCAGCCAGGTTTCGACCTCGGCCTGCTGGGGCCGGCGAAAGGCGATGAAGACCAAGTTGGCCTCGCCTTCGAAGTCCGCCGGCAGCCGGAACTCTCTTCTCTCCAAGTTGGAGCCTTCGACCTCTGGAAACACCGGTAGGAGCTCCTGCTCCGAAATCGTCAGCGAGCTGATATCGCTCTCTGAAATCTGGACCTCTCCAATGGCTTGATCGAACGCAGCTGCAACGACCTGATCGAAGTCGGCAGCCGGTGAATCCGCTGGGAACAACAAGGTCAAGGCAGTGAGAAACAGTACGGACAACGCCAGCAGCGCTGCGATTCTTCTGTCCATCGACGAGACTACAAGTTCTGAAATCATGACGGTTGTTTCCTTTCAAGCTCGCCAGATCCTATCATAAACGTTCAAATCGTTCAACATCCACCCTCTCTCATGAGAGAGAACGCAAGATAGGTGCCGGAGTCCAGAGCACCAGGGGAGGGGGCAAGCCCTTCCCCTGCGTTCGAACACGCCGGCAGGGGCGGCGGCCTACTGTTTCTTGACCCGAGCCAGCACCGCGTGGTCGGGGTTGAAAAAGACCTTGGATGGCTTGGCCGGTAGTTGGTATTCGAAATCGTTGGCTGGCTCGTCGACAAAGGCCAGAACCATGCCTCTTCGACCGTCACGGAATTGAATCTCTACTGGGACCGCCATTCGAAACCCGGGAGTGACATCGCGTTGCTCGACATGCAGGCGCAGGACATAGCCCTGCTCGGACTTCGCAATCTCCTGAGACCACCGATACGTCGGGATCTCGGCACCGAAGACCCACTCATCGAAGAACCACGACCAGTCGGCCGGCTTCACTTCAGTCACCACTGCTTCCAAGTCGGCGGTCGTCGCATATCGGCCCTCGAAGCGATTGGCGAAGGTGCTCATGACACGCAGGAATGCTTCGTCGGACCCCGTCATCGTCCTCAGGAGCATCCGCAACATGTGGAGCACGAGAGCACCCTTCTTGTAGATCTGCGAGGAGTAACCGGTACGGGCCTCTCCAACAATGCAGCGCCAGCCGTGGCCGATCGGACCGATTCGATCCAGAGCTTGCCTGTTGAGCTGCGCTACACCAGGTCGAGAGAACTGGCTGAACGTGGAGCTTAGAGATCCCGTCAGCTCATCGGAGTAGGCCTTGAGTATCTCGCGGAAATATCGGGGCCCTCCATCCATTGTCGCTTCGACGAACATCATGGCCGAATACTCGGCGAATCCTTCACTGAGCCACTGGTCCCTGTAGCCATCCCAACCGACACGATGACCCCACCACTGGTGAGCCACCTCGTGGGCCCGAAACAGCTCCACCGCAGCGACGGCATCTGCGATTACGCTGAAGTCACCGATATGCAGCAGCCCTTCGAAGGATTGACCATGTGAGGAAGGGATCAAGGCCGCTTGCAGCTGTTCCCCCGGGATCTCGGACTGGAAAGTGGTCTGGAAATAGCTGAGGCTGTTGACGATATCGGCCCCAACATGCCGGACTCTCTCCTCGGTAACGTAGCCTCCGAGCGAGCTGAACGCAGCAACCTCCGGCAGGCCTTCGAATTCGAAGCGCTCCTCGTGTGCGGCTCTCGCATAGACGAAGCTCATCATCTTGACGGGCCGCTCGATAGTCCAAGAAGAGACTCGCAAGTGGTCTCCAAGACTCTCGTCGTCCAACCTACCCATAGCTCTCACTGTGAGCTCATCGCGAGTGCTCAGGATCATGCTCCCTGTATGGCGATCCAGCAGGCCCGTGCCCCAGTTCTCGACCGAGGGGTACCACGCTCTTCCTGGCATAAAGCCGCTGACGACCATCTCGTAATGCACGATCACGCTGTACTCCTGTCCCGCGCGGAGGGGCTCCTCCAGGAGGACCACCAGCGAGTAGTCGAAGATCTTGTTGTCGATCGCCGAGCTCTGCTTCCCCATGTGGTAGCGAATGAACGGGAGGTCGTTGCCGCCGGCATCCGTCACCCTCTCGACCCTGGCTGTCGGCGCCAGGAAGAACTGAATCGCGCGGTCTCCATCGACCAGGGACTGCAAGAGAACCTCGGCTCGAAACCTGGCCTTCATGGGTCGAATCTTCGCGACGCCCTGCGGTGATTCCTTCGCAAACTCCGAGATGCCCACCGCGACCTCGACGTGGCTGATGTCAATGGGTGGGTAGGACTTGCCGGACGGACGTCCGTCCGGCATTCGTTCCGCCGCACGATCGAGACTCAGCCAGAGCTCCAAGGTGTCGTACCTCGGATTGAACCATTGGAGGCTGATCTCTTCGCTCAGCTGGTGGTCGAAAACGTACGTCAACCAGCCACGGCTCGTAGTGCGCATGTCCACCATCGAGTACTGGTCTGTGGCTCGGTCCAGAGCGGCCACTATCCGGGCATCGATGTCGACTCTCCTCATCGTCAGCCAGTGCTCGCGGCGGTCACGAGCCAAAGGCAGGCTGGCGTAACTGGATGAAGAGGAGGCCGGGAGCTCCTCGAGGATCGGTATCCCGACAGCCCTTGCGACCAACGCGTCGAACGTCTCGGACAGCGTCTCGAGCTCTGGATCTTCAGCAAACCGACGCAACTGGCGAAGCTCGATGGGATCGGGAATCTCCATCTCGAAGCGACCCTTGCCTTCGAAAGCGAACCCCGTTATTTGTCCACTCGGGGTCGGTCTCTGAATCCAGACCTTGCCGGTATCCAGGTGCCAGGTGGCTCCCTCATGTTGCCAGTGAACTCCCTCCGCAGGAAGATCGACCGGGGAAGAGGTGAACACCCATTCGCGGAGATCCTGATAGTCCTCGAGCGCGGGGTGGCGGGCATCCACCGCCACCAGCCTCTGGGGAACAAACCAGAGCAAGCCGACGACGATGGCCCAACGCAGGGTTCGGTTCACTGCCCTTTCGATTCAGGGGCTTCGTGTTCAGGTTCGTATCCACGTTAGCACGGCGGCTCTGTCGGCCGTGGCTACCACGGGAGGGGGCAAACCCCTCCCCTGGCCGAGGTGCCAGCCGATTCAGAGGTATGGACGGTGGTCGAAGCGGTGGAGGCCTTCTTCGACGGCGATCTCGAAGGCTTCCAGGTACTCTTCGTGGGAGATTCGGCGGCCGATCTCCGAATACTGGCCGGGCTTTCTGACGACCTGACCGGCCGGTGAGTACTGGCCCATGATGTTCACAAAGGTATCGGGGGAGAGCTCATGGGCAAGAAACCGCGTGATCTCGCGGGTTCCCGCCAACCCTT